>Ga0308411_10000046_pt1 | contig 61073 bp, 47 predicted proteins | sample HotsprottomLayer_2_FD_203530 | JGI IMG/M metagenome (GOLD analysis project Ga0308411, IMG submission 203530) | Hot spring phototrophic mat microbial communities from Octopus Spring, Yellowstone National Park, Wyoming, United States -... | ecosystem: Environmental > Aquatic > Thermal springs >... | reverse complement strand
CTAATAAATGACTTGGATGTAACAAACTTATCTAAAAATGAAAATATTGAGCTTTTCCCGAATCCTTCTTCAGATTTTGTTATTATCAAAGCTGGCTCTACAATAAATTTTATTGAAGTTTATGATTTTTGCGGGAAATTATTAAATACTTTTCAGCCTTATTGTAATAATTATACGGTAAACATTAAATTGTATCAGCAAGGCGTGTATTTCTTTATTGTAAAGACAAATAATACATTTTGTAAATTTTTCAAAATAATTAAAATATGATTTTATGAGAAAGATAATCTTTTTATTAGTAATTCACTATGTATTTTTGGTAAACAATACATATAGTCAATTTGATTGTAATATATATTAAGTCCAAAATCACAAGGTGATATTCCTGATGCTGTAAATTATATACCTGATGCTAATACCCCAATAAAATACTTGCGTGTAAATATTCATTTTATTTTAAAAGAACAAGGAACACCAGGTTATCCCGGCAATTTTACACCATTCAGTGATGGAAATGGAAATTCAAGTTACACTGGTTATGATTATGCCAATGACCTGATAAATATGGCAAATTATAGGCTTGGGTTTAACACGCAAATGCGTATGCCACCGGGTAATTCTACAGCAGTACTTCCTCGTCAATACAGATATGTTTTAAATGGCGTTTTTTTTCATGAAGTTAACAACTATTATTATTTTCCTAATGATCCACCACTTACTTATTGGGTTAATACAGGGGAGGCTATTAATGTTTTTTTAAATCATACTTGTAATTCTTGCGGGGGACAAGGTCATGCAAATATGACTGGTTATAGATTTGTGACTATTAGCGGTGCTTGGGAAGGTTATTTGGGTAATGATCCTTCTACAGCACTTTGGATAAATGCACAAACATTAAACCATGAAATCGGTCATAATTTGAGTTTATTTCATACTATGTTAACAAATAGTGGTATTTGCAATAATACACAAGAAGATTATTGTTCTGATACTCCGACAAGAGGTTATATTATTACTAATTATGGATTTGATCCCTGTTGTGGATGGGGTGGTGGGATAAATTGTACCAATAATATGATGGATTATACTGGCGAAGATGCAATTACTCCTTTACAATTAGGCCGCGTACATTGGACTATTGAAAATGAAATGTTTCAATATAAAACTTGTTATTATACAAGCAGTTCTATAAATATTACAAATTTTACAAATAATATGGCTTATATTGCAAATGATGTTCAAATTCCTTTCAGTTCAAATATAGTAGTAAATAATTATAAGGGATTATTCATAAATTGTGAAACTTTTGAAATAAATGGAGCTCTTGAAATTGATTTGGGATCTGTTTTCTGGGTCAATACCGTTCCAAATTGTAATTAATTTTGCTTTTACAATGATGGCAAAGAAATGGATACCAAACGCATGATATTAATCAAATAAAAACTACAACTATGAAAAAATTGGTTTTTATCATATACTTTTTTATCTTTGTTTTTATGTTTATCAGTATAAACATAAAAGCACAGCAACTGCCACCAAATAATCCTAATTATCAACTGGTTTTTCATGATGAATTCGACAGCTTAGGCTTAAACAACAACAAATGGCGAAATTGCTACCCGTGGGGAAATGTTGAATACGGGAATATTTGGGATGATTCTCATGATACTATGTATACACAGTGTATATTTCCCGAAAGCGATTCACTTTTCGGTTTTGATACTTCAGGAACTGGTTTTATACGTTAACCTTTAAAATATTATCCTAATGGTTTTCTTGCCGGAGTATGGAATTATAATAAAATAGATACAATTGATATTGCCGATACCATTTTACGTGATTGGTCATATTATGGTCCACATCCAAATACAACCATTACTCATACCTATGTTGATAGTACTAGTGCAAACGTATGTTTTAGTAATATACCAGTACATTACCCTTATGATGTTTATCAAATTGATTCTATTTTTAAAAATAACCAACTAAAAGTTGTAAGAACGTGTTATAGACGTGAGTTTAATTATAAAAATCACTATTGTCCAAAATAATTGTTAATAAAAAAATTAATCATTGATTATCAATGGATTAAATCTTTGATTTTTAGGTTTTGAAAAGGCACTTCCCCTCTTTTTTTATCTCTGTTTTAACCCATCTTACATTTTTTCTCAAAATGATATCTTTAATTGTACCTCTTCTGACGGTGGTCCTTTCAGTAATGATTTTATAAACCTTATCAATTTATTAACATAGTGTAAAGTTGTTCTTTTGTTTTGAACTTTATAGAATATTTGTCCGCCTCGGCTCTTCAAATAACACTTCCTACATTTGCTTGTTTAACTATAGCTACAAGCTGTCCAAAAAAACGTAGACGGATTAAAAGATTTTTTTTTTTAAAATTTATGAACATTTGATTTCTTGGTTATCTTTTTTAGTAAGCAAAAATGAAAAAAGGCAGGAAATTTTCCTGCCTTTTTATAAAAAAATTTGCTTACTTTTGAAAAATTTTGGACAATAGTGTTTTTTTAAACAAATTCCGAAAGAAATTGTAATAATTTGAAAATTTTAATGTTTATTTGCATAAAAATGAACCAATGAAATTTTTACTAATTTTATTATTTTGTATCAATTACTCATTTATATTTACGCAAGGTATAAAATTTTTTGAAGGGAATTTAAATGAATTAAAAGCCGAAGCTCATAAACAAAACAAATTTATTTTTATAGATTGTTATACAACCTGGTGCGGACCTTGTAAATGGCTTGCTAAGAATGTATTTACTAACAATAATGTTGGCAATTTTTACAACAATAATTTCATTAACTATAAATTAGATATGGAAAAAGGCGAAGGAAAAGAATTTGCTAAAAAATATAATATTTCAGCTTTTCCAACTTTATTATTTTTAGATGCAAAAGGGAACATTCAACACCGATATGTTGGGTCTTGCGACACAGTAACATTTATTGCAATTGGAAAACAAGCTCTCGACACATTAAACAATTTCGGCAGTTTATTAAAAAAATACCAGCAAGGGAACCGCAACCCAGATTTTTTGGCTCGTTACGCTTTAACCTGTGCATCAGTTTATTTTCCATACGATGTAAACGAATATTTAAAAACTCAAACAGAAAAAGATTTACTTTCAGAAATAAATTTACAAATATTAGAAAGATACACTCCACATATTCATTCTCGTGAATATATTTTTGTATTAAAAAATTTCGATATTTTTTCGTCAAAATATAGTTTTGAAAGAATATATAATTACTTAACTAACAGTATGAACAAATCTTTATATGTACAAATGAATAACAAAGATTTTGATGCTGAAAAAACAGTTAAAACATATATAAACCAACAAGGTATTGATAACACTAATTTTTGGACATCAGCTTTTCTAATGGAATTTTATGGATATTACAAAGTTAAAAATTTTCAAGAATACTTAAAACATTGCCAGTCGTTTTTATCACAATCAGAAGCTATTCAACAATATTTTCAAAAATGCCTTGTTCTTTTAATAGAAAATTTTAAAAATAAAACAGACGATGAAAACTTATGTAGGCAATTTTTAGAAATTCTAAAACCATACCAAAAATACGTAGATGAATTGACAAATCCCGAAAATTTGTTTAGCCTTACTTACATATCTTTAAAAGCTAAAAATAAAAATTACGCTTATCATCTTTTATCGAATGCTAAAAATAAAATAACAACAGACATACAAAAAAACGAATATAACATTCTAGAAAATAAATTAAATAATCTACAATAAAGGACTAAAAATGCGTGCAATACCCTGAGCAAGATGATGAGTAAAAGGTTTTGCATAAAATTCTTCCAAATTAATTTTATCGCAATGTTTTAGGTCGTCCATATAAGTTTCTTTTAATTTTAATGCAATGTTTTTATCATATATTAAAGCATTAACTTCAAAATTCTGGTCAAAGCTACGCAAATCTATATTTGCTGTTCCAATAGAACATATAATATCATCAACAATTAGCACTTTACTATGTGTAAATCCCTTTTTATAAGTATAAACCGAAACATTTGCTTCGAGCAATTCTGGAACATAAGACATCGAACCGTAATATGTTAGTTTAGAGTCTGATTTATGCGGCAAAATAATTCTAACATCAACACCACTTAACGAAATTGTTTTAATTGCAGTAAGGATGCTTTCGTTAGGTATAAAATAAGGTGTTGACATATAAACATAATTTTTAGCTGTACTAATCAAATAAAAATAAGCTTGCATAATACTATTCCAGTCTGAATCTGGTCCGCTGGCAATAATTTGAACAATAGTTCTATTTTTTATTTTATTTTCAGGAAAATAAATGTTTTCCGAAACAAGTTCATCTGTTACAAAATGCCAATCGGTTAAAAAAATCAACTGAAGAGAATTTACAGCAGTACCTGTTATTTTTAAATGCGTATCCCTCCAAATACCAAAATCAGGTTTTCCAAATAAATATCTATCTGCTATATTTAAACCACCTATGAATCCAATATTTCCATCAATAACAATAATTTTTCGGTGATTTCTGTAATTTATTCTTTGTGCTAATCTTGGAAATCGAACTGGTATAAAAGCGTGAATTTCAACACCTGCCGATTCTAATTGTTCAATATAATTTCTACTCAACCCCCACGACCCTACCCCATCGTATATAACCCTTACTCTAACTCCTTCTTTTGATTTTTGAATAAGTATATCTTTCAAACGGTTACCTATTTTGCCTTCTTCTATTATGTAAAACTCTATATGTATATGATGCTTAGCTTCTTCTATAGCTTTAAAAATTTCAGGAAATGCTTCTTCGCCATTTTGCAAAATATCTAACTTATTGTGCATCGTTAATAAGGCCTTGCTATTATTAAATAAAAGTCTTACAACACCAATTTTTGAAATTAAATCCTGATCGTTTTGTAACAAATTATGAATTAAGTGTTTATATTGCCAAGAAAGATGCTTTTCTACTTGACGAAAATCGCTTAGCTCTTTTCTAAAAAATACTTTCTTTTTTCTGTACGACCGCCCAAAAAAGTAAAAAAATATTAACCCTACTAATGGTATTAAAAGTATAACCGATATCCATGCAATTGTTTTTACTGGATCACGACGCTGAAAAATAATTATAATTATACTTATCAATATTAAAAATACCAATAATATTCTCCATCCAGAAACTATTATGTTCCAAATTTCACTCATAACCTCTTTTTAATTCAACTAAAGTAATTTCTGGCGACATCCCTACTCTACCTAAAAAACCTACCATACCTATTCCTCTATTTACATATAAAAAACTTTCGTTTATTGAATATAATCCCCACCATTGCCTATATACCCAAGAAACTGGACTCCAACAACAATCTTTGAAACAAAAGCCAAACTGAAAAGCATGAGTATGTCCTGAAAATGTAATAGAATTAGGAATTGTTTTTACAATCTTTTCTTCCCAGTATGTTGGATCGTGACTTAATACAATAGAAAAATGTTTTACCTTATTAGAAGCTTTTTCGATATCACCATAACGCTTTAACGCTCTTTTACCCCAATTATCAACACCTATAATAGCAATGCTATCATTTTCCCTAATAACATAAAAATGTTCATTTCTCAAAACCTTAAAACCACTTTTATTTAAGGCATTTACAATATTAGCAATATTTCTCTCTTTTTCTTTAGGACATTTCCAAATTAAATAATCGCCAAAATCGTGATTACCAAGAACAGCAAATTTACCTAACGGTGCAATTATTTTATTTAAAATTGAATCCGTTCCATTTAATTCTTGATAATACTGATTAACTATATCGCCTGTTAAAACTACTATATCAGGATTTAAATCATTTATTTTATTAATCAATTTTACTAAAAATGAACTTTTATTCCAGATACTACCAAGGTGAAGATCAGATATTTGCAAAATTTTTATACCATCAAATTTTTCAGGCAATTTACTCACAACAACCGATTTTTTCGTAACAGATATTATTCTCGACCCCCAAAAAATTCCATAAAGTAAAACTAAAAAAAACACCAAAGATATACTTATTGTAAAAAACTTTCTAAATTTCAATAACTTGCTAATCTTAAGAAAAATCAAAGGAACAGACAAAAAAACATAAAATAATGTAAATAAAAACTTGGGAAACCAAAAAACAAAATATAATGTAGTTAAATAAAATACATAAGTAACCGACGATAATAAAAAATCCTTATCAAAGCTCAAATACAAAAATAAAATTACTAAAACAAACAATGGAATTATATTCCACAAAATAATTTTTTTTAACGAAACTTTATCCCACAAATGTTTAAATATAAGAAGAAAAAGAATTTCAACAACTATAAAAAAAATTAACCCCAAAATCATTATTTGGAAATATTTAACAGCATTATTACATTTGCACAAAATTATAAATTTATGGCAAGTATTCGAAATTTAAAAAAAGATATTGATTTTTTAACCAATGAAGTAATTAGCGATTCATTCTTAGCTATTGAATTTCATGGCGAAAAAGTTGAAGAAAAAATACAAGAACTTCTTGAAGAACTTGTTACTTTTCATAATAGCCTTCACGAAAAAATACACAATGCACCAAGCGGTAAAAAAAACACCGAAAGAAAAAAATATTTTAGAGCAATACAAAAAGAAATAAACGAACAATTTCCTATATTTTTCGAAAAGCTAAGTCAAATTATTGCCAATAAATAAAATAATATTTGTTGAAAAGTAATACATATTTGTTTAAAAATAGTTTTTATCAAAAGTTTATTTTTTAAACACTTTTTATATCTTTGCAAATTCATAATTAAAATACATAATTTATGTTAACGTTTATTGTTTCGAGTACAGAATTATACGAAAAACTTCAGCAACTTAATAAAGTTGTGCCAACTAAAAGTACCTTACCTATCTTAAGTAATATATTATTTGATATAGAAGGCAATACATTAAAACTAATTGCAACCGACACTTCCAACACAATAATTACTCAAATGAATCTTAATAATATTGATGGAAACGGAAAAATTTGTATTGACGCAAAAAAACTATTCGATATACTTAAAGAATTTGGTGAACAACCAGTAACTTTCAACATAAATCAAGAAAATTTAAGTATAGAAATAACAACACAAAACGGAAAATATTCGCTTGTTGGTTATGACTATAAAGATTATCCACAAATTCCAACTTTAAAAAGCAATTCAAACAAATTTATTATTAGTTATGAAGCAATATCTTCTGGCATACAAAAAACTATTTTTGCCGTAGCCAACGATCCTCTTAGATTAGTTATGAACGGTATATTTTTCGACATCACACCAAACGAAATCAACTTCGTATCAACCGACGCTCATAAATTAGTACGCTACAAAAGATTCGATGTTGAAGTAAATTTCACAGATTCATTTATACTATCGCAAAAATCAGCAAGTTTACTTAAATCAATTATTGATAAAGAAAAATCTGTTGTAAATGTTTCTTTCGACAAACAAAATGCACACTTCATTGTTGACAAAACCGAGCTCATTTGTCGTTTAATCGAAGGAGTATTCCCTGCATATAACTCAGTTATACCTATTGATAATCCCAACAAATTAAATATTGACCGTGTTGAACTAATGAACAGTATCAAACGTGTTAGCATTTTCTCTAATCCAGCTACAAATTTAGTTCGTTTACAACTTACACCAAACCTGATAACTATAAGTGCTCAAGATTACGATTTATCAACCTCAGGAATAGAACAATTATCTTGTGAATACGAAGGTACCCCAATGGAAATAGGTTTCAAATCTTCATTTCTGTTAGATATCTTGGCAAATCATACATCTTCATCTGTTATAATAGAACTTTCAGACCCAACACGTGCAGGACTTGTTTTAGCTGCCGAAGAAGATACAAATGTAGAAAATACTCTTATGCTTATAATGCCAATGAAAATTAATGTTGAATAAAAAGACTATTAAAAAATATTTTCTTGCTGGTTTCGTTTCACCTTTTTTATTAACTTCGCTCAAAATATCAATTTAATGTCTATGTTCAAGTTTTTCCTGATTTTATTATCAGCAATGTCTATTCCTGCAATTGTTATAGGACAAAAACAAGCAAAAAAAGAAATAGAAAAATTTGCCGAAAGAAACTGGATAAATCAAAATTATAAATTAGCTGCCGAACAATACGAAAAACTGTTACAATTAGAACCCAAAAATGTTAATTATGCTTACAAATTTGCCGTTTCAAACTTTTTAGCCGGTTTTAACGTTGATAAATCATTAAAATACATTGAGCCATTAATTGGGACAGATAAAACATACGAAGATATACCTTATTGGATTGGAAAAATGTATATGTCAAATTATCAATTTAACGATGCTATTGATATGTTTAATACTTATCTATCGAAATTAAATCCCAACAACGAGCAAGCAATTGATACAAAAAAACACATTAATATGTGTCTTTCAGCAATTCAACTACTCAATAAACCTGTTAATGTACAATTTGAAAATCTCGGAACAAACATTAATTCATCATCAAATGAATTTTTACCACTTATACCTACTTCTGAAGAATTTTTAATTTTTACATCCGATAAACGTTTCGACGAAAGTGCTAAAATGTTCGACGAAAACTTATACATCAGCTACCAAGATAAGGACTCGTGGACTTTAGCAAAACCTCTTTCTTACATCAATACTTTCGATCCGGAAAAAGGTGTTGGACTTAGTCCCGACGGAAAAACTCTTTTCGTATGCGGACATTTTGCAAAATCGTACAGCGACATAAACGTAGCTATTCAAAAAAACAAACAATTTAAATTCGACCCCCTAAATAACATTTTTAGCACATTAGGCAATAAATTAACAAACGGAGCAAGTATTACGGAAGACGGAAAAACTATTTATTTTTCAGCAGTTAGAAACGATTCTTATGGAAAAAGCGATATTTATGTTATAAAAATATTGCCAAACGGACAATGGAGTTTGCCAAAAAACTTGGGCGAAATAATCAATACCAAAGAAGACGAAATGTACCCTCAAATATCGCCAGATGGAAAAGTATTGTACTTTGCAAGTCAAGGGCACAATAGCATAGGTGGTTTCGATATATTTGTAAGTTACTTTAATGAAATTACAGGCGAATGGACGCCACCACAAAATTTAGGCTATCCTATAAACAGTCCAAACGATGAATATTCTATTGCATATTCTCCAAATAAAAGATATGCCTACATAAGTACTGTTAGAAAAGAAGGTTTTGGCGGCTCAGATATTTACAAAGTTACTTTTAACGACATAGATGCCCCGCTTACAATTATCAAAGGTACTTTATATTCTAAACAACATAACGATTCTTCTTTATGGAAATCAACCTTTGGTACTCCTGAAATTACAATATACGACAATAATAAAAATATTTTCGGTAAATATTTATACAACTTCACACTCAACCGTTTTGTTGCAGCACTTCCTGCAGGAAATTACAGTATATCTGTAAAATGTAGCGGATTTAAAGAATATACAGAAAATTTAACTATTTTGGATCGCTCTTTGTATGTACCAGAAATTGAAAGAACATTTACTTTAATTAAATAAATAGTTTCAACTATGAAATATATATACATAATAGCATTTATTTTTCAGATTAGCTCTGTGTTCTGTCAATCAGACTTAAGCGATGCTAATACCAACTTTGATGACGAAAATTACGAAGTAGCATTAAAACAGTATTTAAAAGTTTATAAAAAATATCAAAACGATGCACAGGTAAACTATAGAATTGGTTTTTGTTACTTAAAAACAAATTATAATAAAAGCCAGGCATTAACTTACCTTTTAAAAGCCGATAGTTTAAAACCAAACATTTCGTCAACAATTTTTTACGATATTGCTATGGCTTATTTCCATAATCATAATTTTACAAAAGCAGAAGAATACCTAAAAAAATATTCTTCTTCAAAAAAACTAAAACCAGAAGAACTTGCTATTGTTGATAAATCTTTTGAAACTATACAAACCGCAAAAAAATTAACATCCAATCCTGTAAACGTAACTTTTGTTAACTTGGGAAAAAACATAAATTCACCACAAGACGATTACATCCCATTTATAACAGAAGACGAAAATTTTATGGTATTTACCTCATCTAGAAAATACATAAGCGACTTTCAACAATTTATCAAAGGCATATATTTTAGTAGAAAAATTAACGGTGTTTGGTCTCCTGCTACCCCTGCTAGTTCTAAAATTAACACCGACGAAAACGAAGAAATTGTTGGCATAAGTAAAGATGGAAATATTCTCCTTGTTCACGTTGACCGAACAAGTAATCCGCACGATATTTTTTACTCCGAACGAAATAAAAGTGGAAATTTTACAGAATTAAAGGACCTAGGTCCAACAATAAACACAAAAAGCAAAGAAATTGGAGCTAGTCTATCTATTACCGGCGATACACTTTACTTTGCATCGAACCGTAGTGGTGGATATGGTGGTTTTGATATCTATATGGCATTCCGTTTACCTAATGGAAATTGGAGTCAAGCAGTTAATTTAGGAGAACCTATTAACACACCGGCAGACGAAAATTATCCTTACATTACAGCCGATGGAACTAAATTATATTTTTCGTCGAACGGAACTAATAGTATGGGTGGCTACGACATTTTTAAAAGTGAACTAATTGATGGTAAATGGTCTGAACCAGTAAATTTAGGCTATCCCATAAACGACACATACGATAATTATAATATTGCACTAACAAGCAACAGTCGCTATGGTTATATTAGTAAATCAGACTCACAAAGTTTAGGGGGGTTAGATATTTACCGTGTTATTTTTAACGACGTTCCTCCAACAAATATAGTCTTTACAGGAAGCATTTTAGTTGGCGATAGTTTAAAATCAGTTCCTTACAAACAAATTGATTCGCTTATTACTATTACAGTTTACAACAAATCTAACCAAAATCAAACATTTACATACCAACCTAGCAAAAAAGGAAAATACACAATAGCCCTTACACCTGGCGAATGGATATTTGAAATAAAAGGTGAAGCCTACGAAACATACAAACAAGAAATTCTAATAAGAGATGAGCAGCCAACTCAAACTGTTTTTATTAGAAATGTATATCTTAAAAGAAAACAAAAAAAATGAACTTACCATTAAAAAAACCTATTGTTTTCTTCGATTTAGAAACAACAGGAACTGATATTATTAAAGACAGAATTATAGAAATTACCATATTACGTATAGAAACAAATAAACAAGAAAAAATTTGTACTTATTTAATAAATCCGACCATTCCTATTCCACCTCATTCAAGTAAAATTCATCATATTACAAATGAAAAGGTAAAAGATAAACCAACTTTTAAGGAACTTGCCCATACTATATACAAACATTTTGAAGGAGCAGATATTGCTGGTTTTAACGCACTAAAATTCGATATTCCTATGTTAGTAGAAGAATTTCTTCGATGCAACATAGATTTTAATCTAAAAAATCGGAATATTGTAGATGTACAGGTTATTTTTCATAAAATGGAACAGCGAAATCTTGCTGCAGCTTACCGCTTTTATTGTCAAAAAGAATTAGAAAATGCACACAGTTCAAAAGCAGATACTATAGCTACATACGAAATTTTAAAAGCTCAACTAGAAAAATATAAAGAATTACCTAAAAATATCAAAGATTTAAGTTCTTTTTCTAACTACCATAGAAATGTTGACGCACATGGACACATTATATACAATGACAAAAATGAAGAAATTTTTAATTTTGGAAAATATAAAGGTCAAACAGTTGCTAGTGTTTTATTAAAAGATACAGGCTATTACGGATGGATTCAAAACGCCGAATTCCCTGAGCATACAAAAAAAGTAATTAGCGAAATATACCTTCGTATAAAACAACAAAGCACATGAAAATTTTTTGCATAGGACGAAATTATCCTTTACACGTCAAAGAATTTAATAACCAAATACCAGAAGAACCTATTTTTTTTCTTAAACCAGATACAGCATTATTAAGAAATAATGAACCATTTTACATCCCATCATTTTCAAACAATATTCAAACTGAAGTAGAAATAGTATTCAGAATTTGCAAGGTAGGAAAAAATATATCACCACGTTTTGCACATCGCTATTACGATGCCATTACATTAGGAATAGATTTTACTGCAAGAGATATTCAACAAAACTGCATAAAAAATGGTCTCCCCTGGGAAAAAGCAAAATCGTTCGATAATTCTGCTGCAATAAGCTCTTTCATAGAGAAAACTCAATTTAACAACATTAAAAATATTGCTTTCTCTCTATACATAAATGAGCAATTAGTTCAAAAAGCCTCAACCGCACAAATGATATTCAATATTGAACAAATTATTGTCTATTTATCTCAATTTTTTACATTAAAAACAGGAGATTTAATATTCACAGGCACACCTAATGGGGTAACTACAATAAAAATAGGCGATAAAATTGAAGGATACATTGAAGACAAAAAAATGCTTGATTTTTATATAAAATAAACTTTTTTCTAATTTAATAATTTTAATTGTTTAGCTTTACGTAAATAATATTCAGCCTTTAAACTATCTTTCTTGTACGCAAAATATTGTGCTAAACTTAAAGCTCTCTGATAATTAGTAGGATTTAGTTCAAAAGCTTTTTCCCAATAGCTTACTGCTGTTACTGTATCTTTTTTCAGAAAATAATAAAAACCTAAAGAAGCATAACCTATATCCGAAATAGAATCGTACTTAATGAACTCTTCAGCATAATATTTAGCACTGTCGGGCTTATTAAGTTTAAAATAAACATTAATAATATTTTGCCATAATATAGGTTGCGTTTTATTTATGTCTAAAGCTTTTTTATAATAACTAATTGATAAAGTATCGTTGCGAAGAATTTCATAACACTTACCAATATTCATATTTAACTCAAAACTATTAGGTTTATACTTATATGCTTTTAAAAGATAGTCTAATGCCTTTTTTGGTTGATTATAAAAGTTAATATAAATATTTGCTAAGTTATTCAGAGCCTTCGGATTTTCTGGAAATAATTCTAATGACCTACTATAGAAATATATTATACTATCTAATGAAGGTTTCAATACACTAAAAGGCCTACTCAAAGGATTATTTTGCATTATTCTATCCATTATAACCTGAGCTAAAATATCGTTTGCCTTAACCGATTTATCCAAATAGTTAATGTCTCTCGAATACAAAGTCATCTCGTTTTTCCAATCATTATTTCTACTAATAGTTTTAAAAGCATATAAAGTTAAGATAATGAAAAACGTATATTTGGCTTTATTACAAATTTTCTTAAAAGAATTCTCGCTTACAGGAATTTTAAAAATTAGAAACAAGAAAGCCGATAAAATAATCGCAAACCCAATAGAAGGTCCATGCAAAAATCTGTCGGCTACAATACCATTTATTTCCATCATAAAGTTTGAAAAAGGTAAAATTGTTAGTAAATAAAATATGTAGCCGTATAGTAAAAACTTATTTTTTCTCCACAATTTTAAAAAAAGTATAAAAAAAATAATATGTATTAATACTGAAAACCAAACAATAATATCGCTAATATTTACTTCAGGCAAAGTGTATAAACCATAATAAAACAATAGTGGATGAGGAAATATTAACAACCTCAAATAATATATCATAGCTAAAGCAGAAACAGAAAAACGAGCTTCTAACGTTTTATTGTACCTAAGTGGATTTTCAAAAGAATATAAATCTAATTCATCTGGTGGCAATATCCACGAAGGCAGCTTATACATTATGTAACCAATTAAAAATAAACTAGTAATAGCAATAACATATCTTTTAAATATCGCATTAGCCCATATTTCTTTATTAAAAAAGCTTTTTAAAGATATGTTGTTTAAGTATTTGAAAAAAAACAAAAAAGGCAATACAAGCACAAAAGAAATTGCACTTTGCTTCGATAAATATGACAAAGCATAGAGTAAAATAGCCATTATCAAATAAAAATACTTGCCATACTCAATAAAATTCATAAAAACTAAAGATGCTGATATGGCAAACAATAAATACATAATTTCTTCACGGTTTTTTAAGCTCGCAACAACTTCCGTATGAATCGGATGAAACAACCACAATAATAATACTGCCCAAATAAATAAAATACCCGTTTCTGATTCAAACAATCGGCGTAACCACAAAAATAAAACAAAAGCTAACAAAGCATAAAGCAAAACATTTATAAAATGACTTATATGCGGGTTTACGCCAAATAAACTAACTTCTAAAGCATAAATAGCCTTTGTTAAAGGCCTATAACCAAACTTGGCTTGCGGATTTTCAAAATATCTGCTAGTAAAAATTTCTGGTATAGCTTCTATACCTCTTTGAACCTGTTTATTATTATGAATAACAAAAACATCGTCTAAGTTATAATAATGAGTTATTGTGTTACCATAAAGCAAATAACTTAATAAAATTATTATTAGAAAAGATTTTTTATTGTTCATTAACAATAAAGTTGAAAAGTTTGTATTTTTGCTCATAACACTATAATATTTTTTAATAAAGTTCACAAAAAAATCAATTCAATATTTTAAAAAAAGCAACTTTTTTATTTTATTTACGTCTTTAAATGTGTAAAGATATACTAAAATATGAAAAAAATTATCGCTATACTTATAGTTTTATCATTCTATAATGCTTATTCACAAGGACCAGGTTGTCCTTTTGTAAATGCAGGAAACGATGTAACAATTGGGTGCAACAACCCATGTACAAATTTAACAGCAACATTTCATCAAACAGGTAATACAAACTCATATACCGTATCAACAATACCATATAATCCACCTTTCCCATATACAGGAGGCACGCCTGTATCTGTTAACACCGACGATGTTTGGAGCGGAGTAATTAACTTACCTTTTACCTTTTGTTTTTATGGTCAGGCATACAATCAAGTCGTTGTTGGTTCAAACGGTGTAGTTTCATTTAACACTTCTTATGCTAATGGTTTTTGCCCGTGGCAATTCTCAAGCAGTGTGCCAAGTCCTAATTTGCCTCTTAATGCTATATTTGGTGCTTATGTTGATATTGACCCATCAGTTTGTGGAAACGTTTATTATCAAATTACCGGAACCTATCCTTGCAGAGTATTTGTTTTTAAGTTCAATGAGGTTTGTTATTTCAAATGTACAAGTTTAAAAACTTCGCAGATGATTGTTTTATACGAAGGAACAAATGCAATTGAAGTTTACATACAAAATCATCCTGTTTGTAGTATTTGGAATAATGGAAATGCTGTTGTAGGAATACAAAATGCCAATGGAACTCAAGGCATTACTCCACCAGGCTATAATACTGGACCTTGGACAGGAAACAACTTAGCATGGAGATTCACTCCTAATGGCGGTCAAAACTATACTATAACTTGGACAGATCAAAATAATAATGTTGTAGGAAATACACCAACAATAAACGTTTGTCCAACCTCTACCACAACATACACAGCCCAAGTTACATATAATATATGCAACAACATTACTTATACAACTCAAGATCAGGTTGTGGTAAATGTTACCAGCAGTGCAAATGCCGGACCTGATTTTTCAGTATGTGGTTTAACAACAACTTTAAATGCTACGATTCAACCAGGAGATGTTTCCTATTCGTGGTCGTGCAATAATCCTAACGTTACTTTTAATCCAGTTAATTCGCCAAATGCAACTGTAACAGTACCAAGTTCCGGAACATATACTTTTACTTGGACTACAACAAACTCACAAGGAATTCAATGTAGCGATAATGTATTAGTAACATTTACAAACCCACCTACTTCTACTTTCACAGCAACCCCAATAACTTGTTATGGTCAAGCATCTACAATAACATATACAGGAAATGCTGGTGCAAGTGCTTTTTTTAATTGGAATTTTGGTCCAGGGGCTACTATTGTTTCTGGAAGTGGTGCTGGTCCTTATACTGTTACTTGGAATGATCCTGGAAATATAACAATCACTTTAGGCGTTTCTGATAATCATTGCTTTTCACCGATTACAACTGTTAATTTAAATCAACCAACTCCTATAAATGTTGCTATTTCTACACAACCCGTAACTTGTGCAAACGGAACCAATGGAGCTGTTAACATTAACGTAAGTGGCGGTACCCCTCCATACTCGTACAACTGGTCATCAGGTAATGGCAGTAATTTACCTGCCGGTAATTATACTGTAACAATTACAGATTCACACAACTGTACAAAAGTAGAATCATTTGTCGTTACAGAACCAGATCCTTTATCTGCTATTCCAAATCAAAATAATTTATTATGTTTTGAAGATAATTCTGGCACTGCTAGTGTTCAAGTAAGCGGAGGAACTCCACAATATACATACCAATGGACAAATAATGTAAGTACTACAAATACTGCCATAAATCTTGCTTCTGGAACTTATGAAGTTACAATTACCGATTCTAATGGTTGTACTTTAATTCAAACTTTTAATATAACTCAACCAGCGCCATTAGCAATATCGTCTCAAACTATTATACATCCCACATGCTATAATTATTGTAATGGTTCTATTTCAATAAATGTTACTGGAGGCACTGCTCCATATTCTTATCTATGGTCAAACAACAATACACAGCCTGTAAATCAGCAACTATGTGCTGGCATTCATACAGTTACAGTTACCGACGCTAATGGATGTACAATTATTCAATCATATACATTAAATAACCCACCAGAATTACAGGCTACTATATCTAGTTATAATAATCTTTTATGTTATAATCAATGCACAGGAAGTGCTACAGCTTATGCTTTAAACGGAACACCACCTTACACTTATAATTGGTCAAATAATACTAATAATAATCCTGCCGTAAATTTATGTTCAGGTAATTATACAGTTACAGTATACGATGCTTTAGGTTGCAGCACAACTACGAGTGTTTCCATTTCACAACCACCACAATTAGTTGCTCAGGTAGCTAATACAATAGAAACTGTCTGTTTTGGCGAATGCAACGGTACGGCGATAATAAATACAACTGGCGGAACCGCTCCATATACTTATCAATGGTCTGGGATACCGTCGTTAACAAACGTAAACGATCAATTATGTGCTGGTACTTTTTATGTTACAGTTACTGATGTAAACAACTGTTCTACTACAACATTCGGAATTATTGATCAACCAAGCGACTTAACGATAAGCACCTCATTTACAAACTTAACTTGCAATGGTTCTAACGATGGCACAATTACTATAACAGCAAATGGTGCAACCCCACCATATCAATACTTCATTCAAGGTAGTAATAATGTTAGCGGACAATTTGAAAATTTACCTGCTGGTAATTACATTGTAACAATTTCAGATTCCCGTGGTTGTTCAAAAACAGCAAATGTTACAATAAGTGAACCTAATCCTTTAATAATTTCTGCACAAACATATTACCATATATGCCATGGCAGTTGGGCATACCTAAGCGTTGATGCAACAGGCGGTACTCCATTATATACTTTTTACTGGAACGGTATTGCAGGTTCATCTTCTTTGGCAATTCAACCAACAAATAATGTCAGTTATACTGTATCAGCAACCGATGCAAATGGATGTACAAGCAACACTGTTACCATAAATGTTGCAGTATCGCCACCACTAATAATTGACATTGCTGCAAATCCTAATGCTGTGTGTCCTGGACAATCTGTTCAACTTATACCTTCGATGTACGCTGGCGGAGGACCTCCTTACTTAATTACAACACCAAACGGCAATGTAGTAACATATCCTATAACAATTACTCCTCAACAGTCTGGTTATTATTCTTTAAACGTCCAAGATGTATGTGGTTCTGTTGCAACCGATTCAGTATATATTACAGTTCATCCTCTACCAGAAGTTAATTTTGTAAGCAACACCGTTAGTGGTTGCGAACCTCTTACTGTAACATTTCATCCAATCGTTAATCAACCTGGCCAACAATACGTATGGAATTTTAATGATGGTAGCGTTGGACAAATTTCATTTGAACAAAATCCTACACATACCTTTCAAAATGATGGCTTATACGATATAACCTTAACAATTACAAGTGCTAACGGTTGTGTAAATTCGCACACACACAAGGGAATGATTCGCGTTTTCCCTACTCCACGTGCTCGTTTCTCCTACGAACCATCAATAGTAAGCATAGTTAAACCAGAAATTGTATTTACAAATTTATCTACCGGAGCCGATTGGTATATATGGTCATTTGGCGATGGCGATTCTTCTAATGTAATAAATCCGTATCATTGGTATAAAAACATTGGTGTTTATAAGGTAAGTCTTATTGCTCTCACTAATAAAGGCTGTTTAGATACAGCTAGCAGTTACATTACAGTTCGTCCCGAATACACTTTTTATGCCCCAACATATATATCGCCCGATTACGACGGAATAAACGATGTATTTTACGTAATTGGTACAGGCATTACTTCAAAAAATTTTAAAATGTATATTTTTGACCGCTGGGGTGAAATTATATACGAAACCAATAAATACGACCCTCTTAATCCTGAAAAATATGGATGGGACGGACTTGTTAAGAATAATAAACCTGCCCCTATTGGAACATATACTTGGTTAGTAATATATACCGATCCAGATGATATTCAACACGAAGCATCGGGGATAATTACTATTATTAAGTAATTTTAAACATCTTTTTTATCTAAAAAACTATAAATATTTTTGATAAAAATTTCAAATGCGTATAGAAAAAGATTTTATTGGAAAAGTTGAAATACCAAGCGATGTTTTATACGGCATTCACTCATGTCGTGCTAAACAAAATTTTGACAATGAGACAATTTTTCCTAAAGAATGGTATTGTGCCATGGGGCTTGTAAAACTTGCATGCTTTAACACATACAAAAAACTTAAAATCAATGCAATAGAAAATAAGTTAGAAAATAAAATTCCTCTAATTGAAGATGATATTATTGAAACCCTATGTTTTACTGCAAACGAAATAGCAAATGGTAAACATTTCGAGCATTTTATTGTGCCAGCAATACAGGGTGGTGCCGGAACAAGCATTAATATGAATATAAATGAAATAATAGCGAATAACTCACTTATAAAACTCGGAAAAAAACCAGGCGATTATGATTTTATTGATCCAATAGAGCATGCAAATATTTTTCAATCAACAAACGATACTGTTGGCACTGCACTGAAAATTGCCGTAATGTATTTGCTACAAACCTTAGAAGAAAAAATTAACCTAACAAGAACAAAATTTGAAGAATTAGAAAAAAAATATCGCCATTGTCTAAGAATTGGCTATACTCAAATGCAAGAAGCTGTTCCTACAACATTTGGAAAAATGTTTTCTGCATATAACGATGCTCTTTCGAGAGATTGGTGGAGAACATCTAAATGTTTCGAGAGAATAAAAGTTGTTAATATTGGTGGTGGTGCTATAGGTACAGGATTAGCTATTCCTCGCTTTTTTATTATGGAAGTAATTAATGAACTGCAACGAATTACTAACTTACCAATTGCTCGTGGTGAAAATTTAGTAGATACTACACAAAATTTAGATGCTTTTGTAGAAATTCATTCTACCATAAAATCTCATGCTGTTAATTTAGAAAAAATTGCAAACGATCTTAGGTTACTTGCATCAGACATTTCGCACAAAACAATTGAACTACCAGCAGTTCAAGCAGGAAGTAGCATTATGCCAGGAAAAGTAAATCCAGTAATTAGCGAATACATCATTGGAATATGTCATCAAATTTACGCAAACGATATTCTAATCTCTAATCTTTGCGCACAAGGTTTACTCGAACTAAATGCATACCTTCCCATTATTGGAAAATCTATAATAGAAAGTATAAAGCTGCTAATCTCAGCAAATATTAGCTTAAGCGAAAAAGTGCTAAATGGCTTAAAAATCAATGAAAACAATTCATTACAATTACTTTATAAAAGCCCTTCTATTACAACTGCTCTTATTCCATATATCGGTTATCATAAAGCTACAGAAATTGCAATATACATGAAAGATAAAAACATAAATATTTTTGAAGCTAATAAAGAACTAAATTTTATTGAAGAAGAACAGCTTTTAAAAATATTAAATTCATCTTCATTAAACCAATTGGGTTTTTCATTGCGAGAAATTTAAAAAATATGATACCAAATAATGCTCCTTTTTTTTTCGTCGAAGATTGCAAAACTAATTCAAACATCAAATTAACACCAGAAGAATCAAAACATGCAATAAAGTCACTACGATTAAGAAAAAACGACTTAGTAAAGATTACTGATGGCAAGGGAAATATTTACGAAGGTATTATTAAAAACAATAATGTAAAACAAGTTGAAATAAATATAGTTAATAAATACACAGAAAACACTCTTCCATATTTTATTCACATAGCTTGTGCCATAACTCAACAAACAGAACGTTTCGAATGGTTTGTTGAAAAAGCTGTAGAATTTGGTATAAACGAAATAACACCTATATATACAAAACGATCACAAAAAAAATCAATTAAAATTGAAAGGCTTAATAAAATTGCAATATCTGCTTTAAAACAAAGTCGCCAAGCATATTTGCCTAAAATAAACGATATTTTAAGTTTTTCCGACTTTGTTTCTAAAATAAAACTTTCAAATAAGGGCATAGCTTATTGCGAAGGAAATAGAATATTTTTAAAACAATGGATTGAGCAAAACACTAAAAACGATTATGTTATTATAGTAGGACCAGAAGGCGATTTTACTTACGAAGAAATACAAACAGCTATAGATAACGGTTACACACTTTTAAATCTTGGAAATTCTATTTTAAGAACTGAAACAGCAGCCTTATATGTTACTTCTGTTTTTAGAACTTTGAAGCAACAATAGCTTCTGCAACATTTATTCCATCAAGTGCCGAAGATGTAATTCCACCTGCATAACCTGCACCTTCACCACAAGGAAACAAGTTTTTTATTTGAACATGTTCTAAACTATTGCTATTTCTGGTTATTCTTATTGGCGAACTTGTTCTCGATTCTATACCAACCATTATAGCATCTTCGGAAATAAAATTTGGCATTTTTTTACGAATTTTTAAAAAAGCAGACTTTAATTTACTCGATAAAAATGAAGGTAACCATTCGTGCATAGGCGAACTTACTATACCAGGTAAATAAGAAGTTTCCGGTAAACTAACACTAATTTTATTATCAATAAAATCGGTTATTCTTTGTGCCGGAGCTTTTAATCCATTATTAACTGCCCGATATGCTGTATGTTCTAAATTATATTGAAAACTCAATATATCTGAACAATTAAAAGATTGCAAAATATCCTCTGGATGAATTTCGACAACAAAACCACTATTAGCAAAAGGCGAATTACGTTTAGATGCTGACATTCCATTAACAACAATTGTCTGTTGCTCAGTCATTGAAGGAATAATAAATCCGCCGGGACACATACAAAAAGAATAAACACCACGACCATCAATCTGTTCCACAATTCTATATTCTGCAGGAGGTAAATAATTCAAAAATTTACTTCCGTGATATTGAATATAATTGATTAATTGCTGACTATGTTCAATTCTTACACCTATTGCAAATCCTTTTAATTCAAATTTTATGTCTTTTTTAAAAAAAATTTCATAAATTTTCTTTGAAGAATGACCTGATGCTAAAATAACAGCATCTGCATAAATTTTATCATTATTATCTATCTCAACACCTTTACAAATATCATTTTCAATAATCAAATCTGTTACTCTCGTTGAAAAATATATTTCTCCACCTGACTCTAATATTAAATTTCTTATATTTTTAACTATTGAAGGTAATTTATCACTACCAATATGTGGATGAGAATCTATTAAAATATTTTGCGAAGCACCTGTATTACAAAGAACATTTAAAAACCATTTTATATCACCTTTTTTTTGCGAACGAGTGTAAAGCTTTCCATCAGAAAAAGTTCCAGCACCCCCTTCGCCAAAACAATAATTAGAACTTTCGTTTACAACATTTGTCCTATACATTAAAGCTATATCTTTTTTACGCTCCGAAACATTTTTTCCTTGTTCGACTATTATTGGTTTCACGCCATACATTAGCAACCTTAATGCCGCAAATAACCCCGCAGGACCCATTCCAACAATAATGACACTACCTTTTTTTTTTCCTTTTAAAAAGAAAAATTGTTTATTTTCTTGAATTTCTGGATTTTCGTCTATATATATTTGCAATTGTAAAACAATTTTTATATCTGCTTTTCGTGCATCAATAGAGCGTTTTAAAATTTGAATATGTTTTATTCTATTTTCCGATATTTTTATGTTACTTGATACAATCTTTTCTAACGGATATTTATTATAATCTATAGGATTGACAAATATTTGAATATTTTTAATCATTTTTTTTACATAAAATAAAAATAATCAGTATGCAGAAAAAAACAATTTTTTTACTTTGATTTGTCTGGATATACTGGCACAGGAGCCTTTTCAACTGGCTTATGTTTCAGTTCTTCTAATATTATATCAATTGCTTTTTCAAGTTGTGCATCTTTTCCTATATATTCCTGATACGGATCATTATCAACAACAATATCCGGTTCTACTCCATAACCTTCAATAATCCACTCTTTGCCATCTGCATCATAATGAGCAAATTCAGGTCGGTTTAAATATCCACCATCTATAAAAGGCAAAGTACCTCTAATACCAATAACTCCACCCCAAGTACGAACGCCTATTACTTTCCCCATCCCATATTTTTTAAATTGATAAGGGAACAAATCGCCATCGGATGCAGAATACTGATTAACCAACATAACTTTTGGTCCTAAATGCATTTGACGTGGTCGAGTTTCTCCTTCTATTTGATTACGAGCAATACCATAATAAGCTATTTCTCGTTTTAAACGTTCAATTATCATTGGCGATACATTTCCACCACCATTACCTCTATCATCTATAATAAGACCTTTTTTATTTAGCTGAGGATAAAAGTATTTTACAAATTCGTTTAATCCTTCTACGCTCATATCAGGGATATGTATATAACCAACTTCACCGTTAGTTGCCTCATTAACTTTTTTAATGTTATTCTGAACCCAATTATAGTATAGTAATTGACTTTCATCTTCAATAGGTGTAATTATTACTTTTCTCACGTTTAATTCATCAGGTGTTGAAGAAACAGTTATTTCTATTGCAACACTTGCCTTACCTACCAATAAAGAGTATATATCTTGTACTGTTTTAGTTGAAATACCATTAACTTCAATAATAAAATCGCCCTCATTTATATTTAAACCTATCTCTGTTAACGGCGAACGTAATGACGAATTCCAATTTTCTCCTTTATAAATCTTATCTATTCGGAAATAACCACTAACATGTTTTGAGACTTCTGCTCCTAATAAACCTACTTTTATTTTATCTGGTACTACTGCATCACCGCCACCAACATAAGCGTGTCCAGCATTTAATTCGCCAATCATTTCACCAATTACATAAGTTAAATCGTATCTATGTTTACAGGCTAAAGCTAAAGGTAAATATTTTTGATAAACATCTTTCCAATTTACACCATGCATATTAGGAGCATAAAAGAAATCACGCATCTGACGCCATGATTCATCATATATTTGTTTCCACTCTTTATTCAAATCTACCCAAGTTTTTAAGTTTGCTAATGAAACAGGTTCTTTTAAATCTATTTTTTCTATAGGCAAATCAATCACATAATAATTATCATTTGCTTTTAGTGACATGTATTTATTGTTTGCAGAAATTTTAAAATTAGAATATTCACCCAAGCTTTTTTCCTTCTTCTTGCCGAAATCGTAATATTTTATCTCATGTTTTTTAGTTAAAGATGAATAGTAAACGTAATAAAGCTTATTCTCTACAGAATATAAATTTGAGTAACTTCCAGCTTCTATTGGTAAATTAACTATCCTATTATGTATGTTATCAAAATCTACACGAATATTGGTTGCTTTTTGAAATTTAGGCTCTTCATCTTTTTGTATTTTTATTGGCGAATTATCTGGTAACAAAGGATTTCGTAATTCTTTTTGCAACGTAACAAAGTAAATCTTTGCCATGTCAACATAAGCATGATTCCATTCTGTATGACTATAAATAGGATTAAAATCCCTATTCGAAACGAAAAACAAATATTTTCCATCTTGACTAAAAACAGGGTTATAACTCGAATGCCAAGGATTTGTAACAGATGATATTGTTTTAGTAGCTAAATTATATAAAAAAACTTGAGTCATTGTATTGTTCAATGTTCTGTCGGAAAAGGCAATCCATTTACTATCCGGAGACCAAGAAAAATCGCGTATCTCCCATGTTTTACTTTGTGTTACCGTAACAATATTTTTTGTTTCTATATCTACATATTTTAAGAAGAATTTTTTATCAGAATAAAGAATTTTTTTACTATCGGGCGACCACAAAATATTAAAAATATAAGTATCGTTTCCTTTTGTTAACTGAATAGGTGGCTTGTTAGAAAATAATTCTTTTATAAAAATTTCTATTTCACCTGTTTCGTCCGATAAATATGCAACATATTTGCCATCTGGCGAAAAAACAACCTCACGCTCATACACATCAGACGAACGTGTTATTTGTTGAGTAACTCCAGATTCTTTTGGTATTATCCATATATCACCACGAGCTGTTAATGCCAAACGACTTCCATCTGGTGCTATATCGTAACCTTGTATAAATTTACTTGCATCAACCCATTTGTTTCGTGAATGTATTTGCTCGTCAGAAATTTTAATTGTAAGCCTTTTTAACTCTTGTTTTTCAATATTAAAAACATATAAATAACCTGCATTTTCAAATATAATTTTACCATCACCTAAAGAAGGAAATTTAATATCGTAATCTTTAAAATCTGTAACCTTTTTAGTTTCCTTAGTGTTTACGTTATAAACAAATAAATTCATAATTCTATCGCGATCGCTAATAAAATATATTTCATTTTTCCACCACATCGGGAAAATATCCTGTGCTGGATTGTTGGTGATATTTTCAATTTGTTTTGTTTCGAAATCAAAAATTCTAATATCGTCTGCCATACCGCCTTTGTAATATTTCCATGTTCTAAATTCTCTCATAACTCTGTTAAAAGCAATTTTTTTTCCATCTGGCGAAAATGAATTAAAACCCCCACTTGATAATGGTAATTGTTTACTCATTCCACCTTCAACTGGAACAAAATATAATTGACCTACAAAATCGTTCCAAGAAGCCTTCCTCGAACGATAAATGACGTTTTTACCATCTGGTGTCCATGAAGTAACAATGTTATTCGGTCCCATCCTATCCGAAACATCGTCTCTTTTTAATGTAGCAGTATATGTAAGGCGTTGAGGTTCGCCTCCCGAACTTGGGATAACATAAACTTCCGTATTACCATCGTAATGTCCGCTAAAAGCAATCTTTTTACCGTCGGGCGAAAAGCGAGCAAACATTTCATAACCACTATGCGAAGTTAATTTGCGAGCATACTCATCTTTATTTATGTCAAAAGTATATAAATCGCCTGCATAGGTAAAAACAACCTGTGTACCATATATAGCAGGGAATCGCAACATTCGAGCTTCTTGTTGCGAATAAAGAAAAGAAACAATAAATAAAGTAAAAACATTAATAATTATCTTTTTTTTCATATACTTAATAATTTACAATTTTTATCAACAATTTTACAATTTCGTTATATTTGGCAAGACTCATGTTTTCGAGTTTATCACTTGGATGATGATACCCACCAGCTTTCCCCATTGCATATAAAAAAATAGCTTTTACTCCTTTCTCATAAAAAGGTGCATGATCGCTATTATTAGACTTTCCACGCAATTTAAAACTTAGTCCTAAGTTATATTCGTTGTTTATTTTATTCATTAAGTCAATTAAATCGCTAAACTCTGTTCCGTTGACTACACCAAACCCATCTTCGCCACTGCCTATAACATCAAGATTGAATAAATATTTTATTTTACTTAGTTCAAATGTAGGATTATTGACAAAATATTCTGAGCCTATTAAACCAACTTCTTCACCAGTAAAAAATAAAAGTGCTACAGTGTATTTATTTTTGCTTGTTGACAATTCTCTCCCAATATCAAGAACCATAGAAACACCACTAGCATTATCGTTAGCACCAGGAAAATAAACATTATTTAATCTTCCCATATGATCGTAATGGGCTGTATATGCTATAACAGTATCACTCAAACCAGGTATTATACCTATAACATTCGACGATTTATATGATTTATGATGTTTCGACTTTATACTTAATGAAATTGTTTTCGTGTTTATATACTTTACATCTGCTTCTAATGTAACCCAGTTATTAGTTCTATCACTTTGTATTTGCATTAGTTTGCCAGATTTACACAAAATATAACCTTTTGCATTTAAAGGATTAGTTCGAGTTATAATTTTTAATTCTTTTGCATATTTAGAATTGTTTGTAATGGAAGTATCGAACAATATAAACTTATTTATAAAATTCATTGAAGCAATTTCGTTAAAATTATCTTTATTAACTTTTTCTACTTCAAATGTTCCGTTTATACTACAACTGTTTTGATATACAATAACATCATCTCCTATTTCTGTAAAAGAAGTGTCGAATTTAATAAATTGTATTTTTTTTATGTAAGAAACCGGAAAAATTACTTTTTGCTTATATACTATAGGAACTTGACATTTTTTTAATGTATTTTCTATATATGAAGCTGTACGTATCACTCCTTTATTAGAATATCCCCTTCCGTGAAAATAAGGTGAAGTTAAATCAGAAATAATTTTTGTTGCAAATTCCTTATCTTGTGAAAACAAATTAAAAGAGAAAATTATTATTAGAAATATTGTTTTTAAAACTTTAATAATCAAAGCATTGTAATTCATACAGGATAAAATTTCCGATTTTAAAGGTAGTAAAAAAAACTTTATAAAGATACATTGCGTTTTATACATTAAATTCATACCTTTACAAATATGAAAAAAGCGTTATTATTATTATGTTTTAGTTGTTTATCTTTGTTTTTGCCTTCACAAAACAGAAAGTACATTGATAGAGCATACGAATATGCTACAAATAGTTTAACTAAAGGTGATTTACCGAAAACAAAAGCCTATTTAATGTACATTTTAAGCGAAGATTCTTCTTATTATAATGCATATAAATTGTTGGGCGAAATTTTTTTAATTACAGAAGAATACGACTCTTTAATATATTACTACAGAGTCGGAACTAAACACTGTGGAAAAAAGAATCCTGAAATATTCTTTTCTTTAGCAAATTTTGAATTTTATATGGGCAATATTAATGAAGCTCTAAATAATTATAATAAATTTTTAAACCTTGTTCCCAAAAGCAACTTAACACCAATTGTTAACGAACAAATAAAAAGATGCTTATTTGCCCTTGAATTAATCAATCGTCCCGTTCCGTTTAATCCTATAAATCTTGGAAATGGAATAAACACAGAATGCGACGAATATTATCCGTACATAGCACCTAATGATAGTTTTATAATTTTCACACGAAAAGTTCCTCTATTTACAGGGGCGAATCCAACATCAGACAACACACAAGAAGATTTCTATATTAGCCATTTAATAGACGAAGGCTGGACAAAAGCCATACCATTAAAAGGGAATATAAATACACGTTACAACGAAGGAGCTCAAACAGTTACAGCCAACGGAAAATATATGGTTTTTACAGCTTGCAACAGAAAAGATGGAAAAGGCTCTTGCGACTTATATTATTCAGAACTAAAAAATAATAATTGGACACAAGCAAAAAATTTATCAGAATTAAATACTTACCAGTGGGAATCACAACCATCTATTTCAGCAGATGGAAGAATGTTATTTTTTGCAAGCGAACGCGATGGAGGAATAGGTAATTCCGATATTTATGTTTCGTTCAGAAACGAAAATGGTAATTGGTCTAAACCTGTTTTGTTAGACACAACAATTAATACTAAAATGGCCGAAACATCTCCTTTCATTCATCCCGATGGTAAAACTTTATATTTTTGTAGCAATGGTCATTACGGCGTAGGAGGTTTCGATATTTTTGTATCAAGAATGGACGAAAATGGCAAGTGGTCGAAACCTCAAAATTTAGGTTTTCCAATAAATACTACGAAAAACGAAATTGGACTCGTTGTTTCATCCTCGGGAAAAAAAGCTTACATTACTTCTTCTAGAGAAGGCGGATATGGATTAAGTGATATATATGTATTCGACCTTCCACAATCTGTTCAAGCAAGCAATGTTAGCTTTATTAAAGGTAAAATTATTGATGAAAAAGGCAACCCATTAGCAGCAAAATGTGAAATTATAGATTTAAAGCAGAATAAAGTTATATATTCAACTATTTCCGACACAACAGATGGCTCTTTTATTGTAGGATTAACAACTGAAAATGAATATGGGCTTTATGTAACCAAAAAAGGATTTCTTTTTCACACCGAAAACATTAAAATAAACGAAATTTACACTTACCATAATTCATATAATAAAGAAATCAAACTAAAACGTATTGAATTGGGAACAAGTATTGTATTACCAAATATTTTTTTCGACACAGACTCATTTCGTTTAAAAACTAATTCTTTTGCCGAATTAGACAAAATTGTAGATTTTCTTAACCAACATCAAAATATTAAAATAGAAATAAGCGGACATACCGACAATTCTGGTTCAGAGGCATATAACAAACAACTTTCAGAAAAAAGAGCTAAAGCAGTTTATACATATCTTATTCAGAAAAATATTAATCAATCTCAGCTAACTTTTATAGGCTACGGAAGCACACGTCCTATTGCTTCAAACGAAACTACAGAAGGAAAAGCAATGAATAGAAGAACAGAACTTAAAATTATACAACAATAAACATATAATTAGCCACTTTAAAAAATTTTTAACTAATAAGCCGTCCCATAAAAAGTTAATTTCTTTAATTAACCACAGAGTTCACGTAGTTACACAGAGAAATAATCCTCTGTGCATCTCTGTGTTCTCTGTGGTAAAGAAAAATTAAAACAACGAATGTTACAAAGTGTTACGCAGAAAAAAAAATTGGATTCTTTAAAAAAATTGAAATGTTTATTGGTTTAAATTACTAAATCTTGTAAAATTTTTACTAAAAAATAATCTTAATTCATTAAAAATCAAAGGTTTATTTATGTTAATAAGAGACTACTATCTAATAGTATTTTATTCTATCTCTGAAAAGTATCAGAAAAAATAATTATTATTAAAAAGCTACAAAATACTTTCGAGAAATAGCTATGTAAACAAATAAAATACCTACATTTGCGAAAAAAAATGATTATTGCAAATACAATTAAAGAGTTAACAAATCATATTGAAACTGCAAAAAGAAATAATAAAATAATTGGTTTTGTTCCTACAATGGGAGCTTTACACGATGGGCATTTATCACTTATTACTAAGGCAAAAAAAGAAAGCGATTTTGTTGTAGTTAGCATATTTGTTAACCCTACGCAATTTAATAATCGTAGCGATTTTGAAAGATATCCCCGTTTATATGATAAAGATATTCAATTACTCGATAATTCAGCTTTATGCGATTTATTATTTATGCCTAACGAAAATGAAATGTACCCACAACCAGATAACCGTGTTTTCGATTTAGGCTATTTAGAAAATATAATGGAAGGAAAATACCGAACAGGACACTTTCAAGGAGTTTCAAAAATTGTTAGCAAGCTTTTAGATGTAGTAAAACCCGATAAAGCTTTTTTCGGAAAAAAAGATTTTCAACAATTAGCTGTAATAAAAAAAATTGTCAAAGATTTAAAATATAATGTAGAGATTATAGGTTGTGAAATTATACGTGAACAAAATGGTTTAGCAATGAGTTCGAGAAATCTGCTTTTAACAAAAGAAGAATTTGAAAAAGCTGCTATAATTTATCAAACACTAAAAAAAGTACCAATATGGATAAACCAATACACAATTGATGAAGTAAAAAAATTAGCTGAATACAACATTAACAATGTACCACCTTTTAAAGTTGAATATATAGAATTAGTTGATAGTGAAACACTTTTACCTATACAAAACATACATTTTCATAAAAATATTCATTGCTGTGTTGCTGTATATTGTAACGAAATAAGACTCATAGATAATATCGAAATAAAATTATAACTTTGCAAACCAAATTATTGAATTGGTAATATCATGCATATAGAAGTATTAAAATCAAAAATTCATAAAGTAACCATTACACAAGCTGAACTAAATTATATAGGAAGCATAACAATAGACGAAGCTTTGATGGAAGCTGCTAATCTTGTTGAAAACGAAAAAGTCCATGTGCTCAATCTTAATAATGGTGAACGTATTGAAACATATGTAATTAAAGGAAAAAGGAATAGCGGCATCATTTGTTTAAACGGTCCTGCTGCTCGCAAAGCACAAGTTGGCGACATTGTAATTATATTGTCTTATGCTTTTATTGACATAGAAGAAGCAAAAAATCACAAACCTATTTTAATTTTTCCAGATACAAAGACCAATAGCCTTCTGTAGTTGAAAAATAAAATCAACATAGTATTAAATTTTTTTGTATTCCCAATACTAGCCTTATTGCTATTATATTTAGCTTTTAAAGGTATTGATTTAAAAAATATTTGGCACGAATTATTAAAAGCCGACTTTAAATGGATTTTTCTTTCATTAGTTTTTGCTTTAGGAGGTATTTATTTTAGAGCACTCCGATGGAGACTTCTTCTTAATAGTGTACAATATAATCCACCTATTAAAACAACCATATATGCTGTAATAATGGCTTACTTTGCAAATATGGCAATACCACGAATTGGCGAAATTACACGTTGCGCAACATTAAACAAAACTAACAATATACCCGTAGATATTTCATTTGGCACAGTCATTACTGAACGTGTTATTGACCTATTTACTTTAATGTTGGTAATATTATCTGTTTTAATTATTGATTTCTCGTTTTTTAGTTCATTTTTTCACGAAAACCTATTAAACTTTATAGCCCCAAAAGTTACATCATCATACATTTATGTAATAATTATAATTTTAGCATTTATAAGTTCCGTTATTCTTTTTTTCATTTTTAAAAACAAACTTCAACAATTCAAAATAATTAAAAAAGCAATAGAATTTTTTAAAGGTATTATTAAAGGTTTTACGTCTGTTTTAAAACTCAAACAAAGATTATTATTTTTAACTTACACTTTGTTAATATGGATTTGCTATCTCTTAATGACTTATGTTGTCTTCTTTTCAATACAAAGCACATCTCATTTAACTTTAACCGATAGTTTATTTGTAATGAGCATAGGAGGACTTGGTATGTCGGCACCTGTTCAAAACGGCTTTGGAGCTTTTCACTGGATAGTTTCAAGAGGGCTAATGTTATTTGGCATATCTCAAGCCGATGGATTACTGTATGCTACACTATGTCACGAGTCGCAAACTCTAATGATTTTAATACTCGGACCAATAGTTATGCTTCTGATTATGATATACAGAAAAAAACAAATATAAATTGTTAAACTTATGGACTACAAAAATATAGTATCAAAAAAAATTTTCACTTCAAAAGATGATATAGAATTATCCAGACTATTAGCATTTTGGCGTTTCAAAGACAAAAAAATTGTTTTTACAAATGGTTGTTTCGATGTTATTCATCGCGGACATATTGAATATATGATGCAAGCAGCTTCGCTTGGTGATGTTCTAATTATTGGATTAAACACTGATGAATCAGTAAAAAAATTAAAAGGTCCTAATCGTCCAATAAACGACGAACAAAGCAGAGCAATTGTTTTAGCATCGTTACAATTTGTTAATGCAGTTGTTCTTTTTAACGAACTAACACCTTTAGAACTAATTAAAATTGTAAAACCACATATTTTAGTTAAAGGAGGCGATTACAAACCACACGAAATAGTTGGAAGCGATTTTGTAACTTCATACAACGGAACGATTGAAATAATTCCGTTTGTTGAAGGTTATTCAAGTTCGAAAATAATTGAACAATTGCAACATTTATAAAATTTTATTACCTTTGAGTTTAAAATTAATTTATGAGAATTATATTTCTAATCACCGTTGTATTTTTCTCTTTCTCATTTATTAGTTGTAAAAAATCAAAGGAAAATAAACTAATTGGTGAATGGAAGCTTTTACCTAAAACCGCTGCCGACCGTGAAGACACTATAATTTTTCGTTTCGAAAGTAATCAAATACTTTATCGTTATGTTGATGGAATATTAGTTGATACAGGTGATTACACCGTAAAATCTGAATTTTTTAAATACTATGTTGTTATCAGAAACTTAAACAAGTTCGACGACGCTAATTACTATATAGAAAAAATAAATAAAAAAATCCTAATACTTCAATGTTATTCACCATATATGAGAAAAGAATTTGTAAGAAATGAATAAGATAATTTTTGCATTATTATTTTTTTCTATGCTTTTTACTTTTTCGTGTAAAAAGCAAACAATCAATAAAATTAAAGGAACTTGGAAGTATTGGTACTTAAGCAAACAAGATAGTGGTAAAGTACAGTTATGGGAATTTCGCGAGCCTAATTTACTTTTCAAAACAGTTTACTTACCAGATACAATTGAAAAAGATACTGGCTTTTGGAAAATTGACAAAAATTTTTTAGAACCAACATTCCTTGAAATAACAGGCTTAGGTGCAAAACAAGATGGTACATATCAAATATTAAAACTAAACAAAAAGTTTTTATTCTTACAACGCTATAAATTAAGTACTGGTAGCACAGCCGGAGCTTTTTTTCGTCTTGAATTTACAAGAGAATAATATGGCTACCAAAACAAAACAAGTTTTTTTTTGCAATCAATGCGGTTATGAAAGTCCTAAATGGTTAGGCAAATGCCCATCTTGTGGTGAATGGAACTCTTTTTTAGAACATAATATTGCTCAGAATAAAAAAACAAAATCAAATTCCATTCAAGAAACAAAGCAGGTTAAAAAAATTTACGAAATTCATACAGACGAAAACATAAGAATAGACACAAAAAGTATTGAATTAAACCGTGTTTTAGGTGGAGGAATGGTTCCTGGTTCTGTTATACTCATAGCAGGCGAACCTGGAATTGGTAAATCTACATTAATGCTTCAATTTGCTTTACGCGTAAAATCCATTACTTCGCTATATGTATCAGGTGAAGAAAGCGAATCGCAAATAAAGCTAAGAGCCAACCGTTTAGGTGGCAAAGGTGAAGCATGTTTGTTGCTTTGCGACACTTCGTTAGAAAATATAATACATCAAATAAAACAACATAAACCAAATATTGTTATAATAGATTCAATACAAACACTTCAATCCGAAAATATTGAATCTTATGCAGGCAGTGTTACACAAGTTAGAGGGTGCACTGCACAGCTTATACAGCTTGCAAAAGAAGAGAATATAACTGTATTTATCATAGGACACATTAACAAAGAAGGAGTCATAGCTGGACCAAAAATTCTTGAACACATGGTTGACACTGTGCTTTTGTTCGAAGGAGAAGCTAACCATCCTTATAGAATTGTACGTTCTATAAAAAACCGTTTTGGCTCAACAAGTGAAATTGGTATATTCGAAATGAAACAAGAGGGACTAAAAGAAATTACCAATCCATCGGAAATACTTATCACAGAAGAATCAAAAGATTTAAGCGGGACATGTATAGCATCTACCATCGAAGGTATTCGCCCTTTTATGATAGAAGTACAAGCCTTAGTCTCGTCTTCTACAAACAACTTTCCACAACGACTTTCAAATGGTTATGAATTAAAACGACTATCACTAATTTTAGCAGTTATAGAAAAACGGTTAAATATAAAAATGTATCATCGCGATGTTTTTATTAACATTGCTGGCGGCATAAAAAGCTCCGACCCTGCAATAGATCTTGCCGTTGTTTTTTCTATCCTCTCTTCTACATTCGACAAACCAATTCCTAAAACAACGTGCTTCGCCGGCGAAATTGGTTTAAACGGCGAAATAAGACCTGTTCAAAAAATAGAACAACGACTTAGCGAAGCTGAAAAAATGGGATTTAAAAAAATTATCATTTCTAAATATGGATTAAAAGGTATAAATTTGTCGAAGTTTAAAATAAATATTGTTACTGTTGGCAACTTAAAAGAATTTAATGAAAATATTTTCGAATCATATTAATATTTACATTTTTATTGTTTTAATTACTGTTTCTTTCTCGTGCAAATTTCAACAATCGGTTCAAAACCCAAGACGCTTAAATTTAAGTTTTTTATATAACCCAAATATTCAAAATTTAAAAGCTAAAGTAGTAATTCATAATACTAACGATACTATTTCTACCGTATATTGTAGTTTACCACTTCAGCAATTAATTTATTTACCTGTTCAAGAGAATGAAATAGCATCATTAATAGTTCATTATAAATTATTTAAAACATCTACTGGTTTAACTTTCATTGACTCATCAACGTTTCAACGAATAGTTTTAAAAGAAACCAACAAGCTAACTGAAAATTTCTATTTCGACATTGCTCTAAAAGATACAGGCTTATTTATGCTCGACTTATATTTATTCGATAAAAATACAAACTTGTCTTATCGCAATTATATAACAATAGAAAAAAATAAAAAATACAACGATAATGATTTTTTATTGGTAAATAAAAACAAAGTTCCATATTTTGAACGATGGTTGTGCGATAGCGATACTTTTGCAATAATATTAAGAAAAAACATGCCTGCTGAATGGAAATTTTCGTGGTATCAAAATTCCTTTAAAATAAGTTCGCCGCCATATAGCATGACAACACAAAAGGATTATGCACTACCTTTGCCCGATAGTATTAGAACATTTTTAATATGCGACACGTGCTATTTTACTCTAAACAGAAAAGGCATTCTACACATATACAGAGATACAATAGGAAACGGAAAAACTGTTTTCAATTTTTCTAACGAATTTCCTAAGATGGTGCGACCTAGTGAATTGTTACAACCCATACGAATGCTTACTTCACAAAAAGAATTTAACGAACTCAACATTCTTAAAGATAAAAAGGAAGCTGTTGATAAATTTTGGTTATCTACAAGTGGTAATGCCGACAGAGCAAGAGAAATTATCAGAGTTTTTTACAATAGAGCAATATTAGCAAATGAATATTTTACAAGCTACACAGATGGATGGAAAACTGATAGAGGCATTATATATATAATTTTTGGACTACCTACAACTATATATAAATCGCCACAAATTGAACAATGGATATACGGAACTCCAGAAAGTACAAAAGTTTTGGTTTTTAATTTCGTGAAAAAATACCATCCTTTTAGCAATAATCATTTTGTAATGGAGCGTAACGAAAGTTACAAAACATCGTGGCTACAAGCTGTCGATACCTGGCGAAACGGCAGAATATTTTCTATTGTAAATCAATAATTCAAATGAGTAAACAATACATTTACGGAGCAAGAGCAATAATAGAAGCCATTGAAAGTCAGGTAATAATTGATAAAATATGGATAGATAGAAACAAGCAAAGTTCATTAATAAAAGAAGTTATACAACTCTGTAAAGAACATAAAATTCCATTTCAATTTGTTCCAGAAGAAAAATTTTTATCGTTTAAAAATAAAAATCATCAAGGAATAGTTGCAAAATCGTCGTTAATAGAATTTCAATCTATAGAAAACATTATTATCAACACTTATGAAAAAGGTGAAGTGCCTTTAATTTTAATACTTGACGGAATTTCTGACGTGCGTAATTTTGGTGCTATAGCACGTACAGCTTTATCATCTGGCGTACATGCTATTATAATAGAACAAAAAGGTAATGCACAAATAAACGAAGATGCTATTAAAACATCTGCCGGAGCTTTACTACATATTCCTGTTTGCAGAGAAGAATCTTTAAAAAAAACTATTGACTTGTTGCGTTTACACGGAATTAATATTGTTGCATGCACCGAAAAAGCTCAACAAAATATATACGAAATTCCTTTAATAGGACCATTAGCTTTTATTTTTGGAAATGAAGAAAAAGGAATAAGTCAATATTTAATTAAAACAGCTAGTTATTTAGTTAAAATTCCAATGCTCGGAAAAGTATCATCGCTTAATGTATCAGTGGCTACTGGCATTGTATTATATGAATGTGTAAGGCAAAGAAATTTTAATAATATAAAATAATGAAATCGCTTAAAAACTCTATCGAATTATTTAAAAGCTTAAATATCTTAGTTGTAGGCGATGTTATGCTCGATCAATACATCTGGGGAAAAGTGGAACGCATATCACCCGAAGCCCCTATCCCCATTGTTTCGGTAACAAAAAGAGAAGAACGCTTGGGAGGAGCTGCTAACGTTGCACTTAATATAAAAACATTAGGAGCTAATCCTATCATTGCATCAATAATTGGGCAAGATATTAAAGGAATACGTTTTAAAGAATTGTGCTCAGAAAATAAAATAGATATTAGCGGTATTTTAGAAACAAATAAACGCCCAACTACCACTAAAACAAGAATTATTGGACATTCTCAACACTTGCTTCGTGTTGACGAAGAAACCGATCTACCTATTAAACCAGAAGAAGAAAGTCTGTTTTTACATAAAATTTTGAAAATTTTTGAAAATAATAAAATTGATGCTATAATTTTTGAAGACTACGATAAAGGTGTTATTACCTTAAATGTTATAAACTTTATTACACAATTGGCAAAAACTCGTAATATTCCAATAACTGTCGATCCTAAACATCGTAACTTTTTAAATTATAAAAATTGCGATTTATTTAAACCAAACCTAAAAGAACTTGCAATTGGTTTAAAAACCGATATAGACAAAAAAAATTTAATTACACAGCTTCACCAGATGTGCAACGATTTCATCAAAAAACAAGGTCATAAATCTATAATGGTTACTTTGTCAGAACAAGGTATATTTATTATAAATGAATCTGAAAATTATCATATACCTACGCAAGTTCGTGATTTAGCAGATGTTTCAGGAGCAGGCGATACTGTTATTTCTACAGCAACATTATGTTTAGCTGTAAAAATGCCACTATACAACATTGCATACATATCTAATGTAGCAGCAGGAATAGTTTGCGAAAAAGTAGGAGTAGTTCCTATTGATAAAAAAGAACTTATAGAAAGATTAACTTAAAAACCATTGAAATTTATAAATAATGGTGGCAACAATAATAACCATCCCACAAGAATTAAACATATAATAAAAAATATTATCCACTTAAACCAAATAATATACGGTATTCTTGCCATAGATAAAGCACCAAGTAAAACACCACTTGTTGGCGTAATCATATTGGTAAAACCATCTCCAAACTGAAAAGCTAGAACAGTAAGTTGACGCGATATACCAATCAAGTCAGAAAACTGTGCCATTATAGGCATAGTTAAAGCAGCTTTTGCAGAACCAGACGGTATTATAATATTTAATCCATTCTGAAAAATATACATCATACTAACAGAACTTATTTCACTCGTATCTTTCAACGATATTGATATATGATATAATATAGTATCTATAATTTTTCCATCGTTTAAAATAACAATAATACCACCTGCTAAACCAACAACTAATGCCGCCGATAATATATCTTTAGCACCTTCGATAAATTCTTTTGCTGTTTCATTTGCAGAAAAGCCATAAGTTATAGCAGTAATAATTCCTAATGCGAAAAATAAAGCTGCAATTTCTTTTATATACCACGAATAACCCAATACGCCAACAATAAGTACAAAAATTGTTGTAATAAGTAAATTTAAGATAAAAAAGCGTACCGATTTTAATAATAATATCAACGAACTTACAAAAAAGTAAATCAATATAACAAACCAAAAATTAGCAGTAATAAGTTTTTTTCCTATGTTTATCGTAGTTTCTGGATAATTATAAGAAACATATAAACCTATTAAATTCAAAACAATAAATACAAACCAAGCTTTAACAGAATGTTTAATAGGAGCTACAGTCTCTTCAGTATTATGTTCGTTTCGCCAGTAATTATCAAGTTCATACACAAAAGAGCGTTTAGGATTTTTCTTTATCCTACGTGCATACCACAAAACAAAAATAACAGCTACAATATTTATTATAACCCAACAAAAAAAGCGATATTCTATTCCAGAAAACAAAGGCACTTGAGCTATTCCCTGAGCTATGCCAATAGTAAAAGGATTAAGCATAGCTGATGCAAAACCAACATGAGCCGCAAGATATGTAATAGCAACACCAACTATAGAATCGTAGCCCATTGATATTGCTAAAGGAACAAATATTATTATAAAAGCAATAGTTTCTTCACTCATTCCAAATACAGCACCAAATAAACTAAATACTAACATAATAGAAGTTAAAATAATATTGTCTGTTCCAACATAACTAAAAAATTTATATTTATTTATCAAGTTAATTTTTTTAACTAACATCTGAATTCCAGAATCAATAGCTCTTGTTTTGTTAATTATCCAAAACGTTCCACCAATTATTAAAATAAAAACAATTATACCAGATTGATTAACAAATCCCTGATAAAAAGATGCAAATATCTCCCACAACTGTGGATTTCTTTCGGTATATTTAAAAGAAGTCGCATCAATTACCTGTCGTTCGTATCCCTGAACCAAAACAGTTTTACGCGAAAATTCACCACCTGGTAAAAGCCATGTTAACAATGATACAAAAAGTACAACACCAAACACAATAACATAAGTATGAGGAAAACGTTTCATAAAGCTAAGTTTTCAACAAAAATAATTTATCCTAAACAAATATCCTGAAGTAAATTATATATATTTTAAATTATTACGATACTAACACTCTTTAAAATTTATAGTAATGAAGTACCAATTTATTATTCTTTGCTAATACTTAAAGCTTCTTTTATTGTAATTTTTTGTCCACCATTATATGCTACAACAAAACATTGTAATCCTTTTTGCTTTACATAATTCTGATAATTGTTTGCCTCCTTTAATGTAGAAAATCTTCCTACTGAATACTTATACATATTATCTATAAAAAGCTCATCTACTGGTTGATTAAATTGATATTTATCGTAATATCCTTTTGGCAAAGGTTTTGCGGAGGCTCCAATCTGAACTGTATAATATAAACCTGTTTTGCTAACTGCTGATGACTGTGTAACAGGTGTTTTTGTTTCTATCGGTTTAGTTTCTGTGGGTTTTACTTTTTGTTCTGTTTTTACCGGTTGTGGAGTTGCTATCGGATTATCTTCTGTTAAAACCACTCGTTCAACATTATCTGTTTTGGTTTCAACTTTACTTTCTACTTTTATAGTTTGAGTTGCTATAGGCTCTTGAGAAGTAATTTTCTGAGGCTCATCTTTAACATTAGTTCTAACTATTGGTTTTGGTGGTGGGGCTTCTTGTGTAACAGGTTTAACCTCTGTAGTTTTTGGAACATCTGCTACAACTATGTTTGAACTAATAGGTTGCGATACATTAGCTCCAGGTTTGTAAGGTGGCATATTTTTAATTTTTGCTGCAATTTCTTTATTCGACATAAAATCTCTTTGCTCGACACTTACATACTTTATTCCTGTTTCGCTCAAAAAAGAAACATTACCAATTATATTCACCAATTCGTTCAATGAAACTGGCGAAGTTAACTGATACTTAGTTATAAATAATTCATTAGCAGGTAGTGCCGACCATACAAACAAAACAGAAGTTTCGGTAACAGCATTTGTACTACCGTATGGTTCTAATACTTTACACTGAAAGCCGTTAGGAAATTTTTCTTTAATTTTAAGTGTCTTTTCTCTTTCTAAACCAACAGTATTTATAAGTAATGTTACCGTCAAAACATTTCCCTGTTTTTCAATCTGTCTATAACAAAAAACTTTATTTAATGGAATTTCATCCTGAGCTAAAATAAATAAGTTTGAACCAGAAATTTTTAAAATCAAAAATAAAACCAATAGTTTCTTCATAGTTAAGTATATTTTAAGCAAAGTTAAGATATTTTTTTTTTCAAAAAAAAATTGAGTTAATAATTTAATAACAGTATATGTTTAATAACTTTTTTTAAATTTCGACTACAATCTAAAATCTTTCTATCATTTTTTTCAGAAATTTGCACAATGAAAGATTTAACAAAAGGTAAAGAATCGAAGCTTATTTTACAATTTGCAGTGCCTATGCTGTTAGGTAACCTTTTTCACCAACTACATCATATTGCCGATAGTATAATAGTAGGACAGCTTTTAGGAAAATCGGCTTTAGCCGCTGTAGGAGTAACAATGCCTATAATATTTACATTAATTTCTTTAATAGTAGGTTTATCAATTGGTTTTAACGTAATAATTGCACAATATGTTGGTGCAAAAGATTTCATAAAAGTACAACACACCGTTGACACTATGAATGTTATACTAATTATATCTTCCATACTTTTTTCAATTGTTGGGCTTCTATTCTTAAACAACATACTTAAATTTATTAATACTCCAAACGAAATACACGTATTAGCTTATGAATATTTAAGTATTTATTTAATTGGACTTTTTTTCTTTTTTGGTTATAATGGCACCTCTGCAATTTATCGCGGAATGGGCGATTCAAAAACACCTCTTTATTTTATAATTATATCAACCATTCTAAATGTATTATTAGATTTATTATTTATAGGAGTTTTTAAATGGGGCATTGCTGGGGCTGCTTGGGCAACAATAATTTCTCAAGGCATAGCATTTCTGATTTCTGTTTTTTATATAAATAGATATCATCATTTTCTTAAAATACGATTATTAAACATACATTTCGACAATTTTATTTTCAAAAAATCTTTGCAAATTGGTTTACCTACTGCGTTTCAACAATCTTTTGTAGCACTTGGAATGGTTGCTTTATTAAGCGTAGTAAATTTATTCGGAACGAATGTTGTTGCAGCATATTCTATTGCAACAAGAATAGAAGCCTTTATTTTCCTACCAGCAATGAATTTTGCTGCTGCATTATCTACATTTGTTGGTCAAAACATTGGGGCACAACGCTTAGATAGAGTTTATTCGGGATATGTTTCTACGCAAAAGATGATGTTTATTATAACTGTTTTTTTATCAACTATTATATTTTTCTTCGCGGCAAGTTTGTCTGGTATTTTTACTACCGACAACGAAGTTATTAAAATTAGCAAAGAATATCTTCAAATTGTTGCCTACTTTTTCATTTGTTTTTCTGTTATGTTTATTAACAACGGTATATTACGAGGTGCTGGCGATACACTTATACCAATGTTTATTACTCTTTTTTCACTATGGATTGTAAGAATTCCACTTGCTTTTGTTTTATCGAAAGAATTTGGTTATATAGGAATATGGTGGGCTATTCCTATAGCGTGGCTTTTTGGTATGATATTATCTTACATATACTACAAAACCGGAAATTGGAAGAAAAAATCGTTAATAAGTCGTCCTATCAGTCAAGAAGAAGCAAGTATTGGTACCGACTAATTTATAAACTCAAAACCAGTATAAGGAACTAAAACATCTGGAATCTTTATTCCATTATCTGTTTGATTATTTTCCAACAATGCTGCAACAATTCTTGGTAAAGCTAACGCACTCCCATTTAACGTATGACATAAAACGTTTTTCTTTGTAACGCTATCCTTGTATCTCAATTTTAGGCGATTAGCCTGAAACGACTCAAAATTTGATACTGAACTTACTTCGAGCCATTTATTTTGTGCCATGCTAAACACTTCAACATCGTATGTTAATGCAGACGCAAAACTCATATCGCCACCACACAATTTGACAATTCTATATGGTAAACCTAGTTTTATTACTAAATTTTCAACATGAAAAAGCATATTTTCGAGTTGCTGATAAGATTGTTCGGGATGTTCTATTACAACAATTTCAACTTTATCAAATTGATGCAAACGATTTAAGCCACGAACATCTTTTCCGTATGAACCTGCTTCTCTTCTAAAACAAGGCGTATATGCAGTATATTTCAAAGGAAAATCGCTTTCGTTTAAAATCACATCTCTAAAAATATTAGTAACAGGAACTTCTGCTGTAGGAATTAAAAATAGATTATCTAAAGAAACATGATACATTTGCCCTTCTTTATCAGGAAGCTGACCTGTTCCAAAACCAGACGATTCATTTACCAAAAAAGGTGGAATAACTTCAATGTAACCAGCTTTTATTGCTTCATCAAGAAAAAAAGAAATCAGAGCTCGCTGAAGTTTTGCGCCTTTATGTTTATAAACCGGAAAACCAGCACCTGTTATTTTATTACCTAATTCAAAATCTATTATATCGTATTTTTTGGCTAAATCCCAATGAGGTAAACCACTATTTGGTATAGCATTTTTTGATGTTTTAATTATTTCATTATCTGCAGAACTATTACCTGCCGGTACAGAAATATGTGGTAAATTAGGCAAACGAATTATAAGCTCTTCTAATTTTTCTTCAATTTCTTTATGTTTTAGTTGCAATAATTGAATTTCTTGCTTTATCTGTATAGTTTTATCCTTTAAAATATCGGCCTGATTCTTTTGTCCCAATTTAATATAATTACCTATTTCCTTTGAAACCTTATTTAATTCTGCTTGCTTTGCATCAGATTCAGCCTGAGCTTTTCTTCTCTGTAAGTCTAATTGTTCTATTTCATTTAATATAATAGTAGCGTCAAAATTTTTAATTTTCAGACGGCTTATAACTACATCCTTATTTTCTAAAACAAACTTTAATGGTATCATATAATTACATAAAATAAAAAATCCTTAGCTATCGTTTCGATAAACTAAGGATAATAAAATCATAATTTATTTTTACTGAACTTGAAAAGGTTCAACTGAAACGTATGACTTATCGTTCTTTTTACGCTTGAACACAACAATACCATCTGTTAATGCAAATAAAGTATAATCTTTACCCATCCCAACATTTCTTCCTGGATGATGTTTTGTTCCTCTTTGACGAACGATAATATTTCCGGCTTTAATAACTTGGCCACCAAAAATTTTTACTCCCAAACGCTTACTCTGCGAATCGCGACCATTTGCCGAACTACCAACACCTTTCTTATGTGCCATAATTCAAATATTTTTAAATATTTATTTGTTCAATTTCTATTTGAGTGAATTGCTGACGATGACCATTTAATTTTTGATAGCCATTACGTCTTTTCTTTTTAAATACCAATACCTTATCGCCTTTTACATGTTTCAAAACTTTTGCCAATATCTTAGCTCCTTCTAAGTAAGGTTTACCAATGGTAACTTTACCACTATCTTCTGTCATCATTACTTTAGAAAACTCAACAGACGCCCCTTCTTCTGCATTAAGACGATGTACATATAACTTCTTACCTTTTTCAACTTTAAATTGCTGTCCAGCAATATCAACTATAGCATACATGATTACCTAAACTATATTTTTAATTTGGACTGCAAAGTTACAAAGTTTTTTTAAAAAAAGAACAATTTTTGCAAAAAAAATTATTAACGATACTTTTATTAAAAAAAATTATTTTTGGCAGTTTTTTTAATTGATGAATTTTATATTTTTGTTTTTGAGTTATTCGTAGCATGAAAAAGATTAAATTAAATGTAATTGGCTTATCTTACAGTGAAACCCATTCTGGAGCCTACGCTTTAGTGCTTGAAGAAGAAAACGGACAAAGAAGAATACCTATAATAATAGGTTCATTTGAAGCTCAAGCAATAGCTATACAATTAGAAAAACTTAAACCACCTCGTCCTTTAACACACGATCTTTTTGTCTCTTTTGCCTCAGCATTCAATATAGACCTTATAGAAGTTAATATTTATAAATTAGAAGAAGGCATTTTTTACTCAAACCTAATATTTCAACACAACGACGAACAAATAACAATTGATAGCAGAACTTCTGATGCTATTGCATTAGCATTACGTTTTGAATGCCCTATTTATACAACAGCAAGTATTTTAGAACGAGCTGGCATTATACTTAATTTCGAAGAAGATAAAGAACAAAGTTCCGATGATGGTTTAAAAGAAGAGAAAAAAACAAGAAAATCTCCATACGCCAAATATACGATAGAAGAACTTGAAAATATGTTGCAAATAGCAATAGAAAACGAAGAATATGAAAAAGCATCTGCAATTAGAGATGAGCTTAACAGAAGAAAAAAAGATTTTTAAAACACAATAAACAAAATAATTTATGAGCATAAAGACACGTTTAATTTTAATGAATTTTTTGCAATTTTTTATTTGGGGATCGTGGTTATTAACCATTGGTGCTTATTGGTTTCAAAATAAAGGATGGACGGGAACAGAATTTGGTGCAATATTTTCTACTATGGGAATTGCATCTTTATTTATGCCTGCTGTTGCTGGCATCATAGCCGACAAATGGATAAACGCAGAAAAATTATACGGAATATTTCACATTTTAGGTGCTATAATGTTGTTTATTATTCCACAAATAAATAATCCTAGTTTGTTCTTTTGGATAATGCTTATTAACATGATATTTTACATGCCAACCATTGCATTAGCAATTACAGTTTCTTACGCATCAATGAAATCGGCTGGTATGGATGTAATAAAAGAATATCCACCTGTTCGTGTTTTTGGTACTATTGGTTTTATCGTTGCCTTATGGAATATAAGTCTTTTAGGTTTTGAAACCTCGCCAATGCAATTTTATGTTGCTTCTTTTTCATCTTTTATTTTGGGAATTTATGCTTTTACCTTACCTAAATGTCCTCCATCAAAAATTGCTAAAAGTACATCATTAGTTGAATCACTTGGTTTAAAAGCTTTTACTTTATTTAAAGACACTAAAATGGCATTATTTTTCATATTTTCGTTACTATTGGGCGCTTCATTACAATTAACTAATGCTTATGGCGATACTTTTTTACACGATTTTGCCAAAATAGATGAATTTAAAGATGCTATTGCAGTGAGATATCCAGCAATTATAATGTCAATATCTCAAATGTCTGAAACATTGTTCATTTTAACTATTCCTTTTTTCCTTAAAAAGTTCGGTATTAAAAAAGTAATGTTAATGAGTATGTTTGCATGGGTACTACGTTTTGGGCTTTTTGCATTTGGCGACCCCGGTACTGGTTTATGGATGCTTATTTTATCGTGTATTGTTTATGGTATGGCATTCGATTTTTTCAATATTTCGGGCTCTCTATTTGTCGAAACTCAAGCTCCTCCATCAATAAGAGCAAGTTCTCAAGGGCTTTTTATGATGATGACAAACGGTTTCGGTGCTTTTTTGGGCAGTTTTATTAGTGGTATTTTAATAGATAATTTCTTTACCAAAGCAGATGGATATTTTGATTGGAAAGGAATATGGTTAGCATTTACAACATATTCTTTAATTGTAGCTATTCTATTTGCAATTTTATTCAAACACAAACACAACCCTAACGAATTAAATTTAAAAAATATTTCACATTAAAAAATTGCTATGAAACAATATTTAGACCTTTTAAGACATGTAATGGATAACGGAATTTTAAAAAGTGACCGTACAGGTGTAGGTACAAAAAGCGTTTTCGGTTATCAAATGCGTTTTGACCTATCAGAAGGCTTTCCACTTGTAACAACAAAAAAACTGCATGTAAAATCTATTATATATGAACTACTTTGGTTTTTAAAAGGCGACACTAATATAAATTATTTAAATGATAATGGTGTTACTATATGGGACGAATGGGCAGATATGAATGGCGATTTAGGTCCTATTTACGGTCATCAGTGGCGTAAGTGGCAAGCGTCTGATGGAAAAATAATTGATCAGATATCGCAAGTAATAGACTCAATAAAACACAATCCCGATTCAAGAAGGCATATAGTTAGCGCCTGGAATGTTGGCGATTTAGATAAAATGGCATTACCACCATGCCACATCTTATTTCAATTTTATGTAGCAAATGGTAAATTATCTTGCCAACTATATCAACGAAGTGGCGATTTATTTTTAGGAGTACCTTTTAATATAGCATCATATTCTTTACTCACAATGATGATAGCTCAAGTATGCGATTTAAAACCTGGTGAGTTTATTCATACAATTGGTGATGCTCACATTTACACATTTCACTTCGAACAAGTTAAATTACAACTTTCGAGAGAACCAAGACCTTTACCAACAATGAAAATTAATCCACATGTAAAAAATATTTTCGCTTTCAAATATTCAGATTTTACTTTAGAAAATTATAACCCTCACCCACCTATTAAGGGACCTGTTGCTGTATAGAAGCTAATTTGCTTTTTCTTATTCCATAAGCAAAATAAATAACTAAACCTATAAAAATCCAAATTACAAATCTAAGCCAATTTATGGAGCCCAATTCTGCCATCAAATATAAATTTGTTAACAAACCAAGTAAAGGAATTAATGACCATTCTCTTATTACAGCAAAAATACTAACAATAATAGCAATTATCCAAAAAATAGTGTGTGGTAAAGTAAGGTATGATATTAGTTCTGAAAAAGAAACATTTATATAAAGGAATAATAATCCTAAAGACCAAATAATTGGTAAAACATACCTTGAATTTATATAAAATATTTTGAATTTACCTTCCAATTTTCTTTTGCTTCTTTTATCATCTAAAATCAAAACACCTGCTGAAACCATAACAAAAGCAAAAAGCGTTCCTATACTTGTTAAATCGGTAACTTCTGTTAAATTCATAAATAATGAAGGTATTGCAACAAAAATACCACTCACAATAGTTGCAAAATATGGTGTTTTATAACGATTATGTATTTTAGAAAACGACTTTGGCAATAAGCCATCTCTGCTCATTACCATCCATATTCTTGGTTGACCTACCTGAAACACCAATAAAACGCCTGCCATTGCAATAACTGCACTTGCTGCAATAATTCCAGAAAACTCCGATAAACCAAACCTTTCAAACGCAAATGCCAATGGATCGCCAACAGCTAATTCTTTATAATATACCATTCCTGTTAAAACTAAACTTATTAGAACGTATAAAATAGTAGTTATTATCAAAGCTAAGATCATTCCACGTGGAAGGTCTCTTTGTGGATTTTTACATTCTTCGGCAGTAGTACTAATTGCATCAAAGCCTATATAAGCAAAAAATACGCCTGATACGCCTTTCATAACGCCTGTAAACCCTTCTGGTGCAAATGGCGTCCAATTAGATGGATTTACATAAAAAGCTCCTATAGAAATTACCATTAATAAAATAATTATTTTTAGTATAACCATCAAATCGCCTGCAATTTTTGATTCTTGAATACCAATAAAAACAAGAATAGTAATTAAGGTAACTATAGAAAATGCTGGAATATCGGCTATAATTTTTATACCAAGAATTTCAGGAGCATTAGTATATGCCAAATAAGCTTCTTGCAATTGGTACGACAATGAATTGAAACCAATTCCGTTATTTATCTGATTAACAACTTCCTGATAACCACGCGTTGCAGTTAAAAAATCTACTGTAAAGTATTCGGGAATATGTATATGTAACCCTCTTAAAAGTGCGGAAAAATAATCGCTCCACGAAATAGCTACTGCAATATTGCCCACAGCATACTCCATAATTAAACTCCAACCTATAATCCAGGCCATAAGTTCGCCAAGACTGACGTACGCATAAGTATAAGCACTACCACTTATCGGAACAGACGACGCAAAACGCGCATAACATAATGCAGAAAAACTACAGGCAATTGCTGTAAAAACAAACAATAAAGAAACTGCTGGTCCGCCATAATAAGCTGCTGTGCCAATTGTACTAAAAATACCCGCGCCTATTATAGCTGCTATGCCTAATGAAGTTAAATCGAATAAATTTAAAGACCTTTTTAATTTTTGATTTTCAGAGTAATTTGTTTCCTTTATTGCCAGATCAATATTTTTTGTTCTAAATAAAATATTTTTCATAAAAATCAATCTTTTGACAAATCGTCTTTTTCTTCCTCTATTTGGCTATCTGATGAATGATATTCCTGCATCCTTTTTACAAACTTTTTCACAGTTGATGGTGATGCCAGAAAGTATGAATAGGGTGCTTGTCCCTTTTCTACATCAATTTTTCTTTGCTCTGGTTTTAAAGTTTTAATAACATTATTAAAATCTTCATTGCTTGATAATACCTGCATTAAATTATTTCCATACGAAAAAAAGTACCATAAATTATCGCTTAATTGTAAATATAAATTGAATTTATCGCCACTTCGTTTTTTTATAATCTCCATATATCCAACAGTTATCCTGTTAACATATTCTTTTCCAACCATTCCAACTCCAATCAATGTATCTGAAATATATGATTTAGTTTTTTGGTTCCATTTAAATTTAATATCGGTTAGCATAATTGTATGTTCTAATTCCTTAGGCATTTTTCTAAACTTGCCTAAACTATATTCACTAATTAGTTCATTTGCTTTATTTTCTCCAACTAATTCGTATAATCCTTTAATAAAGACATTCCTTGTTAAATCTACAGGTTCTAAACCGCCAATATTTGTAATATCTTTTGTAAAAATATCCATACATTTATTTTCAATAAAAAATGTTATCCCCAATAAAATATCAAGATATACATTGCCTTTTATTAAATCGGAATTAACATTTCCAACAGAAGTAAGTTTAACTTGTCCTAAATTTACTCCTAAATTTATTTTTCCTTCGCCGTACATATTACAAGCAGAGCGATGTAAGCTTAAATAATCGCCTGGCATATTAAATTCTTGAAGTTTTTGCATATTCGATATTTTATACTTACTATCTTTTTTATCAAAAGTTAAAAATCCGTTTGCTTTAAAAACAGCTATATCGCTATAATTTTTTCTTTTAGTAAGAAATGCAGGATATATATGTATAGAATCGTTGGTAATAAAGAAGCCTGCATTTATTCTATTGTTATTTATATCGAGTAGAGTATCACCAATGGGAATATATATTTCTTTTGGATTTATCGTTGCTTTAAAATTAACCCAGTAACGATTCAAAATCTGGCAATCGTGAGACAATTTGGTAGAACCATCGAATGTTAAAAATTCATTATTTGCTTGCAAAAAAACATCTCCTGTAAAAGCAAAATTTGGGCTTAATGTAAAGTTTTCTGTTATCCCTATTTTACCTTTTGCATAAGTCTGATATGTAGAATCAACGCTAACTACGTCGAACTTTATAACTTGTTTGTTATTATTTTCATCTATGTAGTCATAATAACCCGAAGATGAATAATTTTTCTTTCCATAAATATTAGTTGTCGCATTGTATATTGTATGAAAACGGTTTGTATTGTTAGCTATAATTTTTGACTCTTTTAGAGTTTGCATCACTGCATTTTTCTCAATGATAACTTGTCCATCAGCAGGGTAAACTGTAGCATCTGCCACTCTAATAAGTTTAACATCATTTGCCGAAATAATATATTTTCTTAAATTATATTTTGCTGATGGAGCAATAAAACTTAATGAATCCTGATTAGGATGTATAGAAATAAATCTCGAGCCTTGCAACTGAACATCTTCTGCCTCAGTAGGACTTAAATTCTCTTTAGAATCGGGCAACTTTGCTAAAGCTTTTTGACTTGCACTCATTTCTATTTCCTCTTTATCCATCCACCAGGTAAATCTATCCATATAACATATATATTTATTTTGTGGAAACTCTACAAACGAAGCTTCTCCGTTACTCATAAATTCGCCTTTTCGTTCTTTAAAGTTTACATTAGCTTTTACATTGTTTGTTTTAAATGAAAATTCTGCTTGTTCTAATGTTTTTAGATTAAAGTTAGAAGTATCGGCATCAACTATATGCTCTTTAAAATTAAATTGATTAGACAAAAGCTGGGCATTTGCAAACTCGAGCTTACCCCACCCAGAAAGACCTTTGGGTTCAATCTTTAAAGTACCTTCGTATGTTGCTTGCTTATCGTAAATCTCAAAAGGTTTTACTGTATTTGTTGCAAGCATTTCGTCTTTATAAGGTAACCAGTGAATATATATATTTTTTCCTTCTACAGATGGGAATTCAACACCTGTTGTTTGTTTTTCTACTATAAAATCCTTTGCTGTTGTGTTCATTGAATCGGGGAAAAACATAAAATCGTCTGATATAGCTTTTGCTTTAACAAAAGTTAATTCGCCATTACCTCTTAAACCTTTGTTACTCAAATTAATTTGTTTTTTATAATTTCCTTTTCCTCCATAAGCTGGAAAACCTGTTGCAGGTGTATTTCTTTTAAAACCTAAAGAATAATCGGCCTGTACAGTTAATGTTTCGTCGAAGGGGGGAAAAATTCCAGCTGATACAAAATGACCTTTAAATAAAAGATTTTTTCTTGTTAAAGTATTTATACTGTCGAGTGTATATGGGTATATCTGAAAATAAAAATTATCGCGTTTATAAACACCATCATAAGTAGATTTATGATCGTAATAAACATAAGAATCTTTTTTACTAATAAAAATGGGATATTTGGGTATTCGTTTAACACTACTTTTATTATTTGGTTCGTCGAGTAATAATTCGCCAGTAGCATTTTCTATTACACTTGTTAAATCTCTTTGCACAGGATTACCATATTTATCAACCTCATCGGTTTTAACACGCATTTTTATTGTATTAATATCTGTTAAGGTTAATTTAAACTGTTCGTACGAAAATGAGAAGTTTGAACCAATAAATAAAAATAATCCTGCTCTGACTTTGCCGTCAAACACAAAGTCTCTGTTCTTTTTAATAATAATTTGCTGATCTTTTGGGAAAATAGCAACATTTTGCGAATCTGATAGAAATATTTCTTGTACTCCTTTCATTTTAAGATTATTATCTAATAAACTTAAAATTGCATTATAGTCGTCGCCAATAACGTTCGATTCGAAGCTAATTACATCATAATCTTTTTGCCCTACGCTACATTGTATATAAAAAAATGTTTTATCGGTAACAAAAACCTCTCCCGTTTCGAGCGAATAATTTATAAAACCTTTAAAGGCTAGTCCAAGTAAAAGTTGTCTTGTAGCTTGTAAACTCATTTTAATAAAGTTGGCATATTCTTTTTCGTTAAATCGTCTATCATTTATTTTTTTTGTAAAAGCTCTTAATTCTTGCAAAGGATTTTTTAAATCCATTCCTTGTAATTCAAGATATTTGCTTTGACTAAAATAATCCATCGAAGAAAACATTGCTTTTTTATTTGTAGCTTTTGGTATAGGTCTCATAAGAATTTGCGGCTCATTTAGTTTCCACGTCAGATAGGGAAAATCTAATTCCAAACGATGGTAAGTGTCGTAATATGGACTGCGTCTCATTCCTTTGTTATCTCTAATAAAAGAAAGTTCATTTTTCTTAGCATCGTATTTGAATATTACACCAGGATGGTAAATTGAATCTTTTTCTATATATATAGTAATAGCTGTATTTTGTCCATTTATTTCATCTTCACGAAATATGTATGAACGCGAAGCTGCCACTAATTTTAATGTATCTTTATAATAAACTTTAAGTATTGCTAATTCTTCGGCAGTACCTTCGCCTATAAAGCGATTCCCTTTTAATGAAAAACCACCGTCGTAATCAATATTTTGGAATATATTTTTTATTTTATGTCGCTTAGAATAAGAACGAAACTGTGGATATATAGCTTTTTGTGTATCAACATCGGCCATTACTTTTTCTGATAATATTCCAAGCAATGGTTCTGAAAAATATCTTTTGTGTGTAAGAACTGCTGAATCGGCTTCGTAACTCGACTTTTTCATATCAATTCTATATCTTTTAAGTTGTGCATAAACTTCGTTGGCATTAAAACCTGCACGTTCCCACGTAACTTTACCATTGAATCCTTGCCATTCTTGAGTATATACATTATATAAACCTTCTGTATTATATATTACAGAGCTATCGTTTTTTGAAAAACATATTATGTCGCCTTTACCAACATCAATAAAAAAGTTTTCACCGTCGAATATAAATTTTGTATTCGAATTTCTCGATTTCCACTTTAAAGTTGAAGATCTGTATAAAAAGCGTTTTTCTAAAAAAGCTAAAATATTATCTAAATAATTATCTATAGAATTTAAAGTTGCTGTTTTTTTACGACATAAATAACTTGTTCCCTTTAACCACTCTTCAAAATCGCTTTTTGAATTATTGTTTCTTGCAAATTCTATCAATATACGAGTAAATGATTCGAAATGTGGTATTGGCAGAGCTCGTTTCTGTAAAAGTTCGTTAGATACACTTATAATTTTTTCTTTATCTTGTTGACTATAATAATTACCATTCCATAAAGGTAATAATTTTTCGTACAATTCTTTGCCAGTCTTTTTATCTTTACCTTCTAACATCTCCTTTAATTCTATGATGTATTGTTCTGGCTTTGAAGAAAAAGTTTTAAGTTGCTGCGCATTTATAGAAAAGCAAACAAATAAAAATATCGTTATTATAATTGTTTTCATATTAAAGAATTTCATTTCGTTAATACTAAACCATACCAATCGTTCAGGTATAAAGTTTCTTTTAAAGTTAAACTACATTCATTAGCTCTATCTAATATAATTTGAACATCTTTTTGAATAAAACCACTAATAATTAATTCTCCGCCATCCATTATTTTACTAAAATATAATGGCATTTCTTCTAGCAAAACATTTCTATTTATGTTGGCAATAATAATATCTACATTTTCCAGTAATACCGACCTTATTGTTCCCTTAAAAACTTCTATTTTAAAGCAATTATTATTTTTAATATTTTCTTTTGCGCTATTTACAGCATTTTCTTCTATATCGAAAGCAATAATTTTTTTTGCACCTAATTTTTCGACTAAAACAGATAATACTCCTGTACCACAACCAGCATCTGCAACTACTTTATTTTCTATATTTTTTTTTAGCAAATACGAAGCAATTAGCTGTGTTGTTGGATGATGACCTGTTCCAAAAGACATTTGTGGTTGAATTGTTATTTCTAAAGGATACTTTAAAGTATTTGTATGAAAAGGTGCTTTTATTAGCAATTTTTCATCAATAATAATAGGTTCAAAACTTTTTTCCCACTGTTCATTCCAGTTTTTTTGTTCCATTTCTTTAACAAAATATTGAACAGGAACAGATATGCTTTTGATTACACATTTTAATGATTGAATATTAAAGTTATTTTCTTCAATGTATGCTTTTATGGCATCGTTTTCAATCCAAAAACTATCGAAACCAATATTATATAATTTAGCTATCAATTCTTCTTCTAATTCAATATTAAGAATATTAGCCTTTATTGACAACTCGAGCATAAAAAATTTTTTCAGTGATAAAATTAAGTAAAAAGCTTTTCAATAGCATAAAATTTATGTAAAAAAGTTAATTTATTCAATCGTTATACTCCATATTGTCGTCTTCGTTAACAATTTCTTTATAAAGATTGTTAAAATATTCTCTTATATTTTCTGTTAGCTTTATTGACGATAATAAATCGTTTTGTTTTTGCAAAAATCGCAAACGAATAACTCTTATTTCATTTTGTTTTGTTTTTTTTGATACTGTAACAGTTTTTATTAACGGCTCACCTTGTTTAACAATGAAATGATAAAGCTTAACTTGTATTTTTCCTTCAATACTGTCAATATTAACATTTTTCCACTCTATTATACCATTGTTTTCTGGTTCTTCGCCCCAACGTTCTTTTAAAAGTTCAATAAAAGCTATAACAGAATCGCGAATTTCAATAAACGATTCTATTTTATTTTCACTATTTACTTCCCTAGCAATTTTTATTTCAAAAACTTTTTCTTCTTGTCCTATCAATTTAGCAGAAAAAACAACAGCGAAGCAAAATATTATATATGATTTACCTATTAGCATACATTTCTATAAATTCATCGAACAACAGACTATACATTTTACTATCATAAAACGTTCCATTTATTAAAAAATTTTGTCGTAAACATCCTTCAAATTTAAAACCAAACCTTTCGAAAAATCTAATACTTCTATTATTATTTATATGTATTTGTGCTTCTATGCGATGTAATCCGAATTCGGCAAATGCCGAAAATAGCAATTCTTTCATTGCTTCTTTCATATAACCATTTCCCCAATATAAATAATGTAAGAAACACGCCACAGAAGCAAAATTATGGTTTATATCAACGTTTAATGATATATCGCCAATAAATTTCTCCTCTGATTTACATTTTATGATCCATAAATAAAAATCTTCTTTTTTTAAATATTTACTTAATAATTGTTTCAGTTCATCTTCGGTTTCAACATTACCGAAGCCGCTATATTGCATTATTTCTTTATTTGAATACATATCAAAAGTATGGTCAATGTACATATCTAACAAGTCGTTAGAAAGTTTAATCAACATCAACCTATCTGTATTATAAGTTACACGAAACATTTATAATAATTTATTTTGTTTTTCTTTAATCAAAGTTTCTTTTTCTATTAACATCTTATCTAATTCATCGTATAGTTTATTGTATTCGTCTTTCATCTTTTCATATTGACTGTACCACTTATAATCTGTTATTAATTCTACATTATTTTGGCTAATTTGTAATTCGCAATCAAAAATTTTTTTTTCGAGTTCAATAAGTGATTGTTCTATTTTGTTTATTTGGTTTTCTATCTTACGAATTTTTTTATCCAATTCTTTTTTTTCAAAATATCCTATATTGTTATTTTGATTTTTATTTATTGTTTCTTTATTTTTTGCATTTACATTATACAGCGATAAAAAGCTTTGTGATTTTTTAATTTTTAAAAAGTTCCAAACATCTCCGTCGTATTCTTTAATTTTACCTTCTTTTATTTCTAAAATTTTATCAACTAATCCATCTAAAAAGTCCCTATCGTGAGTTATAAGCAATACTGTACCATTGTAATTTTTTATAGCTTCTTTAAGTATATTTTTAGAAGGAACATCTAAATGATTTGTAGGCTCGTCGAGTAGAAGAAAATTAACAGGTTCTAAAAGTAATTTTGCAAGCAACAATCTTGCACGTTCCCCGCCAGAAAGCACTGAAACTTTTTTAAATACATCGTCATCACTAAATAAAAAATAACCTAAAATTTTTCTAAGTTTTGGCCTAACTTCTATTGGTGCAACATTTTCGAGTGTTTCTAATATTGTTATATTAAGATTCAGTACTTCATCTTGATTTTGTGCAAAATATCCTATTTTCACATTATGTCCTAATCGTATATAACCATCGGCTTGAATTTCCTGATTTATAATTTTTACTAAAGTTGTTTTCCCTTCGCCATTTTTACCTAATAATGCAATTTTTTCACCGCGTTTAATAGTAAAATCTATATTTTTCAATACTTGTAAACTACCAAATGATTTAGATAGCTCTTTAGCTTCGCAAACAATAGTTCCGCTATGTGTAGCAGGTGGAAAAAATAAATTTATTTCTTTTGTATCAAACTCGTCTATTTCAACACGTTCAAGTTTTTCTAAAAATTTTATTTTCGATTGAACTTGTCGGGCTTTTGTTGCTTTGTAACGAAAACGTTCAATAAATCGCTCTGTTTGTTCTATTTGTTTCTGTTGATTTTGGAACGATTGCTTTTGTATTTCTATTTGCGATTGTCTGAATTTTACAAAATCGCTATATGACATCTGATAATCGTAAATACGAGTATTTACAATTTCTATGGTTCTTTTAGTAATGTGATTTAAAAAAGCTATATCGTGTGAAACAACCATTACAGCACCATTGTAACGTATTAAATAATCTTCGAGCCACTGAATTGATTCTATGTCTAAGTGATTTGTTGGCTCATCTAACAATAATACATCAGGCTTTTGAAGTAGCAATTTTGCTAATTCAACACGCATACGCCAACCACCACTAAACTCTTTTGTAAATCTATGAAAATCAGAGCGAACAAATCCTAAACCAATCAAAACTTGTTCTATTTGTTCGTTTATAGTTTCGTAATTATTATAATGAAGTATGTCGTTAATATTATTTATTTCTATTAAAATTTTTTCAGCTTCTTTTGTGTCTTTTGTATTTTCTATATTCTTATGAAGTTCTTTTAACCTTTCTTTTAAAGATATAATGTCTTTAAAAGCTTTTTGAACTTCATTTATAAGTATAGTTGTATCGTTGTGTTTTATGTGCTGTGGCAAATATCCAATTTTTACATTTTTTGGTTTTTCTATTATACCGTCTTGTGGTGTTAAATTTCCTTTTATTAGCTCAAATAAAGTTGTTTTACCTGCACCATTTCTGCCTATAAGTCCAATTTTGTCGTCTTCACGAACTAAAAACGATACATTTCTTAAAATGTCGTGAGCACCGTATCTAAAATAAACATTCTGAAATGAAATCATTTTAACAACAAAATATCTATTTTCTTTAATGCTTCTTTAATCCCATTAATGTTTGTACCACCTGCTGTTGCAAAAAACGGCTGACCCCCTCCACCGCCATTAATCTCTTTTGCTATTTCTTTTACAAGATTAGAAGCATTATGTTTATTTTCGTTTAATAAATTGTCGGATATACCTAACGCTATATGAGCTTTATTTTCTATTACACAAGCCAATAAAACTACCGCATTTTCTTTCGTATTTTTTAATTGAAATACTAAATCTCTAACGGCTTCTGTATTATCAATATTAACCTGCTCTGCAATAATTGAATATTTATCTAATTGATATTGCTTTTGGATTAAGTTTTCTTTGATAATTTTTAATTTTTCTTTAAGTAATTCATCGTACTTCTTTTGAATTTGTTTTAAATTATCGAAATTTTGCTGTATAGCTTTATTTAAATCTTTCGGGTTATTGAATAAAAATTTTATTTCTTTTAACTGGTTGTTATTTTTCTGTAAATATTCCCAAGCTTTCTTATATGTAATTGCTTCTATTCGTCTAATTCCTGCTGCTATAGCCGATTCAGATACTATTTTAAATAAACCTATTGTTGCAGTATTTTTTACGTGCGTACCTCCACAAAGCTCTATTGATTCACCAAACTTAATTACTCTTACAAAATTATCGTATTTCTCTCCAAACAATGCAATAGCGCCCATCTCTTTTGCTTTTTCAATTGGTAAATATCTCTTTTCGTCTAAATTTATAGCATTCCATATTTTTTCATTAACCATCCATTCTATCTGTTCTATTTCATCGTCGGTAAGTTTTTGCGGATGCGAAAAATCGAAGCGAAGGTAATCGGGATGAACAAGCGAGCCTCTTTGTTCTACGTGATTCCCTAGTACTTTACGAAGTGAATAATGTAACAGATGCGTTGCTGTGTGATTTTTTTCGGTTAAACTTCTAAGCTCATTGTTTACAACAGCAGTAAAAGTTGCTTCTAAGTTTTCGGGCAATTTGTTTGTTATGTGTATTATTAGTTCGTTTTCTCGTATTGTATTTATTATTTCTATTTTTTCTTTTTCGTTATATATAAAACCGCAATCGCCTACTTGCCCACCACTTTCGGCATAAAAAGGTGTGAACTCGAGCACAATATGATAATTCTTTTTTCCTTTATGCTCTACTTGCCTAAACTTTACAATTTTTGTTTCTATTGTAGTTGTATCGTATCCAACAAAAGCTGTTTCTGCATCGTGAATTATTTCTTGCCAGTCTGTAGCATTTATTTGTGCATCTTTTCTAGAACGTTCTTTTTGTTCTCTCAGACAATTGTTAAAAACCTCTTCGTCAACATCTAACGAATGTTCACGAGCCATTAATTTCAATAAGTCAAGCGGAAAGCCAAAAGTATCGTATAATTCAAAAGCAAATTTTCCGTCTATAACTTTAACTGTTTCTTTGTTTATATAATTCTCGAAACGTTTAATTCCGAATTCTAACGTTCTTAAAAACGATTGTTCTTCTTCATAAATAACTTTCTCAATAAGTGATTGTTGTTGTTTTAATTCGGTAAAATAATCGCCCATTTGTTTCGATAATACATCTACTAACTTATAAATAACAGGCTCTTTAAAATCGAGTTTCGAATATGCATAACGAACAGCACGTCGTAAAATCCTTCTAATAACATAACCTGCCCCATTGTTAGACGGTAACTGTCCATCTGCTATTGTAAAAGAAATTGCTCGTATATGGTCGGCTAAAACACGAATTGCTACATCTGTTTCTGGATTTTCTCCATATCTTTTTCCAGATAAAGATTCGATTTTATAAATTATAGGTTGGAAAACATCAGTATCGTAGGTAGAAGTTTTACCTTGCATAACCATACACAAGCGCTCAAATCCCATGCCTGTATCAACATGTTTGCTCAATAAAGGTTCTAAAGTTCCATTTGCAAGCCTGTTAAATTGAATAAAAACAAGATTCCAAATTTCAATAACTTGTGGATGTCCCTTATTTACAAGATAATAACCTGATAATTTTTCTATTTCTTCCTTTGTTCTTATATCAACATGAATTTCTGAACAAGGTCCACAGGGACCAGTATCACCCATTTCCCAAAAATTATCTTTTCTGGATCCCTTTATAATTCTTGATTTATGAATATAATTTTTCCAAATTTCAAAAGCTTCATCATCAGCTTCAAGATTATCTTCTCTTGAACCTTCAAAAACAGTAACATATATGCGTGATTTATCAACTTTTAAAACTTCTGTTAAAAATTCCCAAGCCCATTCAATTGCTTCTTTTTTAAAATAATCTGAAAATGACCAGTTACCAAGCATTTCGAACATAGTATGATGATATGTATCGTGTCCAACTTCTTCTAAATCATTATGTTTGCCCGATACACGAAGACATTTTTGTGAATTTACAACTCTATTATATGTTGCTGGTTTATTACCAAGAAAAATATCTTTAAATTGATTCATTCCGGCATTAGTAAACATTAAAGTAGGATCGTTTTTAATTACAATAGGTGCCGATGGAACAAAAGTGTGTCCCTTGCTCTTAAAAAATTCAACAAAAGTATCTCTTATTTTTAACGATTCCATAGAATTAAAATTTTACTTGCAAAGGTACACAATTAGGAAAAAAAATAAAATGCAGGTCTATAAGCCGGGTTCTGTATTCTTTCGCAAAGAAAGAACTTCTATCATTTATCTAGGTTCGAAATTGCTTTCGAACTCCAGCGGTTTACCCCCCGGCATTGGGCGAGCCACCCTCAAACGCCGGTATACTTAACCTTGCAGCACATGGGTTGCACAGCTTCTACTGTCGCCAGTAGAACTGGTGAGCTCTTACCTCACCTTTTCACCCTTATTCTTTTCCGAAGAAAAGAACGGTTATTTTCTGTTGCATTGCCCTGCTTTATGCAGCTTCCTGTTAGGAAGCATGTTGCTCTACGCTGCCCGGACTTTCCTCTCTTCTTTTCAGAAGAGCGATAGAACGACCTGCATTATTAGCTACATGTTTATTTGATAATTTACACCATTTATAGTAACAATCGCTATATTATCACAAACAGGTGTTGTACCATAATTTACTATAACAGGTAAATTTCCCTGAACAGATAAAGTTAATTCTCCACTACGTATCCACTTACAACCTGTATAAACATTTAAAGGGCTAGTAATTACTACTGAGTATGATTTATTGGTTCTTGTAGTTCCGTCAGCAGTACCTGTAATTATATACTCATCATCCCAAGGATTCCAAGTATTCTCACCACTAACCCATTCATGAATTCTGGAACTGTTCCATGTTCTAAATGTTGTTCCATTCGGATCGGTAACTTTACCGTTTGTAACTACTACGCTGTATCTTAAATGTTGTTGACTGTTACGTCCCATGTTTGTAATAACTTTTTGACCTTCAATTTTATGGTCGTTTACATAATAATTATTTGGAACTATCGTAACTACGCAACCCGAGTCGCGAAACCATGTCGTAACTGTCATAATAAGTTTACCACTACGATAATAACCATCGTTGCATAAACAATTTGTACTACCAAAATCTACTGTTACGGTTTTAGGCCAAGTAACCAAATCAAATGGTGTAATAGTAATTGTTGCACATGCTCCTGCTAAACTTTCGCTCGTGCTTTTTCCACCAAGAGAATCGTCCATTTTTCTTGTTCCGCTAGCTCCTTGTTTAAAAACATCATCGAACATATTGTTCGATATAGCATTATCAGTTGCTGCAATAACAACATCGTTTGTTGGTAAAGGATTATTCGGATTTTCATCCTCTTTGTTATCCTTTTTACAAGATAGTAACATTATTGTTACAACGAAATAAATAAGTTATTTTTTTCATAATTAAAAATTATTAGTTTTGCACAAATTTAATTAAAAAATTATCATTATGAAAAAATTAGTATTATTTTTATTATTATTTGTGAGTGTATTTGTTTACTCACAGGAAAAATCTGAAATTAAGATTAAAACTTTTTTTCATTGTGCAAATGGTAAGGCATTGATTGAAAAAGAACTTGTTAAAGTTGATGGTGTTTATTCTGTTGTAGCCGATTTAGAGACAAAGATTGTAACTATTCAATTCGATGAAAAAAAACAAAACAAAGAAAATTTAGTTTCTGCAATTGAAAAAATTGGTTATTATACCGAATTTTCCGACAAAAACAAAAAAATAAGAAAAGCTTGCAGTCATTAGGCTATCTCAAAAGGGCAGCCTTTTTAATTGTTTATAAATCAGCATATTATTGTTAATAATTTTTCACAACTTGTTGATATTTAATGATGTAAAATTATTATATTTGCATTATAGTAATAAAAACAAGGAAATAACAAGGAAAAAATTTAAAGACTTAATCAAAACCAACAAATGCTTTTACCTCCAAGCCTTGATGATTTGATAGAAGAGAATCATCCGGTTCGTGTAGTTAATAAAATCATTGATTCTATTGACATACGTTCTTTATTACGGAAGTACAAAGGCGGAGGTTCTTCA
>Ga0308411_10000043_pt1 | contig 62352 bp, 58 predicted proteins | sample HotsprottomLayer_2_FD_203530 | JGI IMG/M metagenome (GOLD analysis project Ga0308411, IMG submission 203530) | Hot spring phototrophic mat microbial communities from Octopus Spring, Yellowstone National Park, Wyoming, United States -... | ecosystem: Environmental > Aquatic > Thermal springs >... | reverse complement strand
CAAACCGCGGTCCGCTGGTGGTTGGACCCCGCTGGCCCACGGCCCGGACGGCTCATCCGCCGCGTTGCCATCATCGATCGCGGCGCCGTCAAGGCGAGGCTTTATCCACGGGCTGTTAGCCTGGCTTCGCGGGTTTTTGGGTTTCGCGGAGGGTTCGGCCAACCCGGCGGGGATGAAAGCGACGGCGGAGTGGTTCCCGGCCAGAGAGCGGGGTTTGGCGGGCGGCGTCTACAACATCGGCGCTTCGGCGGGCTCGATGATTGCACCGCCGCTGGTGGCTTGGGCGATTTTGACATACCACTGGCAGGCGGCATTCCTAATCACCGGCAGCTTGGGTCTGATCTGGGTGGCGCTTTGGTGGTTGCTCTACCAGCCGCCCCACAAGCATCCCGCTCTGTCTGAGGAAGAGAAGGCGTATATTAGCTCGGGCCAGGAACAGCATTTGCAGAGCGACGGCGCCCGGCCCTCGATGCGGAAGATTCTCCGAGAGAGGAACTTCTGGGGCATCGCCTTGCCGCGCTTTCTGGCCGACCCGACTTGGGGCACGCTGAGTTTCTGGCTGCCGCTTTATTTAAGCAGCGTCCGGCATATGGATTTGAAGCAGATCGCGCTGTTCGCGTGGATGCCATTTCTGGCGGCGGACTTCGGGTGTCTCTTCGGTGGGTTCGTGGCGATGAAACTCCAGAGACATTTCGGCCTCAGCGTCGTCAACTCGCGGCGCTGCGCGTTCACGTTGGGCGCGTTTCTCATGTTGGGGGTGGGGCTGGTGGGATTCGTGGAGAGTCCCTACACGGCGGTGGCGCTGCTGAGCCTGGGCGGCTTCGCACACCAGACGCTCTCGGTGACGGTGATCACCATGTCCTCCGATCTGTTCCGCAGAAATGAGGTGGCCACCGCCACGGGGATGGCGGGCACGTTCGGCAACGCGGGCTTGTTGGTTTTCTCGCTGCTGGTGGGCGGTTTGGTGGCGAAGGTCGGCTACACGCCGTTTTTCATCTGCCTGGGGCTGCTTGATCTGGTGGGCGCGGCGGTGCTGTGGACGGTGGTTCGGGAATACAAACAGGAGCGAGTGTGAAAATGGCGGATTCAAAACGTGTCATCAAGAACCCAATTCTTCCGGGATTCCATCCAGACCCCTCGATTGTCCGTGTGGGCGACGACTACTACATTGCGACGTCGACCTTCGAGTGGTACCCGGGCGTCCAGATCCACCACTCCCGTGACTTAGTTCACTGGCGTCTGGTTACCCGTCCCCTCAACCGGGCGAGTCAGCTCAACCTGCTCGGGGACCCGGATTCCTGCGGCGTCTGGGCGCCGTGCCTGAGCTATGCCGACGGAGTGTTCTGGCTTGTCTATACGGACGTAAAGCGTTACGGGCGCACGACCCAAGCGGGAGTCTCGGGAGCGTCGCTGCGGGATTTTCATAACTATCTTGTCACAAGCCCCACGATCGAGGGGGAATGGTCGGATCCGGTTTACCTGAACAGCAGCGGCTTCGACCCGTCTCTGTTTCACGATGACGATGGCCGGAAGTATCTGGTGAACATGCTGTGGGATCACCGCCCGGGCCGGAACCGGTTTGCGGGGATCGTATTGCAGGAGTACTGTCCGGCCAAGCGGAAGCTGATTGGGCCGGTTCATTTGATCTTTCAAGGCACCTCGATTGGATTTACCGAAGGGCCGCATCTGTACAAACGCGGGGGCTATTACTATCTGCTTGTGGCGGAGGGCGGCACCGGCTGGGGACATGCGGTGACCATGGCCCGGTCTCGCAAGCTCACCGGACCTTACGAGTTGCATCCGGATGTCTACATTCTGACCTCGCGGCACCGTCCCGATGTGGAGCTGCAAAGGGCCGGACATGCGGACCTTGTGGAGACCCAGCACGGCGAGGTCTACCTGGTTCACCTGTGCGGGAGGCCGCTGCGCAACCGGGGCCGCTGCACGCTGGGGCGCGAGACTGCGATCCAGTGGATGGTCTGGTCGGAGGACGGATGGCTGCGCACCGCCGACGGCGCCGGGGTCCCTCACACGGAGACGCCCGCGCCCGCGCTGGCCCCGCACATCTTTCCAAGCCGGCCGCCCCGCGAGGATTTCGACGGCCCGGAGTTGCCGCCGGATTTCCAATGGCTGCGCTCTCCCTGGTCCGAGGAGCTATTCAGCTTAACTGCGCGGCCTGGCTATCTGCGTCTTTACGGGCGGGAGACCATCGGCAGCCTCTTCCGGCAAGCGCTGGTCGCGCGGCGCTGGCAATCGCACTGCTTCAGCGCCTTGACAAAGATGGAATTCGAGCCGGACAGCTTCCAGCAGATGGCCGGACTGGTCTGTTACTACAACAGCAGCAAGTTTCATTACCTTTATGTGTCACGCGACAAAGAATTGGGTAAGCACATCCGGGTGATGTCCTGTCTGCCGGACCAGCTTCAGTCGGATGCTTTCAGCCCACCGGAGCTGATTCCGGACGGGGTTCCGGTGGAACTCAGGGTGGAGGTGGATTTCGAACGGCTCTACTTCGCGTACCGCCTTCCTGGAAGCGGTTGGCGGCGAATGCCCGGACCGCTCGATGCGAGCATCCTCTCCGATGAAGCCGCCGCTCCCGGGACGCCGAATTTCACGGGCGCTTTTGTCGGGGTTTGCTGCCAGGATATGTCTGGGGCCCGCTGCCCGGCCGACTTCGACTACTTCGAATACCGCGAGCGGGAGTACCGGGTCGACCCGTTCGCCGAGGACTCAGCCGCAGTGGAGAACTGAGGGATCGGCGCGAGCGCGAGCTGCACGGGGAAGACGTGGGCTGGCGCCGGGTAACTGCCTACACCGGCAGGCGGGTTGGGCCGTCATGTGCCTGAAACGGATAGGAGCCTCCGTTGCCGGGTCCGGTGGAGAAGGGCGGGAGTGTGGGTGTATTCTGGGTGGTTTGAAGTTTTTGGGCCGGGGCCCGGCGAGTGGCCAGGGACTCCGGCGGTTTTTTTGAACGAGGAAGGAGGACTTTCAATGAAGTTCTTGGCTACGGCATTGAGTTTGGCGCTGGCGTTTTCGCTCGGGGCGGGGCCGGCGGCGGCGCAGCAGGCGAAGCAGTTGAGGGAGCCGGACGTGATCTATGTTCCCACGCCGCAGGAAGTGGTGGACGCCATGCTGAAGCTGGCCAACGTCCACAAGGGCGATGTGGTGTACGACCTGGGATGCGGCGACGGCCGGATCGTCGTGACGGCCGCCAAGCGTTACGGCGTGCGGGGCGTGGGCATCGATATCAATCCCGAGCGCATCCGTGAGGCGCAGCAGAACGCAAAAGAGAATGGGGTCACCAACCTGGTTACGTTCCGAAATGAAGACCTGTTTGAGGCTGACATCAAAGAAGCCACGGTGGTGACGCTGTATCTGCTGACTTCGCTGAACATCAAGCTGCGTCCGAAGCTGTTGCGGGAGCTGAAGCCGGGAACCCGGATCGTTTCGCACAGCTTCGACATGGGCGAGTGGAAGCCGGACAAGACCGAGCAGGTCAACGGGCGGACGATCTACCTGTGGGTGGTTCCGGCCAATCCACCGAAATTTGATTAGGTCCGGAACGAGGAGATAGGAAAGCCGCCGGCGCGCGGCGGGCCAAAGATGCTGCGCGCAGGCGGCTTTTTCTGTGCCCTGGACGCAGGCCAAGGCGTCTTCGCTGCTTGGGCCGCCGTGACCCGGAGAGTTTACACGGGTTTCGGCGCGGTTCTCCGTATGATGAAAAAGGACATCGGCGTGCGGAAACATTCAAGATAATCGCAGCCGGATTTCTTTTTGGAGGGTAACAATGGCGATACGATCTTCGCGGCGCGACTTTTTGGCAGCCGGGCTGTTGATGCCCGCGGCCGGCCTTGCCTCTGTCCCACAACCAACAACCAGCGTCTCAGGCGCAGTTCAGGCCGGCGGCGTGAGCTACGGCGTATTGGGAAAAACCGGGCTCAAGGTGACCCGGGTGGCCTTTGGGTGCATGATCACCTCAGACCCGTCGGTCATTGAGCGGGCGGCCGACATGGGGATCAACTACTTCGACACGGCGCGCAGCTACCAGCAGGGCAACAACGAACGCATGGTGGGGGCGGCGCTGAAAGGACGGCGCAAGAACGTGGTGATTTCCACCAAGACCGGCGCTGGAACCAAGCAGCAGGCGCTGGAACATCTGGATACGAGTCTGAAGGAGCTGGGCACGGACTACGTCGACATCTGGCATCTGCATGCGAAGAGCAGCATTGAGCAGATCACCGACGAGCTAGTGGATGCGCAGGAGACCGCCAAGAAAGCGGGCAAGATCCGCTTCGCCGGCGTCAGCACGCACACCAATCAGGCGACGTTGATTCCGGCGCTGGTGCAGAAGGGATACCACGACGTCATTCTGGTGGCGGTCAACTACACGATGGGAGCGGACCTGCTCCAGGCCATCGAGGCTGCGCGGAAGGCGGGCGTGGGCATTATCGCCATGAAGGTGATGGCGGCGGCGCGGGGCCGGGGAGGTGCGGCGCAGCCCCCACGCAAACCCGGTTCGATGCTGGCGGCATTGAAGTGGGTGCTGAATACGCCGGGCGTCGACACGGCTATCCCCAGCATGACGGATATGGATCAACTGGAGGAGAACTTCCGGGCCATGTCGCAGCCGTTCACCGATAAGGACAAGGAAATTTTGATGGCCCGCTTCCAAGAGATCCGCTACGATTACTGCCGCGGCTGCAATCAGTGCGCGGGGACATGCGCCAAGGGCCTGCCCGTGCCGGAGATACTCCGTTACCTGATGTACGCGGAGGGTTACGGGCAGTTCTGGCTGGGGCGCGAGCACTTCCAGCAACTGCCGCGCGAGGTGGCGGCGGTGCGCTGCTCCGATTGCGGCGCCTGCACGGTGCGCTGCCCGAACGGCGTGCGGGTGTTTGAAAACATCAGCCATGCGCAGGAGGTGTTCGCGTGAGCAGCACTTCCCGGCGCAGTTTTCTAGGGGCCGGCTTGGCGGCGCCGGCCCTGGCTTCGGTTCGTCCTGAGGCGCGGGCGCTGCCGCAGGCCCGCGGGCCGGCTCAGGAATACAAGTTCACCTACGGCACCCTCGGAAAGACCGGCTTGCGCGTGACGCGGATGGCCTTCGGCTGCATGACCACCTCCGACCCAAGCGTAATTGAGCGCGCCGCCGACATGGGGATCAACTTCTTCGATACGGCGCGGGTCTACCAGGGCGGGAACAACGAACGGATGGTGGGCGCCGCGCTGCGCAAATACCGCGACAAGGTCTACATCGCCAGCAAGACCAAGGCGGAAGACCGGAAGGCGGCGCTGGCGGACCTGGAGACCAGCCTGCGCGAGCTTCAGACGGATCACCTGGATGTGTGGTATTTGCACAGCCGCAGTTCGCCTTCGATGGTGAACGAGGAAGTGCTGGAAGCGCAGCGAATCGCCAAGCGCGACGGCAAAATCCGTTTCGCGGGCGTCAGCTTCCACGACGGTCACCGCGAGATGATCCCGGCCATGATGAAGCTGAACCACTTCGACGTGTTCCTGATCAGCTACAACTTCACCATGGACGCCTGGATTGAGCCGCTGATCGAGCAGGCCCGCAAGGCCAATATCGGCATGGTGGCGATGAAGGGCCTGGCGGGAGGGGTGCGGCCGACGGTGAGCGTGTACAAGGTCCCCGCCGATCGGCTCAACCGGCTGAACCGGGCGGGCGCGGCCGTGGCCGCCATCAAGTGGGTGCTGAAGAATCCCTACATCGACACCATCATTCCGAGCATCGTCGACAACGACCAGTTAGAGGAGAACATCCGGGCGATGGCTGCGCCGTTCACCGAGGCGGACGCCAGGCTGCTGGCGGCGCGGCTGGAAGAGATCCGGCCGTATTACTGCCGGATGTGCGGGAACTGCAAGGGGGTTTGCCCGAAAGGGATGCCGGTCTCCGATGTGCTGCGCTTCCTGATGTACGCTGAAGGCTACGGCCAGTTCGGACTGGGCCGGGAGAATTACCAGTCGCTGCCCGCGGAGGTCAGGAGCATCCGCTGCGCGGAGTGCGGCTCCTGCGCCGTGCAATGCCCCAACGGGGTGCGGGTAGCCGAGCGGCTGATGCGTGCACAGGAGGTTTTCGGATGATGCGGATTGTTTGGGCGCTTTTTTTGCTGGCGGCAGCGGCAGCGCTGCTGCCGGGCCAGATGCCGTCTTGCAGCCTCGTGCCGGGATGGCAGCAGGAAGGCGAGGCGCGCACCTTTGATGCGGACAACCTGTTCGAGTACATGGACGGCAACGCCGAGGGCTACGTCATTTACGACTTTGTGCGGATGCACGGCGTCACGTGCAAGAAGGACGGGGTGACGCTGGTGTTCGACGTCTCGGAGATGGCCGGCGGGGAGTTCGCCTACGGCATCTTTATGGCGAACCGGGACCCGAACCGGCCGGTGGAGAAAATCGGCACGGCGGGCCAGATTATGCCGCGCCGCGGTGTGTTCTGCAAGGACAAGTATTACGTCGAGATCGCGGCCAATCCCGAGGGCGATCACACGGAGATCCTGCGGCAGTTCCTGCGCGCCATGGAGGCTCGCATTCCAGGCGAAGCCAAGCTGCCAGACCTGCTGACCTGGTTTCCGCGGGAGGGATTGGATGAAGCGACGCTGCGGCTGGTGCCGCAGAGCGTGCTTGGGCTGAGCTTGCTGAAGCGCGGTTATGTAGGCCAGTATCCCTACGGGCGAATGTTCATCGTGACGGAAGCTTCGCCGGAGTCCGCAGCGGAGGTGTTGAAGAAGGCCAATGCCAGGATGGGCGAGACGGCAAAGCCGGTAGCCGTGGGGGACGAAGGGTTCCAGGCGACGGATAAATACCTGGGCCGGCTGTGTTTCTTCCGCAAGGGAAGGTATGTGGCCGGCATCGCGGGCGTGCCGGAATCGGACGACCCGGTAGCGCGGGCCAAGGCGCTGGCGTCACGGATCCCATAGGCGGCGGGGCCGCGGGGAAAGAGCTCACCACCAAGGCGCAGAGGACACGGCGCAGAGGACACGGCATAGAGATCGAGAGAGGGGCGGAGACGCCGGTCCGCCCCTACAAGAAACGCCGTTCGGTTGGAGATAGGGCGGTGGGTGAAGGGGGCCAAGGCCGACAGGAATGCCGGCCGCAGGCATGGGGGCCTGACCCGTAAAAGGGGCTGCCCCACAGAAGCGGAGGAGGAAGGTCAGAACCCAACCAACGGCAGGATTGCCGGTGTGGCAAGCCTGGCGGCTTGCTCCACCTGGCCAAGGCAGTTTGAAGTGGAGCGCGCAGTCTTGCGGGCCACGCCGCCAGTCTTGGCGGCGGTAAGCGGTTGGGACTCCCGTACAGCTTGGGTGTGGGTTGCTCTGCCGGCGCGACCGCCGGCATGGCAAGCCTGGCGGCTTGCTCCACGGGAACGGCCGGTGTGGCAAGCCTGGCGGCTTGCTCCAGAAGGGGAGGGTTGGGATGTAGTGCGAGCGCAAGCTCGGGGGCATACGCCACTCGGCAGGCAGGGCTTCAACTGATGGAGAGTTTATGGCTTGGAAAAACCGTGATGGGCGCAAGGGCGGCGGGCAAGCGGGGTCACGATCGCGGAGCGGGTGGCGGAGAGAGGGGGATTCGAACCCCCGATAGGGTTTCCCCTATACACGCTTTCCAAGCGTGCGCCTTCAACCACTCGGCCATCTCTCCGGGGTTGCGAAAAGAACGCGAGAGCAGCTTCCACCAGTCAGTTTATCACGGGCGCAGCGGCCAACTCTCTGTAGCGCGAGCCGCGCACTGCCGCATCAAGCCCGGCAACCCACTTCGAGGGGCGGCGTGTCCTGATGCTTGTACATGATGAAGTACTCGCGGTGGCCGAGCGCCTCCGGCCGGCTGGGCTCACCCGAGGCCACGCGGACGACCAGCGATTCCAGCTCCCGGGCGGCCTCGTCCAGGGTCAGCTCGCCGCTCAGGACGCGGCCGGCGTTGAAGTCCATGTCGTCCTTCATCCGCTCGTAGGTCTGAGTGTTGCCCGTGATCTTGATGACGGGGGCCAAAGGCGCGCCGGTCACCGAGCCGCGGCCGGTGATGAACAGCAGGATCTGCGCGCCGGCGGAGATCAGGTCCATGAGACCTTCGGTGTCGTTGGGGTTGGTGTAGCCGAAGCCCATGAAGTGCTCGTCTGGGACGGTGTCCATGAGCCACAGGCCGGGTCTCGGCGGGCGCTGGGCGACGCGGATCACGCCCTGAATGGGACGGGACCCGCCTTTGGCGAAAGCGCCCATGGATTTCTCTTCGATGGTGGTGAGACCCCCGGCGAAGTTGCCCGGGGCGATGGAGTACTGGCGCACGGCGCGGCAATAGCGCTCGGCCTTGTCGTAGGCGGCGCCGATCTGGAGGGCGGCTTCGGGCGTAGCGGCGCGGGCGGTCATGATGTCGCGCAGGCCGATCATCTCGACCGTCTCTTCAAAGATGGCCGTGCCGCCGGCGTCCACCAGGCGGTCGAAAAAGCGGCCCACGACCGGGTTCCCGGCCAGACCGGAGGTCCCGTCCGAGCCGCCGCATTCGGCGCCGACGACCAAGTCCTTGAGGCGCATGGGAGCGCGGGGCGTTTCGGCGCGGATGCGTTCCCGAAGCTGCCGGACGATGCGCTTGCCGACCTCGACGGAGGCAACGGTGCCACCCTGCTCCTGGATGTAGAACCATTCGGCCGGACGGCCCGACTCGCGAACGCGCTCGGCGATGCGGGCAGGCTGGGTGTATTCGCAGCCCAGGCCGACGGCGAGCACGGCGCCCACGTTGGGGTGGCGCGCCAGGGCCAGCATCAGGCGGATGGCGTAAGCGTTGTCGTAGCAGCCGGGGAAGCCGATGACATGAGCGTCCGGCTCGCCGCGCGCGATTTCCAGGGCCACGTGCGAGGCGCACTCGACGGTGTATAGGACCAGAACCACGTTGCGGACGCCGAGCCGCCCATCCGCTCTCAGATAACCTTCCCAAATTGGTTCACTCATAGGGCATGTCCGTAACCGCGCCGCTTTCGACGTCGAGCGTGGAGGAGCGTTCGTCGAGAGCGCTGCGGCAGTTATGCAGGTGGACCCATTCGCCGGGCTGGATCGGGCGGGTGGCGACGCCGATCTGGACGCCGTACTTGATCACGGGACTTCCCTCGGCGATGGCGCGCAGAGCGATCTTGTGCGCCATGGCGATCGGCCGGGGCAGCGTGATGAGCAAAGGGGACTCCGCGCCGGAGACCGTGACCGGCCCGGCAGGAGCGTCGTCGAGCAGGGTCGCGACGTTATCCGTGGGGTGTACTTGAAAGGCCCGAGCCATCCTGGCAGACCATTCTATCAGGCCGGCTAGGAGGCGGCCACGGCAGCGCCGGCAGCGGTGACCTGCTCCCAGAGCTTCCGGTTGCGGACGCACCCGGGGTCGGAGGCGCGAAGATCGCCGGTATAGGCGAGCGCGCGGGCGCGGCAGCCGCCGCAGTAGGCGCGGTCTTTGCAGACGGCGCAATGGCCGCTGCGGTCGGCGCGGTCGGAGAGAAGCGCGAACAGCTCGCAGTCCCAGATTTGGCGGAAGGAGGTCGTCTTCAGACTGCCCACGCGCAGGTTGGGCATGTAGACGCAGGGGGTGACGTCGCCGTTGGGCTGGATGGAGCAGTAGCAGCGGCCGGCGCCGCAGCCCCCGACGTAGCGTGAAAGGACCATGGTCTTGCTGCCCGCGCCGCTGCCGGCGTGACCGGTGGCAAAGATGCCCTCGGGCGGGGCGTAAGCGACGCAGGCGCGGCCGAACTGGGGCGCGGTCGAGATGATATTGATGCGGCCCTCCTGGAGGTGGGCGACGAGCTTGCGGAGCAGCCATTCGCGCTGCTCGGGCGTCAGGTCGTCCTGGGCCACGTTGGTGGCGCGGCCGACCGGGATGAAATTGAAATGGGAGAAGGTCTTGCAGCCGAGGGAAATGGCCAGTTCGATGACTTCGTCGACGCGGGTGTAGTTGTGGCGAGTGAAGAAGGTGGCCAGTCCGGCGCGCATTCCCGCTTCCACCACGTTGCGGATGCCCTGGACGGAGCGGTTCCAAGCGCCCGGCATGCCGCGGAAAGAGTCATGCTGGCGGGGATCGGGGCTATCGATGCTGACCTCGACGTATTTGACCCCGGCTTCGGCCAGCCGGCGGGCCATTTCGGGGGTGAGCAGAGTGCCGTTGGTGGCGATGATGGTGTAGATCTTGCGTTTCTTCGCGTGTTCGAGCACCGGCAGGAGGTCTTTGGAGGCGAGGGGCTCGCCTCCGGCGAAGGCAAGGAAGGGAACGCCTGCGATGCTCAGTTGGTCGATGACGTCTAACTTCTGTTCGAGCGTCAACTCGTCGGCCAGCGCGCGGGCGGTGGCGTTCTGATAGCAATGCTGGCAGCGAAGGTTGCACAACTGGGTGAAATTCCACACCACCATAAGGGGCGCGTCGAAGCGCTGGGGGGCATGGAGGCCATAGCGGGCGATGCTGCGCCCAGTCAGAGCCAAGGCCCGCACCGTGGGCTGGTGGTGAAAGAGCTTGTGTAAAAGGAGATCCCGGTCCAAACCTGCTTTTTTGATGGCCAGATCGGCGGCTAAGTGGGGCAGGAACCACCACCACCGTTGGTAGGTGGATAACTCAGGATTGTGGTAAGTCCTGCTGAAGCGTTCCAGCCAGCTATCGTTCTTCGGCCCGGGGTCGCAGATGAGGCCCAACGCCTTGCGGACCAATGAGTTAGAGAGGATGTCTTCGAGAGGGTGACGAGCCGAGTTGCCGCTACGGGGTTTCCCTGGCCCGTGCGGAGAACCGGAGCAAGGGGTACCGGAGTTCATGGCGTCTCTAACCTCGCTGAAGTCGAACAAACTCGCTAGTGCAATTGACGCACCAATCTACAGTTACGGTTTCAGTCAAGAGGCGCGGGCGCTGCCGCTGTGATGGGCGAGGAAGTCAGCGTCGACGGGGCGGCGTCCACGGAAGCCATCTTCCACCTCGTGCCAATATTGAATCGATTCTTCACCGAGCTTCCAGCACAGGTAGACTTCGCGGCCCTGGTAGAGGGTAGGGAAATCCAGCAGGCCGATATCCAGGTCTTTGATCAGGCAGCCGTGTCTTTGGATTAGCTGAACTGTTTCCTGGAGGCTCCGCGCCAGGGTATCCCTCCGGAGGCGAAGGCGGACGGCCTCGGCTTGGTTGACGACGGCGCCACCGGAGAGGAAGACCCTGCGGGCTTCTTCCTGGATTCGACTTTCCAGGGCGCTGAGTTCGGCGCGTTGGGTGATGGCTTGCCGGAGGGGTTCGGAGAGCTGCTCCAGCAGGTCCTCAGCCTCCCAAATGGTGAAGTACTTGGGCACGGTGTTCTCCTGGGACTCAGGGGGAGTAGCGCCTGGCGACGTAATCATTGAGGATGGCGATGAACTCGGGGACGATTTGGTCGCCGCGCAGGGTAGTGAACAAGCGCCCGTCGACGTAGACGGGGGCCTTGGGTTCCTCGAAAGTTCCGGGCAAGGAGATGCCGATATCGGAGTGTTTGGACTCGCCGGGGCCGTTGACGACGCAGCCCATGACGGCGACCTTGAGGTCTTCGACGCCGGGGTAGGTTTGCTTCCAGACGGGCATTTGGCCGGCGAGGTACTCTTGGATCTGCTGCGCCATCTGCTGGAAGAAGGTGCTGGTGGTGCGGCCACAGCCTGGGCAAGCGGTGACCTGTGGGAAGAAGCTGCGCAGGCCCAGGGATTGCAGGATCTGCTGGCAGACGCGGACCTCCTCGGTGCGGTCGCCGCCAGGCGCGGGGGTAAGGGAGACGCGGATGGTGTCGCCGATGCCTTCCTGGAGGAGGATGGACAGGGCGGCGCTGGAAGCGACAATGCCCTTGATTCCGAGGCCGGCTTCGGTGAGGCCGAGATGCAAGGGGTAATCGCAGGCCGCGGCCAGGCGGCGGTAGACGGTGATGAGGTCCTGGACGCCACTGACTTTGGCGCTGAGGATGATGCGGTCGTGGGGCAGGCCGTAGCGCTCGGCGGCTTGGGCGGACTCCAGGGCGCTGGCGATGAGGGCATCCTGCATGACCTCGGCAGCGGAGCGGGGCTCGGACCGGGCGGCGTTTTGGTCCATGAGGCGGGCCAGGAGGTTCTGATCGAGCGATCCCCAGTTGACGCCGATGCGGACGGGCTTGCCGTACTCGATGGCAGCCTCGATCATGGTCCGGAAGTTGTCGTCGTGGCGCTTGCCGATGTTGACGTTGCCGGGATTGATGCGGTACTTGGCGAGGGCGCGGGCGCAGTCAGGGAATTGGCGCAGCAGGAGGTGGCCGTTGTAGTGGAAGTCGCCGATGATGGGGGTGCGGAGGCCTTGCTTGTCCAGAGCTTCGACGATTTGGGGCACGGCCTGGGCGGCGGCTTCATTGTTGACGGTGACGCGCACCAGCTCGGAGCCGGCGCGGGCCAGAGCTGCGGCCTGAGCAACGGTGGCGGTGACGTCGGCCGTGTCGGTGTTGGTCATGGATTGGACCACGATCGGATGGCCGCTGCCGATCTTGACGCCGGCGACATCGGTAACAACGGTTTTACGGCGTGGTGCGGGCCCCATATGCTTTGATCATAACAAGGGAGCGGGGGCGGTCCCGGGAAGAACGGGCCGGTTGCGCACGTCGAGACCAGGCTTTGCGGAGATGGGGAGGCGAGTCAGCGTGCGGTGATTAGACGCAACCAGGCGAGGGCTCCGATCAGGCAAGTGGCAAATGCATAGAGGACCAACCCGCCGGCCAGGCCCCGGCGGAACCCCGGGGGAACGGTGCCTCGAAGGCGCTGATAAGCGGCCACAAGCAGCAAGGCTAGCGCCACGGCTGCCATGCCGAGAACGGTGAGGGGGCCGGTGGGATTCGAACGCCAGCCTGCGGCGGGATCGCCGTGCAGAGTGAGCACCACGGCGCGGGTCCAGCCGCAGGAAGGGCAGGGCATGCCGTAGCGGCTCTTCCAGGCACAGGTCTCGGCGATGGCGCGGTTCAGGAAGTAGACCCGGTCCCCACCGGTTGTGAATAGCCATGCGGCCAAGAGCAGTTGGATGATGAGGGCAATGGCGGTGGCGGCCGCGGGCACGCCGCGCGGTGGAGCGGGAGTGGTCATCGGGCGCTTCACCGGTTATGGACGACATACGAACCGACAGCCTTGTCATGCAAGGTCTGACGGGTTGAGTCCCACAAGGGCCACAGCAGGTCCAGAAGGCCCACCAGCGGGATCATGTTCAGGCCCACTTGGGCGAGCAACCGGAGGGCGGCGCCGCCCATAGTGAGTTTCTGGCCCTGCGCGTCGATGACTTTGATCTTCATGACGCCTTGGCCGATGCTGTAGCCCCGCGAAGCAACCAGGTAGACGCGGTTGTAGATACCCACGGCGAGGCTGGCTAAGGGAAACAGCAGGAGCATCATGCAGCAGGCGCCGCCGGCCAGCGCCCCGCCCTCCTGGCCGCCGAGAGCGGCGCCGACTCCGGCCAGCATCGTGCCGAACAACAGGTACAGGATCAGCGCGGCCCCGCCTACGAGGATGCTGTCGACGAGATAGCCCAACACTCGCGTGCTCCAGGCCGCGTATTCGAACCCGGCGGGCTGCGAGGGCGGAGCGGGCTGCGGAGCAGCATACTGCGGTGAGCCATAGGGATACTGCGGCTGAGCGGATGGCGGGCGAGGCGGCTGACCCATTCCTGGGTAAGGTGGTTGAGGCGGCGGATATTGCGGTGCACCCTGCGGAGATTGCGGAGGCGCATAGGGCGAGTGAGGCTGGGGCTGGGATGGCGGCGGGGCTGGGGGAGTCACCGGCGCCCCACAGTTATCACAAAAGCGTGCGTCTGCCGCGAGAGTGTTGCCACATTGTGTGCAGAACATGATGGACCTTCATCGGGTGAAATCTGCGCCAGTCTATCAAAGGGATTGAGAAAGAGCAATAACAGAAACGGAGAGAAGGCGCTCACGAGCTGGGCGGACACAGCGGGGACGAAACAGGGTGTGGGGGCGGCCAGCCCTGCGAGGTGGTGCGGGCGCGGGAACGGGAAGCGCCGAGGCGGCGGGAGTTACAATCTAGTTTGAGAGCACCACAGGCGATCGGGGTGGAGCCGCACCAACACACGCAGGGGGCGTGGCGCAGGCCAGGAGGCTTACGCGAGTGGGGGGCAGAGTTGCAGTGCGGTCCAGCGCAGGCCGGAGACCGATGCCGCCGCGCGGAGTAGGGTAAGCCTTGGAGGAGAGGTGATTTTGTGCATGAAGCATCGATCGTGGAGAGTTTGGTCGAGCTGGTGCAGCAGAACCTAGAACCTGGCCAGCGAGCGCGGCGGATTGAGGTTCGGGTGGGGCTGCTGACGGGGGTCAGCCCGGATGCAATGCAGTTTTACTTTGAGATGATGCGCGAGGATACGCTCGGCGCGCAGGCGGAGCTGGACATCCGGCTGGAGCCGCTGCGGGCGCAGTGTCAGAACTGCCAGGCGCTGCACGAGTTCAGCGAGATCGCCTGGCTGTGCCCGGTTTGTGGGGCGCGGGGTCTGAATTTCCAGAACGGGGACGAGTTGCATCTGTGCAACATCGAGGTGGAGGATGGCCAAGATCGTAACTCTTGAGCAGCGGATTCTGAAAAAGAACAGCGAAGTCGCGGCGGAAAACCGGCGGTGTTTCGATGAGCATGGAGCCTTTGTGGTGAGTCTGGCCAGCAGTCCGGGCTCGGGCAAGACCAGCCTCTTGGAGGTGGCGTTAGGCCGGTTGAGGAAAGAGGTGGCCGTGGGCGTGATCGAGGGTGACGTGCAAACGGACAACGATGCGCGCCGGATCGAGGCGCTCGGGCTGCCGGCGGTCCAGGTGGTGACCAACGGAACCTGCCACCTGGACGCGCAGATGGTGCAAGGCGCGCTGGAGCACGTGCCGTTTGGTCAAGTTGAGTTGCTGTTTATCGAGAATGTGGGCAACCTGGTGTGTCCGGCTTCCTACGATCTGGGCGAACACCTGCGCGTGGTTGTGGCCAGCGTGACCGAAGGAGAGGACAAGCCGCTGAAATATCCGGCCATGTTCCGGCGATCGCACGCTCTGGTTCTCAACAAGATCGATCTGCTTCCATACCTGCGTTATGACATGAATGCAGCCCGGGCCATGGCGCTTCAGGTGAATCCCGCGCTGAAGATCTTCGAGACTTCGTGCGTTACAGGCGCGGGAGTAGGGGAGTTTTGCGAATGGATCCTGGAGCAGATGGCGCGCAATCACGCCGCGTGAGCTAACCGGGCTTCTTCTCCAAGCGAAGTCCGTTTTCCTGCTCCCGGTACTGGAGCTGATACAGCTTCCAGTAGATGCCCCGCATGGCGAGCAGTTCCTGATGGGTTCCGGATTCGCGGAGGCGGCCTTTGTGCATGACCAGAATCCGGTCGGCGCGCTGGATGGTGGAAAGGCGGTGCGCGATCAGGATTGAGGTGCGGCCCTCGACCATGCGGGCGACGGCGTCTCGGATTTTGAACTCGGTTTCCGTGTCGACGCTGGAGGTGGCCTCGTCTAGGATCAGATAGCGCGGGTTGTGGGCCAACGCGCGGGCGAAGCTAATGAGTTGCTTCTGCCCGGTCGAAAGGCTGCTGCCACGCTCGCGGACAGGCTGGGCGAAGCCTTCCGGGAGGGCGCGGATGAAATCCAGCAGGTTGACCTGCTCGGCGGCGGCTTCCATTTCCTCCAGGGTGATATGGGCGGCGCCGAGCCGGATGTTGTCTTCGATGGTTCCGGAAAACAGGTAAGGATCCTGGAAGACGAAGCCGAAATTCCGGCGCAATTCCCTGGGGTCCATTTCGCGCAGGTCGACGCCCCCGATGCGGATGGCGCCTTTTTGGACGTCGTAAAAGCGCAACAGCAGATGCATGAGGGTGGTCTTTCCGGCTCCGGTGTGTCCCACCACCGCCACGGTCTCGCCGGGCTGCACTTGGAAGCTGACGTCCCGCAAGACCCATTCTTCGTCTTTGTAAGCGAACCAGACGTGATCGAATTCGATGGCTGCTGGTCCCTCGGGGAAGGGCTTGGGCTGGGGCGGGGCAAGAACGGTGGCGGGCGTGTCGAGCAGCTTGAAGATGCGCTCGGCGGCGGCCATGGCGCTTTGCAGGATGTTGTATTTTTCGCTCAAATCCTGGATCGGCCGGAAGAAACGCATCCCGTACTGGAAGAAAGCCACCATGATGCCCAGGGTCAGGGCGCCCTTGTGCACCTGGAAGCCGGAGTAAACCAGCAGCAACGCCAGCGCGAGCAGGCCCAGGAACTCGACCGCCGGATAGAACCAACCGTAGGCGACGATGGCGTCCTTGTAGGCCAACATGTGGTCCCGGTTGATCTGCTCAAACTCTTGCTGGCTCTTCCGTTCCCGGTTGAACAGTTGGAGGACGGCCATGCCGGCGATGTGTTCTTGCAGGTAGGCATTGATGCGGGCGACGGCCAGGCGGATGCGGCGGTAGCTGTCCTTGACCTTGTTGCGGAACACGAAGGTGACCAGGATGACCAGCGGGGTGACGCACAGCATCATCAGGGTCAGCCCGAAGCTGAGCTTGAACATGGCGGCGAGAACGAACAGCAGCAAGAGAAGGTCGCCGACAATGGTGACCAGGCCGCTCGAAAACAATTCGTTCAGAACGTCAGCGTCGGTGGTGACCCGCGTGACCAGCCGCCCGACGGGGTTGCGGTCGAAGTAGGCCACGTCGAGCGTTTGCAGATGGGCCAGGGTCTGGCGGCGGATGTCGAACATGGCGCGCTGTCCGGTACATTGCATGGCGTACTGCTGGAAGAATCCCGTGACGAGAATGCCCGAGATTACCAGAAAGTACAGGACCGAGATCTGAGCGAGGCCGGTGATGGGATTGGAAGACAGGTAGGGATCCAGCGGAGTGGACCCGGCCAGCGCAGTGGGGGCGAGGTAACGGTCGATGGCCAGTTTGGTGAGCAGGGGACCGGCGACTTCCAGAGCCGATGAGGCCAACAGCAGCACAAGAGAAGCGGCGACGACGCGCCGGTAGGGCTTGAGGTAAGTGATGAGACGGCGCATCAAACGCGCGTCGTAGGCTTTGCCAAGGACCTCCTCTTCCACTAGGAACCAGTTTACTCTAAGCCGCGGCCGCCGCCGGACGGCGGCTGCTAAAGTAGAAGGTTCATGGATGGCGTATTGGTAGTGGACAAGCCGGAAGGCTGGACTTCGCACGACGCGGTGAACAAGGTCCGGAAGATCATCGGGACCCGGCGGGTGGGCCACTTGGGGACGCTGGATCCGATGGCCACCGGGGTTTTGCCGCTGGTGGTGGGGCGGGCCACGCGGCTTTCGCAATTCTTGATGAAAGGGGACAAGGTTTACGATGCGGTGGTGCGCTTCGGCTACTCCACCGACACCTATGACCGGGATGGGGCGCCGACCTCGCCCGTGACTACGCCGGCGATCGAGCTGCCGCAGCTTGAGGCTGCATTGCGGGGGATGCTCGGAACGATCGAGCAGGTCCCCCCGCCGATCTCCGCCAAGAAGGTCGCGGGCACGCCCGCTTACAAACTGGCTCGCAAGAACCAGCCGGTGGAGCTCAAGCCGGTTGCGGTGACGATCCATTCGCTGGAGCTGGTTTCGCTGGAGGGCGCCGATGCGCACCTCATTGTCCGCTGTTCGGCGGGAACCTACATGAGGAGCATTGCGCATGATCTGGGGCAGGCGCTCGGCTGCGGGGCTTTTCTTTACCGGCTGCGGCGCATGGCCAGCGGCGATTTCACGCTGCAACAGGCGCGCACGTTGGAGGAACTGGAGCGGCTGCAAGCCGAAGGGAAGCTCGCGGATGCCCTGGTGCCGGCCTCCGAGCTGCTTCCTGCGTTTCCGAGCGAGACGGTGGACGCGCTAACGGCCAGTCAGATCCGGCAGGGGAGGGATTTTCGGGTTTCGCCGTTCCGGGTGCGGGCGGGAACGCGGTACGTCAAGGCGGTCACGCAGCAAGGCGAACTGATCGCGATCGGCGAAATGAAATTGCCAAACGTATACCACCCGTTCCTTGTGTTGTAAGACGCAAGGCGGGATGGCGCTTGACATCGTATGGCAGGTTTTTAGAATGAGGATTGCTGTTTGTTACGGCCGGAGCTGCCCGGAAAGGGTGTCCGGCGCGAAGCAGTAGAGGCCCCAGCCAAGCGATATGACGCGAAAGAGTGCGAAGGGTGCGTCGCAGCCATCACCGCGCGAAAGCCAGTCACCGGCGGCGGAGACCGCCGCAGCGCCCGACGCGGCCCGCCAGACGGAGCTTTTTGAACAAGCCGTGCTCTTTTTTGGCCGGGGGGATTTTGCCGGCGCCTGGCCTTTATTCGAGCAGGCGGCCAAAGGGCCGCTTGCGCATGTGGCGGCGGCTGCGCGGAGCCGGGCCCGGATCTGTGAGTGGAAGTGTTCGGAGAAGCCCGCGGATCCGCAGACGGCTGAGGATCATTACCATTTCGGACTGGCGTTTCTGAACCAGCGGCGGCACCTGGAAGCGGAGCAGCATTTTCAGCGCGCGCTGGAAATGGCGCCGGAAAGCGACCATGTGTGGTACGTGCTGGCCTTAAGCCAGGGCTGGCGAGGCGACATCGAATCCAGCGCGGCCAGCCTGCGCCGGGCGGTTGAACTGAATCCTGGCAACCGGATTCAGGCGCGGAAGGATCCGGATTATCAAGACTTGCTGCGGTATCCGGCGATTGCGGAGATCTTGTATCCGGAGAGGGGAAGAAAGGTCTGAACCAGCCACCCGTTTCAGCAGGGCGTTCGATGAGAACAGCGCCGCTCAAGATCGTCGCCGTAGGCGGGGGGACGGGCTTGGCGGCGCTGCTGCGAGGGTTACGCTCGTATGCCGTGGCTGGGGAGCCGGGGCAGGCGGCGGCAGTGGCGGTGACCGCGGTGGTGACGGTTACCGACGACGGTGGCAGTTCGGGGCGGCTCCGGCGGGAGTTTGATGTATTGCCGCCGGGGGACATCCGAAATTGCCTGGTGGCGCTTTCGGAAGACGAAGCCCTGATGGCGCGCCTGTTTCAATACCGGTTTCCCGCGGGACGGGGCCTGAAGGGGCACAGCTTCGGCAACCTTTTCTTGACGGCTTTGACCAACATCACGGGCGATTTTGCGCAGGCCGTGCGGGTGAGTTCGGAAGTGCTGGCGATCGCCGGGAGGATCTTCCCTTCCACAGCGGCCAACGTGAGCCTCGGAGCGGAGCTGGAAGACGGGAGCCGCGTGCTAGGTGAGACCAAGATCAGCAAGAGCCGGGTTCCGATCCGCCGGGTGTTCTTGGTTCCGGACGAAGCGCCGCCTCTGGCGGAGACGCTGGAGGCCATCGCTTCCGCCGACCTGATCACGCTGGGTCCAGGGTCTCTCTACACCAGCGTCATCCCAAACCTGCTGGTGAAGGGGGTGACCGAGGCGATCCTTCGCTCGCCGGCGACGAAAGCGTACGTGGTGAACCTGATGTGGCAGCCGGGCGAGACCATCGGGTACACGGCCGCGGACCATGTGGAGGCCATCCGGCGGCACTCGGCGGCCGGCGTGGTGGATACGGTGATCGTCAATACAGGCCGTTTCGAGCCCACGCTGCTTCGCCGGTATGCCCGCCAACGAGCGCGGCCGGTGGAGGCGGATTTCAGCCGTTTGCGGCAGATGGGGTTGCGGATTGTGGCCGGCGATTTTCTGGAACAGGCCGAAAAGATCCGCCACAGTCCGCAGGCGCTGGCCCGAGCGGTGGTGGAGCTGGCGGGGCGAGCCAGACGGCTGCGGCGCCAGCGGCTGGCCGCCCGGTAGAGTGGCGATACGCCAATCGCGCCAGGGAGGTACAATCCAAGCATGAGTTCCCAGGCATTTACACGAAGATACTTTTTCTACGGGGCACTGATGGCAGGAGCCGTCCCGGCGGGCGGTTTTGGCAGCGTCCCTTCTTTGGCCCGGTTGGGCTACAAATCACCGAACGAAAAGCTGAATATTGCATCGGTTGGCGCCGGCGGCCGGGCTGCGGATGATATCCGGGGCTGCATGTCGGAAAACATCGTAGCGCTGGCGGATCCGGACGCGCGCAACGCGGCAGCGATGTTCAAGCAATTCGAGAAGGCATCCAAGTATTCGGACTTCCGGCGGATGTTCGACAAAGAGCACCGCAACATCGATGCGGTCATCGTGGCGACTCCGGATCATATTCACGCGTGCGCGTGCTTGTGGGCCATGCAGCTTGGCAAACACGTGTACTGCGAGAAACCACTGACACGCACGGTGTATGAGGCCCGCAAGCTGACCGAAGCCGCGGAGCGCTACAAGGTCGCCACGCAGATGGGCAACCAGGGCTACTCCAACGAAGGCGCGCGGCTGGCGGCCGAGATCATCTGGTCGGGTGAGATCGGGGAGGTGAGGGAGGTCCATGCGTGGACGAACCGCCCCATCTGGCCGCAGGGATTCGACAAGATCCCGCCTCCGGAGCCAGTTCCTGACACCCTGGATTGGGACGTATGGCTGGGCCCGGCGCAGTACCGGCCGTACACTTCGGGCGGAGAGGCCTACGCCAAACAGCAGTACGGTTTCTACCTGCCATTCAACTGGCGCGGTTTCTTCGATTTTGGCTCGGGCGCTTTGGGCGATATGGCCTGTCATATCCTGGGCGCCGTCAACATGGCGCTGCTGCTGACCGCGCCGACGAGCGTCGAGGTGCTGGAGCAGGATGGCAAGAACCCGATCAGCTTCCCCAAGTCGTCCAAGACCCGGTTTGAGTTTCCGGCGCGGCGGAACATGCCGCCGGTGACGCTCTACTGGTACGATGCGCGGCGGGATGCGCCGATGCGGCCGGAGGGACTGCCGGAGGACGAGATCCTGATCGGACCGGGGCTGGAGCGGCTGGTCGGACAGCCTGCGGGCCGGGGAGGGGCTGCGGCAGCGCCGGCGGCGCAACAGGCGCCGGGCCGCGGCCAGCAGCAGCGGATGCCTGCCCAAAACAACGGCGCGGTGTTCATCGGCACCAAAGGAATCCTCACCACCGACACCTATGGGGCCAGCGTGCGGCTTTTGCCCTCGTCACGGATGGAGGGTTACCGCTTGCCGCCACAGTTGCTCACCCGCTCGCCCGGCCACTATCGCGATTGGATCCGGGCCTGCAAAGGCGGCGAGCCGGCCTGCTCGAACTTCAGCATAGCCGGACCTTTTACGGAGTGGATCGTGCTGGGCTGCGTGGCGCTGCACTTCGAGGGGAAGCTCGAGTGGGACGCCGCGCGGATGCGCGTGACCAACATCAAGGAAGCCAACCAGTACATCAAGCCCAAGTTCCGCAAGGGCTGGGGAATCTAGACGCTGGCGATTTGGGTTGTGGGCCGCGGCGGGGCACAAAGTCCGCTCCGCCGCAGCCAAGGCGCCCCGGTAACGCTGCTCAGGCGACGTTACGGAACCAGAGGAACATCCGCAGGAAGGAGAGCCCTGTCATCAGCAGCGCCGCGTAGGCCGCCATGCGCCAGATCTTTTCGGTGAAGTTCTCCACGATCGAGGGTAGACCCGCCACGTAGCCGGCGGCGAAGCCCGCCGCCAGTCCGCCAATGTGAGCGGCGTTATCGATGCCGGGCAGCAGTCCGATGAGCAGGCCGTAAATCGCCCAGCGGATGTACAGTCCCCGGATGGCGTAGCCCAGCGAAGATTTGTGGCGGACGCCGAGGGCGATCATCGCGCCGATCAAGCCGAACAGTCCCGCCGAGGCGCCGATGGAGAGGCTGTTGGACCAGAAGGTGCTGGCGAGGAATCCGCAGACGGTGGAGACGAAGTAGATGACGATCAGGCGCCGCGCGCCGTAGATCTGCTCCACCTGGGCGCCGACGTCGAACAGGACCCAGGAGTTCATCAGGATGTGAAACAGGCCGCCGTGGAGAAAGCCCGCCGTCACCAAACGCCACCACTGACCGTAGTTGAGGATGGCGGCGCGAACCTTGCCTCCGAAGGCGATCAGAGTCTGACCGTCGATGTCCACCCAACCGCCCGCGCCGGATTTCGCACTGTAGATGGCCGTGGCCGCGTAGAGCCCGAAGTTGATCAGCAGGATCATGGAGGTGACAAAATGCGCCTGCGGGATCAACCCGCCGAGGATCGGGCCGGATTCGCGCCGTTCGACGGCTCTAGGGCCCACGGGAGTGTTGCAGTAGGGGCAGATCTTGTCGCTGGTGGTGATGAAGGCCCGGCAATGCGGGCACATGCGCCGCTTTTCCACTAGTCTTCATTGTACGAATTCCGCTGGTTGGGCGGCTGTTGCGTGTGTTATCCTGCGTCGTTCAACTCATGACCGCAGTCATACTGGCCGGTGGAAAAGGCACGCGCATGGCAGGGGCGGGCGTAGAAATCCCCAAACCGCTCGCTATGGCGGGAGGCGCGCCTCTGGTGGTGCATCTGATCCGTTACTTGAGAGCGGGAGGCGTGGGCCGTATCCTTATGGCCACCGGCCATCGGGCCGGTTTGATCCAGGAGTATTTTGACGCACATCCTGAGCCTGAACTCGTACTCGTAGACACCGGGGAGGAGACACAGACCGGCGGGCGGCTAAAGCGGCTCGAGCCTTGGTTGGCTTCGGAGGAAAGCTTCCTGGCGGTTTACGCGGATACGTTTGCCGACATTGAGCTGAACCATTTACTGGAGTTCCACGCCCAGCACGGCAAGCTGGCGACGCTGGCGGCCGTGCCGCACACGGCCCGCTACGGGCACGTCGGTTTGAACGGGTACAAGGTGCGGGAGTTCCGAGAGAAGCCGCGCCAGTGGGTCAGTGGCGGTTTTTTTGTGCTGCGGCCGCAGGCGTTAGAGTATGTAGAGGGCGACCAAACCGTATGGGAGCGTGAGCCTTTACAGCGACTGGCCCAAGAAGGGGAGCTAATGGCGTACCTCCACGAAGGATTTTGGATCGCCGTCGATACGCCGGAGGAGCTGGCTCAATTGGACCTGCTCTGCCGCCAAGGGCGGCTGCCCTGGAAGGAGCGTTAGGATTTGCGAGTTCTGGTTACGGGTTCGGATGGCTAGATTGGCGCTGTGCTTGTGCCAGCGCTTCAGGCGGCCGGGTATGAGGCTACTGGAATCGACGCAGGCTTCCACTCGGCTTGCCAGTTTGCCGCCGTCCCTTCCACCCCCGTCCATACGCTTTGGAAAGATACCAGAGACATCGAACTTGAGGACCTGGAGGGCTTCCAGGCGGTCGTGCATCTGGCGGAGCTTTCCAACGACCCGCTAGGTGAAATCGACTCTGCGTTGACCGAGGCGATCAATTTCCGGGCGACAGCGCGGCTGGCGCAACTGGCGCAGCGCGCGGGCGTGCGGCGGTTCATCTATTTCTCCTCGTGCAGTGTCTATGGCAAGGCATCCGAGGAGCTGTGCACGGAAGCCAGCCCAACCCACCCTCAAACCGCCTACGCGCGCGCCAAGCGTTTGAGCGAGGAGGCGATTTTGAGTTTGGCCGGGCCGGACTTCTGCCCGGTGGTTCTGCGCAACGCGACGGTCTTTGGCCCCTCGCCGCGCATGCGCCTGGATCTGGTTTTGAACAATCTGGTTGCGCTGGCCTTCCTGGAAGGGGAGATCCGCATGGTGAGCGACGGTTCGCCATGGCGTCCCTTGATTCACATCCGGGATCTGTGCCGCGCCGCCCAGCTGGCGCTGGAAGCCTCCGAAGAGATCGTCCGGGGCGAGGTTTTCAACTGCGGGGACACTGTGGAGAACTACCGCATCCGGGAGATTGCGGCCTGCGTTCAAGAGGCCTTTCCCTCGTGCCGGATCATCCCGGGGGCCGCAAGTCCCGACCAGCGGAGCTACCGGGTGAGCTTTGAGAAGATTCGCTCCCGGCTTGGCTTTCAGGCGCGCTACACGGCTAAAGAGGGCGCGGCCGAGCTGCGAGAGGTTTTCGAACGTCTTCCCCTACAATCCTTCCACCTGCGGGACAGCCTCTTTTTCCGGTGCCGCCGGATCCGCCAGTTGATCGCCGAGGGACGGCTGGATGAACAGTTACGCTGGACGGCGCTCGACGCTCCGGATGGGCAGCCTGCCGGCGCCAGCGCCGCCTCCCCGGACCAGCGCTGAGATGGAACGACTGCTGATCGCGATTCCCAGCTACAATGCAAAGCCGTTTCTGAGGGCGACCGTTGACCGTATTCCTTGGGACGCTTTTCCTGCGGACATCGCTCGGGAGGTATTCTTCATCGACAACGCGAGCCAGGACGGAACACAGGACGAAATTTGCCTGATCCGTCAGGAGCTGGAGGCGGCCGGCATTCCGGCTCAGGCGCTTCTTCGAAGCCGGAACCAGGGCTACGGGGCGAGCATGAAGGCTGCTTTAGATGCGGCCTTGGAAGGCGGAGCGGACTACCTGGCGATTCTGCACGCTGACGGGCAGTACGCGCCGGAGCTGCTGCCCCCAATGCTCGAACAATTGCGCGCCCGTCCGGAGGCAGCGCTTCACTTCGGCAGCCGGCTCACGGGAAGACCGCTGGCCGGGGGGATGCCGCTGTACAAGTACGCCGCCAATCACCTGTTGAGCGGTCTCCAGAACTTGCTGCTGGGCGCGCGCCTGAGTGAGTATCATTCCGGATACCGTTTGTACCGCATGGCTCTGATGGCGGGCCTGCCCTACCGCAACCTCAGCGACGGGTTTGTGTTCGACAATCAGATCATCTGGTTGATTCTCGACCGCGGGTTTGGCGTTTCCGAGAGCACGATCCCGACCCACTATGGGGAGGAGAAGTCCCATGTGCCCCGGATTGCGACTCCGCTGGCTATCCTGGGCCAACTGGGGTTGTATTTGCTGCACCGCTGGGGAATCCGAAGATCGCGCTTGTATGCTGAACAGGAGTCGAAATGAGATTCATTCCGATGGAGGTGGATGGCGCCTGGGTGATTGAACCGGAGCGGTTGGAAGATGAGCGGGGCTGGTTTGCGCGTGCGTTTTGTTCGGCTGAATTCGAGGCTCAGGGACTGGAGACGCGTTGGGTCCAAGCCAATATGAGCCTCAGCCGCAGCGCCTATACTCTCCGCGGCCTGCACTACCAGAAGCCGCCGCACGAGGAGGCCAAGCTGGTGCGGTGCGTGCGCGGGCGGCTCTGGGATGTGGTGGCCGATCTGCGGCCTGGTTCGCCCACTTTTGGCCGCTGGGCCGCCGCGGAGCTGACGCCGGACAACCTGCAATGGGTTTACGTCCCCAAGGGCTGCGCGCACGGATTCCTGAGCCTGGAGCCGGACAGCGAGGCCTTTTACCTGGTTTCGTGCGCGTACTGCCCGCAAGCAGAGGCGGGTGTACGGTGGGACGACCCGCTGTTTTCGATCCGCTGGCCGGCCGAGCCGCGCGTGATGTCCGCCAAGGACCGTAGTTGGCCGAGGTTCCAGGGCGCATGATCCTCGTCGACAAACGTTTGGAGGAACTCGAACGCGCGGGCACGCCGGTGCGGATAGCCATGATCGGAGCCGGATTCATGGCCCGGGGCATTGCGCTGCAATTCGCCACCGCCGTGCGCGGCATGCGGCTGAGCTGTATCGTGTGCCGGACCCTCGAGAAGGGTTTGGCCGCGCTGGAGGCCGCGGGATTCAAAGACTCGCGCGCCGTGCGGTCGGAGCAAGAGCTGGAACAGGCGATCGCGGACGGAGTCCCCGCCGTGACCCAGGATTACCGCATTGCGGTGGACTGCCCGCAGATTCACGCAGTGCTGGAAGTGACCGGCAGCGTGGACTACGGCGCTCAGGTGATCTGGAGGACCATCGAGCAGCGTAAGCACGCGGTGCTGATGAATCCCGAACTGGACGGCGTAGTGGGGCCGTTGCTGTTTGAGGCCGCAACGCGCGCCGGTGTGGTCTACACCAACGTGGAGGGGGATCAGCCCGGGCTGATTCTAAACCTGTACCGGTTCGTGAAGGGGATCGGGGCAACCCCGGTTCTCTGCGGGAACATCAAGGGGTTGCATGATCCGTACCGCAATCCCACCACACAGGCCGGGTTTGCCGCGCGGTGGGGACAGAATGTGCGCATGGTTACGTCGTTTGCGGACGGAACCAAGATCAGCTTCGAGCAGGCGATTGTGGCCAACGCCACGGGGTTTCAGGTGGCCCGGCGCGGCATGCTCGGGCCTACGGTCGACCCGGGCACGCACGTCTCGCAGGCGCCCCAGTGGTATCCGCAAGAGGTGTTGAATACCGCGCCCGGATTCGTGGACTACGTAGTGGGGGCCGAGCCTTCTCCGGGAGTCTTCGTAATCGCCCGGCAAGAGCACCCTGTCCAGCGCCACTATCTCAAGCTCTATAAACTCGGCGAGGGGCCTTTCTATACCTTCTACACGCCTTATCATCTATGCCACATGGAGGTTCCGAACACCATCGCCCGCGCGGCTCTGTTTCATGACGCCGCCATCGCGCCGATTTACGGGCCGTGCGTGGACGTCGTGGCGGCGGCCAAGACGGACCTTCCCGCAGGCACGGTTCTGGACGGGCTGGGCGGCTACACCTTCTACGGGTTGGCCGAGAACTACGCCACCGCGAGGCGCGAGAACCTTCTGCCGGCCGGGCTAGGCGAAGGATGCCGCCTCAAGCGGGACGTGGCCCGGGATGAACTCTTGCGCTACGAGGACGTCGAGTTGCCGGGGGACTCTTTCGCGGTGCGGCTGCGGTTCCAGATGGAGGCCGCTTTTAGGGAAGCTCGGCATAAAGCTGAAAGTGCGGGCCCTCGGTGATTCGCTGCGCCCGGGGATGTTGGCTGGCAACCCAGGCGGGCAGTCCCGTGCCGGTGCACAGCCAGGCTCTGGCAAGGCCTTCCGGGACGAAGCCCCCGGTGGGCCGGTACATGGTGTGCAGCACGGTTGTGTCGTCCGCGCTGAGCCTGCTAAGCCAGATCCGCTTGGGGAAGTCCACCCGCACGGTGCTGATGTTGGGACCCTCGTTGTAGGTGCGGAAGACCTCGATGGGACTCGATGGCGGGATCTTCTCCAGGCCAGCCGCAAAACGTTCCTGGTTGCGATCCACATGGCGCAGGATGCCCGGGGTAGAGCGCAGCGCCAGGTAGAAGATATCGGGCAGATCCTTCCGCATCCAGCGTTCATAGGGCAGATTCTGAACGACGGCCGCCACCAGCAGACCTGCCGCCACGGCAGCGGTCCAGGAACGAACCTCCAGCCAAACGAGCGTTTTGGCCAGAAGCAGGGCCAGGGGTGGGATGAGCAACAGGACATAGCCCGGCTTGTTGCTGTGGAGGAGAAACACCGCCACCATCCCGGGCAACAGCCAAGCCGCGAAGAGAAGCCAGTCTCGCTTGGGAAACAGGGCGGCCAGGCGCCTCAGGCGCGGAGGGCGGCGCAGGAAAGCCAAGGCCGCCAGAAACCCCAGTAGACCAAAGACGATGAAGAACCCGTTCTCGCGGATCATGAAGTAGTGTAATTGGGGCGAGCCGCCGAAAAAGACAGAAGTCGTGCGGATCGCCCACATGGAGTTTTCTCTGGACAACTCCCGAAACTGCGTCCAGCCGCCGGCTGATTCCGCCACCGGTCCCAGCCAGGCCAGAATGGCGCCAGCGAGCGCTCCTGCTCCCGCCAAGGCAGCCGCCCGGTGCCGCAGGAACAAGCGGCCCAGAGCGGTCAGCGCCAGAGGCACGAGCAGAAGACCGCCGGGCGATCGAACGGCGGCGAGAGTCCCCAGAGCCAGCCCTAAGGGGACTGCCGCCAGCGGCCGTCCTCGCCAAACCTGCAACGCCAGCCATCCGGTGAGGCTGCTGGCGAACAGATCCGCGGCATAGGTGGTTTGGGAGACAGCGTGGAGCCGCACGAGCGGGGAAAAGGCGAGCAGGATCAATGCCGCCAGGCCAGCCTTTGGCCCGCACAACTCGCGGGCCAGCTTCCAAAAGGTCAGCAGGCCGGCGATCATAAACAGCAGCGACAGCACAACCATCCCCGTTTGAGGCGCGCCGGTCAGGCGGCTCACCCCGCGGAGCAGCAAAACGTAGAGCGGAAACCCGGGAGGCTGCGGCCGGTGCGCAGCGACGTCGAAACGCTCCCAGGCGCGGGCAAAGTTTCCAGCGTCGTAATCGAAGGTGTAGTGCGGGTGGAGGCATGGAACCTCCAGCGCCAACCAAAGCGCCAACGCGGCCAACCCCAGCCGGAGCATTTCCCTATTCTAGGTCAGCCGTATCCGAAATAACACAATGGCCGCCGCCTGGACGGCGGCCGATTCGGAACCAGCGGACTGTTTCAACGCCGTCTGGCGTAGTAATGATTGGGCGCGCCGGGCGTGGGAGCGCCATTGGCGACCGGCTCGCCGCTTTCGTGCGCCTTGGTCAAATGGCCCATGATCGTGATGCCCGATCCGGAGACCGGCACGCCCGCCTCATGCGGCCGGCTCAGAGGCGCAGCCACCGTGACGGAGGCCCCGGCGGGCTGACCGCCTCTCCCGCCGCCAAAGCCGCCCCGGCCTGGGCCTGTGCTGGCGATCACCACCGCTGTCTCCAGGTTCCTGCCGGTGTCAATGGTAATCGTTTGGCCCGGAGTGAAAAAGACCGGACTGGCGAGAGGGATCACGGTCGCGCCGGCCGGAATGGCGGTTCGCAGCGTCGAAGCGCCTTGCGTGCCGACCGACGCGATGATGGCGGTCTCCTGGTTGGCTCCCGTACCAATGAGGATGATCTGGCCGGGGGCGAAGTCCGCTACGCTGGCGACCTTGATGTTGTTGACGCCCGCGGCCGCCGGCGCCGCCAAAGTGGTGACGGTCTGCATATGGAAATCGTTGCAATTGCTGTCGGTATCCGTGCCGTCCGGGAAGCGGCCCGAGCTGCGGTTCGGCGCAGCCGGGCTTTGAGCTTGAGCCCCGGGGAAGCCCCCGCGTCCGGGCGGGCCGGGCGAAGCCACGCTGCAACCACTCGCTCCAGCTCCGGAGAGAGCCTGGTAACCCTCAGCGGCCCAGGGGTCGACAATGAGCCCGTAGTTGAGGCTGTCCACTACCAGACCGGCCGCGTCGCGCAGAACCATGCTGCCCGCGGTTGGGGCGAGGGCCGGTCCTCCGAACCACTGATTGGGGGCCGGAGGGCCTTGGTAACCCGCGGTCGTGACCGCCGGGTCGCGCACAACTGCGTGGATGTCGTGGTCCTTGGCCAAGGGTTGATCCAGCGTGATGCCCGTGCCGAGCGCCTGGACGGGCTCGTTGCTCGAGTGGGGAAAGGCCGTCGCCGGCTGGAAACTAATTCCCGTTCCCCGGACACTGAAAGGCATATTCGAAGAATGGTGGAACTTCAGCGGCTCCGCCAGATCGAGGCCCGTGCCGGGGTCCTCGCCCGGCCGCAGGGGACCGTTAAAGGTGCTGCGGACCGAGGCTGTTCCAACCCGCGTGACGGTAACGGTCTCGATTCCGTGTCCAGGGCTGTCGATGTCCAGCCGGATTTTGTCGCCGACCGAAATGTTAGCCACCGAGGACACCTTGATGTTGGTGTCGCCGGGTTTGGCGTCCATAGAAAGCCAGGCTTGTGTGCCGGGCTTCCCCACGGCGGTGACCGTGGCGACCTCATACTTCTCGACGGTATTCGCGACGGCCGGGTAAGTTGCGCCGTAGCCGAGGGCGATCTTCTGCCCCACTTCGAATCCGGCCACGCTCGTCACCGGGACGTTGGTCGAGCCGGCAGGAATGGTGATCACCGGGCCGTCCGGAAGGGGCTGCCAAAGCGTGGTAGGAGGACTGGCCGCCGTCCCCACGCGCACAATCTTGCGAGTTTCCCGGTTGCCGCCGGTGTCGATCTCGACTGTGTCGCCGGCCTTCATGCCCTCCACGCTCCGGACGTAGATCGTGGCGTCGCCCGCGCGCGCAGGGGCGGCCAGCCCGGAGTTGGATAGGCCTAACAGATAGAAGCCGCCAGGCGCCAGCTTGGTCCCGGCCGGGATCTTTACCGACGAGAAGATCGGCTGCTGGGTTGGGTGATGGGCGAGGGTCCAGTTGGAGATGTCCACGGCGCTGGAGCCGGCGTTGTAAAGCTCAATGAAGGAGTCCGTCAAGTTGGAGCCCGCGCCGATGCGGAATTCGTTGATCCGCACCGGGTCGGCGTTTCGTACTTTCTCGGCGGCCGTCTCGGTGCGGGTCACGCCGTTCGCCGTCCAGGAGGCCTTGGCGACTAAGTCGCCGTTGAAGGGCCTCGGCCCGGAGGTGACCCTGAATGTCGCGCTTACGCTGCCGCCGGGGGCGATCGGTCCCGCGAACGACTTCGTTGGGCCCGTGCCGCCAGAGACCACCGAGCTCCACCCTGCCGGTACGGAAATGCTCAGTTGCAGGTCCTTCACCGGCGCGCCGGTCGTATTGCGGAACGTCACCGTCGTCTCCTGGGAGGACAGCGGGGTGAACGTCTGGAGTCCCGGAGGCATAGCCACCGCCGAGGCCGGCGCGATGCTCAGCCGCGGCAGGTCATACTTGGCGGCCACTACGTTGGTCTGCACCTTCTGTTGGGTGGCCTCCGAAGGGAAGCCGATGGTCATCGCGCCTTCATAAAACGTTCCCTGAGAGCCGACGCTGTTATCGCCGCCGTTGCCGAGCAGGATCGCTCCTTGCTTGCGCATGGGATCGTAGCTGCTTCTTTCGTTCTTGATGCGAGGCCCGTCGAACATGATGGACAGCGAGCCCTTTTGCGCGTCGCCTCCCATGGACCGCCAGTGGTGCGGTTCGCCGTCCGCTGTGGCGGTCACGAATCGCCAGGTGATGATGGGCAGGTCCGGGCAATACTTGTCGTTGGGGGACTCGTTGACGCAGCCCACCAGGTTGTTCTCCTGATCGGTCATGATCCAGGGGCCGGGCGCGGGTCCCCGATACCAGGCCGTGGCGTTGCCGTAGTAGGTGGTCTCCATGGTGCCGTCGCCGTCGTCGCGGCTATCGGTCTCGGCGTTGCCGTAATCGAAACAGCAGCCGGAGTTGTAATGATGACCGTCCACGACCCAATACTGACCTTGCGCCTGGTCGTCGACCGCAGTGCCTTTGGCGTCGTTCCAACGGAGGCCCATGCCCGGCACAATGAACACGCCATAGGCCTTGTGGCCCATGATCGTAATCGGGGCCATGTCGGCCAGCGGGACGTTGTTAAAGCCGCCCATGGCCGGGCCGCTGAATCCTCCGCGGGGCGCCTGGCGCAGGTGGTTGCCTTTGCCGGATTGATCGTAAAGGATGCTGATCCAGCAGTACGTGTTGGCGCAGAAGGCGTCCTGCGCGGTCGCGTCGGCGTATCCGCCCGGATCCGGTACAGGCGAAGCGGTAGGCTGAACCACGCCGATGTCCAGAGTCTTGCCGTCCGATTGCCGCATGACTTGGTAGAGCGGGCCATGGTAGGAGGCATACAGCGCGCGAGTCGTGCTATGCGCGGCCACGCAGGGCGTGCCGGCGGCGGCGTAGATGTCGCACGGGCCCTGCGGCCGTGGCGGCGCCGCGGCGGAGCCTGAGCCGGCTTGTCTGGCCATCATCAAAACGGCGCTCACTAGCGTGAAAGCCAGTGCGGAAGCGATCGCAAGTTTAAATTTCGAGTTCATATTCATCCTGCCGATCTAGCCGGGCCTACCCCGGCCGTCAAAGTCCTCCAGGTTCCGGCGGCGGAAATGCACCGGTAAAGTAAACGAAAAAGCCTGCGTTCTGAATAAGGTTCAGTATATCTCTACCCGCCGCAGGTGGGAAGACCATTCCGGCCGCCGGCGCCGCAAACCGGCGGAAATCGGCTGCGGCTGCCCAGATGGGGTTTTGCTACAATCGGTGTTCCGATGCCGAAAACAGAACGCGAGATGCGGCAGGACATCGTGGAAGTCGGCCGCATGGTGTGGCAAAAGGGCTGGGTGGCCGCCAACGACGGCAACATCACGATCCGCATGGATTCCGAGAGGGTGATGTGCACCCCGACCGGCGTTTCCAAGGGGATGATGCGCCCCGACGACATGATCATCGTCGACATGGAAGGCCGTAAGATCCTCGGCCAGAAGCAGGGGACCACGGAGATCGCCATGCATCTGGCGATTTACAAGTTGCGGCCGGACGTCCACGCGGTTGTCCACGCGCATCCGCCCGTCGCGACGGGCTTTGCCGCAGCCGGGCGGGCCCTGAATCTGGCGTTGCTTCCCGAGGTCATCATCGGCTTGGGATGCGTCCCACTGGCGGGCTACGGATTGCCGGGAACTCCCGAACTGATCGAGCCGATGCTGCCGCTGATCCCCAAATACGACGCCCTGATGATGGGCAACCACGGCGCGGTGTGCTACGGGGAGGATGTCTACAAGGCCTACTTCCGGATGGAGACCGTGGAGCATTTCGCGCGGATCACGCTCGTGGCGGAGCTGCTGGGAGGGCCGAAGGTTCTTCCCAAGCAGGAGGTGGAGAAACTGGTAGAGGCCCGGGCGCGGTATGGCGTCAAAGTCCCTTCGGCGGGTGAGCCGGCCTGCCCGGTGGCGGCCGAGGAGTTGGGCCCGGCCGGCGGCCGGATCGAGTTGACGCGCGAGGAGCTGATCGAGCTGGTGGAGCAGGCCCTGCGCTCGAGCGGACGGTTGTGATTTACAATTGGCTTTGATGGAACGGAGGTTGAATGGGTGAAGCATTAGGCATGATCGAGACTCGCGGGCTGGTGGCGTTGATTGAAGCCGCCGACGCGATGGTGAAGGCCGCCAAGGTGACTCTAGTGGGTTGGGAAAAGATCGGCTCAGGCTATGTGACGGCGCTGGTGCGCGGCGATGTGGCGGCGGTGCGCGCGGCCACCGATGCCGGCGCGGCGGCAGCCCGGCGGGTAGGCGAGCTGATCGCAGTCCATGTGATCCCGCGCCCGCATTCGAGCCTGGAAGACGTGCTGCCGATCGGCAAGTCGCAAGGGCAAGGGAAGTAGGAACGGCTGCGGCGGGCGCGCGCGAAGCAGACGGCGGGCGCGCCGGCCTGGTAGGGCCCGCCGCCGCGGTGACGCATCATGATACTGGCTCGTGTTGCAGGCAGCGTCGTCGCCACGCGGAAAGACCCGCGCCTGGAAGGGAAAAAGCTGCTCATCCTGAACCCGGTTTCGCCGCAGGGCGCGGTGGAAAAGGGTTATGTGGTGGCCGTGGACACGGTGGGGGCGGGATTCCGGGAACTGGTGCTGGCGGTAAGCGGAAGTTCGGCCCGCATGGCGGAGGGCTGCAAGGACACGCCCGTGGATACGGTGGTGGTGGCCATCGTGGACTCGCTGAGCCTGGATCAGCCACCCGAGTAAGGCGTATGTTTCTGGGCAGGGTGATTGGGCGGCTCTGGGCGACGGTGAAGAATCCCAATTTCGAAGGGCAGCGTTTGCTGTTGGTTCAACCGCTGACGCCGGAGCTTAAGAGCACGGGCAAGCCGCTGGTCTGCGCGGACACGACCGGGGCTGGAGCCGGAGAGCTGGTCTATTATTGCCGCGGGCGGGAAGCCAGCTACGCGTTTCTGCCGCGTGAGGTCCCATCGGACAGCACCATCGTCGGCATCGTGGACGAGGTGCATGTGCAGCGGGGCAAGCGATGATCATCGGGCGCGTCGTCGGCGAGCTGGTCTCGACCCAAAAGCACTCCACCCATGAGAATCTGAAGATCCTGCTGGTGCAGCCTCTGAATCTGGACGGCAGCGAGCGCGGTGACGCGCTGGTGGCGGTCGATTCGGTCCAGGCGGGCGTGGGCCAAACGGTCTTGCTGGCCACCGATGGCTACGCGGCTTTCTCGAGCGTAGGCCTGCCGCCTTCGCCGATCGATATGGCGGTGGTGGGAATTATCGACCGGATCGACCTCTCATCCTAACTCCGCGGACTCCCGGCGGCGTCGGCTCCGCTTGATCAGCCCAAAGGCGAGCACTAGTCCCATCGAGATCTTAGCCCAGTCGATGATCCAGTAACCCGTCTGCAAGGAGCGCAGACGGTCCCGCGGGAGAGACTCTTCGGTGTCCAAAACGAAATCCGTGGCGGGGGTGAGTGCGCGCATCTCGGCTGAGATGAACCAGTGGAGGAACAGCACGCATCCCAACATAAGCGCGCAGAGCACCAGCGTGTAGCGCTTGCCGCCCGGGGCAAAGAAAAGAACCGCCAGCAGAACCAAGCCCAGCAGGATCTGTGTCCGCTCCCAATAGCGGGTCAGACGCCGCTCGGTCTCGGCTGCGCCGTGGCGAAGCAAAATTCCCAGCGCCTTCGGTTCTAAGTTGACCGTGAGGTTCAAGACCTCGGGGCGCGGCCGCCAAACCACGTCCTGCACCGTATTCCTCGCGAGCCACCCGGAGGAGAGGTGAAAGAGGCTGCCGGCGAGCCATGCGCCGGTCAAAAGAGCCGCAACTCTAAAATAGTGCATTCTGTTCCGCCACCCATAGAGCCGCTCTGGGAACCTGTAACCTCAATCAGCCACGTAACGCTTGAGAACCAGACAGCCGTTGGTGCCGCCGAAGCCGAAGGAATTGGACATGGCGTAGTCGATCCGCATCGGACGAGCCTGGTTGGGCACATAATCCAGGTCGCAATCCGGATCCGGGAACTCGTAGTTGATGGTGGGCGGTGCGATCTGATCCCGAATCGCCAGCGCCGTGATTCCGGCTTCGAAGCCCCCCGCTCCGCCGAGCAGGTGGCCCACCATCGACTTGGTGGAACTGACCGCCAGCCGGTAGGCGTGTTCGCCGAAGCAGCGCTTGATAGCCACCGTCTCAATTCTGTCGTTGAGTTCCGTGGAGGTGCCGTGGGCGTTGATGTACTGAACTTGCTCGGGCGCAATGCCGGCGTCCAGCAAGGCGTTCCGCATGACGCGGTAAGCGCCGTCGCCGTCTTCGCACGGGGCGGTAATGTGGTAAGCATCGCCGCTCATCCCATAGCCGGCCATTTCGGCCACAATGGGAGCGCCGCGCCGCCGGGCGTGTTCCAGTTCCTCCAGGATCAGGATGCCGGCGCCCTCGCCGACGACGAACCCGTCGCGCTGCTTGTCCCAGGGGCGGCTGGCCTTCTCCGGTTCGTCATTGCGGGTCGACAAGGCGCGCATCGCGGCAAATCCGCCGATTCCCATGGGGCAGATCGGCGCTTCCGAACCGCCGCAGATCATCACGTCGGCGTCGCCGCGCTCGATAATCTTGTAGGAGTCCCCGATCGCGTGGCAGCCGGTAGTGCAGGCGGTGGCGGTGGCCGAATTCGGCCCCTTGGCCCCGACCCGGATCGAAACGTAGCCCGAGGCCAAATTGACAATCGTGGCCGGGATGAAGAACGGCGAGATGCGCCCCGGGCCTTTCTCCAACAGGTTCCGGTGCTCGCGCTCGATCACCTCGAAGCCGCCGATGCCGCTGCCGATGTAGACGCCCACCCGTTCGGCCTCCTCCGGCGAGATCTTTAGCCCGGACATGGCCATGGCGAAATCCGTCGCCGCAATGGCGAACTGGATAAAGCGGCCCATCTTCTTCAGTTCTTTGCGCTCAACGAACTTCTCGGGCTGAAAGTCGCGGACCTCGCCCGCAATGCGGCTGGAGAACTGGCTGGCGTCGAAAGCGGTGATGGTTGAAATTCCGCTGCGGCCGGCCAAGACCGCTTGCCAGCTTTCCTCCGTGCCTACCCCCACTGAGGAAAGCAGACCAACTCCCGTAACCACAACTCTTCTTCTCAAGATGGAATCCCCTTTAAACAGGCCCGCGACGGGACGCCGGCCGGGCTACTTCTTGGCCAGCTTGGCTTCGATATAGTCGATGGCGTCCTTGACGGTCGCAATCTTTTCGGCGTCTTCGTCGGGGATTTCGACCTCGAATTTCTCCTCAAACGCCATCACCAGCTCGACGATATCCAGGGAATCCGCCCCCAGGTCGTCCACAAAGGACGCGGTGGGATCCACCTGAGCCTCGTCCACCCCGAGTTGCTCCACAATGATCTGTTTCACTTGTTGCTCTACGGACATGAATCCTCCAAACGCTCTGCAAACTCAATGATTCTAGCGACCCAGCGGCGCTTGCGCAACTACCCTCGCTCGGCGCGCCACCAGTCCAAGGTCCGCCTCAACCCTTCTTCCAGGCTGAAGCGGGGTTCCAATCCCAGATCCCTCACCGCCGCCGTGACGTCGGCTTGGGAATGGCGTACGTCGCCGGCTCTTGGCGGCCCGTACGCCGGGGCAATCTCCACCCCCTCAATTCTCTCCAAAGTTTGCCACACCTGCTTCAATGTATAGCGGTTGCCGTTACCGGCATTGTACACTTTCCCGGCCACCCCGCGCGCCCGGGCGGCCTTCAAGGTGGCGTCCACAACATCCTCGACGTAGGTGAAATCCCGCGATTGCTCGCCGTCGCCGAATATGACCGGCGCGCGCCGCTCGGTGATGGCCTTGATGAACAACGAAATGACGCCCGAATAAGGGCTGGAAGGGTCTTGTCTGGGGCCGTACACGTTGAAATACCGCAGCGAGACCGTTTCTAAGCCGAAACACCGGTAAAAAACTTGAGCGTAGTATTCGCCGGCCAGCTTCTGAGCCGCGTAGGGGGACTGCGGCGCCGGCGCCATGGTTTCCACCTTCGGCAGAATCTCGCTGCCGCCGTAGGCAGAGGAACTCGCCGCATAGACGACTCGCCCGGCGCCCCCCGCAGCCGAAGCCCGCAGCACTTGAAACGTCCCGTCGACATTCACCTCATGGGACGGCACGGGGTCTTCAATGGAGCGCGGCACAGACGGGATCGCCGCCAGATGAAAGACCACCTCAGCGCCTTGGATCAGCGGCGCAATGGCGGCATAGTCCCGGATGTCGGCCCGCTGGAAGTCGATCTGCGAGCGGACCTCCTCCAAGTTCTTCTCTTTGCCGGTCAACAGGTTATCGATCACCACCACATGCCGGGCGCCTGCGGCGAGCAGCCCCCGCACCAGCGCCGAACCAATAAAACCCGCGCCGCCTGTCACCACATACTTCCCCATCCGGGTCCTTTCCTCCTCTCGGCCAGTCTTTCACACTCCAGGCGCCAAGAACGCGCGGCGCAACCCGCTAGCCTGCGAATTGCCTCAGGTAGCGCAGGCTCCGAGCCGTCAAGCCCTCCGGATCCTCGCTCTTGCCGAAGATCTCCAGGGACACCCAGCCGCGGAACCCCAACCGCCTTAGCGTCTCCAGCACCGGGCGGAAGTCGTAGCCGCCCGTGCCGGGCGCGGCCCCGTCCATCTCATTCAAATGCACGTGCCGGATCAGATCAAAATACTTTTCCACCAACGCGGCGTGCGGTTCCTTCTCCGCCACGGCATTGTGCGTGTCAAACATGGTGGCGAGGCCCGGATGATGGATGCGCCGGACAATGGCCGCGGCTTCCTCCAGGCTGGTCACCACATCGGTTTGATCGGGCGAGAGGGCCTCGATCAGGAGGCAGCAGCCGCGCTCGGCCGCGTAGGGGGCCGTTTCGGCCAGACCGTCCACCAAGTGTGCGGTAGCCTCCTGAGGACTAAGCCCACCGGTGGCGGATCGCTGGCGCGGCGAGCCAAATACCAGCACGCCGCCGCCCAAGTCCGCGCAGAGGTCGATGAGACGCCGCAAATAATCCCAAGAGTTCCGGCGCAGCTCCGCATCCGGCGCCGTCATGTGCAATCCCGGCGGGCTGGCCAGCAGCCAGTGCAGGCCGGCGAATTCCAGCCCCTCCTGCGCCAGAATGCGCCGCGCCTCCTGACGGGAAGATGCAGGCAGCGAAGCGGGATCTTCCCCCAGGGTGAATGGCGCAAGCTCGAGGCCCTGGTAGCCGGCCCGCCGCACGGCGGCCGCCGTTTTGGCCAAGTCCCATCCCGCAAAGATCTCGTTGCAAACCGCAAAGCGCAGGTTAGTCATGGTTGAGTCCCATCGGGTTTGGCGGCCACCACAACCAACGAAAGGCCGGGCCAGGGCAGCAGTCCGTTGACTCGCCGCCAGAACCACACCGTCTTGTCGAACAACTTGAGGGTCGGCTTGGCGATGTAACTTCGCCGTAAGAGGCGCCCATAGAGCCACCAAGCCGGGGTTCCGATCTTATTCAACTGGTGGACTTGTTCCACGCGAAGGCCCACCGAAACCAGCAGGGCGCACAGCTCCTCGCGCCGGAACCGCCGCTTCTGGCCCAGCGTCCGGTCGACGCTGCCGTATAGGCCCGGCCCTTGCGGAACCAATACGACCAGGCGTCCGCCAGGGACCAGGGTTTTCTGCGCCGATTGCACCACGGCTGCCGGATCCTCTACATACTCGAGCACGTTTAAGCACAGAGCGGTTTCGAAGGATTGCTCCAAGCCGCGGAAGTCTTCGGCGAGCGAGGGGTCCAACTTCCGCACCTCCACGTTGGGCGTCCGCAGGAAGCGGTTGCGGAGCGCGTGCAAATAGACGGGGTCATGCTCGCCGACGACGTAGCGCAGCTTCTTGCCCATCAGGCGCCCGGCGATGTTTCCGATGCCCGCGCCGATCTCGAGCACCGTGTCGCCGATGTATGGCCGCAGGATCCGCGCCATCCAGCTCAGGTACTGCGGCGTACCGGTCAGGTTGTTCAGCAGTCCGCGCCCGTAAGGCTCGGCGTAAAGGTCGTCAATGATCCAGAAGTGGAGGATCGCGCCGAGGGCTTTGATCCCGTCGCGCCAGCCGATCTTCTTGCCCTCCTCATAAGTCCGGCCGTGGTAGCTGATCGGGACCTCGTAAATCCGGAAATTGCGCTTGGCGGATTTCATCACAATTTCCGGCTCGAAGCCGAAGCGGTTCGAACGGATGGGGATGCTCTTGAGTAAGTCCGTGCGGAAGGCCTTATAACAGGTCTCCATGTCGGTGAAGGCCATGTTGCAGAAGACGTTCGAGATCAACGTCAGGAACTTGTTGATCATCGAGTGACGCCAGGGCAACACCCGGCGCTGTTCGCCCGCCAAATAGCGCGAGCCAAAGACCGCGTCGGCATGGCCTTCGAGCAGCGGCTTGAGAAGCCTGGGGTACTCGTTGGGATCGTATTCCAGGTCCGCGTCCTGGACCAGGCAGAAGTCCCCTTCGGCTTGCTGAATGGCGGTGCGCACGGCGGCGCCCTTGCCCCGGTTGACCTCGTGCCGGAACAGCCGGATGCACGGATGCTCCGCGGCCAGGCGCTGAAGGATCTCCCAGGTGCCGTCGGTGGAGTGGTCGTCCACGATGATGAGTTCGCGCTCCATCGATTCCGGAAGCGGCGCCGCCAGAACCTGGCTCAGAGAGCGCTCCACCACCGCCCGTTCGTTGTAGACCGGGATCAATACGGAGAGCTTCACAAGAATCAACCAGTATAAACGTCCCGTTGCGGGGCTGCATCTGCAACGGCCGGTCTTGGGCGCATCGTCCTATGGGCTGCAAAGAGGCGGCGGGGCAACCAGCTCAGCGCTTCACCGGCGGTTCGCGCCGCGACAGAATCTCCCGCACGGCGTAGATGCGCCGCCCCTGGCTTTCGAAATAGGTGCGCATGAGCACCTCGCCGAGCAGCCCGGTGCTGAACATCAACAGACCCGAGATCAGAAGCAGGGCTGAGGCCAGCATCATGGGGCCGTGTTCGACCAGAATCTCGTGCCCGGTCAGTTTGCGCAAGGCCAGATACGCCAGCATAAGTGATCCTGCGGCCGTGCCCACCATGCCCAGCTTGCCGAAGAAATGCATGGGGCGGGTGAAATAGTGGAGCAGGAAGCGGATGGTCAGGATGTCAAACAAGACGTTGAAGGTGCGGCCCAAGCCGTAATGCGAGCCGCCGCTGGCGCGCACCGTGTTTTGGATGGGCACCTCGGCGATCCTGGCCCCGTAAAAGCTGGCGAGCGCCGGAATGAACCGGTGCAGCTCTCCGTAGAGGTTGATCTCCTTGATCACCTCCGCGCGGTAGGCCTTGAAGGTCGTCCCGAAATCGTGCAGGTTGACGCCGGAGACCTTGGCCATGAGCCAATTGGCGATGCGCGAGGGCAGCCGCCGCGTGATGGCGTTATCCACGCGGACTTTGCGCCAGCCGCTGGCGATATCGTAACCCTCGTCGATCTTGGCTACCAGCGCGGGCAGGTCTTCGGGGTGGTGCTGCAAATCCCCGTCCATCGAGACAATGATGTCGCCGCTCGCTTCATGAAAGCCTGCCGCCAGCGCCGCCGTCTGGCCGAAGTTGCGCCGCAGCCGAATGACCTTCAGGTGCGCGTCGGTCTCCACCAGGTTCGCCAGAAGCTCGTAGCTGCGGTCGGTGGAGGCATCGTCCACGAAGATGATTTCGTAGGGCCGGCCGAGCTGTTGCAGCACCGCCGTCAGGCGGTCATACAGGGGCAGGATCGAAGGTTCCTCGTTGTGTACCGGAATAACGATGGAAAGCATCGGCGCTCTTACAGTCTAACAATTCCCTGCGGCGCCCAAACGCACCGCAGCGGAGACCGGCACCGGAAGCCGCGTTTCAGGCCTTGATCCGGTCGTAGTCGAACGGCTCATTGACCAGATGAAGGTAGGGTTCACCCTCACGCGGCAGATAAATCGTGCGCAGCTCGTAGCGGGGCAGATCGCTCAGCTTCACCGGGACCGCCTTGCCGCCCACCCATTCGTAAACCGGGATCTCCCAAGGATTGAAGGTGTCGCTCAAGCCGCGCTCTTTGGCGATGCGGTACAGGTGCACATTGCCGGGCTCGTGTCCGCCCAAATAGAGGCCGATGACGTCCAGCCGGAACTTGTCCTTGCCGAACAGCACGAGGTTGGCGAGATAATCCTGGCCCACCCGGAAGCCGTCCCCGTCGCGCCCGTAAATGCCTTCGATCATCGCCAGCCCGGTTTGCACCGTGCTTTGGTGGTCGCAGGTCTTATGCGCCCAGATTTCTTGCTCGAGCGGTCCGATGCCCGCGGCCTGGCCGCTGCGGTTGCCGGCGGTATCGTAGCGGGCGTAGCCCATCCGCTTATGGCGCTCGAAGAATTCCAGAACCTTCTTTTCGACGTCCGGCTGAATGTCCGGCTTGACGAAGTCCGCCACCTGGAGGACTGAGCGCCAGCCTCCGCAGAAATTCGTATAGGGATGCGCGACCAAACCCTGCTCGTTCTTGACCGCCTGAGTCAGGCACATGCCATGAGCCTTCCATTTGGCGATGTTCAAGAGCCAGGTGTCCGGCTCGCCCACGGGGGCGTAGTGCGGGATGCGCCGGAAGACCACTCCATCGGGGACCTTGGCCCAGTTGATCCCCATGCCGTCGCGCAAATGTTTGGGCCGCGGCTGCGATTCGTTGATCTCGACTCCGAGCTTTTCATGCAGGTCATTGAAGCCGCGCAAGTTCCAAGTGTCGTAAGCCGTGGATTCAATGAAGTGGAAGCGCCTGAGACCCAACTCCTTCAGCCCGGTGATCAGCCCGGCGTAAAAATCGGGGTCCGTGCCCACGCCCCAGTTCTCCTCGGGGGGACGCTGCCGGTCGTAGACGCCGGTCGCGTTGGGTTTGAGGATGATGCGGTGCGTCAGGGGCACGCCCGGCGTCTCGCGCGGCACGAAGATTTCCCGCGCCAGCGCTAATCCTTCCTGGAACTTGGCCGCCGAGTCCATCTTCTCGCGCACGCGGGTCCGGCGCACGAAAACCGCCTTGGGGTTGCTCTCAATGAAAGGATGCAGGCCGAAGTAGCGGGGCTCAGCGGAGCCGGACGCTCGGGCCTGCGTCCGGCCGGCCAATACGCCCGCGGCGGCGCCCATCCCAGTGCGAAGGAAATCCCTGCGGGAGAGATCCATCCCAGCCGCCCTCCTTTGCCTCATTATTGTATTGCAAAGCTCACGCGAACACCACGGTGGCGGCCCGCACAAGCTGCGGAATCGCCACTTCGGCAGCGGCGCCCCGGCGAGCCACTTTGAGCTGCGCCGGGTCGGCCTCGGGGCGCAGCAGCGTGGCCTGCTGGTAGTGGCCGTGGATGCGGGCCAGGACCGGAAATCCCGGCGGCTGGCCGTAGTTGACAATGTGCAGAGCTGCGCGGCCGGAGAGTAGTCCCTCGCGCGGAGCAAGGACTGCCATCGCAACCGCCGCCTGCGCGTTGTAGAGACGCGCCGGACGGTAATCCCGTCCTGCGAAGTCGATCAGATCCAGGGCGCACTCGCCCGGGTCGGAGACGGGCTCTTTGTAGGCGACGATCTGGCCCTGGCCCGCCGCGAAGACCTCGCGGTCCTCGTACGAACGCAGCAGCTTGAGTCCGGGGATCCGCCACCAGGCTCGCTCGCCCGGCTCGTCGGCCACGACCACCGCGCCGCCGGTGGCATGAGCCAAGATGCGGTCCCGAACCGGTCCCTGAGGCGCGGCGATGCCGCAGGCTGCCAGGAGCCGGATCCGGGCAGCGTCCGGGGGCGGCGGATCGAAGGCAGGGGCCAGCGCGGGCGAGACGTTGTGCCGGAAACACAGGTTGGCGATTTCATGGGACATGAAACCGGCGTCCACCAGAACCGTGATCAGCGGCAGGGCCGGCTGGCGGAACAGCGGCGCGTGGCTGCGGAGCCAGCGCGCGGTGCGGCCCAGACTTTGCCAAGCCGTGCGGGCAGCTTGATTGCCGCCAAGCAAGGCCTCCCGGAAGCGACCGTCCATGGCCATCAAGTAATTGCCCCCGGCCATCCAGGCCTCCGCCAAAGCCAGCTCCAGAGATTCGAAACGGACCACCCGCCCGGAGGTGATGCCCGCGTCTTCATCCGGCAAGTACCCGAGCACAGGCGGAACCTTGGGATAGAGAGCTTGAAGGTAGCGGACAAGATAACAGTTCTGATCCAGCCACACGCTGCGCGTGGCGCTGGCTAGGGCCGGGTCTGGATTGCGCGTGCCGGGCCAGAGGCCCGCTTTCACCACGGTCAAGTCTCCGCCAGCAGCCCGCCCGGCTTGCTCCAACTCTACCGTGCGGATCGAGGCCTCGGGGATCACCTGGATTTGCGCTGCCCGGCAGGCTTGTTCAAAGGCCGGATGGGGCGCGGCGGCCACCGCGGTGATCCCGCCCTCTTGAAGCAGGGAGACGTGGCGCGGGTCCGGATCCCGCCAGCGGATGGCGATCTCGCGCGTCAGATCCGTTGCCATGGCGCCTCAGGCGAAGCGTTTCTTGGCGGTGAACTGAGCCTGGCCGTACTCGCCGAGATCGACTGTGCCGCTCAGCACGCCGTCGGCCAGCACCGCGTCGAAGGAGTAGCCGAGGGAAGTTCCCTCGTAACGGTGCGAACTTCGGAACCGCACCCGGTTGCCGCTCACCGTTCCGCGCAGCTCCCCTGAGAGGAATTCGCCGTAATGGGTGCCGGTCAGCCGTTCGGCCGACTGCTCCAGATACAACGTGTGCCGGGCCTCGCCGTAGTCGAACTTCAGCACCGCGTCCCAACGGCCGGAGACCTGAACCGATGGAGGCAGGTCCGGGGGTGCCGCCTGCGCGGGCGGATGAGTGAAGACTTCGTAGATGCGGTCGGCGACAATCTTGTCTTCGCCGGGCATCATCATGTACGGGTTGATCGAGAACGAGCTTTCACCGCGGCCGCCGACTTGGCTCGTGCCGGCCAAGTGGATGCGTGGATGGCCGGTGTCCAGGGCTTCGGCCAGTTGCGGACCGGTGAGCCCCACCTTGGCCGCATCCCAGTAGACCCGCAGCATGGGCGCCATATTCGAGGGCCCGGCAGGTTTGGTGATCTCGCTGCGCACGGTGGGGATGGAGGCCAGCCGCCGCCGGATCGTTTCCAGCCAGCCTTCCCACTCCTTCCATTCCGCGTCATGGTCGCGCCGGACCCAGGCCTCCACCGCGGCCAGCATCCCCATGATTTCTTCCTTGCCGACCTTCATGGAACGGCCGAAGGCATGGTGCGGTGCGCTATTGAGCCAGGCGGCTTTCAGCAGGTCCTTGCGTCCCAGCAGTAAGCCCGCGCACTGCGGTCCGCGCAGGCACTTGCCGCCGCTATAAGCCACCATGTCCGCGCCGGCGGTGAGGTAGACGTTGGGGATGGTCAGCCGCTCGGCCGCGGCGTCCATGATGATGGGGATGTTGCGCGCGTGGGCCGCTTCGGCCATCTCCGGCAGCGTCATGGGATGCTGCCGGAGCGTCTCTCCGAGCAGCATGACCATGGCCGTGGAGGGACGCAGCGCGGCCAGGAACTCCTCCCGGCTGTTCGGGGTGAGAATCTTGACCCCGAGCATCCGCACGGCATGGTCGTACACGTTGCGGGATGGGCGCGGAATCACGACCTCGGTTTTCAGGCCCGACATGTCGGTGGGCAGCCGCTGCATCTTCTCGGGATCCGCTCCCGCGATGCAGGCGGCGGTGGCGTGGGTGAGAGCCGCGGCGCAGCCTGCGGTCACGATGCCCCACTCGGCCTGCGTGAGTTCCGCCAGGCGCTTCCCCACGGCATCCATCAGCTCATCCAAGTGGACATAGTGCCGCGAGCCCTCGTCCATGGCCCGCTTCACCTCCTCCAGCGTTTGCGAGCCGCTGATGATGGTGAACGTGCCGCGGCAGTTGATCAGCGGCCTTACGCCGATTCTTTCGTAGAGGTTGCCTGCGCCGGGGCCCTGCGCCCGCGCCAGCGGCAAACGGCCCGCCAGTGCGCTGATGAGGCCGGCGCCGCTTGCCCGGAACACATCCCGGCGGTTGAATCGTGACAACCAGCGCGTTTTCATGCTGGAACCCTCCGCGCCCTCCGCCGCACTAAATGTAGGCGATGCAGTCGATCTCCACGAGCGAATCGCCCGGAATCCCGCCCGCCGCCGCGATCGTGGTCCGCACCGGCGGCTCTTTGCCGAACCGTCCCAAAAAGACCTCGTTCATCGCGGCATAATCTTTCAAGTCATTCAGGTATACGTTGACCTTGAGCACCTTCTCCATCGAGGAGCCCGCCGCTTCCAAAGTCTTCTGGATCTGGTCAAGCACGTGTTTGGTGTGCTCCTTGATGTCACCCTTGAAGTGGGCGCCTACGCCGGAAATGAACAACAGATTGCCGTACGAAACAGCCGGGCTGAACAGGGGCGTGCGCGCAGGCGGCTTGCCGCCGGACCAGTGGACTTTCTTTGCGGGTTTGTCCTCAGCCGCCTTCAGCGCCGGCGCAGCGGCCGCCGCCGCCAGTCCGCCTTTGAGGAGCTTTCTGCGATTGGTCTTGCCGTTCATGAGATTTCCTCCGCTTGTCGTGCGAGTCTTACGACAGTATACACCCCGGCTTGGCCTGGGGGGGGCGCTACCGCTTCAAGACTTGCTCGACGGCCTCCAGAAGTTCGGACGGCTGAACAGGCTTGGCCAGAAACCCCGCCATGCCGTGGCGCAGGCAGAGGCTGCGGTACTCGGGCGTAACATTGGCCGTCAAGGCCAGAATGGGAATGCCGGCGTTGCCGGGCAAGGCGCGCAACTGGCGGGTGACCTCGAAGCCGTCCAGTTCCGGCAACTGGAGATCCATCAGGACGAGGTCGTAACGGCGGGCGCCGGCTTTTTCGATCGCCTCGCGCCAGTCTTTGGCGCAGTCCACCTGGTAGGAGTGGCGGCTCAGAATGTGCGTCACCACGTGGCGCGCGACCTCGTTGTCCTCGACCACCAGGACGGCCTTCCGCTCGGGCGCGCCCAGCGGCATTTCGGGCCCTTGCTGGTTTGGGCCGGGCAGGGCCAGCGGGATAACGCACTTGCATACACAGCCCTCGCCGGGTTCCAAGCCGAACCAAAAGGATCCATTCAGCAGCCGGGTCAACTCGTAGACCAGTGACCAGCTTAGGTGCAGGCCGTTGCGTCGTCTGTCGACTCTTGATTCTTGCTTTTCGCGAGAAGCCGGCGAGCCGGGCTGAGAAGAATCGGCGCCCGGCTTAGGGGTGACTTTGGTTTGCAGATTGAGCCGCAAGAATCCCTCTGCGGGCTCGCCCCAAATTCGGACCGAGATCTGCCCATGATTGCATGCCGCCGCCGCGCCGCGAATCAATTCCGAGAGCAACTCGCGCAGCCGGACGGCATCGCCCAAGACCGTTTCGGGGAGTTCCGGCGCCATCCAAACTTCTGCGGAAACGCCTTGGGAGAGATGCAGTTCAACGCAGCCGGGAAGCGCCGCGCGAAGGGTCTCCTTTAAATGGAACTCCTGCGGGGCGCTAGCGGCTGGGCTCAGGCTCAGATCCGCCAATTCCAGCGACTGGTCCAGCAGCGACACCAGCTCATCCAGGCAAGCTCGCGCCGTGAGTACGTAATCGCGCTGCTCGGCGCTGAGCGGCGTCTCCAATAGCAGGTCGATCATGCCCACCGCCCCGCTCAACGGCGTGCGGACCTCGTAGCTGAGGCCCGCAAGAAGCTGCGCTTTCCAGTCTGGCGCCGTCAGGGCCGGATCTTGCTTGCTTGTGTCCAGTGCGGCCAACCGCGGATCTCCCATCGTAAACCTCATCGGAAACAGGATCCGCAGACTTTAGGCAGCCGCGCTGCTCAGCGGTCTTCGCTGCCGAAAATGTTCGTGATCGCCTCGAAGGGACCGCGCTCATCGCCGCCGGTGCGCATCGGAGCCAGCTCGCGGCGCATCTTCTCCAGCGTCATGCTCTGAATGATGGCGCGTCCCGGGCCAGTCAGGGTGGCGACAAAGAGCCCCTCTCCGCCGAAGATCATCGTCTTGATGCTTCCGGCGAGCTGAACATCGTAGCTGACCGAGGGATCGAAGCCCACCACGCAGCCGGTGTCGATTTGGAGGGTCTCGCCGGGCTTGAGGTGGAATTCGATGAAGTCGCCCCCGCCGTGGATGAAGGCCACGCCGGGTCCGGTGAGCTTCTCTAAGATGAAGCCTTCGCCCCCGAGGAAGCCCGCGCCGATGCGCTTCACGAACTCGATGTTGATCTGGACGCTGGACTGGGCGCACACAAAACTGTCGCGCTGCACGATGAGGCTTTGGCCGGGGGCCAGCTCGAAGGCCTGGATGCGTCCGGGATAGCTGCCGGCGAACCCGACTTCGCCGTTGCCTGCGGAGCGGAAGTAGGTCCAGAATAAAGACTCGCCCATCAGCTTGCGCTTGAGCGCGCCGAGCAGTTTTGCCCCCAGGCTGTCGCCGGACATGCGGCTTTCCCAGGAGACGTTGGCGGTCTTGTAGAGCATCTTCCCCGCCTCGGCGTAAACCTCCTGGCCTGGTTTCAGCTTCAGGCGCGCCACTTGGAGGTTGTCGCCCTGAATGGTGTACTCGAGGGGCTCGACCGGGACGGACGGCGGTGACGCGGCGGCCACCGCCTTGCCGCAACCCGAGCAGAAGCGAGCATCGTCCTTCAGTTGGGTTCCGCAATAGGTGCAAAACGCCATGGTTCGAGAATTCTCCGATGAGGTCATCTTACAATGGTGCTTACGAGGGCAGAGGCGGCAACGTTCCGCGAAGCCGGGAGGCGCTTGCGGTCCGCTGGGGCTGGGCTAAGCTGGAAGGCTGCGCGCCGGACCCTTCCAGGAGTTGACCGATGGACATTTTCGCGCACGGGCTGTGGGCCGGCGCGGCGGGCGCCGCAGCGAACCGGAGGCTTTCCCGGCGTCTTCCGACGCCTTGGCTTGTTCTTTGGGGCGTGTTTCCGGACCTGTTCGCATTCACGCCGACCTTTGTTCTCATGTTCTGGCTGCACTGGTTCGGCAATCCGCCCGCACCGCTCAGCCGCTTCGGCGGCGGCGTTCGCGAGCTGCTGCCGGTCTTCCTTCAGCCGCATAACCTGTACCTGCTCAGCCATAGCCTCATCGTCTTCGCCGCAATCTTCGGCGCCGTGTGGCTGCTGCGGCGAAGGCCGGCCCTGATGCTCCTCGCCTGGCCGCTGCATATCCTCATGGACATCCCCACTCACCGCGCCGGCCGTTTCGGAACGCCCTTCCTTTGGCCGCTGTCGGACTACCGCTTCGACGGGATCTCATGGGGGCAGCCGTGGTTCATGATTCTCAACTACAGCGCCCTTGCCCTCTGCTATGCGGCGTTGGTGCTGTGGAGCTACCTTGCCCGCCGCCGCCAGGCTAAAAGCGTGGCTGAGGTTCCTGATCTCGTTTAATTTCAAATACTTGCAGCGGCCTTCTCTTGAAAGCCAGGAGCCTGCGCCCTATAATAAGGGTGTCGCTGCTCGAAGAACGCGGCGACGGGGGTTCAATCTTTCGTTCGGCGGAAGCCCTGGGTTCAGGGGAGACGGGCTGCCGGACCAAAGATCGAGGCAGCCAGTCCCTCTCTGGGGGCATCCGTAACGACCAGATGAGGTGAACGTATGCTCAAGCGATGGATCTTGGGTCTGCCGACCCTAGTGTGTCTTTTCGCGTTGCCAGTTTACGGGCAAGATACGGCAACGCTGACCGGTACGGTCACCGACCCCACAGGGGCAGTCGTGGTGGGAGCCCAGGTGACTGTAACAAATGTTGCCACCAACATTGAGACCGTCACCGAGACCAACTCCGAAGGCATCTACCGCGTGCCGTTCCTGCGTCCGGGCACGTATCGGGTGACCATTTCGGCGGCGGGCTTCAAGCGGTTCGTACGGGACAACGTGACTCTGAGCGTGGGAGCCACGGTGCCAATCAATGCCAGCCTGGAGATCGGCACGGTCACGGAAACCGTTGAGGTTCGGACTGCGCTTCCGCTGTTGGAGACCGAAACATCATCCACAGGCACGCTGGTTAAAGGCGACTACTTCTACCGGATGCCGCTGTACCAGCGCCACGTGCGGTCGATTCTCTATCTGACTCCCGGCGTGACGGTGAGTGGTTTCGGCTGGGGCGGCTCGCTGGACGGCTTTCAGATCAACGGTGAGTCTTCCGGCCGGATCGGCTACTTCGAAGACGGCATGTACGGCGTGCGGCCAACCGGTGGTTGGACGACGGATACCATCCAGAACACCATTGACGAGTTGAAGGTGTTGACCACGGCGCTTCCGGCCGAATACGGCCACTCGGCCGGCGGGGCGCTGGTGGTGGTGAAAAAGACCGGCACCAACGAACTGCACGGTCTGGCTTCGAACCTCGTGCGGGTGGACGCCATGCAGCACCGGCGGTTCTTCCAGTTGGAAACCTTCAAGCAGCAGGGCGTGCATCTGCTGTTCATGCAGCCCGACGCCAACATCAGCGGCCCGATCTACATCCCCAAACTCTATGACGGGCGGAACCGAAGCTTCTTCCTGTTCGCCTGGCAGAAGCTGATCGAGAAGCAGTCCCAGCAGAGGATTTACACGGTGCCGACGGCCGCCGAGCTGAACGGAGACTTCAGCATGGCGGGGTCGGGCATCACGCCTTATCAGATCTACGACCCGCGGACGACCCGGCTGGAAAACGGCCTGTGGTACCGCGATCCTTTCCCCGGCAATATCATCCCCAAGAGCACCTGGGATCCGGTGGCCAAGAAGATCCTGGATTTGAATATCTGGGTGCCGCCAAACCGCACGGGCACGGCGACCTCCACCGGCTACATCGACAACTTCATGGCGATGCCCTACAAGAAGGTGTTCTGGAACAACTACTCCCTGCGCCTGGACCACCAGCTCAGCCAGAGTCTCAAGTCCTTCTTTAACTGGAGCTACAACGACCGCTGGGAGCGGCTGCCGGATATGAGCATCGCCAACCCGGATTTCGACTCCACGCGGCGAACGACTACGAACGCTCAGACTACGATGGGCATCGGACTCACCCACACCATGACCCCGACTCTGATCGGGGAAACCCGCTTGACCTACTACCGGTTCAAGGCGGACACTACCTCGCCGGTGTACGGCAAGAACTGGGCCGGTCTGTTCGGCATCCCCAACGTCGAGGCGGGCAGCATGCCATCCATCACTGGGGTGCCCTACGTCGGCAACCCGGCGGTCGATGTCCAGGAGCACTTCAACTTCCGCGAGGATGTCAGCAAGCTTTACGGCAAGCACGCCTTCAAGATGGGTTACGACCTGCTGCGCGTCCGGCGGAACACTTACACCATCACCAACAATGCGGGCTCCTTCACGCTGGCCACCACCAACGGCCTCTACACCAACGGCTCCGCCATCCCCAATACGGGCGGCAAGGACCTGACCCGGCTGCTGACGGGCGCCGTTTCCTCGGCCACCTTCACGGTTAACCTGCTGAGCACTCTGCCGCGCAACTGGATCCACGGCCTGTATCTCCAGGACGACTGGAAGATCCGCCCGAGCGTAACCCTGAACCTGGGCGTGCGCTGGCAAGTGCAGAGCATCATGAACAACAAGTACGGACAGCAGTCCAGCTTCGATCCGAATGCGCCGGACAACATTGTGGCCGGCGCCATGGGCGTGATCACGCACCCGGCGAAGCTGCACAACAAGGACTGGAACAACTTCCAACCGCGGCTGGGCATGGCCTGGCAGGCGCGGCGGAACATGGTGGTTCGGGCCGGCTTCGGCCTGTCCACCGTGGACGAGCGGTTGCCGAACCCGCCGACCGAAGAGTACGGCTCGATTACCGCGCGGATCGACACGCCCTCCGGCGATTACCGTCCGAGGTTCCAGTTGAGCGCCGGTCCGATCCTGCCGTTGCAGTGGCCGGTGGTGCGCTCGAACGGGACGATTCCGTTCGTGGGGACCAACTACGGCAGCCGTACGGCAAGCTGGGTGGACCCGAACCGGAAAAGCCCTTACAGCATGAACTGGAACTTCAACATCCAGTACAACTTCACCACCAATTACCTGTTGGAGTTGATCTACGCCGGCAACCGCAGCGTGAACGGATTTGAGTCCATGCAGATCAATCAGTGGCCGTACGACTGGGCCTGGAACCTGTATCAGACCAATCTCACGCTGTTCAATACCATGCGCGGCAACCCGCAGGCCTACCGTCCGTTCACGAACTTCGGCACGATCAACTTCCTGACCAACGGAGCTAACTCGGTCTACCACTCCGGCACGGTCAAGCTCGAGAAGCGCTACTCCTATGGGCTGTCGTTCCTGACCTATTACACCTACGCCAAGAGCATCGACAGCAGCACGGGCAACCGGCTGATTCCGCGGAAACTGGACCGGGCGCGGAGCGGCTTCGACCGGACGCACCAGTATACCGGCAGCATGAACTACGAGCTGCCCTTCGGCAAGGGCCGTAAGTGGCTCAACCGGGGCGGCGTCTGGGACGCCATCTTCGGCGGCTACGACATGGTGTTCATCTACCGGATCTCGAGCGGCAACCCGCTGACCTTCGGCTTCGCCGGCAGCCCTTACAGCTACATGCCGACCACGAACATCGCCTACCGGAGCGGGCGTCCGAACAGCACCGGCGACCGGGCCAGGCTGCGGGACGGCTGGGCGGACATCGGCGGCGACCGCTGGACGCGCGCGAACCAGAACAAGCTGATCCACTCGATGGACTTCTTCCGGTACCCGGAGGCCTTCACCTTCGGCAACGTAGGGCGGAACACCATGGACCGGCAGCGCTTCATCGACCACAACTTCTCGGCGCAGAAGGAGTGGAAGATCAAGGAGCGGTTCACCATCCAGTTCCGCTACGACTTCCAGAATCCGTTCAAGTGGTACAACCTGGGTCCGCCGGATACCACGGTGAACTTCACCAACCCGGCGATCTTCGGCACCATCGAGCCTTCCACCGGCAACGAAGGCACCACCGCCAGCGGCGGCGGCCAGCCGCTCCAGAACATCACGCTGGCGATCCGCTGGTAACCCCATACACCGCTTCCCCCGCGGGGGCGGCCTCACCTCCGCCCCCGCACTCTTTTCGGGCCGCCTCTCCGTTCCTCAGGGAAGCCTCCCTCCCGGACCCCACCGCGAGTTGCTTCAGGCGTTGGTCTCCGATATAGTCGAGTGTGGGCCTCAAGGCGGAAGAGACCGACTCCCGCCGCTAGCCCCCGGCGAGCCGGCCCAGACCCGTGGGGCGCCCCACGCAGTTTAAACATAATCAGGAGGCATTCTGCATGTTTTCCGGTAATCCAACAACGGAGGCGCGCGGCCGCACGGCTGTCGCGCTTCGAGTCTTCTTACTGCTGCTGACGGCAGCCTGTTTGACGTCCCCGCTGCTGGCCCAGGCCGAACACCGCGGCGGCGGCGAAGCGAACCTGGTCCTGCCGGACTTGAGCCAGGCTCTGTTCTGGGGAACTATCAATGGCCACACGCTCCTGATGGGCGGCCTGGTGGTCAGCGCTTTGGGATTCCTGTTCGGCCTCATGATTTTCACGCGCTTGCGCAGTTTGCCGGTGCATCAGGCCATGCGGGAAGTCTCGGAGCTGATTTACGAGACCTGCAAGACCTATCTGGCGACGCAAGGCAAGTTCTTGCTGCTATTGGAATGCTTCATCGGCGTGATCATCATTTTCTACTTCGGACTGCTGCAAGGCTTTCCGGCCTACAAGGTGTTGATCATTCTGCTGTTCAGTGTGATCGGCATCGGCGGCAGCTTCTCGGTGGCGGCCTTCGGCATGCGGGTCAACACCTTCGCCAACTCCCGAACGGCCTTCGCCAGCCTGCGCGGCAAGCCCTATCCCTGCCATGACATCCCGTTGCAGGCGGGAATGAGCATCGGGATGCTGCTGGTCTCGATCGAGCTGGTTATCATGCTGTTCATCCTGCTGTTCGTGCCGGGCGAGCTGGCCGGGCCGTGCTTCATCGGCTTCGCCATCGGCGAGTCGCTAGGCGCGGCGGCCCTGCGCGTGGCCGGCGGCATCTTCACCAAGATCGCCGACATCGGCAGCGACCTGATGAAGATCGTCTTCAAGATCAAAGAAGACGACGCGCGCAACCCGGGCGTGATCGCCGACTGCACCGGCGACAACGCAGGCGATTCCGTTGGGCCTTCGGCCGACGGCTTCGAGACCTACGGCGTAACCGGCGTTGCCCTGATCACTTTCATCGTGCTGGCGGTGGCCAATCCCCTGGTGCAAGTGCAGTTGCTGGTGTGGATCTTCTCCATGCGCGTCATGATGGTGGTCGCCAGCGGCGTCAGCTATTTCATCAACAAAGCGTTCACCCGCAGCCGCTATGAGCAGGCCGAGAAGATGAACTTCGAGCAGCCCTTGACGACGCTGGTCTGGCTGACCTCGCTGCTGTCGATCACCCTGACCTTTGTGATCAGCTCGATCATGATTCCGGATCTGGGCGGCGACTCCTCCCTGTGGTGGAAGCTCTCCACCGTGATCAGTTGCGGGACCCTGGCCGGCGCGCTGATTCCGGAGTTTGTCAAGATCTTTACCTCCACCAACTCCCGGCATGTGCGTGAGATCGTGACCAGCTCCCGCGAAGGCGGCGCGTCGCTCAACATCCTGTCCGGCTTCGTGGCGGGCAACTTCAGCGCCTACTGGCTGGGCTTCGCCATCCTGCTTTTGATGAGCATCGCCTACGGCGTCAGCACGATGGGACTTGCGGGCATCATGGTGGCCCCGGCGGTGTTCGCCTTCGGCTTGGTGGCCTTCGGCTTCTTGGGCATGGGCCCGGTAACCATCGCGGTGGACAGCTACGGACCGGTGACCGACAACGCCCAGTCCATCTACGAACTCTCCATGATCGAGACCCTGCCCAACGTCAAGTCCGAGATCCAGGGTCAGTTCGGATTCACGCCCGAATTTGAAAAGGCCAAGGACAACCTGGAAGAGAACGATGGCGCGGGCAACACCTTCAAGGCGACCTCCAAACCCGTGCTGATCGGAACCGCCGTGGTGGGCGCCACCACCATGATCTTCGCCACCATCGTCATGCTGACCCACGGCCTGACGCAGAACCTGGAGCTGCTCTCGCTGCTGCACGCGCCCTTCCTGCTGGGCTTGATTGCGGGCGGCGCGGTCATCTACTGGTTCACCGGCGCTTCCACCCAGGCTGTGACCACCGGCGCTTACCGAGCCGTGGAGTTCATCAAACGCAACATCAAGCTCGAGGGCAGCGAGAAGGCTTCGGTGGAGGACTCCAAGAAGGTGGTCGAGATCTGCACCAAGTACGCCCAGAAGGGCATGTTCAACATCTTCCTGGTGGTCTTCTTCTCAACGCTGGCCTTCGCTTTCCTGGAGCCGTTCTTCTTCATCGGCTACCTGATCTCGATCGCGATCTTCGGTCTGTTCCAGGCGATCTTCATGGCCAATGCCGGCGGCGCCTGGGACAACGCCAAGAAGGTGGTCGAAACGGAACTGCGCGCCAAAGGCACCGAACTGCACGCGGCGACCGTGGTGGGCGATACGGTGGGCGATCCGTTCAAGGACACCAGCTCGGTGTCTCTGAACCCCATCATCAAGTTCACCACCCTGTTTGGGCTACTGGCTGTCGAGTTGGCGGTGTCGGTAACCGCCACGCAGGGGCCGACGCTGAGCCACATCCTGTCAGCCATCTTCTTCGTGCTGTCGCTGATCTTCGTCTACCGCAGCTTCTACGGCATGCGGATCGAGACGGGCGAGCAGGGCTGAAGAGTTCACCTCCGGCCATTTCTTCGGGGCGTCTGCGGGCTGCAAGGTCCGGGACGCCCCTTTTGCTGCCTTGGATCCGGGTTTTAATCGTGACGGCTCCGCGGCAAGCCGCTCAGCTATGATTAGATTATGCTCAGCCGGCGAACTTTTTTGTTGGGCAGCGCCATGCCGGCCTTGCTGCCCGGCTTGGCGGCCCCTCCGGTGAACCGCTCCCGGATCAGCGCCATCACCGATGAAATCGCGCGCTCGCCGCAAGGCGCCATCGAATTCCTGAAGCAGTACGGGTTGCAACTGGCCGAACTTCGGGAGGTTCCGGGCGGCGGCGCTTACGAAAACCTCAGCGAGGACCGCCTTCGCGAAGCTGCCCGCGAATTGAGGGAGGCGGGCATCCGCGTGTCCTTTTTGGACGCCGGCTCAATGAAGTACCACCTGCCCGGCACGGAGCCGGCCCGGCCGCGGGCCGAATCCGAGGAGGCTCGGGCCCGGCGTCTCCAACGCGAGGGCGCCGAATTCGAGCGCCGCATGGAGCACATTCGCAAGGCGATCCGCGCCGCCCAGATCCTGGGCACGGACAAGGTCCGGGTGTTCGCCTTCGGCCGGGTGGCCGAACCGATGAAGCTGATGCCGCGCATCGCCGAGATCTTGGCCCCCATGGTGGATCTGGCCGCTTCCGAAAAGATTCACCTATTGGTGGAGAACGAAGCTTCCTGCAATGTGGCCACCGCCAGGGAGCTGGCGGAGCTCGTGAGGCTGCTGCCTTCTCCGTGGTTCGGCATCAACTGGGACATCGGCAACGGGATGCCGCACGGAGAAATCCCCTTCCCCGACGGTTACACCGAAATCCACAATCTTGACCACGCCCTGCTTTGTGATCAGGATGTTCGAGGGCTTGATGTCACGGTGCGTGACGCCGCGCTCATGAGCCGCGCGCAGCCCTTCAGCCACCTGCATGGCAATCTTCAATGCCTCTGCCGGGGCCAGCGGCCCGGATGCCCGCTCCAGCCGTGCGGCAGGCTCTCGCCTTCGTAATAGGCCATGACGATGAAGCGGCGGCCTTCGGCATCTTCTTCGATCGCATGAATTGCGCCGATGTGGACGTGGTCCAGAGAAGACGCCGCGCGCGCTTCGCGCAGGAACCGCTCTTCCGCTTCCTCGCCCGCCGTGGCGTGCGGGGGAAGAAACTTCAGCGCGACTGTGCGGCCCAGCTCGGCATCCACCGCTTTGTACACCACCCCCATGCCGCCTTCGCCGACCTTGCCGGTGATGCGGTATTTCGGGCACCGCAGAAGGGGAGCGACGCCCGCCTCGTCCCGGCCGACCCGCGTCGTATCATCTGGATGCATGCCCGGTAATGCCCTGTGCGGAACAATGGGAAGCGGTCGGCCACGCCTGACAGGTCTCTTCAGTATATGCGGGGAAGGGGCGAGTGTCTATGTTAGTCGGTGAGCGCTGCGCTGGCGCCGGGCGGGGTCAGGCGGGTTTCTTGAAGAACCACAGCCAGAAGTACTGGCTGCCGGCGCCATGGCGGTAGCGGGGTTCGAAACCGCACCGTTGGGCCATTTCCACCGCCTGCTCATCGGTAAAAGGCACGCCGAGCCAGGTGTCGTCAGGATCGCTTTCCACGTGCGGATCCCCCTGCACCTGGAACTTGAACAGAGCCCCGGGACGCAGCAGTCGGCAGACTTCGCGCACGTAACTCTCGATCACCTCCCGGCTGGGAATATGCTGGAACACGATGCTCGAGAAAGCGAAGTCGTATTCGCCCTCGGGGATGACGCAGAGATCCATTCCATTGTTCTGGTAGACATGGGCGTTGGGCATGCCGCGCAGCGCCTGCCGCGCCAGTTCCACCATCTCCCCGCTGACGTCGACCGCGTGGACTTCTCCGAACAGCTCGGCCAGCGCGCGCGTAACGCGCCCGGCGCCGCAGCCGATTTCAATCACTTTCATCTGCTTCGGGTCCTTGCCCTGGCAGATGTTGATCATGTCGGTGAGGATCTCCTCGCGGACCGTCCGGCGTCCCGATTCGAAGAACTCTTCGTCATCCCAGTCCGTGCGCTCGGTGTTCACGTAAAAGCGGGCGTTTTCGCGGGCGCGCTCGTCCCAGTCCTGGCGCATCTTGTCCAGCGTGCGTTCCAATTCGTGGCGCTCCATTTTCAGGCGGTCTTCCCCCATTGTAGCTTCCGCGCCCATGCAGCTTTCTCCGCGCCCGGCGGGCCGCCGCGCGGTCTCAGGACCCGCCCTGCGGACCCGCGGCGCTGCCATCCCAACTGCCCTGCAGCCCCAGTTCCTCCGCACGCTCCTGCATCGCCCGGATGCAGAACGCGATGTGCTCGTCCAGGTCGACGCCCAATTCGGCAGCGCCCTGAACCATGTCCTCGCGGTTGACCGCGCGCGCGAACGCTTTGTCCTTCATCTTCTTCCTCACGCTGCGCGCGTCCACTTCATGGATCGAGCGCGTCGGCTTGACATAAGCCACCGCGGTCAGGAACCCCGCCAGTTCATCGCAGGCGAACAGCGTCTTTTCAAGCAGGGACTCGCGTGGCACGCCCGTGTAGGAAGCGTGCGACAGGATCGCGCGACGGATCACCTCGGGCACGCCTTTTTCGCGCAGGATCAGCTCTCCTTTCACCGGGTGGTCCGGTGCCTGCGGATGGATCTCCCAATCGAAGTCGTGCAGCAGCGCCGTCACCGCCCACAGCTCAGGATCAGCATCGCGCCCTTCCGCAATGAACTTCTTCGCATAGGCGGACACGCACGCTTCCACCGCCAGCGAGTGCCGCCGCAACGCCTCGTTCTGGATGAACTCGCAAACGATCTCCCATGCCCGGTCCCGCGTGATCATGACCTCCATGCTACCTGAGCGAGGCCGCCTCCGTGCTATAGTGAAAAAAGCCCGTGGGCCTGTGGCGCAGTTGGGAGCGCGCTTCCATGGCATGGAAGAGGTCGAGGGTTCGAATCCCTCCAGGTCCACCAAACCTTTCAAACATTTACCCACACCCCACTCACCAACACCTACGCGTGGAGTCCATTTGGAGTCCAAGGCCGTGGGCAGCTTGGGCATCGTCGTGGCGAATGATGCCCCCCTTGGATCGCCTTGATTCTCAAGGGGCTTCGTCTCCGTGGGCACGATGGGCACCGTTTTTTCGTCGATTTCTCTCGTGGAGAAAAACGATTTTTCTCTATACAAGAGAATCATCCTGCCCATCCTGCCCACGGTCCTTGTCCGGGCGGTCGAAACATTTTTCGACCGATGCGTTTTTTTCTTGATCGGCAGCCTGGGTCGTGGTATTCATTGAGTAGATCGCTCCCCTGAAGCGATTCCCCAGAGGCGCGCGGGCCTCTCGAATCTTCCGCGTCCCCCTCCAGAGCGCCGGGACGCTCGTGAATCTCCTTCCCGCAGATTCCGTGCTCTCTGTACTACTAGCCCGTAGATTCTTTTCCGCGCGCGAGGATTTTTTATGCCGCCACACCTGTTTGGTTGCGGCTCTGCCGCGCTGTGTGTCTTGACCCATGCAGGCGACCATTCCCGTCTACCGTGCTGACGGCCGGCTTTACGACGTGGTCAGTGAACGCGCGCTCGCCCGGCTCGAGGCATCCGGTCTGATCGCGCACGTGGTACGGCATCGGAAGGGGCACATCAACCGGGCCATCCTCGTGGTTCGCCCAGGCGAGGCGCCGCTGCCCCGGACGGCCTACATGGGCACGCGGTACAGCTTCCAGGATCACCTCGAGCACGGAGTCTGTTGGGACTTGAAGCGGCTTGGGGGCGAGCGTTGGGGCACGAACTACGCACCCGATGACGTGCGCTCCATCTTCTTGCAGGTGGTGACCGACTGCCTCGTGCGGGCCTGAGCCATCTTCGGAAATTCCGAAGATGCAGGCAATCTTGGGTCCTTCCTGGGCGGCGCGGCGGCGGGTGGAACGGTGGCACGATTTCGCTTGCGACAGAGGTCATAAAAGGTGGTCACTCGGTTGTCACCGGGCGTCTTGACGCCCATCCAGAGCCATGGCTGATTCTCCATCTCTCCAACCTCGATCGCTCGGAAAGATCCCGGTCACCGTGCCTGGAACGCCCGTTCAGGTGACCTCCGACACCTCGATCCGGGCGCACCGGATCCGGTTCGCGGTGGTTGTCGGCGAGACCGGGCGGGTGTTCCTCGGTGTCGAGCACATGAACAAAGCGACCGGCGCAGGCGTGGTGAAGGAGTTCTGGCCCACGGGCGCGGGCGGCGGCGTGGCCGATGAATTGGTGCTCGAGTCCGAGGCCGGCGAGCTGCGTCCTTCGGACTACTACGTCGACGCCAACACGGCCGGCGAGGGTCTGATGGTCGCCTATTGGACCTGGGTTCCGAGCTATGGCAGTTGATCGCGTGACGCCGGCGATGGCCCGGCGCATCGAGTTGTGGCCGATCGGGAGACTCGCGCCCTACCAGCGGAATCCGAGGACGCACTCCGAGGAGCAAGTCACGCAGATCGCGGCCTCGATTGCCGAGTTCGGCTTCTGCAATCCGATTCTGGTGGACTCGCGCGACGGCATCGTCGCGGGCCACGGCCGGCTCCTGGCGGCGAAGAAGCTGGGCCTAGCTGAGGTGCCGGTGATCGTGCTGGATCATTTGGATGAGACCCAGCGGCGCGCCTACTTGCTGGCCGATAACCGCCTGTCGGAGCTGGCCGGATGGGATCAGGAGTTGCTGGCGCTCGAGCTAAAGGAGCTTGCCGACGCCGGCTTCGACGCGACGCTGGCCGGATTCGACTCCAAAGAGATCGACGACTTCCTGGCGTCGCTCGAACGGGACGCGGAAACCGAGCCCGAGGAAGCAGCCGACGCCGTTCCCGAGCTGCCCGCCGAGGCGGTGACGAAGCCCGGCGACCTGTGGCTGATCGGACCGCACCGGCTGGTCTGTGGCGATTGCCGAGATCGGGCTCTCATCGCAAAACTGTTCGAGGATCGCAAAGCAAACGTCGTCATCACCTCGCCGCCCTATGCCACGCAGCGGCAGTATGACCCGGCGAGCGGCTTCGAGCCGGTGCCGCCGGAGAAGTATGTCGCGTGGTTCAAGGACGTGGCCGCGGCGATTGAATCCGTCCTCGCCCCGGACGGCTCCTACTTCCTCAACATCAAGGCCCACGCCGAGGAGGGCGAGCGGCACACCTACGTGATGGACCTGGTGCTCGCCCACAAGCGGCAGTGGGGCTGGCGGTTTGTCGATGAGTTCTGCTGGCGCAAGACCGACGATGGCGTGCCGGGCGGCTGGTCGAACCGCTTCAAGAACGCCTGGGAGCCGATCTATCACTTCTCGCGCGAGCGCAAGATCAAGTTCCGGCCGCGCGAGGTGGCCCACTGGTCCGACGACTGCTTCGACTACTCGCCCGGCAATCCGAAGTCGACCTCCGGCAGCGGGCTGCTCGGCACGGGCCCGCGCGGCGCGGCGGCCGACAAGGGTAAGAATCACGCCGCCTGGCAGACGACGCGCCGCAATGCCAACGACATGGAAGGCCGCCACGGCGGCCTGGCCCGGCCCTCGAATGTGATCGAGGCCAAGACCGAGTCCTCGCAGGGGAGCCACTCGGCGCCGTTTCCGCGCGCGATTCCGGAGTTCTTCATCAAGGCGTTTTCGGACACGGGCGACGCGGTCTTCGATCCGTTCGCCGGCAGCGGCACGACGCTCGTTGCCGCCGGGTTGCTCGAGCGCGCGGGCTACGGCGTCGAAATCAGCCCGGCGTACTGCGACGTGATCCTGCGCCGCATGCAGGAAACCTTGAAGCTCACGCCCGTGCATGCGGTGACGGGCAAACCATTCGAACCCAACACGTGAAGGAGTGAATCATCATGCCTGACGTTGCCACGCCGAACCAGGCCGAACGCGAGTTCGAGACCGGGACGGACGAATCGTTCAAGAACACGAGCGCTACAGCCGGGGCCGCCCACAGCGAGAACCAGCGCGTGACGTTCGCCAACATCAAGCGGACCTATGACGTTTACCAGGACCTCGACATCCAGGCCGCGCGCCAGGCGTTGATCGAACAGACGCGCGTGAACCAGATCGCCTCGCAGGCGCTCCAGAACGCCGTCGAGACGGCCAACCTCGTGTCGAAGCAGGCCGTGCGCCACTCGGACATCGCCATCGACGGCCAATGGAATCCCATCCAGCAAGGCGCGGGCGACACGCTGACCGCACGGGCGGTTTCGATCGACGACGTGTCGCTCAAAGCGATCGGCGCGGTGGTCGCCGCCGCCGTGGCCGACGCGCTCGCCAACCGCAAGTAGTCTTTCTCCTCAGAGCGCATGATGGGGCGGTTCCGCACTCCTTGCACGGGGCCGCCCCGATTTTTCACCACATGACTTCTGATGCGGAGTGGCGCAGCGGCAGCGCGGCGGACTCATAATCCGCAGGCCGTGGGTTCGAGTCCCACCTCCGCTACCAACGATCTCTCGATGATCCGCGAACTGCGCCTCTGGTGGCGGCTGCGGCCGTTCGTCAAGCAATTCCAGGAGCTCGCCAAGATGAAGTTCTCTTTGAACGTTGCGATTCAGATGCTGGCGCTCGTGGCGCAGGGCTTGAACGCCTCGATCGACCTGCTGCCCGGGCGCGGGAAGTTCTGGGCCATGGTCGGACTGTCCGCCGTGCAGGGTCTCACTGCCGTGCTCGCCCACTTCGCCAATCCCGACGGCACGCCCGCCGAGGCGCCCTACATCAAGAAGTGAAACCCGACCTCCACATCGAGCGCTGGCCCGTCGATCGGCTGATTCCCTACGCCCGGAATCCGCGCACGCACACCGAGGAGCAGGTGGCGCAGATCGCGGCCTCGATCGCCGAATTTGGCTTCGTCAACCCCGTGCTGGTCGGAGCCGACGGCGTCATCATTGCGGGCCACGCGCGCGTGATGGCCGCGCGGAAGCTCGGCCTGGGCGAAGTCCCGGTGATCGTGCTGGATCATTTGAGCCAGGCGCAGCGCCGCGCGCTTGTCATCGCCGACAACCGGCTGGCTGAAAACGCCGGCTGGGATGAGGAGATGTTGCGGGTCGAACTCGAAGCGCTGCGCGAGGACGATTTCAGCCTCGACCTGCTGGGCTTCGAGGACGCGGAGATCGAAGCGCTGCTGGCCGAGTCTGATGATGCCATCACCGGAAACACCGACGATGATGCCGTCCCGGAGGCGCCGGAGGCTGCCGTCACAGTTCCGGGGGACGTTTGGGTGCTCGGGGAACATCGCCTCTTGTGCGGCGACGCCACGGTGATGACCGATGTTGAAAAGGTCTTGGCGGGCGGCCTGGCGGACATGACGTGGTCGGACTTGCCATACAACGTCAACTATGGCGCGACGATGAAGGACAAGCTGCGCAAGAAGCATCGCCGGATCGCCAACGATAACCTTGGACCCGCGTTTGAACCTTTCCTGCGCGACGCCTGCACGAACATCCTCGCTGTTACGAAGGGCGCCATCTACATCTGCATGTCGTCGTCCGAGCTGCACACGCTCTACCGCGCCTTCACCGAGTCAGGCGGCCACTGGTCGACGTTCCTCATCTGGGCCAAGAACACGTTCACGATGGGGCGGTCGGATTACCAGCGGCAGTATGAGCCGATCCTCTACGGCTGGAAGGAGGGCACGGACCATTATTGGTGCGGCGCGCGCGACCAGGGCGACGTGTGGTTCGTGAAGAAGCCGATCAAGAATGAACTTCATCCGACCCAGAAGCCGGTGGAACTGATCGAGCGGGCAATCCGGAATTCTTCCCAGGCACGCGACGTGGTGCTCGATCCGTTTGCCGGCTCGGGCTCGACGCTCGTCGCTTGCGAAAAAACGGGTCGCCAGGCGCGGCTGATCGAACTGGAGCCGAAGTACTGCGATGTCATCATCCGGCGTTTTGAAGAGTTCTCCGGCAAGCGGGCCGTGCTCGAATCCGACGGGCGAGGGTTCGACGAGATCGCCCTGGAACGAGGAGCAGTGGCGGCGTGAGGTTGCCCGCTGCGAGCGCGAGATGGCCGAGGCGGAGCGCCTGCTGCGCGCGGGTCATCCGGACATTGCCGGCCTGTGCCTGGCGCTGCACGACTGGGCGCAGGAGTTGCGAATCCGCAACAGGGAGCGTGAGCGGGCCCGGCGAGGCGGACTGTTCATGCCGCTGGACGCTTCCGCACCGTGCGCTCGATCTCCGGCCCCAGGGTCCGGCGCGCCTGCCGCAGATCGTACTCCGATTGCAGATTGAGCCAGAGTTCGGCCGAGGTGCCGAAGTATGTCGCCAGCCGCA
>Ga0308411_10000041_pt1 | contig 63337 bp, 47 predicted proteins | sample HotsprottomLayer_2_FD_203530 | JGI IMG/M metagenome (GOLD analysis project Ga0308411, IMG submission 203530) | Hot spring phototrophic mat microbial communities from Octopus Spring, Yellowstone National Park, Wyoming, United States -... | ecosystem: Environmental > Aquatic > Thermal springs >... | reverse complement strand
GAGCCTCCTCGAGAGTGATGTTGTGGACGTTGGGAACGAGTTTGGTGAGGCGGTCGACTTCGGCGTAGCCCATTTCGAGGACGCGTCCCACGTCTTTGATGGCGGCCCGGGCGCCCAGGGTATTGAACGTGATGATCTGCGCCACTTGATCGCGCCCGTATTTTTGGGCGACGTACTGGATGACTTCGCCGCGGCGGTTCATGCAGAAGTCGATGTCGATGTCGGGCAGGGTCACGCGCTCGGGGTTGAGGAAACGCTCAAACAGGAGGCCGTACTGGAGGGGGTCGATGTCGGTAATCCCCATGGCGTAGCTGACGAGGCTTCCGGCGGCGGAGCCTCGGCCGGGGCCGACCGGGATCCCTTGAGACTTGGCGTACCGGATGAAGTCCCAGACGATCAGGAAGTAGCCGGAGAACTTCATCCGCTGAATCATCTGGATCTCGCTGTCCAGCCGCTGGACGTATTCGGCGGGATGGTGTTTCAAGCGGCCGGCCTTGTAAAGAGCCTCCAGGCGGGGGCGGCGCGCCTCGAAGCCTTGCCGGGCGGCGAATTCGAAATAGGTGTCGGTTGTGTGGCCTTCCGGGACGTCGAACTTGGGGAACGGCTCGCTGATCTTGTCCAGCCGCACCTGACAGCGCTGGGCAATCTCCCAGGTCCGGTCGAGGGCCTCGGGCACTTCGCCGAAGACGGCCTCCATCTGGGCGCGCGACTTAATGTAGAAGTGCGGCGTCCAGGTCTTCATGCGGGAGGTGGCGCTGATGGTCTTGCCGGTCTGGATGCAGAGGAGGATGTCGTGGACGCGGGAGTCCTCCTGTTGGAGGTAGTGGGAGTCGTTGGTGACGACCAGCGGAATTCCGGTTTCCTGGGACAGGCGGTAGACTTGCGGGAGCAGCCGGCGGTCTTCCTCCAGGCCGTGGTCCTGAAGCTCCAGGAAGAAGTTTCCGGGCCCAAAAATGTCGAGGTATTCCAGGGCACGCCGCCGGGCCTCGTCGTATGCCTCCGCCAGCAGCAGTTCGTTGATGTCGCCGCGCAGGCAGGCGGACATGCCGATTAAGCCTTTGGCGTGGCGGCTCAGCAGGTCGCGGTCGATGCGGGGCTTGTAATAAAAACCTTCTAGGAAGCCTGCCGAAACGAGTTTGACGAGGTTGCGGTAGCCCTCTTGGGTCTCGCACAACAGCACGAGGTGGTTGTAGCGGTCCGTGTCGGAACGGACTTCGCGTCCCTGCTGAGAGACGTAGACCTCGCAGCCGATGACCGGGTGAATGCCCTTTTCCTTGGCGGCGTGATAGAACTGCACCGCGCCGAAGAGATTCCCGTGATCGGTCATCGCTACGGCGGGCATGCCCAGGCCGGAGACGATCTCCATGAGCTTGCTGATTTCGCAAGCGCCGTCGAGCAGCGAGTAGTCGGTGTGGGTGTGAAGGTGAACGAACGGGCGTTCCGGCATTGCGCTTCCAGTACAGCCACCCGGGGGAGGTAGAGCCCAACTCTGGTAGGGACGGGCAGATTCGAACTGCCGACCTGCCGCTTAGGAGGCGGCTGCTCTATCCATCTGAGCTACGTCCCCAACCTGCTTCGCCGGCCGGCCGATGGCCTCCAGCAGCCTTCATTCTAGCGCAGGCCAGCGCCTGAGTCCCTTGCGCCCGATATCGCGGCGGTAATGCATCCCCTCGAAATGGATCTTGCTCACGGCGGCGTAGCAGGTCTCGATGGCGGAGCTAAGGCTGGCGCCCGCCGCGGTGACGCCCAGCACACGCCCGCCGGAGGTCACCAGGCGGCCGCTCTCGATGCGGGTTCCGGCGTGGAACACGCACGCGCCCAGACGTTCGGCCTCTTCGACGCCGGAGATTGGATCGCCTTTGCGAGGGGTTCCTGGGTAACCGGCGGCGGCCAGCACGACGCACACCGACGGGCCCGTGCGCCAGCGGATCGGCCCGGGACGCAATTCCCCGGCGGCGGCGCCTTCGAGCAGTGGGAGCAGGTCATCGTCCATGCGGTGCATCAAGGCTTGGGTCTCAGGGTCTCCCAAGCGCACGTTGAATTCGAGAACCCTGGGTTCGCCTTCCACCATCATCAGACCGGCGTACAAGAAGCCGGTAAAGGGCCGCCCCTCCCGGCGCATGCCCTCGATTACGGGATAGATCACGCGTTCGAGGATGAGATCATGCTGGCGAGCGGTAAGGATGCGGCTGTCGCAGTAAGCCCCCATGCCGCCTGTATTCGGCCCCTGATCGCCGTCAAAGACCGCCTTGTGGTCTTGAGTGGGCTCCAGGGGAACCACGTGGCTCCCGTCGGTGAGGGCGATGAAGCTTACCTCTTCGCCCTCCAGGAATTCTTCGATGACCAGCCGGCGGCCGGCTTCCCCGACCAGGGAGCCAGACATCAGCGCCTCGGCAGTTTTTTCGGCTTCCTCCCGCGTGCGGACAATGCAGACGCCTTTGCCAGCCGCCAGACCGTCGGCTTTGAGGACGACGGGGCAAGGAAAGCGGCGCAAGGCATGAAGGGCGTCCGCGAGATTGTGGACGCAGGCATATTCGGCCGTCGGCACTCCGAAGCGGCGCATGGCTTCCTTGGCGAAGATCTTGCTGCCTTCCAGTTGCGCCGCCGCCGCCGAAGGGCCGACGATCCGCCGGCCCCGGGCGCGAAAGAGATCAACGATGCCGTCCACGAGCGGCGCCTCGGGACCGACCACGGTCAGATCGGCTGCGATGGCTTCGGCCACCGAAAGAAAGCCTTCGGGCGTGGAGCTGGGCGGCGCGATGCACTCCGCCAGGCGAGCGATCCCTGGGTTGCCGGGGCTGGCGTAGAGCTTCGTCGGGGCCGCGCTTTGCGCCAGCCGCCACACCAGCGCGTGTTCGCGGCCCCCGCTGCCAACGACGAGGATGGTCACTTGTAAGGGCTCCTTGGGCAGATTTGTTGGTGAGTGCTCAACTTTCTTAGAATAGAACTAATCTGCGTTGGGCTTCACCAGTCATTTTGACGTTATTGTCGTAGGAGCCGGCCATGCGGGCTGCGAGGCCGCCCGTGCGGCCGCACGAATGGGCTGCCGCACGGCGCTGGTGACGATGAATCTGGACCTGATCGCCCAAATGTCTTGCAATCCGGCTGTGGGCGGGATCGCCAAGGGCCATCTGGTGCGGGAGGTGGATGCATTGGGTGGGGTGATCGGGGAGGTGGCGGACCGGGCGGGCATCCAGTTCCGTCTGCTGAACACGAGCCGGGGACCCGCGGTTTGGTCGCCGAGGGCGCAGTGCGACAAGCAGCTCTACCGGGTCACGATGAGGGAGGTGCTGGAGCGGGAGCCGAATTTGCGAATCATGCAGGGTGAGGCCGCGGGCTTGATCCTGAGAGGAGACGGGGAACGGCGGTTCGCCGGAGTTGTTCTGCGCGATGGGAGGATTCTAGAGGGCGAGGCCGCGGTCATCACCACAGGGACATTCTTGAATGGCCTCGCGCACGTTGGTGAAAATACTTACACATGCGGAAGGAACGGCGAGCCGGCCTCGGAGCTGCTGGCGTCGGAGATCCGCGGTCTAGGGTTGCGATGGATCCGTCTCAAGACGGGGACCCCGCCACGCCTGGACGGGCGAACCATCGACTGGAGCCGTTTCGAGCCGCAGGACGGAGACCGGGACCCGACGCCGTTCTCCTTCCTGACAGAGCGAATTGATCGCGCTCAGGTCCGTTGTCACATTGCTTACACCACTGGGGAGACCCACCGGATTCTGCGGGAGAACATCAGCCGGTCACCCCTCTACAGCGGCAAGATCCAAGGGATTGGGCCGCGATACTGCCCCTCGATCGAAGACAAGGTGGTAAAGTTTCCTGACAAGGAACGGCACCAGATCTTTCTTGAGCCCGAAGGCCTGAACACGTTCGAAGTTTACTTGAACGGCTTGTCAACGAGCATGCCGTTGGACGTTCAGAGCAGGGTTATTGCGTCGATTCCGGGCCTGGAGAAAGCCGAGATGATCCGGCCGGGATACGCCATCGAGTACGATGCGGTTGACCCGCGAGAACTGCTCCATAGCCTTGAGGTGAAAACGATCCGCGGGCTATTCCTGGCGGGGCAGATCAACGGAACCTCCGGCTACGAGGAGGCCGCCGCCCAGGGCATCATGGCCGGGATTAACGCGGTGCGGCGGCTGCGGGGCCAGGATCCGATTGTGTTGAGCCGCTCGGAGGCATACATCGGGATACTCATAGATGACCTTGTCACGAAAGGGGTCGATGCGCCGTACCGGATGTTCACCTCGAGAGCTGAGTTCCGGCTTAAGTTGAGGATCGACAACGCAGACGAGCGCTTAACTCCCCTCGCGCACAATCTGGGACTGGCGACGGCCAAGCGCTGGTCGCTGCTCCAGCGGAAAATGTCACAGAAGCAAGCGGTATTGGGGTGGCTTTCCAACGGTCGAGCTAACTCCGGTGACGGGCTGCGCCTGCGGGATTGGCTAAAACGCCCTGAGAACAGCATCGAGGAGTTGCGAGGCCTCATCGAAAAGGACCTCAAAGAGCCTCTCATCCGCCACGTGCTGACTACCGTGGAGACGGAGCTGAAGTACGAGGGCTATATAGCGCAGCAGGAGCGCTTGGCGGGGCGCTTGCAAGAGGCCGAGAGCCGCCGGATCCCTCCCTGCTTCGACTACCGCTGCGTACCAGGGTTGTCTCGCGAGGTACAAGATAAGCTCATCCGAGTGCGGCCGGTGACGCTCGGCCAAGCCTCTCGAATCCCCGGCGTGACCCCCGCAGCGATCGCGGTGCTCGATGTATACTTGACGCTTTCGAGCCGCCGCTCATGAGCTTGTTTCGGGAACTCCTTGCCAGCAGCGTGGCCCCGTTCGTTGTCCTCAGCGATAGCCAACTCCTAGCGCTCGAGCGGCATTGGCAAGTATTGAAACACTGGAACCGCAGGCTCAACCTGACAGCGATCACCGAGGAGGAGGAAGCGGTTAGGCGGCACTACGCCGAGTCGCTGTTTTTGTGCGTTCAGCTTGCGGCAGGGCCGTTGAAGATCGCGGACATTGGTTCTGGAGCCGGATTTCCGGGAGTTCCCATCGCGGTGGCCCGCCCGGATTGCAAAGTAACCTTGGTCGAGTCCGGCCAAAGGAAAGCTGTGTTCCTGAGGGAAGCAACTCGTGGCATGAGCAATGTGGAGGTTTTTTGCGGGAGATCGGAGCAGCTGAAATCCGGCTACGACTGGCTTGTCAGCCGTGCAGTTCGGCCCAGCGAAGTTCTAAGCTGCGCCACACGGATTGGCTGCGGGGCGGCCCTATTGGTACGGACCAAAGACGCCGATCTTCTGAAAGGGGAAGTGTGTCCCACGGGAATTGCGGTACCGTTGCCTTGGGACCCGGGGAGCTGTGTTTTGGTAGTCTATCCCGTTTCACGTGGAACATGCTCCCGAACCACGCCGGATCGTTCCACGTGAAACGCCGAAAGAAGCCTATTGGCGTGCAAGCAACCACATCGCAGAAGTGGAAAACCTGATATCATGAGCTACTCTGGACCGGGAGACAGGCCTTGGCAAGAGTCATCGCAATCGCCAATCAAAAAGGCGGCGTAGGCAAAACCACGACCGCGATCAATCTGGGGGCCTCATTGGCTGCAAACGATATCCGGGTGTTGGTCATCGACACGGATCCCCAAGGAAACTCGACGACGGGCTTAGGGGTGCTGAAAGAACCTGAGAGCCCTTCGCTCTATGACGCACTTCTAGGGGAGATGGCTCTCTCGGACGTCATCGTGGGCACAGCCTTTTACGGCTTGGAATTGGTCCCGGCGGATCGCAACCTCGTGGGGGCCAATATCGAGCTCGTTGAACTCCCGGACCGCGAGCGGAGATTAAGATCCAAACTCGACCCCATCCGAGACCGCTACGGATACATCCTCATCGACTGCCCCCCCGCTCTGGACTTGCTCACCCTCAACGCATTGGTGGCTGCGGATTCGGTCCTGATCCCCATTCAGTGCGAGTTTTTCGCGTTAGAGGGGATTTCGCAGCTTTTAGACACGATCGAGAGAATCCGAACCTCCTTTCAGCACCCCCTGCGTATTGAGGGAGTCCTCCTCACCATGTACGACGATCGGACGAACCTTACCCGGCAGGTAGCGGCAGATCTCCGCGAGTTTTTCCGTGAGGAGGTTTTCGATACGGTCATTCCCCGGAGCGTGCGCCTGGCGGAAGCCCCAAGTTTCGGCAAGCCGATCCTTTCCTACGACGTCCGCTCGCGGGGGACGGAAGCGTATATCAAGCTTGCTAAGGAAATTCTGAGCAATGACCAACGTATCAGGGAATCCTCGTAAAGCGCTAGGCAAGGGCCTGTCGTCCCTGTTAGGCCCCAAACCGCCAGTGGCCGGCGGCCAGACGGCGGCACTGGAATCGCTCGCCCAAACCGCCACCGAGCAGGTTGTCCATATACGCCTAGAAGACATTGATCCTAATCCCCTGCAATGCCGCACGGTGTTTGACAATCAACGCCTTCAGGAACTTGCCGATTCCATCCGATCCCACGGCGTGATTCAACCGTTGGTTGTGCGTCGCAGCAGGGGACGCTTCCAGCTCGTCGCCGGCGAGCGCCGCTGGCGCGCGGCCAAATTGGCGGGCTTGAAAGAGGTTCCGGCTCTAGTTCAGGACCTTTCGGACAACCGGCTTCTTGAAGTCACGCTGATCGAAAACATCCAGCGCGAGGATCTCACGGCGATCGAGATCGCCCGAGCCTTTGAGCGCTTGGTGAAGGAGGTCGGTCTTAGTCACGAGGAAATCGCCCGCCGGACAGGGAAGGACCGCAGCACCATCAGCAACATGCTCCGCTTGCTCCGGCTGCCGTCGGACGTCCAACAGCTCATTTCGGAACACCGGCTTTCGATGGGGCACGCCCGAGCGATCCTTTCGCTCCCCAGTGAAGATTTACAGCGTCAAGTCGCCGAGAAGACCGCCTCCCAAGGGCTGTCCGTCAGGCAAGTGGAGCGCTTGGTTCAGCGAATGACAGAATCCAGGGAGCCCAAAAGTCCGGATGACCCCTCCCTGGATCCGAATTTGAAAGCAGCTGTTCAAGCACTGGAGGAAGCTCTGGGAACCCGGGTGCGAATCGTCTCGCGTGCGCAAGGGCGCGGGCGCATCGAGATCGAGTTCTATTCGGACGAGGACTTGCAGCGGCTCTATGAGCTGCTTACCGGAGCGGGAGGCTGATTGGTGCCGGCGGCTGGACTCGAACCAGCGACCTAGGGATTATGAGACCCTCGCTCTAGCCACTGAGCTACGCCGGCCCCGCCCTTCAAAAATACCAGATTATTCCCCGCTCACGGTGGTTGTCAAACGACCCCACGGAAATCCGCCTTGACTTTCCGCTTATCATGAAGGGGTACTCAGCCTACAGGCTGCGAAGAGGGCTAACATGCATATGGCAGGAGGCTCTAGATGAGAATCCGAGTGGCGCTTCTACTGCTTGGGGCCGCGTGGCCGCTTCTATCGCAGAACTCCACCACCCCAGGACGCTTTATAGTCGAGCGCCCAACCCTCCATAATCTCGGCTTCGAGTGGTGGATCTCTGGAGACGAAAACCGCAACGCGCAGGTCAGCGTTCAGTTCCGTGCCGTTGGCGAAAGCGCTTGGCGCAACGCGCTGCCCTTGCTTCGAATCGGCGGCGAAAACGTGGGCCGGGACAGGGAGCAACTGCATTACACCGTGCCGCAAGGCTTTGCGGGTTCGATCTTTAACCTCACACCGGGCACGGAATACGAATGCCGCTTTACGATGACCGACCCCGATGGCATCCACGGGGAAAGTGTCCGTACCGTCACGGTGAGGACTCGGACTGAGCCTCAGGCGTACTCGAACGGCCGCATCCTGCACGTCTACCCGCCCGATCACAAGGGACCGCGACAAGAACCATCCTTCACTGGCCTTCTGGAGGCGTACTACGGAGCAGGCCTGGGCGATTGGAGCGTGGTTTGGGAGAGACCTGCCCAACCCGGGGACATCATCCTGGTCCATGCCGGCTTGTACCGGCCCGAGCGCCTCAACTACGTCGACCCGCTCGCGGCTCCTTTCGATGGAACCTTCACCCTGACGCTGAAGGGGACTCCCGAACGGCCGATTACGATCCGCGCGGCAGGCGACGGGGAGGCCATCTTCGACGGCGCGGGTAATCACATCCTCTTCGACGTCATGGCTACCTCCCACCACATTTTCGAAAACCTGACGTTCCGGAACACCGACGTGGCCATTCTCGCCGGCAAGAAAGGCGTCCTCGGAGCTGTCGCCCTCACGGTCAGAAACTGCCGCTTCGAAAATATCGGCTTCGGAGTGTGGACCGAGTATGCCGGCTCGAGCGATTTTTACATCGCTGACAATCTTTTCATCGGAAGAGACGACCGCTTCCGCCTCATCGGATGGACTGGACCGCGCTGGGGTGACATCGGGCCTTACCCGTCCCACCTGTTGACCAGCTACTACGCGATCAAGGTCTATGGACCCGGCCACGTCATCGCACATAACGCTATCGCCTACTTCCACGATGCGATCGGCATCTCGACGTACGGCACCCCCGAGAAGGATCCTGAACGCCAAGCTTCCTCCATCGACATCTACAACAATGACATCCACATGTCGAACGACGATTTCATTGAGGCGGACGGCGGCGTCCACAATATCCGCGTCTACCAGAATCGGGGTGTGAATGCCTTTCACGGAGGCTATAGCTCCCAGCCCATTTTCGGCGGCCCAGTCTATTTCATCCGCAACCTCCTCTACAACGTTCAGTCCGGGGTGGCCTTCAAGCTCGATGCCCGTCCCGCCGGCTTGTTCATGTTCCACAACACGATCATTGGCGAGCAGGCCGTCCGCAGCCCGACCGGAAACATGCACTGGCGTAATAATCTTTTCCTTGGTCGTGATACGCCAGGGCGGGGCATCGCCGCCTGGGCCCACGCCACACCGCATTACAGCACCGACTACAACGGCTTCCGCCCGAATAACGGCGTAGAACAGCAGTATTCGTGGCTCGCACCTGCCAAACCGGGACAGCTCTTGTACCAGAGCTCGCGCGAGGATTGGCGATTCTTCCGGACCTTGGCGGAGTTCCAGGCAGCTACCGGTCAGGAGCAGCATGGCCGCGAGCTGGATTTCGATGTTTTCGAGTCCATGACGCCTCCGGATCCCGCCAACAGACACGCCGTTTACCACGCCATGGATCTAAACTTTCGCCTGCGGCCCGGCTCGAAGGCTATCGACGCCGGCGTGGCGCTTCCCACCATCAATGAGGATTTCACCGGCCAGGCCCCCGACCTCGGCGCGCTCGAACTTGGCAAGCCTGAGCCGCATTATGGGCCAAGATGGATCACCTGGAAGCCGTTCTACCGTTGAGGCATCGGAGCCCGGAGGGCTGCACCCCGCCGGGCTGCACTACTCGCAGACCAATTCGTGCAGCCGCCTGGCGTTCTGAACCGCGCATCCGTGGGCATCATTGTTGAAGTAAGCGTAGACGTCCAACCCTTCGGCCAACCACCCTCGGATCCGCCCGGCCCAAAGCCGCAGCTCTGGCTCGCCGTAGCTCGAGGAGAACAGGGCGCCTGGACCGTGAAATCGCAAATACACGAAGGACGCCGTAGCCTGCAACGGGGCCTGTGGATAGCGCGATGAGTCGGCGATCACCATCGCAGCCCCGTGGTCTTTCAACAGTTCCGCCACGCGCTCTTGAAACCAGCTCGCGTGCCGGAACTCAAAGGCCAACCGCAGGCTTCCACGGTCTCCCCCAAGCGGACCGGTCAAGAAGTCCCGAATGGCGCCGAAATCGCAGCAAAAAGAAGGAGGAAACTGAAGGAGCACAGGACCGAGCTTGCCGCCCAATCCCTCCGCGCTACCCAGGAACTCCGACCAAACCTCTTGAACATCCGTCAAACGCTTCACATGGGTGATCGACCGGTGGGCCTTCACCGCAAACTGGAATCCCTCCGGAACCTGCGCGCTCCATTTGCGGAAGGTCTCCCGTCTGGCCAGATGGTAAAAAGTGTAGTTGATTTCGGTCGTGCGGAACTGGCTGGCATAGAAGCGCAAGTAGTCCTTGCTTGCCAGCCCCTTCGGATAAAAAACGTCCTTCCAATGTGGATACGCCCATCCGGACGTTCCGGTCCACAACTGCGCCGAAGGTCCTTCTCTGCGTCTCTGCGCCAAACCTCAGCCTTCCGCATTTAAGATAGTGCGGAATGCACCCCTTCACAAGCGCCTCTACAGAACCTCCAGAAAGCACCGCCCAATTCTACTTGTGCAGCCTCATGCACAAAGATTGGTCCATTCGTTCTAGTACCATCAAGGCCATGTGCTCCATTGATCGTTCATGCCAGTAGGGCTAAGTTGGTTTTGACCCGAATGATCGCGACCTATGGTTCTAAGACTCCGTAGTTCCGGTGACCGTTTGAGCACGTACCTGTTGGGCAAGCTGGGCCCCAGGCAGAGCCAGCAAGACCGCAAGGCGGAGCGCCGCAGCCGCATCCTGCGCCAGCTCGGCGCCTCGGATCCTGTCTTTTCGGTTCCCATTCCGCTGACGGACCCCGATGCGCACCCAGTCCCACCAGCCGGCGCACCATTGATCTGGCAGCGGCCGCAAAACGGCTCTGGCGGCTTGACTCCGAATCCGGAGCAAGACTTGAGGAAAGCAACACTTGAACGCCTCGCCGTCATGTCCGGCCAATCCGCCGCCCCAGATCCGGAGCTTTCCTACCGGGCGCACCATGATGCGCTAACCGGCCTGCCGAACCGGCATGCATTCGAAGAACGCACAAACCACGGCCTCGCCTATGCGCGCCGCTACGGAAGGCCGATGGCCATCTTGTTCATAGATCTGGATGGCTTCAAGGCTGTGAATGACTCACTGGGCCATCCGGTCGGCGACACGGTCCTCCGCGAGGTTGCGCAGCGCTTGCGGTCGGCGCTGCGCGAGAGTGACATCATCGCCCGTTGGGGCGGGGACGAATTCGTGGCCGCCTTACTGGAGGTGGGCAGTGAACACGACGCGGCCAGGGCGGCGCAGAAGCTCATGGACGCCCTCAAAGAGCCCCTGTCGGTCGAAGGCCAGCAGATCTCCTTATCCGCCAGCATCGGCATCAGCCTGTACCCGGAAGACGGTACGGATTTGACCTCGCTGCTCCGTAAAGCAGATCAGGAGATGTATGAGAGCCGCAACCGCACCCGCCTGGCGCCGTCCACAAGGCCCATGGCCGACCCCAGGCAAGCCGACGACCCACGCTTGATCGAATCTCAACTCAAGTTTGCTTTGCAGCGCGGCGAGTTTCACCTCTACTACCAGCCACAATTCGATCTCCACACAAACCGCATCCGTGCGGTAGAGGCCCTCATTCGATGGAATCACCCCAGGCTCGGCATGTTGCAGGCCGGCTCCTTCCTGCCCCTGGCTCAAGGAAGCCGCCTCATGCCCGAAATCTCCGCTTGGACGCTGGCCGCCGCATCCCGTCAAGCGGCGCACCTAAAAGCGGCCGGACTCGACCAGATTCGCGTCGCCGTGAACATTTCCGCATCTCAATTCGCCGCCGGCGATTTCGTGACCACGCTCGCCTCCGCGCTGGATTCGGCCGGCGCAGAACCTGAATTTCTGGAGCTGGATCTCCCAGAGGCGGTCCTGGCGCAAGACTGGGAAGCCGCCTTCCAAAAGCTCAACCAGCTCCGCGCCCTTGGCGTTCACGTGTCGGTAGACGACTTCGGCTCCCTGTTCACTTCGCTGGACTACGTGCAGCGCCTCCCCCTCAGCGGGCTCAAACTCGATCAGCGCTTCGTGAGGGGAACACAAGACCACCAGCCTCTGCTGATTCAATCCATCATTGCTCTGGCGCAAAGCGCCGGCATCCGCGCCGTTGCCGAAGGGATCGAAACAGCGCAGCAATTGCAGCTCGTCCGGAACGCCGGCTGCGACGGGGCCCAGGGCTACTTGCTCGGCATGCCGGTCCCCGCCGAGGAGCTGCTCCTGGCGAGCCTGCTGCCCGCCGCATCGGTTTAGGAAGGGCTCTGCTCAAGGGGCCTGTTTCGCACGCCCATTGCCGGGCGCATGGTTGCCGCCCTCGCCGCGCCTCAGATCTTGCATCTGAAAACTTCGCGGAGGCAGCTCAAGCCGCTTCCGAAGCTCGCCATCGATTTTCAGGTACACCTCAGGGTGGGCTTTCAAGAACTGCTTGGCGCCATCCCGCCCTTGCCCCAGGCGGTTTCCCGCATAGCTATACCAAGAGCCGCTCTTTTCGACGACGTTGTGCTGCACCGCGGTGTCCAACAGGTCCAGTTCACACGCAATCCCCTCGCCGTACAGCAAGTCCACTTCGGCAGTCTCAAAGGGCGCCGCCAGCTTGTTCTTCAGGACTCGGATCTTTGTACGGCTGCCGATGACCTGGTCCCCATCCTTCAAAGCCCCGATTCTGCGAACCTCCATTCGCACCGTGCTGTAAAACTTCAGCGCCAACCCTCCCGTCGTGGTCTCCGGATTCCCGAACATTACGCCGATCTTCTCTCGAAGCTGGTTCAGGAAGATGAGGCAGGTATTGGTGCGCGCCACGGATCCTGTCAGCTTCCTCAGCGCTTGAGACATCAACCGCGCCTGAAGGCCCATGGAACTCGCGCCCATTTCCCCGTCCAGTTCCGCTTTTGGCACCAATGCGGCCACCGAGTCCACCACCACCACGTCCACGGCCCCGGAGGCCACCAGCGCCGCGGTGATCTCGAGCGCCTGCTCCCCATGATCCGGCTGAGAAAGAATCAAATTCGCCACGTCGACGCCCAGCTTCGCGGCGTAGACCGTGTCCAGGGCGTGCTCGGCATCGATGAAGACCGCCGTCCCCCCCTTCTTTTGGGCCTCAGCGATCACATGCAGCGCGATCGTGGTCTTCCCCGAGGATTCCGGTCCATAGATCTCCACGACCCGGCCTCGCGGAAACCCGCCCACGCCCAAGGCCGCATCGATCGAAATCGACCCGCTGGGAATGACCTCGACCGCCTCAACCGTGCGGGAACCGATCCGCATAACAGCGCCCGGCCCAAACTGCTTCTCCATCTGGAGCAGAGTCGTTTCGATGATGCGCCGCCTTTGAGCGACTTCCATGCGCAAGTTTCTCCTTCACGATTAAGGTGGTCCCAACGCAGGAATCTTCTCAGGTAAAAATCAGGATTGTGAGCGCGGTTGCTTCGGCCTCAGTAGGCTCCGTGCCCCTTCAGAACCACCCACACCGTGCGAAGCAGGATCCGCAGATCCAGCCAAGGGGTCCACTCTCGAATGTATTGGAGGTCCAGGCTGACCCTCTTGCCGTAGCCGGTGTCATTGCGCCCGGAAACCTGCCATAGGCCGGTCAGGCCGGGCTTCACCAGCGTGTACATGCGGAAGTGAACGCCGTATTTTTGCGCCTCGCCGGGCACAATGGGGCGCGGGCCTACCAGACTCATATCCCCCCGCAGCACATTCCAGAACTGCGGGATTTCATCCAGGCTCCGACGCCGCAGGAATCGCCCCACCCGTGTCACCCGCGGGTCGAGTTTGAGTTTGTGATCCCTCAGCCATTCCAAAGCCAAATCGGGCCGGCGCTCGAGATGCTCCCTTAGGACCTCGTCCGCGTTGTGCACCATCGAACGGAACTTGTACAGGAGAAACGTCCGTCCGCCCTGTCCGATTCGTCGATGGGTAAATAGGACCGGGGACCCGCTCTCCAGCCAGATCGCCAGGCTAATTAGCGCCGCCAGCGGAAGGGAGAAGGCCAACAAAAGAGAGCCAAGAACCAAGTCGATGAAGCGCTTGAGCCGCCTGGACCCGAGCCCTAGCAGCCCGGCGCGCACCTCCGCAGACGCCCCTCGGGCAGCGGCGGAATCCAGCCCCGGCAGCGGCACTCTCTGGGGAACGGGGGTCATCGGCTTACACCCGGAAGGATTGCCCTTCCTGCTATCACCGTAGCATACAGAGACTCGGTTTCGGCGGCCAATCTCTCAAACTGAAACCGCGCCTCATACTGTTTACGCGCCTCGCGGCCCAGCCGCGCCCTAAGCCCCGCATCGTGAAGCAGCCGCCCCAGGGCGGCTCTCAGAGCCCCCTCGTCCCCGGGTCTTGTCAGAAGACCGGTCACTTCTTCTTCGACCGCCTCCGGAATTCCCCCCACGCTGCTCGCCACGATAGGCAGCCCGGCCCGCATCGCTTCCAAAATGCTCCGAGGAAAGCTTTCCGACCGGCTTGAGAGCACAAAAAGCTGAGCTCGGCTGAGCGCCTCGGCCGGATCGGCGACATAGCCCAAGAATTGCACCCTCGGGGTGAGCTCCAGTTCCTTGGCCAATCTCTCAATCCGCCCTCGCAGCGGCCCGCCGCCCACAAGTTCCAATTGCCAATCGAGCTCCTTCAATCCGGCCAGAGCTCGGATCAAAGTCTCATGGTCTTTGGGGCGCTCGAAGCGGGCCACGGAGACGATTCGCACGGGCGAGCGGCTTGGATCCGCCAACAGCCCAACCCCCACGTCGTGCACGCCGTTATAGATGACTTGAACCTTCGCCGGCCGGGCAGCCGCCGCCTCCAGGACCAGCTTTCTCTCATAATCAGAGGTGCAGACAATCTCCGAGTCCCACCGCAAGGCCCAACGTTCGGCCAAGCCGAAGAGCCGGCCCGCCAGCGGGGAAAACCGGCCCCCGGCGGACAGCCCGTGAGGGGTGTACAGCGCGGGAATCCCCAGCCGCGCACAAGCCCAGCGGCCCAGCCAGCCCGCCTTGGCGGTGTGCAAGCTCACCAGGTCCGGATGCCACTCCCGGAAGGCCGCCAGCAGCTCTGCCGCCGCCAGCAGATCCCGGATCGGGTGGACAGCCCGCCGGAGATGCCGCAAGCATCGGTACGGAACTTCGGCAGCCCGGAACTGCTCGGTCACCGGGCCCTCTCCGCCAACGAGCACGCTCACCTCGTGCCCGCGGCGCCGCATCTCGCGGGCCAGATCCCGGACATGGATGCTGGCGCCGCCGACCGCATCCGCCCGCGTCACCACATACAGAATCCTCATGGCGCTTTTTTCCGGGACAACAGCACGAGGAACGCCAGCTTGCGGAATACGGCCACCCCAACGCTGTTGACGACAGGCACGCCGGCCAACCACGCCAACCCGCCCAGTCCTGGCGTCGCCTTCATGCGGTACCGGATGTAATCCAATTCCCGTGTCTCGGTACGGAAGTATTTCCCGAACGCCGCGAAGATCTCCGCCCTCGGCCGGTACACCGTGTACAGGTCCAGCCATCGCAACTTGTCCTGCACCCATTGACGGCGCGTGGCGGCCTCCTGTTTCCAGTAACCGAAACCCAAGCCCCGCAAGACAAGCGCGTACAAATACCGGACCCGTGAATTTTTGGGAAACCAGTGCGCAAAAGGAATGCCGATGTGTCCTTCCCGGAAAACATCCCGTGAGGGGAAAATGCTCAGCAACACCCCGTCTGGATGCAAGACCCGGTGCAGCTCGCGCAGCGTCCCCTCCAGATCCGCCACGTGTTCCATCACCTGGTTGTTCGTGATGATGTCAAAGAAGTCCGCTGGAAATGGAAGCCGCCCCTCTTGAATCTCCAAAACGTGAGTGCCCAGCAGCCCCGCAGCCTCCGCCTGCCGGCGGGCCCGCGATCCGGAATAGAACACGTCGGCGCCAAAGATCTCCAGACCGCGCCGCCGGCCTTCCGCCACCAACTCCCCCGCCCCACAGCCAAAATCCAGGACGCGCGCGCCGCGCCGCGCTCCGGCGGCCTGCTGGATGAAGTCCAGTACAAACCGGTTCGTCACATCCATCGGGATTCGAGCTCCCGGTATAGCGCTTCCCATTGCGAGATCACGGACTTGATCTCGAATCTCGCCAGCACATGCGCGCGCGCTGCCTCGCCCATCCGCCTGCGCTCCTCGGCGGGCATGGCTGCGAGCTTCTTCATCGCGCCCGCCAGGGAGGCGGGATCGCCCGGCTCCACCAGGAATCCCGTCAAGCTGTGGATCACCACCTCGCCGGCGCCGCCGGCCCTCGTGGCCACGCACGGAACACCCGTAGCGGACGCCTCCAGAAGCGCCATAGGAAGGCCCTCGACGACGGAGGCGTGGACGAAAGCATCGCAGGCTCTCATCAAATCCGCCATGTCCCGCCGGTGGCCAAGGAATCGCACATTCACCCCCAACTCCTCGGCCCGTTGCCGGAGCCTCTCTTCCAGCGGACCAGAGCCGGCGATCAGCAGCACCCCTTGAGAAACGCTTGCGAACGCTTCCAAGAGCGCGCCATGGCCCTTCTTCCACATCAGTCTGCCGGCCGCCAGCCAGAGAAACTCGTCCCCGAACCCCAAGGCCCGGCGCGCAAGGCGGCGGCGCTCCTCGTCCGGCCGGAAGAGCGTGGTGTCCACCCCGTTGGGGATCACCCTGAGCTTGCTGCGCCGCACCGCGCCCGCATCGGCGTGCCGCTCCGCCACAGCCTGAGCGACCGCTACCGTCACGCCGGAAAGGCTGTCCGTCCAACGATAGAACTTATCTCGCCAGAACATCGAATGCGATGCCTGCCCCGTTTCGGCCATGCTGTGCAGCGTCGAGATCAGCACGGGCACGGGGCAAAGCAACCGGCTTAAGCGCCCAAGCAGGTTGGCGTGGAACATGTGGCAGTGCAGAATCTGGGGCCGAATACGGCGCAGTAACTCGAGCAACCGGAGGTAACCTTTGGGATCTGGACAACCCGGCTGCATCCTCAGCGAAAATACGGGCACGCCGGCTGACCTCAGCTCTTCCTGGAAGGCGCTCGGCTCGACCAGCGAGATCACCTGCGTTTCCCAGCCTCGGCGCACCAGCCCGCGCGCAAGGGTGGCCACCTGGCGTTCGGCTCCGCCTTCGGCCAGGTTGGTGGTGAGCAGAACCACACGCGAGCTCATCGCTCCGAACCTCGCACCCGCTCAAACAACTCTCCGTAGGCCCCGATCATCTTCTCATCGGAGAACTGGACGGCCTTCTGCCGTGCGGCCACCCCGAGCCTGCGGCGCATTTCCGGATCCCTGGCCAGTGCCCGAAGGGCCTCGGCCGCGCGGCTGACCTCGCCCGGGGGAATGAGCAGCCCCGTGACCTCATGCTCGACCAGCTCCGGCACTCCGCCCACGGCGGCAGCCACCACGGGAAGGCCAGCGGCCATCGCTTCCATTACGGCTAACGGACTGCCCTCCCACCTGGAACTCAACGCGAACAAGTCAGACGCCGCCAGCATCGCCGGCACATCCATGACCGTGCCCAGAAAATGAATCCGGCTCCCGAGGCCCAACTCTTCGGCCAGCCTCCGCGCCTCTGCCTCCAAGCTTCCCCGTCCCGCCAGCAACAGGTGGCAATCCGGCTCCTCCCCCAAGCCCGAGTGGAAGGCTCGAATCAGGGCCAAGGGATCTTTTTGCGGGTCCAGTCTGGCGACCGATGCGACGAGCAGGTCATTCTGCCGGAAGCCGTGCGCCTCCCTCCACGCAGCCCGCTTGCCAGGATCCTGATAAGCCCCCAGATCGATCCCGTTGGGGATCACTGCATCCGGCTCATAGCCGTAAACCCGCCGGAAGGAGCGGGCAATCTCACCGCTGATGGCCACTGCCACCGCGCCGCTGCGGAACGCCATGCGGTTGAACCACCGCCCGAGGGCATCCACCTCTTTGCTTGCCTCATTGTGGACGGTATGGACAATCGCGATGCGGCCGGCCATGCGCGCCGCCGGCCAGGCGTACCGCAACACGTAGGAGTGAGTGTGGACGACGTGAGGACTCCAATCACGCAGAGCCTGCACGAGCCGAGGCCACATCCGGGGGTCGAGTCCCTTGCGCTTCCCCAGGCTTCGGACAGGCACTCCCGCTTTGTCCAACTCCGCTTTGAGGCTTGCCGGCCCGGGATCAAACAGTGCGGCGACTGCGGTCTCGAACCGCTCCGCATCGAGCTTGCGGGCCAGCGTGGTGGCGATCCGTTCGGCGCCGCCCCGGTTCAAGGTGGCCAAGATCTCCATCACCCGTGTCTTCACGTCCGCTTCTCCTGTGGAAGAAACGAGCGCGCCCAGACGGCCATGATCATCGCGGCGATCCACCATACTGGCTTGCGATGTTCCCAGCTCAACGTTAGTATCCCCGTCCCGCAGACGGCCAGCATCACCGCCCATAGCGAGCGCTCCAGCGGAGGCATGAACCATACGAAAACCGCCAGCACCGCCGCGGCCCCTAAGAACAGCGTCAAACCCACCATCCCGCACTCCACGAGCACGGACAGATACGCGTTGTGCGCCACATAGCGGTGCCCCGGGCGAGCGGGTACTCCCAACCGTGGCCGCACGCTTTCCGCGTAAGCCCCGGCGCCCACGCCATGGATGGGTCTTCGCCGGAAAACCGCCCAGCCTGCTTTCCAAATCTGGGTTCGATTGTGGAGCGTCCCCTGAGTGACCTCTTGTGGGAGAGCTGCAAGACGCTGGCGGGCCGGCGGAGGGGTTAGATAAAGAGGCCCGGTGATCAAGACGGCAAACAAGAACGCCGCTGAAAGCTTTTGGGACCGATCAGAAGCCCGCCACGTCCACACCGCGAATAGAAACGCCATACAGGCGACCACGAACGCAGTCCGGGAAGCTGTGACGACGACTGCGGCAACCGCCAGCACAGTCAAGGTCCGCCACATCCAGCGCCGCCACCCGTGGCCTTGCAAGGCCAAAAACAGGCCCAGCGGAATGGAGAGCGCCACCGTCAGGCCCAGGTCGTTGGGTTCAAAGCCGGCGGCCGCATAACGGCGGTAGTAGGTTTCCAGGCCGCGCACAAACCGGGACAGGGTCAACAGCGAGCTGACCGCCGCGCCCAACACATAGGCGGCGATAAGCCACCGCTGACGGCGGGCGGTGGAGCCGAACTCCCAGATCAACCCCACCATGACCAGAAGCTGGACCAAAGTGGCGGCCCGTGCCGATGTGGCGCTCGGGTCCAAGCTCCAGAGATAGGTCGCGGCGCTCCATGCCGTAAACAGTGCGAGCAACACCAGCGCCAGATTGGGCCGCCGGAGGCGGCCTCGCAACACAAGCACTGCCGCCGCCGAAAGCGCCGCCAGCAGGCCTACCAGCCGCGTGATGGTGCCGATGCCGGGAACCATCAGGCTCTTTTCCCAAGGGATGGTAAAGACCAGCGCCCACAGCAGAGGCCACGCGGCTTTGACCTCCAACGTCTGGCGCAAGCGGCCGTTCAACGCACCCCCTCCAGCCGGCGCATCGCCTTGCTGAGGATGAGCAACTCGCCGGCGATCTGTATCGAGGCTGTCACCGCGACTGCCATGGCGGCCCCCCGTAGCCCCCAACCCGGAATCAGCGACCAGCTCATCAAAGCCGAGGTGGCCGCCACCACCGCCAGCAGCGGCATCTGCGCCAGGAAGGAACGGGCGCTGGTAATGACGTAACCCAGCGCGGAGGCCACATAGACCAAGCCTGCCGCCACCATCATTTGCACGAGAAGAGGCCCGTAGACGCTGTACTCCGCGCGGTACAGCGTCCCCATGACCCATCCCCCCACGAGCGCCGCCAGGACAACGCCCAAAACACCCAAGGCCGCCGCCAAGCCGGCCAGCTTCAACGCCAAGCCAATAAACTGGCGGTCTTCGTGCTGGCCGAAATGACGCGCCAGCCGCGGCGTGGCCGACTGTCCGAGGGCGTTGACCACGGTGCTGCCGGCGGTCAGGAACGCGGCCGCAGCAGCAAACACGCCCAGCTCCCGCGTGCCTAAGAAGTGCTCCACCGCGTAGCGCGGCACGCTGCTGGTAAAGGAGACCAACATCAGCACGACTCCCAGCGGCAAGGCCGTGCGGAAAATCTCCCACTGGGACTCGCGTCCCTGCTGGGCGAGGTCCTCGCCCTGGCTGCCACGGGGACGGTCGAAGAACCACAAGACGGCCAGCCGGGCCAGCAGCAGCATCGCCACCGAAGGCAGCAAGCTTCGTGTGGCCGCCAGCACCACCCCAAAACTCACCAAGGCCAGCAGCCCTCGCGCGATCAGCGACCAAGCGATCTCCGCCATCCGCTCCCGCCGCAGCATGGCCCCGTAGTAGACGTCGCTGACGATGTCCGCCGTCAGGCTGAATCCGATCAGGACCATGGAAAGCGCAATGGTGGCGCCGCGGCCGCTGGCGAGCGCCATCATCACGATCACCGCCATGGCCGCCGCGCTGACCCAGAGACGCACGGTCTGATAGTCGCCGAAAGGATGCCGCCGGAAGATGTCCGTCGCCAGCACGGCGCGCAAGTTCAAGTGCGAGAGCATCGCGACCGGCATCACCAGGGCCAGCGCCAGGGCGTATTCCCCCAGCATCTCCCCCGAACCCAGCTTGGCGATGAGGCTCATCACGCCCCACTGGCAAGCGCCGTAGATGCTGTTGCCGGCGAAGGTCCAGGCGAAGTTGGAGCGCAGGCTGGGAACAGCCTCGTCCGCCGTTGGAGACTGGCAGGTTCGCGCTTGCATCACGGTCTACGCGGTCAGAACTGGCCTCAAGAGCCGGTCCGGGGACGCCTTCCTGCGGGCGGCCGCAGAGGCCCTCTGAACCCAGTGTATCCGCTCAGGCTCTGCCGTCTCTGGACGTTTGCCCGGACCGGGCTAATGCGCGGCCGCCGGGTGATTCATCTCCCCGGCGGGGATGCGGACCGGCAGGCGGTTCTGGGGGAGAGGCAGCGGGCAGGTGGCATAAGCGGTGAAAGCGCAGGGCGGATTGTAAGCCCGGTTGAAATCCAGGGTGACGTAGCCGCCTTCCGGCGGGTCGGCGTAGAGGAAGCGCCCTGCCGGATAGGTTTCCTTGCCTGCCGTTGCGTCCCGGAAGACGAAAAACAGCCGACCGCCCTCTTGCGTCGGCTCCAGCCGGTATTCCTTCCCCGCGATCTCGAAGGCAGCATAGCCCGGGCAAAGCGCCTCTTCGGTGATCCCGACGATATTGAGCACCGAGACCTTCCTAGGCGGGTTGTAGGGCACCCAGCGGGCGCGGATGCGCCAAGTTTCATCGATGTCAAACCACCGCAGCCCTTGGAATTGCTTGCGCGCGGGCGCGTTCAAATCCCGCAGCCGGATGGCGTAGCGGTCTCCCCGCCGGATCACCCACATGGAAAGCGCGCCGGTGCGCAGCACATCCGGCGTTCCTTCGGCGTCCGAGCGAAGGGCCGCCTTCCGCACGGGCTTCCCATCGAGGGTCACTTCGACGCCCGTTTCGGCGGTGAACGTAGTGCTCCCGTTCCGGAAGGTGAACACTCCGATCCGCGCCGGAGCCGAGCCTGGCGGCAGAACGATCTCGTTGGCGGAGGCCGTTCCGGCGCGGTTGTCCCCCTCCTTCAACCAGTACAGGCCCGCCACGGTCAGCCAGCCTTCGTCGCTAACCAGGCCGACCTCACGCTCTTTCCGCCACTTCTCGATCTCTTGGCGATAAGAGGCCTGTCCGAGCAGCAAGCCCGCCCCGATGGCCCCGGCGGCGATGATGGCAATCGAGCGCATGCTTCACCGGCTCCGGTTGGCGGCCGCCGGCGCGCTCTTGGCGGCGGGGGCCGCTTCCGCCTCCGGCTCCCGGATCAAACCCAGCAGCCGGCGCAGCTCCATATCGATCTGGCGGCTCACCTCGGGGTTGTCGCGGAGGAACTGGCGGGCATTCTCCCGGCCTTGGCCGATCCGCTCGCCCTTGTAGCTATACCAAGAGCCGCTCTTTTCGAGAACATTGTGCGCCACGCCGAGATCGAGCAGGTCCCCTTCGCGCGAGATGCCCTGGCCATAGAGAATGTCGAACTCCGCCTCCCGGAACGGCGGCGCCAGCTTGTTCTTCACCACCTTGACCTTGGTCCGGCTGCCGATCACCGTCTCGCCCTCTTTGATGGCCGCCACGCGCCGGATGTCGGCGCGCACGGTGGCGTAAAACTTCAGGGCGCGGCCGCCGGTGGTGGTTTCCGGATTGCCGAACATGACCCCGATCTTTTCGCGGATCTGATTGATGAAGATCAGGCAGGTATTGGACTTGGAAACGACGCCGGTGAGCTTGCGCAGCGCCTGCGACATGAGGCGCGCCTGCACGCCCATGTGGGCGTCGCCCATCTCTCCGTCCAGCTCCGACTTGGGGACCAGCGCGGCCACCGAGTCGATCACCAGCACGTCAATGGAGTTGGAAGAGATCAGCGTGCTGGTGATCTCGAGGGCCTGCTCGGCGTAGTCGGGCTGGGAGACCAGGAGGTTGTCGACGTCGACGCCCAGCTTGCGCGCGTAGATCGGATCCAGGGCGTGCTCAACATCGATGAACGCCGCCACGCCGCCCGCCTTCTGCGCCTCGGCCACGACTTGCAGGGCGACGGTGGTCTTGCCCGAAGACTCCGGCCCGAAGATCTCGGAAATCCGCCCGCGGGGAAATCCCCCCACCCCCAGCGCCGCGTCCAGGGAAATGGAACCTGTGGAGATCGCCGAGACCGGCACGATGGCCTCTTTCGCTCCCAGGCGCAGCACGGAGCCCTTGCCGAACTGCTTCTCGATCTGGCTCAAGGCGAGCCCCAACATTCGTGCCCGTTCTTTTTCGTCCATAATGGCCTCCCTCATCCCGAAGGAAGGTGAAATGATGATTGTACTGCGACGCTGAGCCCGTTACAGCCGGGGAGCGTAGTATCCCTTGCGCGCGCGCACCACCAAATTGCTCCGCCCCTGGACCCTGACCTCCACGGTTTGATAGCTGCCGTCGGTCTTCAAGGGTTCGGGCCGGTACAAGATGTTGTACTGGTGCCGCAGTTCGTTGGCGATGTTCTCGAAGGACTGCGAGAGGTCCGTGACCTGGAAGGGGAAAAAGGTCGTTCCGCCCGTCTCCTCGGAGAAGTATCTCAGCACGCGGTCCCCGCGCGTATTGGAGACCCCACCCTGGACTGCGCTCGTGGAGATGGTGTAAATGACCACGTCGGCCTTCTGGGCCATCTCCAAGGCCTGGTCGCGGCTGAAGCGGCTCTGGTTGTCTTCGCCGTCGCTCAGAATGATCATCGCCCGGCGGAACTTGTGCAGCGGCTGATCCTGCATTAGTTTGTCGCGCGCGGCGTAAAAGATCGCGTCATAAAGCGATGTGCCTCCCCCTGGACGCAGCTCGCGGATTTTATTGGTCAGCAGTTCCAGGTTATCGGTCAAATCCGCTTGCAGCTCCGGAGCGGTGTCAAAGCTGATGACGGCCGCTTTGTCCTGGCCGGGCCTTAAGACGCTGTTCAAAAACTCGATGGCCGCCTCCTGGATGAAGCGGAAGCGGTCTCGCACGCTGTTGCTGGTGTCGATGAGGATCACCAGGCGCAGGGGCAGGTCGCTTTCGGCGGTGAACTCGAGAATTTTCTGCGGATTCTTGCCCTCGCGAACGATGAAATCGTCCTTGGTCAGGCCGGTCACGAAGCGGCCCCGCCGGTCGGTCACCGTGAAGAGCAGATTGACGCGCGTAACCTCCAGCACGATGCGGGTTTGGTCGTCACTGGCGGCCGGTGGCGGTTGCTGCGCGCTCCCCTCGGCTGCGCTCATCAGTCCCGGCAGCCAGGAGAGCAACAAGGCTGCCGTCCAAAGCTTCATTGTTTTCCCTAATTCAATTATAAAGGAAGTCCCTCCAGCCATCCCTCCAGCTCGGCCGGCAATGGCGCCTCGACGCTGATCAAAGCACCGGTCGACGGCTGCCGGAAGCGGATCCTCCAGGCGTGCAGGAAATACCGCCCCAACGTAGGCCGGCCTTCGATCTTCGCAGGCGCTCCGTAGAGCCGGTCTCCGGCCACCGGATGCCCGCAAGAGGCCAGATGCGCCCGGATCTGATGCGTACGGCCGGTCTTGATCCGGACCTCCAGCAGGGTGAAAGACTTGAACCTCTTCAGCACGCGGTACTCGGTTACGGCAGCCCGGCCCTGGGCCAGCCGGGCGGTCATCCGGATCCGGCGGACCGGGTCCCGCGCGATGGGCCGCTCCACCCGGCCGCTCTCTCCCTTCACGCTCCCATGGACCAGCGCCAGGTAGACCTTCTCCACTTCCCGGCGCGCGAACTGTTCCGCCAACTTCCGGTGCGCGGCATCGTGTTTGGCGACCAGGAGGACTCCGCTGGTGTAGCGGTCCAGCCGGTGCACGATCCCCGACCGGAGTTCTCCGCCCAGGCTCGAGAGTTGGCCAAAACGGTGCAGCAGGGCGTTGACCAGCGTCCCGCTGCGGCAGCCTGCGCCCGCGTGCACGACCATTCCGGCGGGCTTGTTCACCGCCGCCACGTCGTCATCCTCGTACAGGATTTCCAGGGGGATCGGCTCCGGCTCGGCGCGCAATGGCGCCGGCGCAGCGGGTTCCACCTCAATCTCCTCGCCTCCCCGCAGCAAGTACGAGCTTTTCTCCACACGGCCCTGAACGCGGATGCGCCCGGCGCGGATCCACTCCTGAATCCGGGTGCGGCTATAATCCGGCAACTGCTCGTGCAAGAAGCGGTCTAAACGTTTCCCGGCGTCCGCGTCTTGTGCTTTCAGCTTCAATCTGTGTCCATCCTTACACATTCCGAGGCCAGGGCCGCTATATTCAATATGTGATCCAGTGCGCCATCGTACCCGTCGCCGGTCTTGGCACGCGTCTCATTCCGGCCACCAAAAGCCAGCCCAAGGAAATGCTGCCCGTGGCCCGGAAGCCCATTGTGCAGTATGTCGCCGAGGAGCTCGTCGCCAATTCGATTGAGGAGATCCTGTTCGTCACCGGCCGCAACAAGACCTCGATCGAAGATCACTTCGACCCCGACCCGGAGTTGATGCGCCTATTGCAGGAGCGGGATCACAAGAGCTTGCTCGAAGAGCTGCGCTTTCAGGAATTGCAGGCCCACTTTTATTACACCCGCCAGAAATCGCAGCGCGGCTTGGGCGACGCCGTGCTGTGCGGGGAAAGCTTCGCCGGCGAGCGCCCGTTCGCCGTGGCCCTGGGCGACTCGATCCTGGGGTTGAATGGAAGCTCGCGGTCGTTGAGCCGCATGGCCGAGATCTTCTCGGCGCGCCACGCCAGTTGCATTCTGGCGGTCGAAGAGGTTCCCAAAGACCAAGTGGTTCACTATGGCATCGTCCAGCCCGCCGACGGGGACGGCGAGTGTTTCCGGATCAAGACCGTCATTGAGAAGCCGCGCCCTGAAGAGGCGCCCAGCAATCTGGCCATCGCCGGCCGCTACATCTTCTCGCCGGTCATTTTCGACATGATCCGCAAGGTGCAGCCCGACCGCCGGGGGGAAATCCAGCTCACCGACGCCATCCGCGGCCTGTGCGAAGAGGGCAAGCGGGTGCTGGCTTTCCGCCTGCCGCCCGGCGAGCGCCGCTACGACATCGGAAACTTCCCCAGCTATTTCCAAACCTTCGTCGAATTTGCCCTGGCCGATCCGGTCTACGGCGAGGAGTTGCGGCAGCATCTGCTGCGCCTGCTTCAGCCCCGGTGATCCCGGGCGGCGGAACGCCGTGGGCAACCGCCTTACTCGGGCACGAACTGCCGCAAAAAGGCGTGGGCGACCCGGAAGCCGGCCTTGTACGGCTCGGTGAAGTTGTCGCCTTCGTAGGGCGGGTAATAGAAGGCGTCTTCGTGTTCGATGTTCAGCGCGCCCTGGTAGCCGGCTTCTTGCAGCACCGCAAAGAAACCCTTCCAATCGACGATGCCCTGGCCAGGCAGCCGGAAACGCCACCAGCGGGAATTGTCGAGCGGGTTGATCCCTGTGCGCCGCAGCACATGCCAGAGGATTTCGCAGTCTTTGAGATGGACGTCCCAAATGCGGTCCACCCAGTCGCGCGCGCACTGCACCGGGTCCATGAACTGCCATTGCAGGTGCGATGGATCGAACAATAGTCCGATGAGCGGGGAATTCTTGAAGCCCCGGAACAGCGCCTCGTAGCCGACCGGACCGGTGGCCAGGTTCGGACCTCCGGCCCAGGGCTCCCAAACGATCTTGACGTTGTGCTTCTCGAGGACTGGGAAGTACTTCTCGGTGTAGACCCGGACGATCTCATCCACCTGTTCCTGAAGCTTCCGCCCGGGCAGATTGCCCGACATGGCCCCGACGTAAGGCACGCCCAGCTTAGCGGCCAGCTCGATCGTCTGGATGAAGCGCTGGTTGATGGCGGCGCGCTGGGCCGGATCCGGGTGCGTGTGGTTCTCGCTGGTCATGAGCGAGGAGACGTAGAGGCCGGTGCGGCGGATCGTCTCTTTGACGCGGGCGACGTGCTCGTCGGAGGCGTTGGGGGGAAGCCCCGGCCCAACCGACAACTGGATGCTCGTGAAACCCTCCTGGCGGGCGAATTCGAGATTGCTCTCCGAGTAGCGCGTCAGAATGCCAAGTTTCGGTTTCCAGTTCCGCGGCCGGCTCCCCTGGGCGAAAGCCGTAGTGGCGGCCAGAGTTTTTAACAGCGCGCGTCGAGTATGGGTCATGGGTTCTACCTGCCTGGTGGTGATTCCGGTTCAGCCGCAGACCAGTTTACAGCAACGGGAAGCTCGCGGAGTTCCCATGACACTGTGCCCGCCCGCGCCCGGAGCTTCGCCGCTCGTGCCGGAGTTGGGCGAAACCAGAATGCATTGTTACCATGACACTAAAAGACTCCATGATGCGCAAAGTTCTGGTAACGGGTGGCGCCGGCTACATCGGGGCCGTGACGGTTTATCATCTGCTTCAGGCGGGCTACGAGCCTATTGTGGTGGACAATCTCTCGCGGGGCCACCGCCACAACGTGGACGCGCGGCGCCTGCACGTGCTAGACCTGGCGGAAACCGGCGCCCTTGCGGAGCTGATGCAATCGGAGAGCGTGTCAGCAGTGGTTCACTTCGCCGCCTTCGCCGCAGTGGCCGAGTCGGTCGAAAACCCCGGCCTTTATTTCTCCAACAACGTAGCGGGAAGCATCTCCCTGTTGCGGGCCATGGAGCAGGCCGGCGTCCAGCATTTGGTCTTCTCGTCCACCGCCGCGGTCTACGGCACGCCCGACGTGGTCCCGATCCCCGAAGACGCACCGCTGCGCCCGGTGAACCCCTACGGGGAGTCAAAGTTGATGGTGGAGAAGATCCTCGGCTGGCTGGAGCGTTGCCGCGGCCTGCGAAGCATCTCGCTGCGCTACTTCAACGCCTGCGGCGCGGATCTGGAAGCAGGCTTGGGCGAGGAACACGAGCCGGAGACTCATCTCATTCCGCTGTTGCTGCGCGCGGTCCGCACGGGCCAACCCGCCACGGTGTATGGGAACGATTACCCCACCCCGGACGGAACCTGCATCCGGGACTACATCCACGTGACGGACCTGGCCCAGGCCCATATTCTGGCCTTGCAGGCGCTCCGCCGGGGGGCGCCGAGCGCGGCCTTCAATGTCGGAACCGGAAGCGGCCACTCGGTTCTGGAAGTCCTGCGGGCGGTGGAGTCCGTAACGGGGCAGCCCGTGCCCCACCAAATCGGCCCCCGCAGGCCGGGCGATCCTCCCTCGCTTGTGGCCGATCCGGCGCGCCTCATGAGCGTTCTGGGCTGGAAACCCCGCTACACCGAGATCCGCGACATCATCGCCACCGCTTGGGAATTCGAACACAAGCGGAGCGCCTGAGGTCCGGCGGACCGCCAAACCAGCAACGGCTGCCGCGAGGGCGCAGGCTCGGGGCGGCGCTTGCTTGCCGGAAGGTTGAGGGTATACTGGCAGGCGGCCATAGCCGACGGCCATTCCTGAAGGAGAGAAAGACCATGCCAAGATTTAACCGAAGCAGGCGCAAGCTGCTGGCGGGAGCGTTGGGAAGCGCGGCGCTCGGCGCGGCGTTCCGCGCGGAGGAGGAACCGTCGAGCGCGCAACAGGCTCAGACCATTCCCCTGAACAAGTACTCCGCCCCGAGCAAGCTCCGCATCACCGACATGCGCGCCTGCCGGATCGCTTCCGGCCTGGATTATCCGATCATCCGGATCGATACCAACCAGGGGGTGTCCGGCTACGGAGAGGTGCGCGACGCGGGGGTGGAGGGCATCGCCCTGGTGCTGAAGCCCCACCTCGTCGGCAGGAACCCGTTGGACATCGAGCCGCTTCTGGACTCCATCCGCCGCTACGCCAACCACCAGCACCTGGGCGGGGGCTACAGCGCGGTCGACATCGCCTTGCATGACATCGCGGGCAAGGTCTACGGCGTCCCTTGTTGGAGGCTTTTCGGATCGCGATACCGCGAGCGCGTGAAGGTTTACTGCCACCTGCCGTCGACCAGCGATCCGAAGGCGTTCGCGGCCGGAGTGAAGCGGCGCAAGGAACTCGGCTTCACCTTTTTCAAGACGAGCTGGTCCGCCAGTTTGGTCTCGAAGGTTCCCGGGGCGGTCAACGAAGACGGATCGGCGACGGACAAAGGCCTCAAGCTGATGTGCGAGGTGCTGGACATGATCCGGGACGCGATCGGCTGGGAGGCCTCGCTGGCGCTGGATCACATTGGAAGCCGCTTGCGGGTCAAGGACGTTATCCGGTATCTGAAGGCCCTGGAGCCGTACAAGCTGGCGTTCGCGGAGGATGTGCTGCCGGCGTTGCCCGGCGAACCCGGCTATGGGGGCAACATCGCGCGGGACTGGAGGCGGTTCAAAGAGATCCGGGAGGCGACGACCACGCCGATCGCGGCGGGCGAGGACATGTTCGGGCTGGAGGAAGGTTTCCTGGAGTTCATTGACAACCGCGCCATCGACATCGTGCACATCGAACCGCTCACGGCCGGGGGCATGCGGGAGACCAAGCGGATCGCCGATTACGCCGCGATACGGAGCATACCGACTGCGGTGCACTGCTGCGTATCTCCGCTGGGGACGATCGCCAACGTGCACGTCATCGCCACCATGCGCGACTTTCTGGCGCTCGAAAGGGACAGCGTGTTTCTGGCCTTGCCCTGGTGGCAGGACATCGTGACCGGAATCCCGAAACCGATCATCCAGAACGGCTACATCCGGGTGCCCGACGGCCCTGGCCTGGGGGTGGAACTCAACGAGGAGGTCGTCCGGCAGCACTTGCGAGTGCCGGGCTACTTCGAGCCCACGCCGGAATACGACAAATTTATTTTGACCACGTACCGTCCTGGCGGGACCGTCTATCCGAGGGTAGACGAGTTCGGCAACACGATCGTCAAGCCGGGCGAGTAGGGGGCGGGACGTTCGGTGGCGAGCCGGGGGCAGGTCTCTATCAGCCTCTGGCCGAACCTTAGGCAACCCACATCATTGGGATCATGCTTGCGCGGCCGCGTCGCCGCCGAGTTGTGCGCGCATGCGCCGAATCTGCTCTTCGAGTTTGGGAAGGTCCCTCTGGGTCAGCGTCCACACTTGCTCCATGTTGAGGCCGAAGTATTCATGGACAAGGATGTTTCTGAGAGCAATGATTTCCGCTCAGGAGACGTCTGGATGGCGTTGTTTCAGGCCTTGCGACATGCCGCGAGCAGCCTCACCGATTACCTGCAAATAGTGGATCACCCATACCTGAACCAACTCGTCCTGCCGAAAAGCAGCCGCACCGTCCGGGATCCGCGCCTTGATCTTCTCGACGGCCTCGAGAATGTCGCGGAGGCGGTCTGCATCACTCCTCATAAGGCGATTGCATCCCGGTAAACGGACTCGCGGATCGAAGGCTTCACCCAGCCATCGCTGGCTATATCCACCTTTCGGCCCAGAAGCTTTTCAAGCTCCAAAATGAGCGCGGCCTGGTCCAAGAGACTGGTCCCCTCTCGCCAAGTCACTAGAAAATCGACGTCGCTGTCCGGACGGGCTTGACCCCGGGCAACGGACCCGATCACGCGGACCTGGAGGGCGCCGTATTTGGCCGCGATGCGCAGGATCGCATCCCGGTTTTCGCGTATGGCATCGAGGGCCGTCCTCACCGCCTCTGCAATCCCCTCGATATTATACCGCCGGCCTGATTTAGTCTGACTTCAGAGATGGACATGCCGCATGAACCTTGGTGAGATGGGAATGCTGTTCCGGTTTTCAAAGACCGAAAAAACAGCGCACGCGGCCCTGATTCCGCCGGGTCCCGGCCTCATCAAGCGGGCACGATCGTGACCCGGGGCCCGCCGGGTGGAACTCCACGCAGGAGGCTGTCGAGCAAGAACTGGGAGGCGTGATCAAAATGCTGGTGGATGAGGGCGCAGGCGCCGTCCGGATCGCGGGCGATCAACCGGTCCAGAATGGCCAGATGCTCGCGGTGCGAGGACAGGACCTTCTCGGGCAGCTTGATCGACAGGCTGCGGAAGCGGGTAAAGTGATCCTGAAGCGAAACAATGAGGCGGCGCAACTGTTCGTTTTCGCAGTGTTCGACAATCAGTTGATGGACGCGCTGCCCGGTTTCGGACATGCCCCTTGTGTCGATTTCTCCCGTTTCGCTGAAGGTGGACAGCTTCCACCGAAGTTGCTCCAGCGCCTCGATGGGCGCGCGCAGCGCCGCCTCTCGCGCCGCCTCCCCTTCCAGGAGCCGCCGCACCCGGTACAGGTCCCGGATCTGGCGCAGATCGAGGTGGGAGACGAATGTGCCCATCCGGGCCCGGATTTCAATCAGCCCCTCGCGCTCCAGCCGGAGGGTCGCCTCGCGGACCGGGGTGCGGCTCAGACGCAGCTCCTTGACGTATTTCTCAATGGGCACGGCGTCGCCGGGCCGCAACTGGTTGGACAGGATATCGGCCTTGATCGCCTGGTAGGCCAGCTCCACGGCGGAAGGCGCCTCGGGGCGGCCCGGCGAAGGTTGCGCCGGGCGCCCGCGGCGGAGGCTGCGCGAGATCGCCTTCGTGCCCATCCGTTTTCATTATACCGGAAACGGATGCCGAGTCCGGGGCCAACGGCGGAAATTCACGTGACATGTTTGTGATATATTTTTCTCATATGACCTTGCCACAAGCGACGCCTCCCGCAGCCGCGGCCGCTCCGGCGCAACCCGGACGGCGGCGGATCGAACTGACCCTGTGGCAATGGAAACTGTGCGGGTTCCTTCTGATGGCGACGGCCTTGAGCTACCTGGACCGGCAGGCCCTCAGCGTGGTGGCGCCCGTCGTGGCCGGGGAGTTGAAGCTGGACAACGAGCAGCTCGGACGGCTCCTATCGGCCTTCTTCTATGCATACGCGGCGATGCACATCGCCGTAGGCTGGATTCTGGACCGCTACAACATCCGGTTCACGTATGGGCTGTTCGTGGCGCTGTGGTCCTGCTCGCAGATTCTGGCCGGTTTCGCGCGCGGCTTCCGGGAGCTGTTCGTGTGCCGCCTGTTGTTGGGAGCGTTTGAGACTGCCGGACAGACCGGCGCGGCGCGCATCATCGCCCGCACGCTGCCGCCGCGGGAGCGCGCCTTCGCCAACGGCCTGATGATGAGCGGCGGCAGCATCGGGGCGATGTTGGCCCCGGTATTGATGATCTTCCTGGCCAACCGCTACGGCTGGCGATTCGGCTTCATCGTGCTCGGCGCGCTGGGCCTGCTGTGGGCAGCGGCATGGGTGTGGTGGTTTCGGCCTCCGGCGGCGGTTCTCCAGGGCACGTCGAACCGGGCCACGCTGACCGAAGCCGACCAGATTCGCGTCATTCTCCGCAATCCGCGCTTCTGGGCTTGTGTCGCGGGGGCGGCGTGCACCATCCCGATCCTTCACATCAGCGCCGCATGGGTTCCCACCTATTTCGTGCAGGAGTGGGGAATGAAAGTCAGCGGCGCGCTGAGCGGCTATTTGTTTCTGGTTTACGCCGGGCTTGACATCGGGTTCATCGGCGGCGGGGCCGCGGTCTCCTGGCTGATTTCCCGGGGATACTCGGTGGCGCGGGCGCGCGTCCGCGTCCTGTGGATTTCGGCGGCTGTGATGATGACGGCGGGTCTGGTTCCGTTTGCGCCGGCCGTCGGTTTCGCCGTCGCGGGCATCTTCCTGCTGAATATGGGCCGCGCCTGCTGGGGTGCTCTGTTTTTGGCGTTCAATCAAGACATCGCCCCGGGGCGCGTCGGACTGGTGGCAGGAGTGATGGGCTTCCTTGGATCGCTGATGGGCGCGTTGCTAGTGTGGTTGATTGGATGGATAACCAAGACTGGGGGCTTTGATGGGCCGTTCTTTATGATCGCCGTACTGGTGCTGGCAGGCACGATTCCGGTCGCGACGGCCCGCTGGGAGGACACCAAACAGGAGGCTGCAAAGAACCTATGAAACATCTCGTAGCCTTGGCCGAAGGCGATGGCATCGGCCCCGAGCTGGTGGAGGCCTGCCGGGAGGTCTTCCGGGCCGTGGGCGCACCCGTGGAGTGGGTGGAGACGCCGGTCGGAAGGTCGGCGGCGGCCCGCTTCGGCGAGGAGCTGCCTTGGTCCTCGCTGGAAACCATGAAACAACTGGGGGTAGTGCTGAAAGGGCCCCTCATCGCGGAACGCCTCAGCGGCGGCGCCGTCGTGCGCGCCCCCAATGGGACGCGCGTCCATCCCAGCATCAACAACGGGCTGCGCCGGGAGCTGGACCTGTATTGCAATCTCCGGCCGGTCCGGGGTTTTGCCCCCGTCTCCGGCGCGTACTCGTCGATGGACCTGGTCATCGTCCGGGAGGTGACGGAGGACATCTACAGCGGCATTGAACGCACCATCAACGAAGATTGCGCCGAGGCGGTGAAAAGGATCACGCGCCAGGCGAGCCGCCGCATCGCCCAATTCGCCTACGAATTCGCCGTGCGCTATGGACGGCGGCGGGTGACGGCCGTCCACAAGGCGAACGTACTGCACAAGACGGACGGACTGTTCTTGCAGTGCGTCCGGGAGGTGGCCGCCTCGTATCCCGGCATCGCCAGCGACGACCGAATGGTGGACGCCGCCAGCTACTGCATGGTGAAAGATCCGGCGGCGTTCGACGTGCTGGTGATGCCGAACCAGTATGGCGACATCCTGTCGGATCTGGCGGCTGGCCTGGCGGGAAGCCTGGGACTGGCACCGGGGGCGAACATCGGCGAAAAGACGGCGATGTTTGAAGCGGCGCACGGCGCAGCGCCGGACATCGCCGGCAAGGGCGTCGCCAACCCGATCAGTCTCATCCTCTCCGGGGCCTTGCTTCTCGACCATCTGGGGGAACGGGAGGCGGCCGACCGCATCCGGCTTGCCGTCGAGCACGTTCTGGCTGAGGCCCGCGTGCTGACGCCGGATCTTGGCGGATCGGCCACCACCCGGCAACTGACCCATGCCATCTGCCTGGCGTGTGAAAAGGTGGCTGCATGATGCTCAAAGGCGTCATCGACACGCACGTGCACGCCGGGCCGGATGTGCGCCCGCGGAAGGCCACGGCCTACGAGCTGGCTCGCGCGGCGCGGGCGGCCGGCTTGCGAGCCATCGTGCTGAAGAACCACCACTGTTCGACCGTGCCCCTGGCCGCCGCGCTCAGCGAGGCGCTGCCGGGCATCCGGGTTCTGGGCGGCCTCGCGCTGAACCACGCCGTGGGCGGATTCAATCTCGAAGCCGTCGACGCGGCCCTGCGCATGGGGGCGGCGCAAATCTGGATGCCGACGCTCTCGGCCGAAAACGAGTGCGCCTATCGCGGCCATCCCGGGGCCGGATTGGAAGCTCTCGATGAACGGGGCCAGCCTCGGCCGGAGGTCGTTGCCATCATCCGCCGGATCGCCCGCTCCGGCGCCGTGCTCGGCACGGGGCACCTCTCGGTCCAGGAAACCGCCGCCGTGGTCGAACTCGCCCGCCAGGAGGGGGTGCGCGCCATTCTGGTCACCCATCCCGAGATCGACTTCATCGCCATGGATCCGGAGATGCAGTGCGCCCTGCGAGGACCGGGACTCTTCTTCGAGCGCTGCTTCTGCCGCGCCGGATTCCGGCGCGACTGGGCGGGTCTGGCCGCCGACATCCAGCGCGTGGGCGTCGAGTCCACGGTACTGGCCACGGACCTGGGCCAGCCGGACAATCCGCATCCCGTCGAAGGGCTCGAAATCATCGCGGCCCGGCTGGCCGAACAAGGCATCGCCACCGACGCCCTGCGGCGCATGATGGCGGAGAATCCCGCGATCGCCCTCGGATTGGACTAGCCTATGCACCTGGCCCTGATTCATACCTCTCCGGCCGCCATCACGCCGCTGGCGCGCTACTACGCGGAGCACGAACCCGAATGGCGGCTGACCAATCTTCTCGACGACGGGATTCTGCACCTGTTTCGGGATTCCCGCGAAGGCGACATCGAGGCGGCCCTGGCCGACCTCGTCGAGCGCGCGGCCGGCTACGGCGCCCGCGCCGCCATCGTTACCTGCTCTGCGGCGACTCCGGCGCTGTTGGCCCGCTTGCAGGCGCGTTCGCCGATGCCGCTGATCAAGATCGACGCCCCCATGGCGCGGGCCGCGGTCTCGCATGCGCGCCGCATCGGCGTGCTGATTTCCTTCGCCCCCACCTTGCAACCCACGGTCTCGCTGCTTGAGGAAACCGCTGCCTCCCTGGGCCGCCGGGTGGAGATCGTGCCTCAGGTGTGCGACGGGGCCTACGCGGCACTGTTGGCCGGAGACACGGCAACCCATGACCGGATTCTGCGCTCCGGCGCCGCGCACCTGGCCGCCCAGCCGGTGGAGGCCATCGTTCTTGCGCAAGTCTCCATGGCGCATCTGCGCGGCGAGCTGGCCGGATCGCTCGGGCTGCCGGTATTTTCCAGCCTCGAAACCAGCCACGCCGCCGTCCGGGAGGCCCTGGGCCTATGATCCGTCTCTGCTATACGGTCGCCACGCCCGAGTGTGAAGACCCCAACATGCTCGCCCTGCGCGGGCCGCTCGCCCACAGTTTCGAGCTGCTCGCCGCCGCCGGATATGCCGCAGCGGAGCTGATGGTGCGCGACCCGCAACGGCTCGATGCGCAAGGAATCCGGCGGCAGGCTTCCGATGCCGGGCTCGATCTGCCCGCCGTCAGCACCGGACAGTTGAGAAAGGAGCGCGGGCTGCAATTGTGCGCGCTGGATGCGGCCTTGCGCGCCGCGGCTGTGGACGCCCTGCTGCGCGTTGTCGACTTCGCGGCTGAGATCGGGGCGGGCGTCGTCAACATCGGCACGCTGCGCGGCCACCTTCCGGCCGGCCCCGAACGCAGCGCGGCGCGCGAGGCGGCCGCCCGCGCGCTGGAGGCAGCCCTGGAGCACGCGGCCGCGGCGGGCGTCGCCATCGCGCTCGAACCGCAATGCCGCTACGTGAGCAATTGGCTCAACACCGTGGCCGAAAGCCTGGAGTTTCTCAATTGCTTCTCCGGTCCCCGGCCCCGTCTGGTCTTCGATTGCTACCACGCCCTGCTCGAGGAGCGTTCGGTTGCCGCAGCCCTGATTCGGGCCTTCCCGCATCTGGCCTGGGTCCAGGTTTCCGATAGCAATCGAGGCGCACCCGGCTCGGCCCAGCAGAACTTTGGCGAGTTGGTTCGAATCCTCAAAGCCCTCGGTTACGAAGGCTACCTGTCCGTGGAGTGCCTGCCGACGGCGGATCCGGCCGCCGCCGTGCGGGCCGCGCAAAGACACTTGATTCCATTCTTGGAGGAAAACGAATGATGTTACGAACTCTGCTGTTGTCGGCGCTGCTTGCCGCGGCCAGCGCCACGAGCTTGACGGCGATCGAGATTGCCACCGGCAAGATGCTCGGCCCAAGCTACGACCAGCGGGCATTTTACGTCCGGCAACCGGGCGGGCAGTGGCAAAAGACTTATACAGGGCCGGAGTACCGGCCGGAAGCCGCCGGGCGGCTGATGAACCTGCGCATCGCGCAGGCGCTGTTCCACGACGAATGGCTGACCGAAGGCACGGTCGATCCGGACCACAATACGGACCGGGTCATCGCCGCTCTCGATACGTACCGCAAACACGGCATTCTGGCCATCAACGCGAGCCTACAGTGCGGCAACCCCGGCTACAACCGCGAAGTGCCCGAAATCACACGTGTGAATGCGGCCAAGGCCGGTCCCGGCAAGGGATTCCTGTGCAGCGCCTTCCTGCCCGACGGCACGATGAAACCGGCCTGGCAGCAACGGTTGCTTCGGCTGGCGCGCGCGCTGGACGAACGCGGCATGATTCTCAATCTGATGTACTTCTACCAGTCGCAGGACGAGGTTCTCAAAGACCCGCAAGCCATCCGCAACGCCGTGAGGAACGCCACCGACTTTCTGATTGACAACAATCTCCGCAACGTGATCATCGAGATCGCCAATGAACAGGACGTGCGCGGGTGGGACCATGACCTGTATATCGAACGCGACATGGGCGAGCTGATCGAGATCGCGCGCGAGCGCTTCCACATCAAGAACGCGCCGTTCCGCCTTCCGATTTCCGCATCGTCGGGACCCTCGATGAAGCTTTTCGACAGTACGACCGTGCATGCCGACCTGACGATCATTCATGGCAACAACCGGCGCATCGTCGAGAAGTACGAGAGGACCCGGTTTCTGTACGGCCATCCGCTGGCGCCCGGTCCGATTCTCATGAACGAGGACGACAACGGGCGCGAGACGAGCGAAGAAAACCTCCGCAACGAGCTGGCCAGCTGCGACGCCGTCTGGGATGGGGGCGGGAGCTGGGGCTACATGCCCTGGCGACAGACCCAGATGTACCCCTTCCGCTACTACAACCCCACGGGCGATTCCCAAGACGAGCGTTACTTCCGGGCCGTGCTGGAGCATATTAGGAAGAAGGTGTTCCGCTGAGCCATGACCTCCGGTCCGCTGCAATTCGCCGCCATCGCCGACGACTACACAGGCGCATCGGATCTGGCCGGCATGCTGCACTGGGCCGGCGTACCGGCCGTGCAAGTCTTCGGCGTACCGGAAGATCCCCTTGAGGAGGCTGGGTTGGCCGGCGGCGCGGTCATCGTGGCCCTCAAGACGCGTTCCGCCCCGCGCGAAGAAGCAGTGGAGCTCTCCCTAAGGGCTCTCCGGCAACTGCGGAAACTCGATCCCCGGCAGGTGCAATTCAAGTACTGCTCCACTTTCGACTCGACCCCACGCGGCAACATCGGCCCGGTCACGGAGGCGCTGCTCGAGGCCATGGGCGTGGGCTGCACGGTAGCCGTACCCGCTCTGCCCGTCAACGGCCGCACGCAGTATCTCGGCCACCTTTTCGTGGACGGACGCCTGCTGTCGGAATCTCCGCTGCGCGACCATCCGCTGAATCCCATGACGGACTCCAACCTGGTCCGCTGGCTGGCTGCCCAGACGAGCGCTCGCGTGGGCTTGGTTCCTTTGCCCGTCGTGCTTGCCGGCTCGGCGGCGATTCAGCATTCGTTGCGGGAACTGGAGAGCCAGGGCGTTCGCATCGCGCTGGTCGATGCGGTCACCGACGCCGACCTTGACGCCATCGCCGCGGCTGTCGCCGGCATGCCGCTCATCACCGGCGGCAGCGGCATCACTCTCGCCTTGGCCCGCCTTTGGCGGCGCCAGGGCGGACCCAGCTCTCCCCCTGCGGCTCCGCGGCTGCCGCGCGGACGGGGCGCCCTCATCCTGGCCGGCAGTTGCTCGGCCGCCACGCTCGAACAACTCGACCGCTGGGAGGCCGCCGGGCACGCCATCTTGCGCGTCTCCGAGCCGGCGCAGGTCTCATCGGCGGCCGGTTACGCCCGCGCGGAAATCGCCCGAACGGGAATCGCCACCATCGCGTCTAGCGCCGCACCCTCCCGCCGCAACGACGGCCCTCAAGCCGCCCGGGCATTTGAAACCGCCTTCGGCGAGCTGGCCGCAGAGGTTGTGCGCGAGGGGTTGGCCGACAACATTATCGTCGCCGGCGGCGAGACTTCCGGCGCCGTGGTGGACGCCCTGGCCGTCAAGGCCGCCCGGGTCGTCGGCCTGGTCGCTCCGGGCGTGCCCTCCCTGCTCAGCCTCGACGGGCGCGGCCTCTGGCTGGTTCTCAAATCGGGCAACTTTGGAGGCCCGGACTTCTTTGCCGACGCCCTCCGCCAGCGCGAGGAACTATGCAAATGAAGGAACTGCTCCAGCAGCTTTGTGACGCGGCCGCATCCTTTTATGCGCGCGGCTACGCCTTCGGCTCGACCGGAAATCTCAGCATCCGCTGCGGCGAACAGATCTGGATCTCGCCCACCGGAGCATCCCTGCGCGCCCTGACTCCGGATGCGCTGGCCTGCCTCGACGCCGGCGGCGGCCGGCTCAACGCCAACAGCCCCTCGAAGGAGTATCCCTTTCACCTGGCCGCCTACCGCGCCGCCGGCGCACGCGCCAGCGCGATCGTGCATCTGCACTCGACCCACGCCGTTGCGCTTTCGTGCCTGGATTCGCTCGACCCGGCCGAGCCGCTGCCCGTCTTTACGCCTTATTACCTGATGCGCGTCGCCCCTCTGGCGATCGTCGACTACTTTCCTCCGGGTTCGGCCGAGCTGGCCGCCGCCATCGGCCAAGCGGCCGCGGCCCACGATTGCCTCCTGCTGCGCAATCACGGTCTGGTCTGCCTGGGAAGGACGATGCCGGAGGCCGTCGACCGCGCCGAAGAGCTGGAAGAGACCGCCCGCCTGTATTTCCTTTTGCGCGGCGAGAAGGTGCGGCTGCTCAACCCGGCGGAGCGCGATCACATCGCGCGGGCTTATCCCCGGCGTTGAAAGCAGGGCGGAGTAAGGGGCGGCAAAGGCGCCGCGCACGGAGAGGGCACGCCAGTACGCCGGTTGAGGACTCTGGAAAACAGTGGCGGAACCAGGCGCGGTCGCTGGTCTGCTGATCATCCCACTTTGGATCAACAGTATACAAGCAGAATGTCACGCGTTCACCTCTGTTCCTATCTGGCGCCGAGTCGGGTACAATGCCTCTGATGCGCCGCAAGTCCGCCCGCGCCAATTCTCGAAACTCCGGCAAGCCGAGTGAATCCGGGTCCGCCAGCAGCGGGCTATCTGCGAAGGACCGCGCTTACCAGGCCCTCAAGGCCGATATTCTGGCAAACCGCCTCCGGCCGGGCGACCCCGTCCCCGTGGAGAAGTATGTGCGGGATCTCCGCTTGAGCCGGACTCCGGTGCGGGAGGCGGCGTTGCAACTGCAACGGGAGGGCCTGATCGACATCCACCCGCGGCTGGGCACCTTCGTGTCCTATCTTGACCTGCGGAAGATCCGCGAAATGTACCGCGTCCGCACGCTACTGGAGGGCGAAGCCGCGCGCGAGGCGGCGTTGCGGGCTCCGATCGAAGCGCTGGAGCAGTTGCGGCGGGATCTGGCCGCGTTCAGCCAGACCGGAGAGATCGACGTGCGGGGGATGTCGGAAACGGGCAAACGGGTCCATCAGATCATCGTCGAACACTGCGGCAACGACGTGCTGCGTTCCATGATTCTGTCCATGCAGGATCATTTCACCCGCTTTCGCAGCCTGTCGATCCAACTGCCCGAGAAGGTCCTTTCCTCGCACCGCGAGCATCTGGCGATCGTCGACAGCCTCATCGCCCGGGACGGCGTCCGCGCCGCGGCGCTGATCCAGGAGCATTTCGAGCACGCCTGCCAGTTCCTGCTCAACAGCCTGCTCGAAGGATCGGCGGCGGCAGGGGCCCGGTTGACGATCGCCTCCTGAGGCTGCGGCTTGACGACGCTATTGCATGGCAGTAGAATATCACTGTCATGCGAGGATGCTTAACCCTATTGGCTGCCTTTCCGCTATGGCTGGCCGCGCAGACCGCGCCCGCGCCGCCGGATCAGATCCACCTGGCCTGGACGCGGGATACGGCGACGACGGTCACCGTGGTTTGGAGAACCCTCGACGCTTCGGTCCCGTCCACCGTCGAGTACCGGCGGCAAGGAGAGAACCGGTGGCGCCGTGCGACGGGCGGTCCGCGTCCCAGCGGCACAGAGGGACGGCTTCACGAGGTCCTTGTGCAGGGTCTGGAGCCCGGCTCGAGGTACGAGTACCGCGTGGCGGGGCCCCAGGGCAGTTGGAGCGCGGTTTACTCTTTCCTCACCGCGCCCCGGCCGGGCGGGTCCTTTGAAGCCGTCTTTGTCGCCGACACGGGGCTGGACGGAAGACTGGACGGTCTTTCCACCGGAACCCGCGAGGTGGTCGAGGCGGTGGCAAAGCTCAACCCCACGGTGATTCTGTGGGGCGGCGACGGCGCCTACTTCGACACCGACAAGCGCTTCGGGACGCTGGACAAAACCATCGACTTTTGGTTCAACATGGTGATGCCGTTCGCCGTGAAAGCGCCGATGATGCCGACCTACGGCAACCACGAGATTTTTCTGAAAGAGGGCTATCTGTTCTGGGCCGACCGGTTCCCGACGCCGGAGGGTTTGGACAACCGGCGTTACTATTCGTTCGATGTGGGCGACGCGCACTTTGTGTCGATCCTGGCCGCCGATTCGGAGAGCGGCGCGCTGCCGGAGACGGTCTTGCGCTGGATCGACGCGGACCTGGAAAAGGCGCGGAAAGCCGGCAGGAAATGGCTGGTTCCGTATCTTCACGTGGCGCCGTTCTCGGACGGCTCCAATCACCCTTCCAACCTGGACTATCGCAGACAACTTGGGCCCATCTTTGAAAAACATGGCGTGCGGCTGGTGCTGAGCGCCCACGACCAGTCGTACGAGAGGACCTTTCCGCTGCGGGGCGTGCCGGACAACCTCGAGATCACCAGCAAAGCCAAGGACTGCTATGGCGCGAGCGACGGCACGGTGTACCTGAAGGTGGGGCCGGGCGGCAAGCAGAGCAACATCAACCGCGGCTTCGCCAACTTCAAGACCAATCCGCCGCCCCCGCACACCGCGTTCCGTGACAACACCGCTCACCATTTCGCGAGGCTGCTGTTCGAACCGCAAAGCGTCCGCGTTCAGATCTTCGCCGTGCTGCGCGGCAAGCCCGAGTGGGTGCAGGACGAATTCCTTTACACTTTGGGCTCCTGCGCGGGCCGCTGAGCGGCGGCCGCGCTGGGGCGAAGTCCATGTCTACGACCGGAAACAGCGCCACCGACGCCGTCGGATGGTGATATATACTATGTATGTTATGACTATGCCATGCATGTTCTCACTCCCCGCTTTGATTCTGCTGGCTCTCCCGCTTGGGTCCGCCGCAGCCCCCGCGGTTTGCCCCATCGACGAGGACTTCACCAGCGGCCGCACGGCCGCGTCGCGTCCGCGCGATCCGGGCGAGTTCACCCCGGACGGGTGGAGAGTCCGCAGCTTCGATTCGCAGCTTAAGTACGACCTGGGCAGGCATTACCGGAAGGGATTGGTCGAGATTGAGATTCGTGGGCCGCTGAAGCATATGCCCAAACATTCGCTGTTTTCCGCCTGGAACGAAGAAGCCGCCTCCGACGGCGACCGCAAGACGCAGGGTTTCTACCAGCTCCGGCTGATCGATGAAGGGATGATGCTGCGGCTGACCTACAGGCCGGGCGGGCGCAGCTTCGAGGGCGCGACAGGGCCGCTGGAGTGGGAGGACAAATGGTACCGCATCGAAGGGACGTGGGATACGGCAGGGGGCGAATCCACGCTCAAGCGCGACGGCGTCGTGCTCAAGACGGGCAAGTTCAACGCGCCGTTTGAGGGCTTCCGCTGGGTCTTCATCGGCACGGACAACTACCAGGACTTCCGTGCGATTCCGGGCATGGTTTACCGGCGGTTGAAGGTTTGCGTGAGCGATTGAGTCAGGCGGGCTCGCGTGCCGGCGCACGGGCAGGCTCACACGGCTGCCGCCGGGACATTCGAAGGCCTCCCTCATCTTGGGGGGCAGAACAGACTGCGCATGGCAGGACCGATGCAACAGTTCATCCCCGCGGGGTGAGATCTGCGCGCGAAACGCCGATCCCGCCGCAGGCATGAAGCGCCGCGCCTGAACAAAGGCCGGAAAACGCAGGGGCAGCCTCGGCAACCAAAGGCTCGGCCTTAGGGGCGCGGGCCTGCGCCATGTCACCGCGTAGAGGCTCACGCCGGGGGCTGCCAGAAACGCCAAGGGGCTCCCCCGCAGCGGCTCGGTGGTTGGTGCCGGGCCGCTGCGAAGGAGCCCCTGGCGCAGGAGGTCAATTTGTCAGCCGGCAGGCGGGAGGCGCCTACCAGATGAACTTCGCCGCAATTTGAATCTGGCGGGTTCCACTTCCACCGGTGATGGTTCCGACATTGCCGCTGGCGATGCTGGTGTCGGGGCCGCCCAGGTTGAAGTGGTTGAAGGCGCTGAAGGCCTCGGCGCGCAACTGGAAGTTGTAGCGCTGCTCAGGGCCGAAATAGGTGTTCTTCATCAGCGCCAGGTCGGTGATATTGGTCCCCGGAGACCGCACGTCGGGCAGGGTGCGGGACACGTTGCCCAGCGTGAAAGCGGGCGGCTGCGAGAAGACCGTGTGGTCGAACCACTTGGCCATGCGTTCATCTTTGCTATGGCCGCTGTGGTCGATGAAGGCGCTCTTCCCGAAGTTGTTGGCGCGCTGGCTGGAGGTGAAGATGTTGGTGTTGTTGGTGACACCGCTGACGATCAAGGGCAGCCCTCTCTGGAAGGTGGTGATGCCACTCACCTGCCAGCCCTTCACCACGGTGTCGAGCCAGCCCGGGAGATTGCTGAACAAGGCCCGGTTGCGGCCGAACGGCAGCTCGTAGATGTAGCTGATCACCGCCCGCTGCGAAATGTCGAACGAGGACAATGAACGCTCGAGCTTCCAGTTGTAGATGTCGAGGTGCGTTCCGGCGACCGGGCCGAGGAAGTTCACGGCCGAGGAGCAGTCGTCGATCAGCTTGCTGTTGGTGTATGCGAACAGCAGCGTCAGCCCGTTTTTGAAGCGCTTGTCCGCGCGGATGGTCATAGCGTGGTAGATCGAGTACCCGTTGGGCTTGCGGAAGGACTGGAGGCTGGTGTACTGCGGGAAGGGCCGCAGCAATTGACCCCGCGAGACCCTGGGTTGAGCCAGGGCGCCCGTCGTGTAGGGGATCTTCCCGTAGAAGGGGTTGTCGATCTGATCCTGCAAGGCGATGCCGAAAGCCTGGAAAGAGACCGGAAGCTGGTTGTACTGACGGCCCGTTTCCCCGTCGATCAGTCCGATGGTGTGATTTCCGAGGTAGCCGATCTCCACCACCATGTCGCCCGGGAAGGCCCGCTGGAGGCTCAGGTTCCACTGCTGGACGTAAGGGTTCCTGTAGGCATCAAAGAAATCGCCGATCTCTTGTCCGAGATTGGTGCTGGCCCCGAGAGCGCGGCCGGTGGGCAGGGTGTAGCCATCGGGGAAGGGGTTGCGCAGGTAGGTCCGGATCGTCCGCATGTTGTCGAATGTAAAGTAGGCATCGGAATTGCTGCTGAAACCGGTCGTGCCGGCCGCGCCTGTCGGCCCTGCCGCCTGCGACGCCGATGGAGCGTATGTGATGCCGTAGGCGCCACGCAGCACCATATTGCGGGCGAAGTTGTAGGCGAACCCGAAGCGGGGGCCCCAGTTGTTGGTGTCCGTGGGCGCCTGATGACGATTGTCGGGAGTCGTAAACTTCACTTGCCCCCTCAAATTGCCGCAATTCAGGCAGGCCGAAGCCGGGATGACGCCCTGAAGCGGGGAGGGAGCGTTAATGTCGAAGTAGGAGAGTTGGTTATACCGCTCGGTCCGCGGCACGTCGACGTCGTAGCGAATGCCGAGATTCAGGGTCAGCTTCGGCGTCACCTTCCAGTCATCCTGGAAATACCCGGCGAAATACTTGCTTGCGGAAGCCGCGGAAGGCTCATGCGTGAGCCGGCCGCTGGCGGCCAAGCCGAGCAGGAACGAGGCCAGTCCGACGCCCTGGGTGCTGCCGGAGGTGTTGATTTCCCGCTGGGTCCAGCCGCGGTTGAATTGATACAGGCCGGAAGGCCGCCCATACTGGGAATAGTTCAAAAGGAGCACACGGTACTCGCCGCCCCACTTGAAGGTATGCCGGCTGGTGATCTTGCTCATGCTGCCGGTGAGGGAGTGGTTCATCGGGTAGTTGTACATCCGCGTGTAGCCGGCCTGACCCAGGCGGGTCAGCGTCAGGTTGCTGCTCAACTCGACTCCGGGGAACTCCAGGCCGCGCTGCGCGGCGATCTTCATATATTCGGGGCTGAAGCCAAGTTTGGTCAGATCGATGCCATTGGAGAACGGCACGCGCTCATAGGCGTACCGGCTGAAGGCGTAGCGCAGGTTGGCGATCAGCCTGGGACTGAGAGTGTAGGTGTGGTCCATGGAGACCTGTACTCTGCGCTCCGTCGATGGCCCGTCGCCAATGGAGGTCCCCAACGTGCCGAAGCCGTTGAATGGGGTGTTCTTGCCTCCCGCAAACGACAGCCGGAGCCACATGCGCCACTTCTCGGTCCAATTGTGATCCCAGCGCGTGTTCTGCCTCCAACCGTTGCTGCGGGCAGGGCCCGAGTTAATGAAGTTGTTCTGCTGCGTGTAGACGTTAAGCGGGGGGAAGTTGGGCTTGGGCCAATAGGCGGACAGCTTTTGGGCGATCGGATCGATCCGCTCGCCGGGGATGCGGTTGCTGGGGAATGGATCGCGAATCCACTTGGTCGGATCGTTGGGATCTTGCCGCACCGTAGTCGGATCATAGATCGTGATCAACGTGGTTCCACTGCTGTTGCGCAAATTGGAGAAGTCGCCGAGCAGCCACTCCGGCAGCGGGACGGTGGCCGTGGCGTTGGATGTGTTGCGGTTAATGGTCCCTTCATAGTCGGTGAAGAAGAACGACTTGTTACGCCCGTCGAAGAGGCCCGGAATGTAGACCGGCCCTCCCACCGTGTAGCCGAACTGGTTGATCTTGGCGCCGCTGCGCTTGCGGCCCTGCCGATTGTTGATGAAACCATTGGCGTTGAGCACAGGGTTGCGCAGGAATTCAAAGGCCGTGCCGTGGAACTCGTTGGTGCCCGACTTGGTCACCACGTTGATCACGCCGCCCGAGAACCGGCCATACTCCGCCTGAAGGGAGTTGACTTGGACGCTGAATTCCTGCACGGCGTCCACCTGCGGGTCGTAGACGCGGGTGTTGATTCCGACGTTGTTTTCCGGGGCGATGTTGGTGGCGCCATCGATCTGGATCTCGCTGGTGGCGTTGCGGCCGCCACCCATGCCCGGCGTGGCCCCGCCGCCTGTCGGATTGACGCCCGGCGTCAGATTCGCCAGCGCGATGACGTTCCGGCCGAGCAGCGGCAGATCCATGATCCGCTTGGAGTCCACAACCTGTCCAATGGAGGAGGTGTTGACGTCCACCACCGGCGGCGCCGCCTCCACGCGGATCTCTTGTGTGACTGCGCCGACCGCCAGGGTCAAATCCACCGAGCGGTTTTGAGCCACGTCGAGACGAACGTTCTCCTGGCGCAAAGTCTGAAAGCCGGGCTTCTCAACCGTGATCCGGTAATTGCCCGGCAAAAGGAACGGCTGTAGGTAGCGTCCCGTCGCGTCCGTATTCAGCGTGCGGGACTCTCCCGTATCGACGTTTGTGATCGTGATTTTCGCGTCTGGCACCACCGCTCCGGTGGGGTCTTTGATCGTCCCCTGGAGCGTGCCGGTGGGCGTTTGCGCCCAAAGCGCGCCGAGCGACACGGCCAGCGCGAGTGTTAAAAGCAAAAGTCTTTGCATGGTTGAACCCCCTTGCTTACGGTTATTGAAGCAGCAATGACATTATAGTAAAATATCAGCACCATGTCAATACCTCCACCTCGACGGCCGCCGCAAAAACTGCGGCCTAAACCCATGGCCGTCGGCCCTGGGCAACGCCAGGAGCGCAGCCCCGGGTCCGCCCGCCCAAGTGGGCCGTGTGGCTCCCTGCATGACAGGCAGGCGCAAACCTTTCGCCCTGGCGGCCATAGGCCAGGGAGCGCCGCGCGAAGCTGGGTTTGGCGGCGGACAACCGCCGGTCGTCGGGCGACAATGAGCTGAGAGGCAACATGAGCGCACAAGGGTCATGCGAACGCCGGCTTTTTCGCGGCGCGCTGTTCGGCTGCGGGATGATCTCGGAGTACCACCTTCGCGCCTGGAAGCGGATCCCCGAAGTGCAGATCGTGGCTCTCGGCAACCGGACGGTGGAGAAGGCGGAGCAGCGACGGCGGGAGTTCTACCCGGAGGCGGCAGTTTACGGGTCCTTACCTGAACTGCTGGCTCAGGAGCGGCCCGACTTCGTCGATATTCTGTCGGCGCCGGAGGCGCATGAGGAGCACTGCCGGCAGGCGGTGGAGGCAGGCGCGGCGGTGATCTGCCAGAAGCCGCTGGCGCATGACTGGGATGCGGCGTTGCGAACGGCTGAGGTGCTGTCGGCCCCGGGCGTGGTTGCGGCGGTGCATGAGAACCACCGTTACCGTCCCTGGTTTCAGCGCGTGCTGCACGCCCACCGTGACGGCCTGCTGGGGCGCGTCCGGTTCCTGCGCATCGAGCATTTCAATGCCACCTCACCGGCAGAAGCGTACAAACTCGTCTCGCCGACCGGCGTGTGGCTCGAATACGGCAGTCATCTGGTGGACATGATGCGCGCGCTGCTGGGCGAGCCAGCCAGCGTGCTGGCGCAGGGCTATCGCGTGAGCCGGTCGGTTGCGGGCGAGAGTCTGGTGGCCGCGCAGTACCTGTTTGACGGGGCGACCGCGAGCATCGAAGTGGGGTGGAAGCAGTCGGCGCTCACGCAGGGCAGTTTGCTGGCGATCGGCGATGAGGGAGAGGCATGGTTCGAAGGGACGTTGACCCGGGGTGGGGCAACCCGGTTCCGCCTGGCTCACGGGCAGACCGTCGTGCTGGACGAGACGCGCGACGCCATGGCCGATTACAACGAGAGTTTCTACCTTCTGGAACGGGAGTTCGTTGACGCGCTAAAGGGCGAGGGGACGATTACGCAGACGCCCGCGGAGCACCTGGCGACGCTGCGCGCCGTGTTCGCGGCCTACCGCTCGATGGAGTCCGGAACGCTTGTGCCGGTGTGACCTCTCTCCCGGCCAAAACTCGCTGCGCCATCGCGGGCCCCTTCGGCATTGGGGCCCACGGGCAGCTTCGCTCGTCCCTTGTGGCTCCTGCTGCGGCTTTGGGTGGCTTGCGCAGAGATCTGCCCAAGGCTGGACCGGTCTGGACGCAGGGCGACCGCCTCACTCCGGCTTGGATTCCAGGGGAGGGTAGGAGGCGGCGGGTAAATGATTGAAAAATATGGAGCGGGAGACGGGATTCGAACCCGCGACATCAACCTTGGCAAGGTTGCACTCTACCAGCTGAGTTACTCCCGCCCTGCCTACCCCGTATTCTCGCTCCATTCGCGGCCGCCTGTCAAATGCCTTGCGGCAACAAAGCTGAGGCCTTTTGTTCCGGAAGCTCACGGCCTTTTCACAGGACTGTCACACAATGTTTTTATGGGCTGTATCCCGTTGTATAAAAAGGAGAAATTTTTATCCATCGGAGGGGATCCTTTCGAGCGGTTTGTGTGTTAGACTGTGATCCGTTCGATCCTGTGCGGTCGACAGAGCGCTTTAACCAAGCGGCCCAACCCGAGAAAACCTGAGGTCCACGCAAGATTTCCTCAGGGTGTGGAAAGCCTGTGGAAAACGAAAGGGTGTAGTGTGTCCACCGATACTTTGAACCTTTGGGAGGAGATCAAGTCCCAGCTCAAGACCCGCCTCAATCCGGAGAGCTACCAGAACTGGCTGGCCAAGACCTCATTCCTGCGTGTCGAAGACGGGGTCCTCTTCGTCGCCGTGCCCAATCAGGCCACACGGGACTGGATGCAGGAGGAATACGCCGAGTTGATTCACCAGGCGGTCCAGTCCCGCTCCCTGCCCATTCAAAGGATCATCTATGAGTTGCCCCCGTCCGCGGTTTCACAAGCAAGAGAGGCGCCGGACAACGGGGACTCGCACCTTTGGCTTACCGGATCCTCCTTGAATCCCAAATTCACCTTCGACAACTTTGTCGTCGGCCCATGCAACCAGCTGGCTCACGCCGCCGCCAAAGCCGTCGCCACCAACACCTCGCGCAGCTATAACCCGCTGTTCATCTACGGGGGCGCAGGCCTCGGCAAGACTCACCTGATGCATGCCATCGGGCATGCTCTGCTCGCCAGAGGCAATGGCTCCCGCGTCGTGTACACCTCGAGCGAACGCTTCATGAACGAGCTGATTCAATGCATCAGCCAGCAGCGCATGCCGTACTTTCACCAACGCTACCGCCGCGCGGATGTGCTGCTCGTGGACGACATCCACATCATCGCAGGCAAGGAACGGACCCAGGAAGAGTTCTTCCACACCTTCAACGAACTCTACGACCATCAGAAGCAGATCGTCATCAGCAGCGACAGCCCGCCCAAAGACATCCCCGGCCTAGTCGAACGGCTGCGGTCCCGCTTCGAGTGGGGCTTGATGGTCGATCTCCAGCCCCCGGACCTCGAGACCAAAATGGCGATTCTGGACCGCAAGGCGGACACGGAGGGGGTCCGGCTGCCCGACGACGTGCGCGTGTTTATCGCCACCAAGACAAAGTCGAGCGTGCGTGAGTTGGAAGGCGCGCTGATCAAAGTGATCGCCTACGCCTCGGTGAACAACCTGCCGATCAACCTCGACGTCGCCAAGCACTGCCTGCGGCACCTGTTCTACCCAGCGGAAAAGCGCATCACCATTGAGAGCGTGCAAAAACTGGTGGCCGACCATTACGGCATTCCGGTCGCGCAGCTCAAACAGAAAAGCAACAGCCGGCGCATCACCGAACCCCGCCAAGTGGCGATGTACATCACCAAAGAGGTGACCGGCGCCTCCCTGCCGGAAATCGGCCGCGCCTTCGGCGGCAAGCACCATACCACGGTTCTGCATTCGATCCAAAAAATCGAGGCCTGGCGGCAGCGCGACCCGGAATTCAACAGGATTATCCAAAAGCTAATCGACTCATTCTCTTGATCTTATGACGATTTCCACAGGTCATGCCGGAAAGCTCGGAGGAAAGCTGTGGACGATGCGGCGCTTCGAAGGTTTTGCCCGCCGCAGCTCGGCGCTTCCCACAATGCTGTGGGACAAGAAGGCCTAGAATTTTGTATAATTTAGAAGGAATTCAACATTTCAACAGCGCCTATGATTACGACTCCGGAACAGATTCTATAAACCACTTCAAGAAAGCACAATGGGAGAACCCTGGCGATGGAATTCACCGTAAGCAAAGCGGACTTGGCGCGGGAACTCAGCCTCTCGCAGGCGATCGTAGACAAGAAAACCACTATTCCCATCCTCTCGAACATCCTGTTTCAGGCAAACGGGGATCACGTCGTGCTCACGGCGACGGACCTGGAGCTGGGGCTTCAGTCCACCTGCCCTGCGCGTGTGCAGAAGGCCGGATCGGGCACCATCCCGGCCAAGCGGCTGTTGGAATACGTCGCGCTGTTGCCGGAGGCGGAGATCCATGTCAAGTTCTTGGAGAACCAGTGGGCGAGCCTGGTTTGCGGCCGCTCACGGACGCGCATTGCCGGCATCTCAGCTGAAAACTATCCCGAACTTCCGGCCATGCCGGAGCCCGTGGCTGAATTTCCGCTGTTGACTCTTGCGGCCTTGATCAACCGCACGAGTTTCGCGATTTCGTTGGAGGATTCCCGTTTCAGTTTGGGTGGAGCGCTGTTGATCGTCAAGGAGCAGAGCCTGGCGATGGTGTCCACCGACGGGCACCGCTTGGCCTACGCTGAGTCGGCCGGGCCGTTGCCTGGCTTCCGTGGTTCCTATCGCGCTTTGGTGCCGCGCAAAGCCATGGACGAGCTTCGCAAGCTGGCGCAGGATGCGGATCGGGAGATCATGGTGCGCTTTGCGGGGGATGAGAATCATCTGTTTTTCCAGACCGGCGGCCGGCTGTTTGTAAGCCGCAGGCTTTCGGGGAATTTTCCGGATTTTGAACGTGTCCTGCCCAAGGAACATCCCTACTCGGTGACCTTGCCGCGGGAGGATTTCCGGAATGCCGTGCAGCGGGTGCAGGTCTTCTCCGACGAACGTTCGCGCGCGGTCCGCTTGCAGGTCGGACCGGGCGAGCTAAAGATCCACTCGTCTCTCTCCGAAGCGGGCGAAAGCGAAGAGAGCATCCCTGCGGAGTATGAAGGGCCCACCGTCGAAGTGACCTTCAATGCCCATTACCTTACGGATTTCCTGCGGGCTGTGAGCAACGAGAAGGTGGCCTTTCAGTTCCGGGACCGCGAGGCGGCCGGCGAGTTTAATCCGAGCGGGGAGCCCGCGGATTTTCTCTACCGCTACATTGTGATGCCCATGCGCATTTGAAGGGAAAGTTTGGCGAGGCTTATCGGCGGGGAGAGATTTGGAACCTACTGAAATATGGCAAGCAAGGAAGTTCAACTGAACGGCGCTGAGGTGTACGACGCTTCCAGCATCAAGGTGCTGGAGGGTTTGGAAGCGGTCCGCAAGCGCCCCGCGATGTACATCGGTTCCACCGGCGAGGCCGGTCTGCACCACTTGGTCTACGAGGTGGTCGACAACGCGGTGGACGAAGCTCTGGCGGGCTACTGCACCGAGATCAGCGTCACGATCCACATCGACAACTCGATCACCGTGGTCGACAACGGCCGCGGGATCCCCGTGGGCATCATGCCGGAAGAGGGGGTCTCGGCGGCCGAAGTGGTGATGACCAAGCTCCATGCGGGCGGCAAGTTCGACTCCAAGTCCTACAAGGTCTCCGGCGGCCTGCACGGGGTGGGCGTCAGTGTGGTCAACGCGCTCTCGGAGAGCCTTCAGCTGGAGATTTGGCGGCAGGACCCCGAGAACCCAACGGGCCCCAGCTTCACCTGGACCCAAGAGTACGAGCGCGGGGTTCCTCTGGCGCCCTTGCAGAAGAGCGGCAAAGCGGGAAGAAAGACGGGGACCAAGGTCACCTTCAAGCCGGATCCTACGATTTTCGACACCACGGAGTTCAACTACGACACGCTGGCGCAGCGGCTCCGCGAGCTGGCCTTTCTCAACCGCGGCCTGAAAATCATCCTGACCGACGAGCGCACCGATCCGCCCCGGAGCCACGAGTTTCATTACAGCGGCGGGATTGCGGAGTTCATACGCCACCTGAACCGCGGCAAGACGGTGCTCCATGACCGGCCCATCTACTTCGAGGGCCAGCGCGAGCTTCCCGGCGGCGGCACGCTCACCATGGAGGTAGCGCTCCAGTACAACGACGGCTATACCGAAAACGTCTTTTCCTTCGCCAACAACATCAACACTGTCGATGGCGGCTCGCACTTGAGCGGCTTCCGCAGCGCGCTGACCCGGACGATCAATTTTTACGGCCAGCAGGCCGGACTTTTTAAAGACGTCAAGGAGAATCTGACCGGCGACGACGTGCGGGAAGGGCTCACCGCTGTGATCAGCGTGAAGCTGCCGCAACCGCAATTTGAAGGTCAAACCAAGGGAAAGCTCAACAGCGACATTCAGGGCTACGTCGTCCAGTTCGTCAACGAGAAGCTGAGCGAGTACTTCGACAAGAACCCCTCGGTGATGCGCAAGATCGTCTCCAAGGCGATCGACGCCAGCCGCGCGCGCGAGGCGGCGCGCCGGGCCCGCGATCTGACCCGCCGCAAAGGCGCGCTGGACTCGGGCGGGCTGCCGGGCAAGCTGGCCGATTGTCAGGAGCGCGACCCGGAGCGCTGCGAGCTGTTCCTGGTGGAGGGCGAGTCGGCCGGCGGAACGGCCAAGGCCGGCCGCGACCGGCGCTATCAAGCGATCCTGCCGCTCAAAGGCAAGATCCTGAACGTCGAAAAGGCCCGCTATGACAAGATGCTCAGCCACGAAGAGATCCGGGCGATGATCACGGCGATCGGCACGGGCATCGGCAAAAGCGACGGCGATTTCGACCCCTCCAAGCTGCGCTACGGGAAGATCATCATCATGACCGATGCGGACGTGGACGGCTCGCACATCCGCACCCTTTTGCTGACGTTCTTCTTCCGCCACATGCAGGAGCTGATCACGCGCGGGCACGTCTTCGTGGCCCAGCCTCCGCTTTACCGCATCAAGAAAGGCAAGAGCGAAAAATACATCAAAGACGAGAAGGAGTTCGTGCGCGAGATTCTGCGCCGGGCCACCGAGAATGTCTCGGTGGAATTCGGCCCCAGCTCAGGTCAACCCCCTCTGCGCATCGAGGGCGCCGAGCTGCGCAGCTTTCTAATGTCGCTGGACGAGTACCTTCAGATGTCCCAGAAGGTGGAACGGCGGTTGCGCGACGCTCGGGCGGTGGCCGCGCTGGCCGATGCCGGCTTCAAGCTCGATACGAAGGCCGACTTCGCCGAGGAAGCCAACCTGGCGCAGTTGTGCGCCCGGCTGAGCTCGGCGGGACTCGATGCCGCTCTGGAGAAGGACGAGGAACACTCGGCCTGGCAAGTGGTTTTCCATGACTCGACGCAAGCCCGGCGTTCGATCAGCCTGGAGCTGCTCTCGCAGCCCGAGTACCGCAAGCTCCGGGCTCTGGCCCGTCAGTTGGGGCGCTTCAACCATCCGCCCTACACCGTGATCAAGGAGGAGCGCCGGGAGGTGCTGCCCAACTGGGCGGAGCTGCTGGATTACGTCAAACGGGAAGGCACGCGGGACGTGACCGTGCAGCGCTATAAGGGACTGGGCGAGATGAACGCGGACCAGTTGTGGGAAACCACGATGAATGCCGAGACCCGCACGCTGCTGCGGGTCCGCCTGGAAGACGCCGTGGAGTGCGAGGAGATCTTCTCGACGCTGATGGGCGAAGACGTGGAGGCCCGCCGCAAGTTCATCGAAGAGAACGCACTCGACGTCCGCAACCTGGACGTCTGAGGCGTTCCGGCGCTTCTGCGCGCCTTTAAGGGGAACAGACCCGCCACACTTCCACAACCCAAACCACTGGCGATGGCCAAACGGCTTGCCGCGGCGATACAATCGATGCCACCGGCGGCGCAGGACAGCCTGAGCGGCGGGCTGTAGGGAAGGCAGTGGCGGCGGCCCGCGTCATGGATCGGCTGGATGCTCGGGCGGATCATGGCGCCGCCGGGGCATGAGGGTGGTCATGATCAACAGGAAACTGATCTGCCTTATAATCCTGCCGCTCCTGGCGGCGGCGCAGGTCCCGCAGAAAGTGACGGTTCGCGTTGACGCCAGTGCGCGCACCGGGCCGTGGGCGCCGGTCTTCCGCTATTTCGGCTACGACGAGCCAAACTACACCTATATGCCGCACGGCAAGAAGCTGGTCGGAGAGCTGGCCGCAATTTCCTTCGCGCCGGTGTATTTCCGCACGCACAACCTGCTGGTGACCGGCGACGGCACGCCCGCCCTCAAGTGGGGCTCCACCAACGCCTACACCGAGGAGGCCTGCGGCAACCCGGTCTACGACTGGTCGATCGTCGACAAGATCTTCGATACTTACCTCCAGGCTGGCGCCAAGCCCCTCGTCGAGATTGGTTTTATGCCCAAGGCCCTTTCGGTGAAGCCCGAACCCTACCAGCACAGTTGGGCTCCGGACAAGCAGTACAACCAGATCTTCACCGGATGGGCTTACCCGCCCAAGGACTACGCCAAATGGGGCGAACTCGTTTACCAGTGGGTGCGGCACTCGGTGGAGCGCTACGGCCGCCAGCAAGTGGAGAGCTGGTGGTGGGAGCTTTGGAACGAACCGGACATCGGCTACTGGCAGGGCCTGCCGGAGGAGTACAACAAGCTCTACGACTACACCGCAGACGCCGTGAAGCGGGCTCTCCCGTCGGCCCGCGTGGGTGGACCTTCCACGACGAATCCCGGCTCGCCCAAGGCCACGGCCTTCCTGCGCCAGTTCCTCGAACACTGCCTGAACGGCCGGAACGCAGTGACGGGAAAGACCGGCGCCCCGCTGGACTTTATTAGCTTCCACGCGAAGGGTGCGCCCCAAGTGGTCGACGGCCGCATTCAGATGGGCACGGCGGTGGAACTGCGCCACGTCGACGCCGGCTACCAGATCGTCGCATCCTACCCCTCGCTCAAGAACCTGCCCATCATCGTGAGCGAATGGGACCCGGAGGGTTGCGCGGCGTGCTCAGCCCGCATCTACCCCCAGAACGCCTACCGCAGTACGACGCTCTACCCGAGCAACACCGCGGTCCTGCTGAAGCACAGCATCGACCTGGCCCAGCGGCGGGGCGTCAAGCTGGAAGGTCTGCTGACCTGGGCCTTTGAATTTGAAGGGCAGCCCTACTTCGACGGATTCCGGACGCTGGCGACCAACGGCATCGACAAGCCCGTCCTGAACATCTTCCGCATGGCCGGCCTGATGCAGGGCTACCGGGTTCGCCTCTCCAGCGACGGGGCTCTGGGGTTGGATGAGATCCTGAGCAATGGAGTGCGGCGGCAGGCGGACATCGACGGCATGGCCACGGCTGGGGAGCGTCAGGTGGCGGTGATGATCTGGAACTACCACGACAACGCCGCTCCCGCGCCGCCGGTCCCCGTCCAAACCGAGATCTCGGGGCTCCCCGCTGGGTTGACCAGAGTCCTCGTGGAGCACTTCCGCATCGACGAGCGCCACAGCAATGCTTTTACAGTCTGGAAGGAGATGGGCTCGCCGCAGAATCCATCGCCGGAGCAATACGCCCGTCTGGAAGCCGCCGGCCGGCTGGAGCTTCTGGAATCCCCCCGCTGGACTCCTGTGGCGAAGGGGACCGTTCGGCTGGAGTTCAGCTTGCCCCGGCACGGCATCTCGCTGCTGCGTTTAACCTGGTGATGCTCGAGCGACGGGGCGGCCGGCAGCCGCTCGCCCTGCAATCCCTCGGGACCATCGCCTCAGCAAGCCTGACGCAACTTCGTACCGGTTGGGCCGGCGGCTCCGGACGCCGCGAGCGGGGCCGCGGGGTCCAAAGCGCGTACGCCCGAAAAGTGACCGAGTGGGAAGGCCAGCGCCTCAAAACCACCGGACCCATTGATAAACCCGCCCCATTGCGGGCTTCAGCGGTGGCCGCGTCCAGTGTACGTCAGGCGGATTCCCCCAATTCCCAAAAAAACTCTTGACAGATTTGTTTAGAGGCCATATTATCTAAATCGTTAAAGGGGTTTCTTCGGCCACGAAAATGGGGACGGACGCCAATGGGGTGGCGCTCTGGAGAGAGCTGCGGGGCGGGAGGCGGCGTTTGCCACCTTCCGCCGGCTCGGTCTCTGTTGCCACCTACGCTGTCGTTGGCCCTACTGCGGCCGGAACCTCAGGGCAGGTCTACGCTAATGCTTTGCAGCAACAGGACTTCGAGTGCGCCGCGGGTGGCAGGATTGAGCACACAGGAGTTTCTGCGGGTATATATACTCGGCCTCATATGGCTTGCGGCCTGGCAGTCAGGCCGCCGACAGTCCACTCCCAATCACAGGAGAGATCCAGAATGAATCAAACCAGAGACCGGTCTCCATTGAGGAGACTGCTATCCGTCGCATTTCTCGCCGCGCTCGTGGCGGTGAGCGTACTTCCCTGCGCGGCACAACTGGACCGCGGCACCCTGACCGGCGTCGTCACCGACCCGACCGGCGCGGCGGTGGTCGGGGCCAAGGTGCAGGCCGTGCATCAACTAACCAACATGACCTTCGAGACCGAGACCAGCATGACAGGCAACTACACCCTGCCCGGCCTGGAGCTGGGGCGTTACCGGGTGGCCGTGGAGGCGAGGGGCTTCAAGCGGGCCGTCTTTGAGAACATCGAAATCAACGCGGGCGCCACGGTGCGGCTGGACGCGGGGCTGCAACTTGGGGCAGTGACCGAGACCGTGGAGGTGAGCGCGCAAGCGGCTGCGATTCAGACGGACTCCACGCGAGTGTCGACGAATATTACGACCAAGCTCGTGGAGGACTTGCCCCTGGTCGTGGCCGGGCAGATTCGCAGCGTGTTTAACCTGGCGCTGGTGGCGCCGGAAGTGAAGTCGGATTACAACTACCGGCTGGGGGGTGGTCAGGGCTCCGCTTGGGAAATGGCCATGGACGGCACCTCGACGACCAGCGCGTCGGTACAATATCAGGCCGAACGAACGCCGCTCAGCACCGTCCCGGTGGACGCCATCGCCGAGTTCACCGTCGAGACCAGCGGGATGAAAGCGGAGTTCGGCCGCTCGATGGGGGTTATTTCCTTCGCCACACGCAGCGGCACCAACGAGTTCCACGGCAACGTGTTCGATTTCCTGCGCAACAACGCTTTCGACGCGCGCGGGTTCTTCGCCCAGAGCGCTCCGGTGCTGAAACAAAACGACTTCGGCGCGACCCTCGGGGGACCTGTAGTTCTCCCGAAGCTGTACGACGGGAAGAACAAGACCTTCTTCTTCGCCAGCTATGAGGGTTTCCGCAACCGCGCCGGCAGCTCTCCGTGGTACGGAACGGTGCCGCTGGTAGAGATGTACGACGGGGACTTCAGCAACTACAAGAAGTCCGGCGTGGGGATGATGCAACTCTATGACCCGGACAGCACCGTCCTGCTGCCGGATGGAAAGACCTATTCGCGGACGCCCTTTAGTGGGAACCAGATCCCCAAGACCCGCTTCAGCAAGGTGGCGAGCAACTACATCGCCTTGCGGCCCAAGGACATGGTTCCCAACGTTCCGGGCGCAGGAATCACCAACAACTACTTCCGCGACCGCGGGATGCGGCTCACTCCGTGGGACAAGTACAGCGTGCGGATGGATCACCAGCCCAACGTCGGCAACCGGTTTAGTTTCCTCTGGATGGACGGCAAGATGGAGGAGACGTTCGGTGAAGAGGGAGCGCCTGGGTTGCCGAAACCCTTCAATGGCACCAATACCTGGGTGCGCAAGAACCGCTCCGGACGCTTTTCCTGGGACTACACCATCAGCCCCCGGGTGTTCAACAGCTTCCGGTTTGCGATCATGCGCGAAGCCGGCGACGTAACCGCGCTGACTTGCCTGGATCCGAATGCGAAATGGGGGGAGAAACTGGGGCTGAAGAACACTCCGGGACCGGACCGTTGCTTGCCCGGCTACGGGATTGCAGGCATCACCGGTTGGGGCGGCAACGCGTGGGGTTTTGATCGCGGCAAGAACCGCATCGTCACCAACGACGTGATCATCGTCACCGGCCAGCATTCCTTGAAGGCCGGGTTTTTCTGGAACAAGGATGAATGGTGGGGTGGCGGCCAGCACCGGCCCAACGGCAGCTTCAACTTCAACATCGCCCCGACCGCATTTCCGGGAGATGGATCCGGCAATACCGGCAGCGGATTCGCCTCGTTCCTCTTAGGGAAGGCCTGGCAGTGGGGCCTGGAGACGCCCCGAGCCGTCATACAAACCTACCACTACTACGGCGGCTACTTGCAGGACGACTGGCGCTTGACCCCGAAGCTCACCATGAACCTCGGGGTGCGCTGGGAGTACACCGGCCCGCTGAAGGGCGGGGCGGTGTTGGGCCTCAAGGACTGGACCGACTTCGGCAGCTACGGCAAGCCGGCCGGGTTCATGAACTTCCACCCGACGATGCCCAACCCGATGCTGGGAGGACGTCCCGGTACAATCATCTACACCGGAAAGTGCAGCGACTGGTGCACGGGTTCCGACTATATCTTCAAGACCTACAAAGACGCCATCGCCCCCCGCGTGGGGTTGGCCTATCAGATCCGGAACGGCCTGGTTCTCCGGGCCTACGGAGGAGTCATGTACGGGGCGATCAAGACCACCGGTGGAAGCACCCACTTCCAGGGCCTGATCCTAAACGCTACCTATGACAACTCCTCGCTGCCGGCTTACACCTACTTCAACATCGACGACGGATTGCCGCCGTGGACCCCGCCGCCGTTCCGCAGCCCGATCACCGATCTGGGCGGAGTCACCTACTACTGGCAGGAGCAGGATGCCGGCCGTCCGCCTCAGTACTATAGCTGGAACTTCGACATCCAGAAGCAGCTTCCGGGCAACATGGTTGCTTCGGCCAGCTACAGCGGCACGCGGGGCGTCCACCTGTCCTCGGCGATTCTGAACATCAACCAGATGGATCCTAAGTACTTCAAGCAGTATGGTCGCGACCTGTTGAATGCCAGCATCACTTCGCCGGCCGCGATCGCCGCAGGCATCCCCGTCCCCTACTCGGGATTCAAGGGGACGGTGGCGCAGGCGCTGAAACCCTACCCGCAGTGGAGCGACGTGCAGACCAGCGGCGGCCAGCCGTCTTCCATCGGAGAGCGCGCGGGCAACTCGACGTACCACGCCATGGTGCTCAAGCTCGACAAGCGCTACTCCTCGGGCCTGACCCTGTTGGCCAGTTACGTGCTTTCCAAGATGTTCTCCGACGCGGATGCGGCCTACATCGGCGTCAGCCAGCGCGCCATGGACCACTACAATCGGCGGCTGGAGAAGTCCCTGAGTTGGAGTGACCAGACCCACTCCACCCGCTTCGCCTTCAGCTACGAGCTCCCGTTCGGCAAAGGCCGTCACTGGAGCTTTGGCGGTCCGTTAAACCACCTCGCCGGCGGCTGGGGGATCTCCGGGATGCTCGGGTACGGCTCGGGCGGGCCCAGGAGCGTCAGCCCAGGGCTCACCTCCGTTCCCGGCGGCGCGGGCAACCGGGTGTTCATCAATTCCTACACGAACTGGCGGGCGCCGATCAAGGGCCAGAAGTTCGATCCGTTCGCGGACGTCTGGTGGAACAAGGCGGCCTTCGGCGTGGATGCCACGGGCCGGCAAATGACCAATACGGAGCTGCTGTATGCCGGGTTCGGCAACGCCAGCCGCAATAACCCCAAGGAGCGGGCTCCGTGGAACATGTACGAGAATGTGTCCCTCGCAAAGAAGTTCGACTTCACGGAGCGCATAAACGTGATGTTCCGCGCCGAAGCGTTCAATCTGCTAAACCGCGTCCGCTGGGGCGGCCCCGACTCTTCCGTCACCTCGGCCAGCTTCGGCCAGGTGCGGAGCCAGGCGAATGATCCTCGGCGCATGCAGCTTGCGCTCCGGATCAACTTCTAACCACATCCGGCAGGACCTTGCGCGGGCCGGGCGCTGGGGGAGGGAATTCATCCCCCGGCCGCCCGGCCTTTTCTCTGTCAAGGGTGGCCGGAGGGGCTGCGCCAGGATAGGAAACCCCCCGGCCCGGGCGGGGGGTTGACAGCCGCGGCGGCGGACTGGTAAAGTTTCAATTTCGTTAGCGGAATACCCGCGTCCGCACTGCCTTTGCCTGGAGGGAGGAGGCCGCGCCGTCAGCGCGCGGTCAGGCAGGCTGGCGCCAGCAAGGATGGAGCCATGAGGGAGCCTTACTTCGTCGTCGTCCTGGCGCACTCAATCCACGGGCGGATTCGCCGCATTCAAATTCCACAGCAGGTGCTCTACGGGGTCCTCCTGCTGGCGGTTCTGGGCGCTTTTACTCTGGTGGGGGTCGTTACCAGCTACGCCCGCATGGTTTGGAAGGTCGCCAACTACAATGAGGTCCGGCGCGAGGCCGAACTGGCGCGCCAGCGGTACAGCAATCTTCAGAAGGAGTTTAAGCAAACCACCCAGCAGTTGGCCGCGCTCCAGCTTTTCGCCACCGAGGTTTCCAACGCCTACGGCATTAAACGCAAGATCGAAGGGCCCCCGGATATCGCCGGCGAGGGCAGCCTGGTGCCCACCTTCCAGGAGAGCCTGGAAGAGTACAACTTCCTAAAGACGGCGAACATCTCGAAGTTCAACCGGGTCTACCCGCGCACCTGGCAGATGAACGTCGTGCCGGATCTCTGGCCGGTGGACGGGCGCTTGATGGGATCTTTCGGCCGCCGCAGCGACCCGTTCTCGGGCGAGCAGGCGTTCCACGCAGGAGTGGACATCTCGGCGCCGGTCGGCACCCCCGTGCGCGCCACGGCGGATGGCATTGTCGTGCATGCCGCCTGGAGCGGCGGCTACGGAAGGCTGGTGGTCATCGACCACGGCCGCGGCGTGCAGACCTACTACGCGCACCTGTCCCGCATCGATGTGATCGCCGGCCAGGAGATCCGCCGCGGTGAAATCTTGGGCGCGCTCGGCTCATCCGGCCGCACCACCGCGCCGCACCTGCACTATGAGGTTCGCTTGGGAGGCAGCCCGGTGAATCCCTACAAATTCCTGGCGCGCTCGGTGATTGCGCGCTCAACCGCCAAGGACTTCCCCTTCTAGCGGGAGGCTGCCATTCAGCAGCTCGCCGATCCGGGCTGCCGGCGTCCGTAGGCCGACGTAGAAGGGGCCAAACTCCGCGTACAAGGCGCTGGCTTCGTCGAAGCGCATCTCGTAGATGAGGCTTTTGAAGGCCACCGGGTCGTCCGAAAACAGGTCTACTCCCCACTCCCAGTCGTCGAGGCCAATCGACCCGGTGACGATCTGCTTGACTTGGCCGGCATACTTGCGGCCGATCTCCCCGTGATCCCGCATCATCCTCCGGCGCTCCGCCATGGGCAGCCGGTACCAGTTGGCGGCGTCGTCCCGTTTGCGGTTCATCGGATAGAAGCAGATGTAGCGGCCGGGCGGAATGGGCGGATACAAGCGCGGTGCCATGGCCTTGCGCTGATGATCGAGCGTTTCGGCGGTCTCCTTCTCCCACTCGTCGCTGCCGGGAACTACGCCCCGGGCCAGCAGGCTGGAAAACAGCCGTACGCTGGAATCGTAGAGCCCTAGTTCCACAACGGACAAGTACGAAGCGGAGGGCTCCAGGTAATCCGCGAGCCTGAGCTTCGCCACTTGCAGTTCGGCCTGCTTCAGGGCCGCGAAATCCTTCCGGAAATGGACCAGCATAAGGTCGCCCTTATGCCCGTATAACGAATAGAGGGCGCTGCCTTTCTCCCCCTGCCGCTCCATTTCTTCCAACACCGCCGCCGCCTCTTGCGCCGCCTGCCTGCGCGATTCTTCCGGGGCCTGGCGCCAGCAGGCGCGGCGCAGGCGGAACATCTGATGCAGCACCGCCGAACCTTCCAAAGTCAAGGGCATGGCCGGCAGCTCGGCCGCGGAGGCCAAGGTCTCAACCCGCTCGTCGTTCATGAAGCTCTGTTTGCACCCCTCCTTCCTAATCTATCGCGGACGCCTGCCGGGCGCGGGACAGCCTTCCGTCCGCCCCGGACGCGGGCAGGCGGCCACGCGGCTCAGAAGCGTACCGTCAGGCCGACGCGAGCCGAACGGGGGCGTCCAGGCGAAATGTTGGTGTTGTTATGAGCGTTGAGGTAATAAGTGCGGCCCGTGACGTTGTCGACGTTGACCTGAAGTCTCAGCGCCTCGCTGAGCGAATAGAACGCAGCGGCATCCGCCGTGGCGTAGCCGGGCAGCGTGACCGCGTTATCCACCGCCGCAAACATAGCCGAGCGGCTCACCACGCCCATCGCCAGTCCCAGCCGCGGGTGAAGCTGATAATGGTTCCACAGCGAAAACGTGTGCCGGGGCGCCTGCGCCGCCTTCAGGCCCGCCCGCGCTGCGGCGGTATCCGTGCGAATGTAGACGTCCTGCCAGCCGTAGCCGCCCGCGATGCTCCAACCGCGGCCGATGACGCCGTTCCAGCCCAACTCGAAGCCGTTGCTGCGCTGGCTTCCGGTTTGCAGGATCCGGCCTGGATCGTTCGGATCCACGGCCCGGGTATTGGTGCGGTCCAGCCGGTACAGGGCGGTGGTCAGGGTCAACCCGCGCGCCAGGTCCCACTTCAGGCCGGCCTCATAGTTGGTGAACTTCTCCGGCTTCATCTGCTGCGTCACCGAGGTCAGCGCCGCGAACTGGTCGCCGGAGCTGGGCAGATAAGAAACGCTGAGGCTCGTGTAGACCGAAACCGGCATCCAGGGCTTCCAAACAAGCCCGGCGCGTGGGGAAACAAGCCGGTCTCTCCGGCTGAGCACTTCCCCATTGCGGTGATTGTGATGGCGCAAATCGAAGCTCTCCAGCCGGAGGCCCAGCACCGCGCGCAGGCGCCGGGTCAACTCCATCTGATCCTGCAAATAGCCCGAGACCGCCCAGTTCGTGACGCGATTATTGGCGTCGGTAGGGCTCTGGCGGAATCCCAGAGGATCCGTGACCAGCGGTTGCGAATACGGGACCAGCACCGTGGCCGAGGCGCCGTTGAAGTAGCCCGTGTTGCGTAGGTTGAAAGTTCTCTGGCGGCCGGCCTCGAAGCCGGCCAGAAGCGAGTGCCGCACGCCGCCGGTTTGCACCGACGCCACCAGGTCGGTCTGGTTGAAGACGTTCCTCCGGTGGGTGGAGCTGTTGTAAGCGGAAATCGAGACAAACGACCGGTCCGCCGTCACCGCTCCTGGGACGAAGTTCTGATAGCCGCGGTCATAATCGCCGGCCAGTGTCCGGTTTCGCACGAGCAGGCCGCCCAACTGCCACTCCAGCAAAGCCGTCCCGAGATGAACCCGGGCGCCCGCATGGCTGTCCGCCGGGTTGCCGTAGAACGTCGAGATGGGGACTTCGGCGGGGCGCCCCTGGTAAGAAGGCACTCCGCGGTCGGCCACGCGGTCGTCCCGCAGCCGCTCATAGCTTAACGTCAGGCGCGCGCCGCCAAACGGCTTGAGCGCCAGCGCAGGGTTGATCCCGTAGCGCCTCAGAGTGACGTAGTCGCGGAAGCTGCCCGAGTCCTCGAACATGCCGTTCAAGCGGAACGCGGCCCGGTCCGTCAGGGGGCGGTTCAGGTCCAGCGTGGTGCGTTTATTGTTGAAAGAGCCGCCAAGCAGGGTGATCTCGCCGAGCGGGGAGAGTTCGGGGGACTTGGTCACGCGGTTGATCACACCGCCTCCGCCGCCTCGGCCGAAAATCATGGCGTTCGGCCCCTTCAGCGCTTCGATGCGCTCCAGGTTGTACACGTCCCGGAAATATTGGACGTCGTCCCGCACGCCGTTCAGGAAGAAATCGGCAGTGGTGGTGTTGCCGCGGATGGTGAGCTGGTCCCGGTTGTTCTCCCCTTGCTGCGCGGTGACGCCCGGAATGTAGCGCACCGCATCGGCGATGCTGGCCATCATTTGGTCTTGAATGAGATCCCGGCTAATGACCGTTACCGATTGCGGCACATCCAACAGCAGGGCCGGAGTTTTCAAGCCGCTCTCGACCTGCGGCACGCGGTATCCGGCCTTCTCCACCACCGTGACCATCTCGTAGCGTCCGGCCAGATGCAGTACGATCTTCAGCGCCTCCTGGCCGTCCTGCGGCGCCCGAGCCGTGACGCTCTCCTCGCGGAAACCCGCCGCCTGGATCACGAGCCGGTACTCGCCTGCCTCGACCCCGAAAGAGAACTCCCCACGAAAGCCCGTCACTGCTTCCAGTTCTCCTGAGGGTCCGGACGCCCGAACCTTGGCCCCCTGAACCGGGGCCCCCGTTGGATCCACCACCACGCCGCGGATCCCGCCGCTCTCCTCGGCGGCAACCGGCGTTGCTCCCACCCAAGACGCGGCCAGCCACAAGGCCGCCGCGAACCAAACTGTCTTTCTGATGCGGCTGTCAGCCATTTCTGTATCCTCCTTGCTGTTGAACCTCGATAAAAATGTCCCCATGTAAACTCAATAGAAATGTCCCCTAGTCTGGGACCTCCCCCGGGAGGGGAGGTCAGATTGGGAAGGACGGCGTTGAGTCGAGAAGAGCTGAGGCGGGTGGAAGTGATGAGCCGGGTGCGGAGCGGGGAGTTGAGCC
>Ga0308411_10000038_pt1 | contig 65564 bp, 61 predicted proteins | sample HotsprottomLayer_2_FD_203530 | JGI IMG/M metagenome (GOLD analysis project Ga0308411, IMG submission 203530) | Hot spring phototrophic mat microbial communities from Octopus Spring, Yellowstone National Park, Wyoming, United States -... | ecosystem: Environmental > Aquatic > Thermal springs >... | reverse complement strand
GTGCATTGATGCTTGCAACAGCATTGAAAGTATCAAGCACGCAAAGTGTTACGAAAGCCCTGAGCGATGTCGAGATGCTGAACGTCGTCGGTGGGTTGCCCGAAGCGTGTAAAGCAATGCTTTACTGCATTGTTAATCAGATTATCTGTGCCGTAGCAACGCTTGGCTGTGTTTTCGGACTTTAATTTGTTCTTTCATTCTTAATACTCTCTACGATAACTAAACTAAACCGAAAGGAGTAATTCAAATGAAAAAGATCATTTGTCTTTTCTTGATGGCGACAACGCTCTCGCTTGCCTCTGCACCAGCAACCATTCATGTGGAAGCCGATCAAACTTCTATCCAAACTCTCTATGACACCGAACTTGATAAGTTTTCAGGAGGATTGCCTACTTGGGCTTGCGTTGCTGCGGTAGGGATTGGTGCTTATGGTGGATTTCAAACGGGCGGCTTGCTTGGGGGAATAATAGCAGGACCTGGTGGTGCTACAGTTGGTGGTATAATTGGTGGTGTAATTGGTGCTGCCGCTGCTGCTTCGGCTTGTAATAGCTAATTCAAACTTTAAAAGAAAGGAGTATATCCAATGAAAAATATCATCTGTCTTTTCATAATTGCGACATCTCTTTCAGTTGTTCCTGTTTCATCAGTGACTTCTGAAAAGATTGACCAAAACTGCAAAACCTTCAATTCATTAGTATTATCAGATGTTATGATTGAGAATTTTTCTGGTTCAGGACCAGCAACCTGTATCGGAGGAGCGGCTATTGGTGCATTGATAGGTGCGGCTGGTGGATCTATGATTCCAGGTGTTGGAACTGCAGCTGGTCTTGTTATAGGTGCAATGCTTGGTGCTTGGCAAGGTTGTCGGGATTAAACTATAAGTCTCTAACAGTTCAGGAGTAAGAAAACACTTCTTACTCCTGAACGAAATTATCACAATGATGAACTTTTACGAGATATTCATTTGGAATTTGAAGATTCAAATTAGAAGCAATCGGATTTACAGCACTCTTTCTCCGGTTTTCTTTGGTTTATTACTGATAATCTTCATCAATCTTACAGAAAAGGATAATCCGCCCCCTTTAGACCTTTACCTAATAACGATTGTAATTGGGGGGGTTTGGTCAATGAATGCAACATCTTTGAATTTGATTGGAATGGAGTCAGCATTATGGCCTGTTAGGCTGATGAGTGCTTCCAATGTAGGAAGATTTCTTACCAGCCAATCATTGGCACAGGGATTACTTGTTACATTATGCATAGTACCAACAATGACATATTTTTTGATGAAAGGAGAAATTAGCAATAGTCAGAAAGGCATGATGTTATCGCTTTTTTTCTTATCGCTCCCTTTGAAGATTATTCAGTCTCTTTATGTATCCATTTATAGAAACTTTTATCAAGATAAACTTTTTTCCAGTCAGTTTGTGCCACCGTCTTTTGCGCCTCTGTTAGTTCTAGTGACAGATGTCCTCGTTTTGATTGGATGTTTTTTAGGGATTTACTACTACAAGGAAGCAAAAGCGACGGTAATTTTTAGTGTTATTTTTGGCGTTATTGTCATTTGCTTTTTCATCAGCAACTTGAATATCAAATTAGCAGCACGGCTCTTATACAAGAGAAGATTTACGATTTACAAAAATATTCAAAAAAGAGATTAGCATAATGTTGAAAAACATACCTTTTTTCACGAAATACAGCCTCCTTCTCTTCAGTAGAACGCATGGATATGTCTTTGCGCTTGTATTTCTACTCACGGCTTGTGCATGGGTTTTTCGCAAGTCTTTCAATGAGCACTAAACCAAACACAACTATGAAAAACACAACTATGAAGCAAGGATTGATGCTCTTTATTGGCGCGTTGATATTTGCAACGGCGATGAAAGTAGCCGGTACGCAACCTGTTACACATGCTCTTAGCGATGTGAAGATGTTGAACATTGTCGGTGGATTGCCCGATGCGTGCAGAGCATTGGTTTACTGCCTTGTAAATCAGATTATTTGTGCGGCGGCATCGCTCGGATGCTTTTTCGGACTTTAATTTGTTCTTTCATTCTTAATACTCTCTACAATAACTAAATTAAAACGAAAGGAGTAATTCAAATGAAAAAGATCATTTGTCTTTTCTTGATGGCGACAACGCTCTCGCTTGCCTTTGCGCCAGCAGTGGCTAATGTTGAGAACTCTCGATTTGAGACCGTTAAACTTTCTGACACACAAACTCTTGCTGTATACGGCGGTGTGAGAAGTGTATCTGATTGTGCTATACTAATCGGCGGATTGGCAGTTGGAGGAACTCTAATTGGTGGTCTGATTGGTGGTCTGATTGGCGCAGGAGTTGGAACGGTGTTCTGCGTACGTACATAGGAAAGACATATAAGAGAATCGTCTTAATTAAGTTAGGGTGAAAAGTAACCGGTCTTTTCACCCTTTACGCTAAATCGGATGTGATATAAAGATGTCTTTGTTTATAAGATATAATTTTATTTTGTTCTTGAGAGTCCATGGATATACTCGGCCTCTTGTTTTATTACTATATTCATCAATTACTCTATTTTTGAAAGCTCCGACGGAAGAGGTAGAAATTTGGATATTGATTACTTTTTTAGATTTTTTTGTAACAGCGTCATTATTAACCTACGGTGGTAATTTGCTCGGATCAGAGCGGAACTTTTGGATTGTAAGAATCTTATCAAAATCTCCTACAATAACGAGTATTTATGAAAGACTAACAGCACTAATTTTTTTGAAGGTATTAGTAGGACCGTTCTACACGTTTTTATATTGTGTCGTCAAAAAAATAGAATTTCCGACCTCATTTTACTTCTTGGTATTCATATTAAACTTTGGAGTTTTTCTATGGGTATCAGTTTTGCATTCCATAATAAACCCCGTGCGTTGCAAATCTTATTTTTTTGGAACAGATTTCCAATCAACAACTGTTGCAAATGTGCTCCATACAATAGTTATGATACTTGTCTTGGTTATCTTCTATACCGGACAAGTATTCATGCGTTATGAATATAGGGAACGTGTTGAGGTTTGGGTGATAGGGTCAGTAGTTGTATCTATAATTTTATTTGCTTCATTTTGGACTTTTGGTATTAGAATATTTGAGAGAATGATGTATAAAAACAGGTTTATCATTATGCAAAAACTTTGTCAAACCACTTAAACTTTCTTTCAATGCAACTTCTCCTTAATGTGTTTATAGAGCCTGACGCGCTCGTTTCTGAATATGAAAAGTTAAGAACAAGATACGCGCTCATTGCTTCACTACTTTTTTCAGCAATGTTGCTCTACCCTAACCTCTTGATAACGAACACCTTATTAGAGAAGCAAATGCAATCGCTTGGTCTGTCGCTCTCGCAAGGTCAAATTATTTTATCTATCATTGGGGGATTTTTTAGTCAAGCGATAGGCTTGCTAATAAAGTGGTCTTTTAGCGCGTTTTTCTTTTTGACGGTTGCACAATTTTTCTCACTAAAGCGAAAAGGAGAAATTGCACCTGAAATGACCTTCAAAGGGATTTTGCGCATTGTGGCGTATTGCAGTTTGATTGAAATTGTCTTTCATGCAGTGAGAACACTGGTGTTGTGGATTCGCTTCCAACAAGGTGAAATTCAAACGATTCAAGATGCGACGTTACTGCTTGGGCTAAATGTATTTTTCTATAAGTCAGAACTTGGAGCATTTTTCTACACGCTGTTTGGAGAAATCAATCCGTTCAATGTGTGGCTCTATGGGGTGATGGGCTATTTAATTGCAGAGATTTACAAGTTGAAACAAGGAGCAGTATACGGAATTCTTTTTGGGCTATGGCTACTACTTGCACTACTTGCCAGTTCATTTGCGTTGTTAGGAGAAAAGTTATCGCCTGTTCAATGAACGCTAAGCAGAATGGATAGAAAAATAAGATTACTTATTTTGGTGGGCATTATCGCTGGATTGACAAGCGGAATGATATGGGCATTGAGCATACAAATGCCGAAGTTTCTGGGGCGCGACGGTGTCATTTTGCAAACGCATAAAAACGATTGTGGAATAGCGGCAGTTAAAAACGTCCTTCAACAGTTTAGAATAAGTAGTGATGGATTAGATACTTTGCTCTACGCATCGGAATCGGGGGTGAATTTGCTTGAAATTAAAAATACCTTACACGCAAAAGGCTTATACGCAAGGGGATACAAAACCACAATCAATGAACTCTCAAAACTGCCAACACCGATGATTGCGCATTTCAATAAAAATCACTTTGTCGTGATTGAATCCGTTAGCGAAAGTGAATTAGTCATCATTGACCCTGCGATTGGAAAGCTAAACTATCCGAAAAAAGCCTTTGAAGCAAGGTGGGAAGGGATTGTGCTGTGTATTGACTCAACAATTTCAACGAAATGAAGCCAACTCTTTCAGATTACGCAGAGACGATAGCGTCGCTTCGGTGGTCGTATTTCAAAGAGCAATTTCGGCAGTCACCGATTTTAACGGTTATTGCGGGATTATTTATTTTGTTAGCCATCATTCAGTCGTTCTTTTTAATTACGGGCGCATTTTCTCCGCTTCCAAGCGATGTTGAAAAAGAGGTATCAAAACAGATTGATAACATAAAAATTGGAGCAATTACGACTTTTCCGATTCTTTATTTGTTCAGACAAATTTTTCTTACGCCTTTTCTAATTGAGAAAACAAATCGTGGATTTTTCGCCCTTTTTCCAATTCCAAATATGTTCTTGGTGCTTACGAGATGGATTGAAGGCGGACTTGCGGTTACAGAGTTGCTGTGTTCAAGTTTTTTATTTTTGATTCTATCATTTGCGACGAAGTCTATTCTTGATACGGTTGTACAAACATTTTTATGGTGGCTCATTTTGAGAGTAACCGTTGCAACCCTTTACGAAGCCTATTGCATTGTAAGCGATTATGTATGGCTGGTTTTTCCGCTTTATATCTTGCTCTATGCGTGGTTTATGGTTGATGTCTTGATACCTCACGTTGCGGAATCACTGCCGAAAATGTCTACGTTTTGGAAGTGGGTTGATGAAACTGCGGTTCAATCGGTATCGTTTGGAACACTTATTTTGTTTGGAGTGCTGTTTTTGGCGTTTATGTTGAGCGTCTTACTCTATTCATACCGAATGAAAAATATTTTACTTAAAAAATAAACTACTGAAAAAGATGAATTTAATCGAGGTGAAAAACGTCTCCTTTGGATATACAAAGGAAAACGTGATTGAAGATTTGTCCTTTTCTGTTGAAGAGGGGAAATGTGTGGGATTGCTCGGCGTAAATGGCGCAGGAAAATCAACACTAACGTGGCTTTTGTGCAATATGCTTGAACCTAAAACCGGAGAGATTTTGATTATTGGAGAAAAATTAGGTATGGAATCCTATCATATTAAAGCACAATTTGGCGTTTTACCTGCACAAGACCCCTTGATGGAACACTTGACGATCGAAGAGCATCTTTTCTATGTTGGGCGGCTTTACAGTATAGAAAAAAAAGAATTACCTGAACGAATCAATAATTTGATTAAAATTTTCGGATTAGAGGAATTTCGCAATAAGCAAAATCGTCACCTTTCTACTGGCACGCGGCGAAAAGTCGGAATTTTAACCACATTGGTTCACTCGCCGCGCCTGCTTATTTGGGACGAGCCGTTCAATGGATTAGACCCGATTTCCACCGCAACCCTAAAAGAGCTCATTCGGACGCTCAAACAAAATGGAATCACGCTTTTCTTTACCTCGCAAATTATTGACCCCGTTGAAGCCGTCTGCGACCAAGTGATGATTCTTGACAATAAAAAATTGCTTCTTAACAAAAGCATCGACGACCTACGAAATCTTATCGCAGAAGAAAAAGTCAAAACATTGGAAGAACTGCTGGTGAAGTTGGCAGGAAAACCTGAATCCGCAATGCCAACAATGGACTGGCTGAAACAAGGAAAGCGTTAATTCCCGCAAAGCCATTACCTCACGATTCGTGCAAGGCGAGCAAACAATTCTCTGATGTCCGCTTCTGTTTGGTACAGCCCAAACCCAAAGCGCAAGCGCGAGCCACGTCGGTCAATCACCACATCAAGTTTAAGCAATTCGGATTCAATCATTTCAGCATTTGGAACATCAAAGGTGAGAAAATGCCCGCGTGATTTAATCGGCAAAGGCGGCACGATTGAATCAGGGCAGAGTAGGTTCAAGTTTGAATCCAACAAGTTCTTTAAAAAGCAATGTTGCAAGTTTTGCACATAGGCGTGAATTTCCGCAACGGAAAGGTGTTGTGATTCCAACCAATCGCCAACGGCGTTCCAACGATACAAGCCGCTTGGGTCGAAGGTCGCGCCGAAAAATCGAAATCCGTCGTCGCTGTAATTCACCTCGTTGGACTTGCGATTAGCGAGATTGCCAAACTCGGCATACCAACCTGTATTCATCGGTCGATGCTGACTGCCTTTTGGCACACAAAGAAAACACACGCCTTCACCTGATTGCGCATACTTGTATCCGCCCGAAAGGTAAAACGCACGCGCTTCAATCGGCTTCATTGAAAAGGGAATCGCACAAAAACTGTGGTAGCCATCAATCACAATCAAGGTCTCTTCTGATTTGACTTCAGAAACAATCTCTTCTAAACCTTCAACCACAAAGCCTGAATTGAAAAAAACATGGCTGAAAAAAACAAGGTCGTAAGTGGTGCGGCGCAATGCTTCAATAAACCGTGCTTCAAACGTTTCAAAAGGCTCAACGGCAATGCGCGTTACGAGAGCGTGTTGGCTTTCTTCAAGGCGTGAAATCTGTCGTGAGAAACTGTAAAACTCACTGTCGGTGGTCAGCACGCAAATGGGCGAGCGTTCAATGCACGAAAGCAAGCGCACGACAAACTCATGCGTGTTGGGCGCAAAGGCAATTTGTTCAGGAAACGAAAGTCCGATAAGTCGTGCAATGTGGCGTTGCGCGTTAGGAATGATGTTGGAAAAGATGTGTGCCCATTTTTTATCGGCAAGTCGCGCCGAGTCGTCCCAGTATTGAAGGTGTGCGTCTCGTGTAGCGTCAAGCCAGTAGTGGTGGCTGTGGGCGGCAAAGTGCAGTCGCTTTGGATTGGCAGAAAGAAACTTGGAGTAATGTGATTGATACATTTCAAAAGATAAACTTTATATTCCTGCAACTTAATCAAAAAGGAGTTACGACTATGAAATATACGCCCGCGTCTCGCACACAGAATTACAAATACGCCATTCGCAACATTGTTGTTGAAGCCAAGAAAATTGAAGCGCAAGGCAAGAAGGTGACTTACCTCAACATCGGAGACCCTGCGCTCTACGGCTTTCAGCCGCCACAAGAATTAGTCGAAGCCAATATCAAAGCCATGCGTGATGGTTATTCAGGTTATTCGCCTTCTGCAGGGATTCAAACCGCACGCGAAGCCGTTGCCGAAGAAGCCGCGCGAAGAAACATTCGCACAACGCCCGATGATGTGATTTTCACCTACGGTGCCTCTGAAGCCGCTGACATTGTCTTTACTGCCGTCCTCGAACCCGGTGATGAAGTGCTGGTGCCAAGTCCGGGCTATCCGCTTTACTCTGCAATCGCCACGAAAATCGGCGCAAAGGAAGTCAAGTATCGACAAAATCCAAAGAATAATTGGCAACCCGATATTGACGAACTGAAATCGCTTATCACATCGCGCACGAAAATTTTGGTAATTATCAATCCGAACAATCCAACAGGTGCGCTCTACACGAAAGAAACACTCGCCGCCATGCTTGATGTGGCAAGGCAAAACGGCTTGATTGTGATTGCTGACGAAGTCTATCACCGATTGATTTACGAAGGCACACATACGCCAATGGGCAGTTTAGCAGGCAATGATTTGCCGGTGGTTACAATGGAATCGCTGTCCAAAAATTACCTTGCGCCCGGTTGGCGATTGGGCTGGATGACAGTTACAAATGCTTCCATCATGCCCGAAGTGATGAGTGCGATTCGCAAATTGGCTGACGCACGGCTTTGCGCACCGATGTCGCCACAGCACGCGATTCCCGCCGCCATGAACTTGCCCCAATCCTACCTTGACAATACAATGGCACGGCTGCGTGCACAACGCGACACGACCTACTCCATGCTCAACAACATTGAAGGCATTACTTGCAATAAGCCCGAAGGCGCGTTCTACGCCATGGCGCAAGTGAATTTGCACAACGGCGAACTCGGCACAGATGAAGAATTTGTATTAGGATTGCTTCGTGAAAAAGGTGTGCTCTTCGTTCATGGTTCAGGCTTCGGCACAAACGCAACCGATGGCTTCTTCCGCATTGTCTTCTTGCCTGATGTGGAAACACTCAAAGATGTTTATGCGCGAGTCGCCGATTTCACCGCAACCTTCTACGAGCGCAACTTATCCCTTGCCAAATAACTTGCTTCGGAACGAACATCGGCTCATGCTCATCACGAATCGCACACGTGCGTTATTACCGTTGGAACAAGTGATTGAACGTGCGTGCGATGCGGGCGTGAGCCTTGTGCAGTTGCGCGAAAAGGATTTGGACGGAAAGCCACTCTTTCATCTTGCGCAATCGCTTCGTGAAATTACAACACGCTACGGTGCAAGGTTAATTATCAATAGCCGATTCGACATTGCCCTCGCCGCTGATGCTGACGGACTGCACTTGCCTGAATATGCGCTTCCTGTTCAAACGGTCAAAAAATTTTTCAGCAACCTTGTTGGACGGAGCGTTCATAGCGTTGAAGGCGCAAGAGATGCCGAACAAAGCGGCGCAGATTACCTCATCTTCGGACACATTTTTGAGACTGCTTCAAAAGACGGCACACCACGTGGATTAAACGCACTTCAAGAGGTTTGTAAAGCGGTTTCAATTCCTGTTTATGCGGTTGGCGGCGTTACGCCTGAACGGGTGCGTGTGTGTGTGGAGTCAGGCGCATTTGGCGTTGCAGTGATGAACGGCATTATGTCGGCAAGTGATGTGCAAGGCGCAGTCAGTGATTACCTAAACGCACTCACATAAAAATCATCGGAAATAAAAAAGCGGAAGGGGTGTTGGCTTCCGCTTTCGTGAATTTTGTGGAACTTTTGGTTAGGTTGTGTTGACAATTATTGACGACAACAACATCAAAGATGAAGCCAAATAAATGAACGTCAAGAAATTACGAGCGGTCTTATCGTATCGCTTCACAGCCCTTCGCTAATGCTTCAAGCGATTGAAAAAACCTTCCACCTTGTTTCGCTCCTTTGTAAAGCTCGCCATCTAACACTCTCGGCTGCAAACGATTGCGCCTAAACGGAATGACCACTGTCATCGTTGCGTTGGGCTTTAACAACTGACCAATAAACGCTGTGCTATCATAGCCTTTGTCAGCAACCATCGCCTCACACGCAATACCGTCCATCAAGCACGGTGCAAGACGAATATCCGCCACTTGCCCTTCGGACAGACAAAAACGAATCGGACTGCCAGTAGCCAAGTCGGGCGATCGGTTTGACGAAGCACTTCAAAGATGGCTTCCCATCACCTGCGCTTTGCCCAAATAAACGGTTATCTTTGGCGGTGCGTCCGAGATCAGACGGTTTGCCTGCGCAGAGCGGTTGAATCTTTTTCCATTAGACTTACTACATCATTAAAGGCTTGATTTAGGCAACCTTGACTGCAAAGCCTTACCCACGACCTCTCCCTGTTTTGGCTCCGCCAAAACGTCCCTCTCCTTACGAAAGGATAGGGACGTCGCACTGCGACAGGGTGAGGTTACATTCCCCTCGCCTTGCACACGATTAACGCTCGGTTGCGCAGGTTTGTGTAAATGCTTGCCTATTGAGCCGCCTTTCCTTGAAAGTGTCTTCAAGTGTTTCAAATTGCCCTTTTTGAACTGATTTTGAATGTAGTAAGTCTATTGTTTATCGGTGAGTTCGTGGCAACGCATACTTGGCTTTTTGACCCAAATCTACTCATCTTTGTTTGTCAACACAACTTAATTTGTCTCTTCGTTGAGATTCAAGGCTTCGATTTTATCGGCGGCGCGCTCAATATAGAGTGATGTGTCCTTGTAACTTCTTTGAATTGAACTGAAGAGTGAATACGCTTTGAGATAATCTTTTCTTTCAAAAGCGCGTTTGGCTTCGATATAAATTCTCTCAATTTCATCTTCGTTGGAAAGCATTTCACTGTTATCTCTTTGAGTTGCCGCTTTTAGTGCTTGCTGTCGGCGTTTATCTTGTTGTGCTTTTAAGGTGTTTATGGATTTAAGGGTGCTGTCAATATCGGGGCTATATGCAATGAGCCACAAGCGTTCATAGACTTTCTTGGCTTTGACATATTGTTTCTTTTTAAGGTAAGTGTCACCCGTTGCGCGAATTTCTTGAAGTTGTTTCTCAATTTCAGCCTTGTTTTTCTCGATAAATTCAGAGGCGGCAGTTTGAGAAGAATCAAAACGGAGAAGCAGTTTGTAGTAGCCTGCGGCGTCAGCAAGTTGGTTTTTAGCGATGGCTTCTTGTGCAGCGGTTGTGTAATAGGCAATCACGTTTTGCTCGTATTCTTCAAGTTCTTTGAGGCGTCGCGCGGCAAGTGTGTCGCCAAATTCTTGTTGCAGGAACTGAAAATCATCTCGGGCTTTTTGAAGATGCTCACGGCTGGTTAGTTGTTTAGCGTCTTGGAAACGCCGAAGTCCGCGTTCGTGAAGCAGTTGGATTTTTTCTTCTGTGGAAAACCGACTTGCCCAACGCACATCAAGCGAGGGTGGCGGCGGCGGTAGGCTTGTCGTTGGCTTTGTTGAAGAACAGCCAATAAGAATCAGAAGTATGGAGACAGCAAAGACTTGTTTCATGTGCCTTTGATGGTTTCAGTCTGATACATGACACGGTAGAGATTCAGTGCAGTTTGTTTTCCTTTAAGCGGCAAGGTGAAAGATTCACTCAACTCACAGTTCGCTTGGGAAAGATGTTCTTTGACTGTTTCAGAAATGAGAATTTCACCCGCTTTGGCGTTACTACAAAGGCGTGCGGCGGTATTAACTGCGTCTCCAATCGCTGTGTAATCCATTCGGTCTCTACTGCCGATGTTTCCGACAACCACAACGCCTGTATTGATTCCGATACCGACTTGCAAGGTTTCAAACACTTTTTCACGTTTTGCAAGCATTGCCATCGCTTGTTGAATTTTAATCGCGGCTTGAACCGCACGAAGTTCTTTATCCTCTCCGCGAAAAATTGCCATCACTTCATCGCCAATAAACTTATCAATGTCGCCTTGATGCTTTTTGATGATTTCAACTTGTAGGTTTAAGAGTTGATTCAGGTATCGCACCACATCGTCAGGCGCGTTTTGTTCGGAAAATGTCGTGAATCCGCGCACATCAGAAAAGAACAAACACAGTTCATTGCGCATGCCGCCGAGTTCTAATTCATCAAGTTGTTTTTGTCGGATTTGCTCGATGGTTGAGCCAGAAATATACCTTGACATCATGAGTCGCTCTTTGACGGCAACGGTCATCTCGTTAAATGAATGTGTCAGTTCAGCGACTTCATCGTGTCCCTTCACAGGTAGTTGATTGAATTTGCCTACGGCAACTTCCTTCGTTGCTTTATTGAGCTCTTTAATGCGTTGAATTAAAACTGCAGTAAGCAGGCTGATAGCTAAAAGCGAAATCGCAAAACCAATTAAGCCAATCAGCAGTGTTTGTGTTCGTTTGCGTGCAATCAGTGTGTTGATGTGCTCGAGCGAAAAAATCAATCGGCTATATCCAAGAAATACGGTCTTGCTTGCCGTTTTGTATTCGATTTTATCTGTTAAATACACTTTGTTGCCCTCAACATAACTCGAATCACTATAGCGAGAAAGGTCGAGCCAAAGCAAACTATCAACAACTTCTCCGCTTAAATCTTGTCGTCCCTTATCGTAGTATGCGTAGTATCGGTGTTTAGCATCAACAAACATGATTACTTCCAATCCTTCAATGTCAGTCTCGAAAATTTGTTTAAGCGTTTCTTGAAGCGCGAGCCTGCCGTTTTCGCCCACCGACATTGATTCTTCGCCGACCGTGTTGACGACTTTGAATAAGGTCTTAAAGTTTTTATCGGAGAGATCAATTAAATCTTGCTTTTCGGATTTGAAAATGTTGAAAAGAATGTAGAGCAAGATGACAAGGAAGATAACTGCAAACGAGAGGCTGTATTTTTTTTGGAGCGTTAGTTTTGTGAGCCGCTTTACAAACAGTGATGCGTCGGAATGCGAGTTTGTATCCGAAAGTTGCGCCACAGTGCAACAGAGATTTAATTTTGAGAGATGCACAAATATACGGCTCACAAGGCGTAAAAAGCGTAAATTTCAACCCACTTCACTCTTCATCAAAAAACTATGTCGATGATTTACTTCTTCACACTGCTGTTTGTTTTCATTCCATTAGTCAGCCTTGCGCAAACTCTTGTGCTTCAAGTCAAAGGCACGGTTGAGCGCACTGTTGCGCCGAATCAATGGACAATCGCAAAGCGCGCCGATACGCTTCGCTTAGGCGATAGGTTCAAAACTGCACGCGCTGCGCAAGCCCTCGTTCGTTTTAATGATGGCTCAATTTTGCGCATTGCAGAACGCACGGAAGTCGCATTCGTTGAGCCAAAAGACAAATCATCTCGGGAAGTGAATGTCGTGAAGGGATTGCTGACTTATGACGTGAAAGCCAATCCTAACGAGCCGTTCCGATTCAAATCGCCGACCGCTGCCGCCGCAATTAAAGGCACGACAGGCTCATTTGAAACCGATGGCAGAGCCACGAACTTTATTGTTGAAAACAGCGACACGAAAGACGATGTCGCAGAATTTGAAACCGCACGCGGCGAAAAGAAATCGCTTGGCGTTGGCGAAGTCGCTGTGCTGAATCGTGCAGGCAAACTCACGCTTCGCCAAATTCTTGAAGAAGAACGCCGCGCGATTCAAAACGAAATCAGTGAGATGCGCAAAGCCGTTGAAGAAGAACTGCGCAAAATCAAAGAAGAAGTCGAGCAAATGCGCCGCGAAACTCAAGAGCAACTTAAACGCGATGCCGATAGTCTGCGAAAAAACCTCGACGAGATGAAGCAAGAACAACAAAAAGATGCAGACGACACCAAACGCGAAATCGAAAAACTCAAAGAAGAAATGGAGAAAGAAAAAAAGGAGATGAAAAAACTCTTTGACCGATGAATGACTCCCGATTGCGCAACGCCTTGTTTCTGCTTTCTTTTCTGACGGCGTGTGCCGTTTGCGCAGTCGGCATTGTCTTTACTGGCTTGCGACTCCATTTAGAGCCAAAATCGTTTGAAAAAGGCGATGCCTTGCTTTCCGTTTGGAACATTCCGATTGAATCGGAATCGCACCGCCTATTTCTCTTTCGCTTGATTGAAACAAGCAAGGTCGAGCCTCTGATGGTAGAGCGGATTCGTGAGCGAAAAGTTTATCGTGTTACGTTTGATGGCGAGTCTCAACAAATTGTGCCTGTTCTTGTTCGCGATACGCTTTCGCTCTCGCTTTCAGTGCCAACGGTCAAACGATTCGGCGGACTGTATCTGTTGGGCGTGGTGATGTTATGCGCCGTGTTTCTTTTCGCCGCATGGTTTGTTGAGCAGAAATCCCCCTTTGACGACCGAAGTCTGCCGTTCAGCCTTACCTCAATGCTGATTGCTGTCATGATTGCAACAGCACAAGCCCGCCTTGATACTCACTTGTTCTCTGTTGCAAGCGCACTGCACATTGGGTTTCTTTTTGCCTACACGCTTGCGCCTGCTTTCTTTTTTCGTTGGAGTCTCACTTTTCCGAAATCACGCACCCGTTCAAGTCATCGCATCATGTTTTATGTGTTGATTCTGTGCGCAGTGGTGCTATCTCTCTATGCGGCGGTTCAATTTCGCGAGGCAGTTGTAGAAAAGACGTATCTGTTTTTTCAGCAGTATCAGACGGCACTCAATTTATGCCGTGTGTTTTTTGCGCTTTTGATGATTGGCGCACTCTTCAATCTTTCACGTGCCTACACACACTTACAAGCCGAAGGCGATTTACGGCGACTGCGTTGGACGCTTGTCGGCACAGGCGTTGGCGCACTGCCGTTTGTGTTGTTCTCGATTTTTCCACTTGTGATGTTTGATGTTGCGCCTATTCCTGATGAACTTACGGTCTCACTCTCGCTTCTTGCGCCTCCGATGATTGCGATTGCAATTACTCGTTATCGTTTGCTTGATATTGATGCGCTGTTCAGCCAAAGTTTTATGTTTCTTACAACGCTCTTGCTTATGGGCGCGCTCTACGGTGCAAGTGTGTTTCTGCTTTCACAACTGTTTGCTTCGGCGGAATCATACTCACCGTATCTCATTTCTGCCTTTGCGGCAATTTTCGTTCTTATTTGTTTTGAGCCGATAAAAACTCGCGTTCAAGCCTTTGCGAATCAGCATATTTTCAAAGCGCAATTCAACGCACAGCATGCCGAAGCGCAACTCACTGCCCAAATACAAAAGGCAACTAGTGAAGATGACCTCGCCGAAACACTTGCACATCATCTTTACATATTGCTTGGCGTTTCATCGGTTGCGATTACCTATTTCACGCGCAATAGCAATCGGCTTAAACTTTACGCCGAAAGAAATTTCATCTTGAAAGAGCCAAGAAGCATTTTGTTTTCGCCACCTGATTTAGAGCCGCAACTTGTTGCACGCCGAGAGCAACTCGAAGAAGGCATTGCTTACTGCCCTGCTGATGAATCGCGTTTTGAACGTTGGCAGATTGCGCTTGCTGTTCCGATAGCGTCGGAGCGTGCCACACAGGGCTACATTTTGCTCGGCGAAAAACAATCGCAACTTGCCTTCAACGCCGAAGAAATCCATTTGCTTCAAAGCATTGCTTCGCAAACGGCTATCACACTTGCGCGTCTGCGATTGCAACGCGACCTTGCGCTCAAAAGCGAAGAAGCCCAACGGCTACGAGAACTTTCCGAACTCAAATCTTACTTTGTTTCCAGCGTCTCGCACGACCTTCGCACGCCGCTTACTGCCATCAAACTCTTTGCTGAAATGCTTTCCGCTAAAATCGATGATGCTACAGCCAAGAAATATCTTGCGATGATTCAAGGCGAAAGCGAGAGGCTCTCAAAAATGGTCGCTAACATTTTAAGTTTTGCGAAATCCGAAAAGGGCATTGAAACCCATCGATTCGAAACGCTGAATCTTTCTGCACTGGCTCATGAAGCCTTAGAGGCTCTTGCTTATCAGATTGAACTCGGTTGCTTTGAAGTGCAAACGCATTTTCAGGCAGAGCCACTTTGGATTGACGGCGATAAACCTTCGCTCTTGCAAGCGATTGAAAATTTGCTCTCAAACGCAATGAAGTATTCGGGCGATTCAAAGCGTATTGAGGTTCGAACATTCAGAGAGGGAGCAAGTGCAGTCTTGTGTGTTAAGGATTATGGGTTTGGGATTTCAGAAGCCGACCAAGCGCGACTGTTTGAGCCGTTCTTTCGCTCGTCTGATGAACGCGCCAAGCGACTCGGCGGTGCAGGATTAGGACTTGCACTTGTCAAAAACACCATGAACGCTCATCAAGGCAATGTGCTTGTGAAAAGTCTTGTTGGAGAAGGAAGCGAATTTCAATTACACTTCCCGCTGAAAAGTTCATGAAACCTACCCACTGCTTAGTGGCTACTCCTCGTTCTGAATGAGTTGCTTGTAGGTTTCGCGTTTGCGAATGAGTGTGGCTTTCTTTCCATTCACCATAACTTCGGCAGGTTTGAGCCGTGCGTTGTAGTTGCTCGACATCACCGCGCCATATGCCCCCGCCGAAAAAATCGCAACATGTTCGCCTTCTTTGACTTCGGTGATTTCTCGATCGAGTGCGAAGAAATCGCCCGATTCACACACGCCGCCGACAATGTCAGTAATGATAATCTCGCGCTCTTTTTGCTCAATCGGCAAAATGTCGTGATAGGCTTCATAGAGCATTGGGCGAATGAGCTCCGTCATTGCCGCATCAACAATCACGAAGTTCTTTCCGCGATGATTCTGCTTGCGATAGAGAACCTCCGTTACCAACACGGACGCATTCCCGACAATGAATCGCCCAGGCTCAAAGAGAATTTGCGCCGATTGATTTTTGAGCAACGGAATCAATTTTTCTGCAAAGACTTCAATATCGGGCGCAGGTTGGTCTTTGGAATAAGTGATTGGAAAGCCGCCGCCAATATCGAGATACTTCACCTGAAAGCCTTTTGATTCGGCAATCGCTTTCACGCCTAAGAGTTTGAACAGTGCTTCAAGGTAGGATTGCGTGTCGAAAATCTGTGAGCCGATGTGCATTTCTAACCCGACAAATTTCAGGTGTTTGTGCTTCGAAAGTGTTGCGAAAATTTCTTCGGCAAGCATTTCATCAATGCCGAACTTTTTTTCATCGTTGCCTGTGGTGATGTAGGGGTGAGTTTCGGCGGCAACGTTGGGATTGATGCGAATCGCAATCGGTGCAACGGTTTTCAGTTTCTTCGCTATCTCATCAATAACGCGTAGTTCCGAGAGCGATTCAACTTTTTGAAATAAGACTTTGGATTTAATCGCATACTCAATTTCGGCTTTGGTTTTGCCTACGCCCCCGAAGATGATTTTTTTCGGCTTCGCCCCTGCTTTTAACGCGCGAAAGAGCTCGCCGCCTGAATTGACATCAAAGCCGCTTCCCTCTCGAACCAGTGTGCGAAGCACAGCAAGCGTGTAATTGGCTTTGACTGAATAACACGTGAAGTGGTCAAGTGGCTTGAAGGCTTTTTCAAATCGCCGATATTGTGTGATGATGGCGTTTTTGCTTGTTACATACAAGGGCGTTCCAAATGTTTCGACAAGGTCGCGAATTTTGATGCCTTCGCAGTAAAGGTGGTCTTTTTTGTAGTAGAAAAAATCGTCGGTCGGCACGTCTGTTTAGGGTTTAGTGAACTTCTTGCCCTTTTGGCGTGCGAAGTTACGAAAAGCGAGACGATTAGAGTGTGTTTGACAGAAAATTACGAAGCAAGATTATTTTGAAAAACTTTTAGTTTGACAAACTTTCAGCAAAAATTCGAAGACTTCGACCTCTACACACAAATTTTCAATAATGTCTTCTCGAGATAAAATTTCACCCTCATAGTCCCTTGTAATTATGAGATAACAGTCCTTCATTGCTTTAGGGCTGTATGCAGATAACAGCATTGCGATACCTTTTTCTTCTATTCCCCCAATAGGAAGCGAAAACCATATCCCTGTATTTGGAATGAGTATTTCGTAATCACGAAGCCTTGTTATTTGCTTTGCATAAAACTTTGTGTTCTTTTGAAATTCCTTTGAGAGGATTTGTCCTTCGATTAAGGAGTGTGTCAAATTAAAGCCAAAATAAACTCTACCATCACTGTTAAATGTTACTGCCACAGACGCTCTATGTGTATGTTTCCTATCAGTTCCCAATCTAAGCAGGTAATGGTCATTCTGACTGAAATAACTGATATGAGGATACAAGCCTTTGTCCTTAAACATCTGATACAATTCGGTTTGAACCTCTTCTAGCACAGGCAGTATGTTTAAGGTGTAGTATTGCTTTTTTGCTTTTTTGTTCTCTGTATCCAAATATTGCTGATGGGCGGTCAGTAAATCAACTTTTTGAAGTGATTCTGTGGGTAAGTGTATGGGACATTTATTTTTTTCACCTTGATAGGTCAGTTTGAGCCCGAAAACTTTTTCTTCCCTGTAATCTTTGACAACACTGTATGTAAAGAAATGAACTTTGCCCTTCAAAGGCTCATAATTTGCTGCTTCATAGTCTCTTCGGTCAAAATCAGGAGCAAAAAGCAGAACTTTAAGGTTTTGCCAGTTGATTTGATAAAAGTTAACCTTCTGCGAAATCTCTTCTTTAAGACTCTGCGCAAGTGCTAAATATTGTGAGGCTTGACCAATGATATGTCTGTTTCTTGATTTTTTGAACTCTATAATAAACGGATTGTGCTTTTTGTCAATAGCAAAAACATCAATCCTCAACTTTTTAATGTTTAATTCCTTTTGCGCAACAACAAAATTGTATGACTTCGCCGATTCGCAAAAAAAATCTCTGATTTGTTTTTCTGAAAACATCTTTTTGGCAGCAAATAATTGTCAAAATAAATTCTCCCTATCCAAGCCTACCTCACCCATTTTTCTTGGATACGTCCTGTTGCCCAGAGGTAATCGCTGATGGCGCGAAGGTAGTCGGCGCGGGCTTCGATGAGTTTATTTTGGGCTTCGGCAGTGGCACGCTCGCGCAGGTTCAAAATCAAGATAGTGCTTTCGCCGAGTTGGAATTTGCGTCGCTCACCTTCTTGCACCAAGTAGGCATACTGCACTTCGCGCTCGGCAACTTCGACGCGCTCTTTGGCACGCTCAATCGCAGAGACCGCATCATCAATGCTGGCTAAAATTTTTCGTTCAATTTCCAAGCGTTTGAGTTCAGTGCGTCGCACTTTGATTTCCGCCAGTTGCACATTGGAATTGGCTTCGCGGAAAAAGAGTGGCTGTGAAACGGTCAATCCCAATCGGTAATCGTTCACGCCGAAGGTTGAAAATTTATACTGCATGGCTTCTGCGCTGAGCTCAATGAACGGACGTTGAAATTCCGAGTTGAAGGCGAGATCGATGTTTGCGGAGCGTTGCTGGAATTCAATTTGTCCGATTTCGGGGCGTTGGACAAGCGCAATGCGTTTATCGTTCTGAATTTGAAATGGCGAGATGCTTGGCAACGGCGGCAGTTTGGTTGGCATGGCAGTGAGGGGTTTCGGCGTGCCGTCTTGATTCCACAGAAACACAGAGAGTTTGATAGTGGCGGATTCGGCTTTGCGCTCGGCTTTGAGCAAATCGCCGCGTCGTTTTTCGACTTCAAGCAAGGCTTCAACGGAGTCGATGGGTGCCGCTTCACCGCGTCGGGCGCGCTCTGCAATGCCTTTGTATCGGACGATGGCGAGGTCAAGCACGGCTTTGGCGACGTCCATTTGTCCGTAGGCTTCTGCCCAACTCCAATAAGCCAGTGAGGCTTCACGCAAGAGGTCGTTTTGCTGTTCGCGCTGATTGGCTTTGGCGAGGTCGAGCATGAAACTGGCTTTGGCAAGCGAGGCACGACGTTTATCGGTAAAAATGCCTTGTAGGAGCGGAATTTTGATGCCAATACTGGCTTCACCTTCGCCGACCGTGCGGTCGACATTGCTGATGCGTGTGCCTTCGCCACGTTTGTATTTGGCGATGAATTTTGGACCGAAAAGCGTTGAGAACGGCAGTTCTAATCCTGTATTCAGCACATTGGCAGTCGGCGTGCCGTCTTTGGTTTTGTATTCGTATTGAAGGTTGAACATTGGGTCAAATCCGCCAAGTGCGTTGCGAAGCGAAGCCGATGCCACATCGTTTTCTAACTCTGCTGAAATCGCAGTAGGATTGGCTTGAAGCACAAGGTCGAGAAATTGCTCAATCGTGATGGAATCGCCTGACATGACATAGAATCGTTGCGATTGTGCAAAGGCAGTTGACACAAGACAAAGAAGTGTTAGTGAAGAGACGAGAAGAAATTTTGCCACAAGTTGTTGTGATGAACGGTTCAAAATGAAAAGTTGACTCTGCGTCTTGATATTGAACTTCTCACTTTGTTTTTGAAATCGGCGGTTTGGCTTTTGCATCGCTTCCTTTGCCTGCTTTGACAGGAATAATTGGCGGGAAGCCATTGAGTTGTCGCCAAAGTTCATATCCAAGCGGGACTTCGTTTAAGAGAATCCAGCCTGTTACTTCCGTGCCTTGGCGCAAGTAAGCGCGCGATGGCCAAGGCTTATCATTTGGGTCAGGCACGACCAACACGCGATATCTGCCGCTACCGTCGTCAACCGCATCAATAACTTTGACAATGCCTCCAAATGTGCCGATGGCGAAGTGAGGAAATCCGCCACCTGGGGCTTGAATTGCAGGGAAACCAGCAAATTGCAATCGTACTTTTCTGCCTGTATCGACAATCGCTGCGTCCAGACTGCCAATGTAAATTTCTGCCGCAATATCATCGGTTTCAGGCACAACAATAGCAAGTTTCTCGTTTTTCTTAACAGCTTGACCGTCACCCACTTGCATAATACGCGTAACATAGCCGTTGATTGGCGAGAGCACTACCCCGAAATTACGGCGGTTCGTGACATTGCCGAGTTCCAAATCGGACTTCGCAATTTTGGCTTCTGCTAATCGCTGTTTGGCTTGCAGTTCAGTATTGGCGTTGGCTAAGGCTTGGTTTTCGACTTCTAAATTGGTTCGTGCTTTGACAGAGTCGTTGAGAGCTTTTTGCAGTGCTAGGAGATTTGTTTCCAATTCACGCCTTGATGCCAGCCCTTGCGAAAAAAGCGATTCTGCACGTTCATAGCGAACACGCGCCGTTGCGGCATCGATATTGGCATTAGTAACAGCGGCTTCAGCGGCAAGCACTTTTGCTTTTGCCTGAATCACTTTTTGCTTAGCGATAATGACTTCTAATTGCGCTTCGGCAACTTCGTTATCGCGAATGACTTGTTGGCGTTCTTGAAATTTTGGGTCTAAAAACTTTGTATCAATATCGCGTAGCACGACAATCGTATCACCTTCTCTGACATAATCGCCTTCTTTAACATACCACTTTTCAATACGCCCTTCAATTAGGGCATCAATCGTTTGTGGACGTTGGTCAGGTGAAAAGGAGGTTACGATTCCTGACCCTGCTACGTTTTGAATCCATGGAGCAACAATCAGAATGATAACAAATGCGACAAGCGTTAAGACAATCCCTCGTGCCAGTGGCACGGCATTATCTGGCGTTCTGACCAATCGGAGTGCAGTGGTATAGTAGTGCGGAATCGGAAGTTGTCCCACATCATACGCAACAATTTCACTGTGTTCGTTTTTGACAAGTGCGGTTTCTGTATGTCCATTTTGCACTGTTGCAGGCGAAATCTGGCTCTCTTTGGTCGTCATCGTCTATCTCAGTTCAGGGTTTAGTGATGTTGAGTTGCACTGACTTGACCGCCACTTCAATAGCGGCTTTTTCTTCTCGTGTCTGCCGCACCAACTCGGGAAAGAGTTCGGCGAAGAGAGAGTTTTCTTTCAACGCTAACTCAAACGGCAACCCATTCTCCACAATTTTGCCATCCTTCAACACATAAACCATTTCGGAACGGCGAATGAGTTCAGCATCATGAGCGATGTCGATAATTGTCCAACTTTTCTCTTGGTAGAGTGCGTGAATCAAGTCAAGTTTGACACTTTCTTCAACTCCTCCAAAACATTCGTCAAGAATGAGTAGTCGTGGCTTGCCGATAATGGCACGCGCAACCATAATTCGGCGGCGGATACCGATTGAGACATTCTGCCCCATTGGCACGAGATGGGTTTTCAATCCATCGGGAAGGGCATAGACTTCATCGTAAAGTTGTGCGGTTTTGAGTGCCCAAACAAGTTGCTCGTAGGTGAAGTCGCGCCCCATTGTGATGTTTTCTTCAATCGTACCGTCAAAGAGTTCATTGGTTTCCATGACAATGCTGACGGTTTTGCGAATACCCTCTAAACTCATTCGGCTAATATCATAACCATCAATCATAATTCTCCCGCGCGAAGGCTCATAGAATCCCAAGAGCAAGTTTGCCAAAGTTGTTTTGCCTGAACCACTTGTGCCGACAAGGCTGACCCGTGCGCCTTTTTCAATATGAAGTGTCACATCTTTGAGAACTTTGTGATGTGCTTCATATCCAAACTCGACATTTTCGAAATCAACCGATACTGCGCCATCAAAATTTGGTGCGGGTTCGCCGCCACTGGGCTCAAGCGGTCTATCGACAAGATGCGAGACTTTATCAATCGCCGTGAAGAGGTCGTAGTGATGTTCAAATTGCTCAATAAGTTTTTCTATCGCCCCCAGCATTGCAATCACAACAAGTTCTGCGGCAACGAGCTCGCCAATCGTTATCTGTTCACTCAGGACTAACGCACCGCCCAAACCAAGCACACCAACCGTTGCCCCTGCTCGGAAAATGACCGACCCAATCATCTGACGCGCCAGCACTAAAAAGTGCTTATGCCGTGCTTCAACATACTTGACCGCAATAGAATCAACCCGCTGATAAACAAACTCAGGCTTTGCAAATAACTTGAAACTGGCTTGGCACCGCGCAATTTCTTCAAACCATGAAACAAGCGCGTATTTCTTCTTTGACTCCTTAATGCTCGTTTCCAATCCTTCATGACCCAAAACAAAAATGACAATCGGCACAAAGGCAAGCAATGCAAGGTCAAACAAAATGAAAAACGGATGATAAATTGCAAGTAAAATCAAGCCAACCACCACGACCAACCCCGACCCTGTGCCATCAAGCAAAAATTTGCCAATCGTTTTTTGAATCGTGAGCACATCGAAGAAGCGATTGACCACTTCAGGCGCATATTCTTGATTAAACGCCGATTGCGTCATTCGTGGCAAGCGATAAGCAATGTCAAACGATGTGCGCACGAAAATGCGGCGTTGCAACACATCAGCCACATAACGCTTCATCACATCAAACACCCCAACAATCAGCAACCCAATCGCAACCAACACGCATAGCACCACTAATTGAGAAGACAGCCCCATCATCACTGAATTAACAATCGCCGATGCCGAAAGCGGCACCACCAGCGACATTAGCCCAACCATCGCTGCATAAACAAACACTATCAAAAAATCTTTTCGCTCTTCCTTAAAGAGTTTGAAAAGCTTTGAAAAAAGATACTTCACATCAATTTCGTGGTGATGCTTGCGATGTTCTCCGTTGTGATGGGGTGCGTGATTGTGGCGCATTTTTTCCCGAAGCGGCGTTTCATGCTCTTCCGTCGCCAAAAAAGAATCTATCTCGCCGTCAAAAACAAGCATCAAAATTTCCTTTTCTTTCTCAAACAAATCAGACACCGAAAGCCACTCTTGCTTTCCCGTTGCAAAATTTTTGATTCTTAATGCTTTACGTCGGTTGTCAAAGGCTTCTGCAAAGCAAAGGTCATCAGAGAGAAAGAAAAAAAAGTGCTTGGCTTTCTCTTTGAGCAGGTGATTTTCCGAAAGTCTCATCACGCGTAGCGACAGGTGAAAGGCTTGACCAATGCGCTCCATGTGATGGAGCACTTTCTCTCGTGGCAGGTCTTGATGCCGAATAAAACTGTGAATATCTTCGGGCGGAACAAAAATGCCCGTCAGTTCGCGCAAATAATCAAACGCATCATCGATTTGTCGCTCAAACTCTATGAACTGGCTGTCTTTCGGTTGCTGTTGCATCGCGTGCAAGGTGATTTGAAAATCTTTGGCATTCACAAATAAATGACAGTTCCAAGAAATTTTAACAAGTTCTCAACAAAATTTCTTCAAGACGTAAAAAACGCATTGACCCAAACCGTCATTAACAAAGGTAAAGTTTCGTTGGAAGAAATCTTACACCAAAATGGTCTGAAGGGTTGCAGTTAGATTTTCCACATCGAAAGGCTTTGGAAGAAATGCGGTATTCCCCTTGGCAAGCAAGGCACTGAGTTGAATTTCGCGCTCGTGTCCTGAAATGAACACTATCGGAAGCGCAGGGCGCAACTTGCGCAACTTTTCTGCAAGCACATCGCCACGCATTAAAGGCATAATCAAGTCCGTAATCACCAGCGAAATCTCATCTCCATATTGCTCAAAGACCCTCAGTGCATCTTCACCATTTGGGGCAGTGAGAATGTTGAAGTCATCACTCAACGCATCGGCAAGCAGGTCGCGAATCAAATCTTCGTCATCAACAATCAAAATCGTTCTCTTTTGCTGTGGCAATGCCATAAAGCTCTTTCTTCGGAATCTTGTTAAGGTAGTAAAACTATCTCAAATAGACACGCAGTTGCGGCAAACCGACTGCCAACAGCACAAACACTGCGGTAATCAGTTTGAAATCAATCGGGTCTAATCCAATTTGAAGCGCAAATGCGACCAACATTCGGAACACAATCGCACCGACTACCACAAGCAGAAGCAAGCCTGTAACTCCAACCTTGCGCCGCGCACCGAACACAAGCGATTCGCCTATAATCACACTTGCCAAGCCAAACACAATAATCCCAATTCCCATACCAATATCCGCAAAGCCTTGATACTGCGCCACGAGCGAGCCTGAAAGCGCAATCAGTGCGTTGGAAAGCCCAATGCCGATGATTTTCATGAAGTCGGTATCCACGCCTTGTGCGGCAATCATGATTTCGTTGTCGCCCGTTGCTCGCATTGCCAATCCAAAATTTGTTTTGAAGAGCAAGGCTAATAATGCCCAAATCAACAGAATCACAACTGAAAAGAATGTGATTGCCACGACATACTTCGGCAGTGCCGAAAGCGATTTTTCAAACGGCGTGATGATATTTTGAACGGTCAAAAGTGGCACATTGGCACGCCCCATGATTCGCAGATTGATGGAATAAAGCGCAGTTGTAACCAAAATGCCTGACAGCAAGCCATTGACGCGCAACTTCGTGTGAATTACGCCTGTGAGCGTGCCTGCAACAAAGCCCATTGCGCTGGCAACGATAATCGCAAGTATGGGTGGCGCACCTGAAACCAGCATTGTTGCCGTAACGCTTGCGCCGAGCGTCAGACTGCCGTCAGCGGTAATGTCGGGGAAATTGTATATGCGCATGGTGATATAAACCCCCATCGCTAAAAAGCCGTAGCACAAGCCAAGTGCGATGGAGCCAAGCCAAGATTCCATTGATTTTTTGTGGTAAGTGTCTCGTTTGAACGCAAGGTAGCGACTTTGCCGCCACTCTCCCAAGTTTTACGTTAATTTAATTGTTAAAATACTTGGCATCACTTTAACTTTCGGCTCTGATTCAAACCAATTTCTTACTCTCAAAACTAAACTGATTTGAAGTCTGATGAGACTTTTCCTTCTGCTACTCACACTGCTTACGGCATACCGCGCCCTCGCTCAAACCGAGAGAGAAGTTACGATTGTGCAACACAACGGCGAAGAAGTAAATGGATACATCAAAATTCGCGGCGAGGTGAAAAACACTTATTCCAACGCGCTTGCTTCGGTCAGAATCGAGATTGAATATCTCGACAAAAACGGCAAGCCACTTGGCGTTGAACGCTTTACGGCAAAAGACGCAGGCGTAATGGCAAAAGATGAAGTCATGGCATCTCGCGATGTGATTCCGCCCGGCGAAATTTCCCCGTTTGAACGCACCCGCGACATTGGCAAATTGAAAGGACAATTCGGCTCATACAAAATCAAAGCCTCTGGATTGCTCCTAAAAGAAAATCTCACTTCCGCAACCATTTCCGATGTAAAGACCACACCTGACGGCAAAGGATTTAGAGTTACAGGCACTTATCAAGCCACAGGCAAAGAGCCGTGCAAAAATCCAACCGTTATCGTTGCTGGGTATGACGCATCAGGCAACCTTCAAGAACTTCAAACGCTCTCGCTGACTGACGACGGCACCTACAAAGGCAAACCGCTCAACGAAGTTGCGCCCGGCAAGTCGCAACCCTTTTCGCTTTTGCTTCCAAATGTTTCGGGCAAAGTTACTTCCGTGAAAGTCTTTGCTTCACATTCGTGGTATTGAAATTGATAGCGCAGATTGGCTCAATCCAAAATTTCCCAATTCACGCCCAAACGAAACGAGCGCGTGTAGGCAGGAAAAAACGGCGCACGGAAAATCGGCGTATCAAAAACATTCTCAACAAAAAAGAAAATCATGCCACTGCCGATGCCTGCCCAAAGTTGCGCGTCAAGTGTGGCTTTTGGGCGAAGCGCGCCGAATTGCAAGTTGTTATCGCGCAGTGCGCCGTTCTGCTCAATAAGATTGAAGAAAAACGCCGATTGTCGCTCACTGTTTTGAAGTGCGGCGGAAAGGTCGGTTTGAAAGTAGCCTGCAACGCCAAGTTTCAAATCGAGTGCGCCGTTGAAAAGTTTGTTGCGAAAATAAATTCCGCCGTTGGCATAAACGCGCGGTAAGTATAACACGCGCCGACTTTGCGCCTCGACCGTGTCGCCTTGCAACTGCAATCCGCCTGTAAAAGCCTTATCAGGAGTTGAAAGCAGTGAGTAATCTAAAACTATCGTTGCGTTTAAGTTTGATTCAATCACCCCAATTTTGCTCTGCACGGCAAGCCCTAATCCCGAATATGAAAGCGATTGCGCTTGAAGCGATTGGTAGCGCAGGTCGAGTATAGTGTCGCTTGTGCGGCGTTGCACAACGGCGTAAGGATTCGCAACGATTGTCGTCAATGATGAGAGCCGAAGTTTGAGCGCGTCGGTGTAGTGCAGTTCTGCGCCGAGTTCGGCTTGGCTCACGCGCTCATTCTGCCAAGTTTGCGTCCCACGAATATCGGTCGCTGAAAACACTTCGCGTAGCGATGGCACGCGGCTTGTCGTAGAAAGCGATGCAAAGAGTTTCAGTGTGGCTTGGCGCAATTTTGAAAGCGGCACATTCACTTCGCCCCCAATTCCTGTTGAAAGAAAACTGCTGACAACATTCTGCCCAAGCGTGTTCGTAACTGTTTTCGTAGTTGAACCTATTGACGCACTCACTTCCAACGCTTCACCGAAGATGAGATTTTCAAATCGTGTTTTCGCGCCTGCCATGAGTTCAACCGTGTTCAAGTTCGGCTCGATGTTTTGAGATAACTTGTTGGAGAGCGTGTTGTTTTTGCCGACCGATTCCAACGAATACGTGCCTCGCAATCCAAGCGAAAAGAAAAAGAGTTTGAGCGATTGTGTTGCGCCGAAGGAAAGTCGTGATGAGGTTTCAAAGTCTCTGAATCTTTCGCCGATGTTCTGCTGAAACGTGTTGGAAAATTCCGTGAGGGCAATCCACGCCTTGAACAAATTAAGCGAATCGGCTTGAAAGCGTTTTGGAATAAAGGGAAGCGCGGTTTGCAGTTCGACTTTGTAAAGTGAGAGCGTGTTTTTTCGTTGGGCGAATTCATTTTCGATGATGGTGCTGAGTGGCGAGAAGATGTCGCCGCCCAGTCGCGTGGTTTCAAACAGGTTTGCGCCGCCGAAGGGTTTAAGATTGAGCAAATTGCGCTCGAGTGCAAAATTGAAATATGTTCTGATGCTGTATTGATAGCGCAAGCGCAGACGCCATTTGTTGACTTCGCTCGATGAGCCGAAGCGGTCTGCCCCAAATCCGCCTGAATTACGAAAGATGCCTTCCGCGCCTTCACGCACATAGCCGCCGTAAAAACTCCACCGCTCTGAAAGGTTCAATGCAAAGGTAATATCCATTTTGTTTGTTGAGCCTGAAAATTGGTAGTAATGCGCTTTCGTGTAGCCTTTCGCCGCCACAATAGTTTGCGTTTTGGATTCAAGTACAATCGGCAATGCAGAGAACATAAACGCACCGTAGCCGCTAAAGAGATTGAGTTCAGAAAACGATTCGCTCGAAAGATGATTGTAAAACGCTTGCGAAGAAATCACATCGTTCAGTAAGACTTCATCAAGGTAAATGGCTTGATAGCGCGTGCCTAATCCGCCAATGAGCAGTTCATGTTGCTGACCGAGTTCGACTTTATCGCGCAAAAAAAAATTCGGCGTACAGGCAAAGTAATCTTCAACGTGGCGATGATAGATGAAATCGCGAGTGCTATCAATCGCGTGATGCGGCGTGGCAAAGAGCGACGGCACGGGCGGAAGCATTTTGTAAAACTTGACACTATCGGCTGACTTTGAAGGGTTGAACGTCCGAGGTGGCTTTTGGGTTAGGTTAGATTCAAATACTTGTGCTTTTGTTGAAAGTGAATCTTGCACTGTGAGCGAATCGACCTGTTGTGTCTCAACCTTTCGTGACTCAACTTTTTGTGCCAAGATGGAGGGTGAGAGAGCAGAAGTGAAACATATCACAACGGCGAAAACGAGAATTGGTAATGCGCTGAAATTATATTTCATTTGTAAAGATTCGGCGTTCCGCCTATTATTTCACTTCGCGGCAACCGAAATATACAGAAATCGCTTCATGCAAATGGCTTAATCACGATTTAATCACGATGCGTGGAACTTTCCCTTGCACAAATACGAATTAACAGGACTTATTCTCACTTTTACTTAAAAGACGAACTATGCCAGAGAACAATTTTTTTGACGAGTTCAACAGTCAAGACGACAAGAAGAAAAAGAACAACAAGCCGAAATTTACCGCCATCTATTATGTGCTTGCGATTGTGATTTTGATTGGAATCCAACTGACATTTTTTTGGTCAAGCACGACAGCGGAACTTTCTTACAGCGAGTTCAAAAAACTGTTAGATGAAGGCAAAATCGAGTCGGTTCAAATTTCCCCCTCCCGCATATACGGCACTTTGAAACATGGTTACCAAATTGAGGTTCGGTCACCAGGCTCTTTCATGCGCGCTAAACCTGACACACGCAAATTTTATACGCTCCTAACTTTCCGTGATGACAAACTCATTGATAAACTTGAAGCACAAGGCGTAAAAATTCAAGGTGTTTCCGATAGCAACTGGTTCACTGAACTCTTGCAATGGGTGTTTCCGATTGCCTTGTTGATTGTGGTGTATCTGTTCATTTTCAGACGCATGAATCCCAACTCGCAAGTGATGAACATTGGCAAGAATAGAGCCGCCCTTTATGAAAACGATGAGAATAGTCAACGCGTCACGTTCAAAGACGTGGCAGGATTAGACGAAGCCAAAGAAGAAGTGATGGAAATTGTCGAGTTTCTCAAAGACCCGAAAAAGTTCACGAAACTTGGCGGAAAACTTCCCAAAGGCGTTTTGCTTGTCGGTCCGCCTGGTGCAGGTAAAACCTTGATGGCGAAAGCCGTTGCAGGCGAAGCAGGTGTGCCGTTCTTTTCGCTCTCTGGTTCTGACTTCGTGGAAATGTTTGTTGGCGTTGGTGCGGCGCGGGTGCGCGATTTGTTCAAAACAGCGAAAGAAAAAGCCCCGTGCATTATTTTCATCGATGAAATCGACGCAGTCGGTCGCTCACGCGGCAGAGGCATTATGATGGGCGTTAATGATGAACGCGAAAACACGCTCAACCAACTGCTCGTGGAAATGGACGGTTTCGCCACTGATAAAGGTGTGATTATGATGGCGGCAACTAATCGCCCTGACGTGTTAGACCCCGCGCTCTTACGCCCCGGCCGCTTTGACCGCCAAATCGTTATTGATAAACCAGACCTCAAAGGGCGTATTGACATTCTCAAAGTTCACACGAAAAACATGCCGCTTGCCAAAGATGTAGATATTAAAATGATTGCCTCGCAAACGCCGGGCTTTGCAGGTGCTGAACTTGCCAACATCTGCAATGAAGCCGCCTTGCTTGCCTCTCGCCGCAACAAGGAGATGATTGAAATGATTGATTTTCAAGATGCGATTGAACGCGTCATTGCAGGATTGGAAAAGAAAAACAAGGTCATCAATCCGAAAGAAAAGAAAGTGGTGGCTTATCACGAGTGCGGACATGCGATTGTGAGTTGGCTCATGGAAGGCAACGACCCGCCGCAAAAAGTAACGATTGTTCCGCGTGGTGTTAGCGCACTGGGTTACACGCTCAACATGCCACTCGAAGACCGCTACTTAATGACAAAAGAAGAACTCTTTGCGCGCATTTGCGGCTTGTTGGGCGGACGAGTCGCCGAAGAAATTGTCTTCAATTCCATTTCAACTGGCGCACAAAACGACTTGGAGCGTGTTACCGACATTGCCTACAGCATGGTTGCTATCTACGGCATGAGTGAAAAACTGGGCTACCTTTCCTACGCCGATTCCAGCAACATGTACCTGCAAGGATTGGGTATTGAAAAACGATACGGCGAAGAAACCGCTCGACTCATTGATGAAGAAGTTAAACGTATTGTCAGCGAAGCCCACATCGCCACCCGTGAACTGCTGACCGCCAATCGCGAGAAGCTTGAACAAATGGCAACCGAACTTTTGAAACGCGAAGTGCTGAACTACAAAGACATCGAGGAGATTCTCGGCAAACGTCCCAATATGGACGATGCAAATACGAATCACGATTTAGTCGAATCCGATGCGAAATCAACTATGAGCGACGAAGAACGACGCGAACTCGAAGCCGCTGTTGAAAAACTCAAAAGCACGCGCAGCAACAGCGAAAATTAAATCAACCCCGTTTCTTGAATGAGCGTTATTTTGTTATACTACCAAGTAAACCATGATTCAATCTGTTCATGTGATTGTTTCAGGGCGAGTTCAAGGTGTTGGGTATCGCTGGTTCGTTAAACAGGTTGCAACCACACTCGGAGTTAAGGGTTACGTGCGCAATCTGCCTAACGGCACCGTAGAACTTGAAGCCGAAGGCGACTCCGAAAGCCTGAACGCACTTATTCGCGAAATGAAAAAAGGACCGCTCGGTGCACATGTTCAAGCCGTTCAAGAACAGCGCAAAACGCTCCAAAGTGCCTCTGAACAACGCTTCACTTCGTTTGAAATCCGACATTAACTCAAAGTTGCAACTTGCATTCATTGTAATTCATCAACATTTTAACTTTTGACGCTCTTGGCACAAAAATCAACAACCGCAAAACAAGCACGCTCAACCACGCGCAAGTCAAAATCTACCAGCGCAAAAAAAGCACTGATGAAGTCGCCAAAAACAATCTCATCAAGAAAAACTGCTACAACCTCATCTATTGTTGTTCATCTTGATGAAGGCGATTTACTCACGCGGCGTATCGCTGAATTGATGTTCACCAAAAAAGCCTACGATGTAACGATTATCGATGTGCGCGGCTTAACCGATATGACCGATTACTTCGTGATTTGTTCCGCCGATTCCGATAAACAAGTCAAAGCCATCTCTGACGCCGTGCGCGACGGCTTGCTTTTGGACGATGAACGCCCGATGTATGTCGACGACAAAGAAATGACTTGGATTGTGCTGGATTATGTTAATGTCATCGTTCACATTTTCCAAAAAGAACGCCGCGCCTTCTACGGGCTTGAAAAACTTTGGGGTGACGCCAAAATCACACATCTCAAAGACGAAAAAGACCTCCAACTTGTGCCGCCGAAAAAAGCACGCAAATCGAAGTCAGCGCGCGCTTGATTGAAGTGCATCTCTTCTCAAATCGCTCTTTCGTTCGCTCCATGTAGCGTTCAACCATGCGCCTGCAAAACGAGTAAGAGAATTTTGGAGTTCACAAGTGCGGTGTAAGAGACAGATTTTTCCAACACAATCAACCTAAACTATGGAACAGAAACCAACGGACGGCTCTCGCCGCAACTTCTTGAGAACAGCCGCACTTGGAAGTCTTGCAGTTGTTGCAAGTCCTTCCCTTTTGACCATTCTTACTGGTTGTGGCAAAGATTCCCCAACCGCCTCACGCACCGGCGAACGCGTATCCTTGAACTTAAACGACAGCGGCTTTGAAGCATTGCGCGAAGTCAATGGAACCTTGCGGCGCAATTTTGGGAGCAATCGCAACCGCGGAAAAGACGTGATTATTCGCCGAATCTCACAAACAGAATTTCGTGCTGTGTCGGTCGTTTGTCCGCACCAGCAATGTGATGTTAGCACGCCAACCCCAACACAAACAAGCATTACTTGCCCGTGTCACAATTCCACATTCAGTATGCAGGCAGGAAATTTTGGAGCAAGGCTTTCAGGTCCAGCATCGCGCGGATTGGATTCGTTTGAAACCTCTTTTGACCCGAACACCCAAATTTTAACTATCATTTTTTGATGAAGTCCACGCTTGCTCTTGCGGTGCTGTGGTGCTGTTCGGATATGCTTTCGGCACAAGTTGCTTTTCGTGATGCGCAGTTAAGCCCATTTTTCCAACAAGAAAACAAACAAGCAATTACTTTGGAACATCGTGAAGACTTTGAACTCGAAGCCGATTCACTGGTGGAGGTGCGAAAACGCCGACTGCTTCCGAAAAACATCAGTTTGATAGAGCGTGCGTTTTGGGGTGAAAGCGGAGTATTCAGAGCCACAGGCATTGCGCCGCTTACGCCCGAGTCGCGCAAAGCAGAATTGGAAGTGCGCCGAATCATGCTCACTGCTCATCAAACCGCAGGCATTGCCACACTCGGCTTGATGATTGCAACGGTTATTGTCGGTCAGCGTTATCTTGATGGCGATTTCACACTTTACGACACAAAGCGAACATTAGGCAACGCCACTGTAATTGCATATATGACCACTGCGGCGTTTTCGCTCTTCTCGCCACCACCTGCCGTGCGCCGAGATGAATGGAACACTATCTCAACGCATAAACTTTTTGCTGTAATTCACTTTACAGGTATGATTTTGACACCGATTTTAGCCAATCGTATTGCCAGCCCAAATGGCGACTACAATCAAAAAGTGCGCATGCATCAAACAGCGGCATACATCACAACCGCCGCATTTAGTGCTTCTATCATCTCACTTGCGTTTTGAATGATGCTCTACTTTCTTCTTATCGGATTGCTGTTTGTTGAAACGCCAAGCCACGACACAAAAAAAGTTTCCGCTCTCAAAGGTGATTCACGCCTGATGTATTCGCTTGCGCACCCGCTTCACAAAGTTGAAGCAGTGTGCAAAGATTTTTTCTGTGAAGTTGAAATTTCAGACACGAAAGAAATCAAAGCCGTCAAAGTCGTTGCTGATGTGATGAACTTCGACAGCGGAAATTCCAACCGTGATTCACACGCAATGGAAGTTATTGATGCCTTCACTTATCCCGAAGTCTCCTTTGTAAGCGAGACAATTACCACACACTCCAACGAGTTGAGCGTAACAGGAAAACTCACCTTTCACGGCGTTACAAAATCCATCTCATTTTTGGCAAAATCTCAATCGCAAAACGGCAGAACAACTGTGGAAGGCAAGATGACCCTCAAACTTGAAGATTTCAAAGTCGAGCGACCAAGATTAGCCTTGATTCCGACTGATGAATTTCTCTACATTTCATTCGTTGTCGTCTTTCCATTTTGAAACAGTTTGAAATCATGCGCTGGATTCTTATTGGAGTGTTTCTTCTCTTTTCTGCGCTACCGATTAGCGCGCAAGAATTGCTTGTTGATGTTAGAGTAAACATTGAGCAGTTGCCCGCCGAAGCTCGCGTGCGGCTTATCAACTTTCGCCAAACGGTCATGGACTACATGAACCGCCATCGTTGGACAAACAACCCTGAATTTGAGACGGATGAAGATAGGATTCAGTGTCAGATTGAATTCACGTTTCTTTCGGCGAATGTTAATGTTGCGCCTGCGCAGTATAGCGCGCAGATGTTTGTAGGCGCATCGCGCCCGATTTATCGCTCGCTTCGTGCTTCGTCGCTTTTAAGAACTTTGGACGTGAATGTGAATTTCTTTTATGATGAACGGCAAAGCGTTCTGATTCACAACGAACTTGTTTTCACACCGCTGGCAAGTTTGCTCGATTATTATGCGTATTTGATTCTTGCGTTTGATGCAGATACTTTTGACAAACAAGGCGGAACGCAACTCTTTACCAAAGCTTTTAACATTCGGCAACTGGCGCAATCGCAAGCAAGTGGGAATTTTGCGCGCGGCTGGCGCGCCGACGATGGCGGCGGCGATAATCGCGCACAAATGATTCAAGAATACCTTGACCCCCGGTTTCTACCTTTCCGAGATGAATTCTACAACTACCATTACAACGGATTAGATGAGTTCCACAAAGACCCTGACAAAGCCCGCAGGCGCATTGCAGAGTCACTCAAAAAAATTGCCGAGATTGATGCACGATTCCCGCGCAGTTTAGTCGTTAAGCGTTTCTTTGAAGCAAAGGCGATTGAAATCGGAGAAATTTTCAAAAACGCTTCGCCCGAATTGAAGCAAGAAGTGTATGCTGTTTTGCGTCGTGTCGACCCCTCGCGTGGGAGTATCTATGAGCCATATTTTACAGGTGTCGCAGGCACAAGTAATGAATCCGCAGGCGGAAGAAAATAGACTTACTACATCACAAGAACGGCTTAATTAAGGCAACCTTGACTGCAAAGCCGTATCCTTTGACCTCTCCCTGTTTTGGCTTCGCCAAAACGTCCCGCGCCTTGCGAAAGGAGAGGGACGTCGCACTGCGACAGGGTGAGGTTACATTCCTCCCTCCTTTTGCTTTTTTGAACTATTTCCAATGTAGTAAGTTCTAATAGAATCTGTCAGTCGTGAAATCGTATGGAAAAGTTTTGCGGAGTCTCTGCAACTCGATTGAAGATGCTTTGCGTTTGGAGCAAAAGTTTCTCGCGTGCGTCGTTCAAGATGCCTGATGAATCGGCGGCTTGCACGGCGCGTTCTTTATTGCGTTTGAGTGCCACTTCCTGAACCGCTTGCTTTGAAGTCCTTTTCCAAAATAGGTCAAGCGTGCCGCCTTCGTTGATGATGTTGTAGTCGACTAACTCAACGGAAAGAATCTCTGGTGCAGGAAATTCTGCGGAGATACCTTGTTCTGTAACGGTGATGCGGAATTGCTTTCGCAAATCATAGCCTGCCTTCACGATATAATCGCCTCTAAGAATCACGCTGTATGATGTCAGTGCGTCTGTTTCGCCGTAGCCTGTTTCTGCCATAATCGGCTTCGAGACTGTTGCAAGTTCGAGAATTGGTGATGATGCGCCGATTACAACGGAATCACGCACTCTCACTTCGGGCGTAAAACCAAAAGCGTTCCGAAATTCTGCTGCAATTTTGCGTGCTGTCTCTTGGCTTGCCGCAAGCACTTTCTGTGAGTGTTCTTGTGGGAGTTTGAAAAGAAAGTAATACACGCAAAATGCCGCTACGGCGATTGCAAGAAAGAGTATTGTAAGGCGTGTTGTGAATTTCATTTAAGCACTGCGATACGAGTTCCAAAACGGCTGAACGAAAGTTCCATTTTGATAGGCTTTCCAAAGGAAAAACAATCCTGCCAGCGTGCAGATGATAAGCGTGATAAGCGAAGACTCTGCGCCAAATGCGCCACCTGAAAACAGTGCATCACCTTCCAAGCGTGATGAAATCAAGCCTTTGACCTCGCTCCCTGAAACAGGAATGCCGAACACTGCACCTTGCACATAATTCCAAGCGATGTGGATTCCGACGGCAAACCACACCCGTCGCGTGAGCATGTATGCCGCGCCAAGCAAAATGCCTGCTTCAATCGCAATCGCTATTGAACTAAACAAGGTCGCATTCGGATTGCCAATATGCGCCACGCCGAAAAAAAGCGAAGAGATCATGAGCGCAATCCATGAGCCAAGTTTTTCTTCAACAATGCGAAAGAGAACGGCGCGAAAAATAAGTTCTTCAAAGAAGCCTGCACCAAGCGAAAGTGGCAAGTGTCGCACCGCAAAAAGTTCAGAGACACTGTTCACTGCATCAATTTTGTAAAAGCCAAACAGCCACAGAAGCACTGTTGAAAGCGAAAGCAATCCTGCACCAACCCCTAAGCCGCTGAATAATTCTGTCCATGCTCCTTTCAACGAAAGTTCCGAGACAGAATTGCGCCCTTCCATAGCACGCACCAATCCGTAATACACAAAGTAAGTAGCACAAAGCGTCACAAGCATGCCAAACAGTTTGAGAAACGGTTGTTGCAACCGCTCCGCAAGTAAGGTCGTATTGTTCAGCCCTGCCGAATACACCGCTGTAACAGCGAAAAACATCACAAAAAAGCGCAGAAAAGGATTGCGAAGGAAGCGTTGCCACAGTGACATTGGCGATGGAGTTTGCAACATTGTGCCTGTGAGTTGATTTGTTGGAAATGCAAATTAAGAAAAAATACCTCGCAAGTTTATCTTGAACTCAACATTACACACTTCACGATGACAATGAGACCGTTTGCAAACATACTGCTTTTAAGCGTGATGTTAAGCCATGCAAGCAAGGTGCTCTTTGCGCAAGAAAAGGAGTATGATTGGCGTGCGCATAAAGCGCAATTAGAGCGAGAGCGCAAACAAGCCGCGCCGTTCATTGGCACATACAAACGCGCCGAAGATGAGTTCGTTGAATTTTACATTTCCAAAGAGTCAAAATATACTTGGTTTCGCGGACGCTTTTTTGGCATTGGAAAATACGACTACGAATTTGCCGCCACCGATATTGAGTTCAATCATGACGGAACGATTTCTTTCAAAATCAAAGGCAAGCCTTACCGAGCGCGGCGCATTGATGAATCACTCGAACTTACCATGCCCGACGGCACAAAACGATATTGCCCACGCGTGCAGAATCATTCGGCGCAAGTCTCGCCTCCGCGATAATCCTTTGCCGAAAAACCTGTTCAACCTAACTTGAATCTACATTATGCCGACATCGCCGCTCAAATCCTTCCAACGTGCTTGTCAAGTAGAGGCTCTTGCCTTAGCTTTGCTTGAAGATATTGGAGAAGATGACATCACAACTGCTGCTACCATTTCTGACACACATCGCAGTAAAGCCGTGCTACTTGCGAAATCGGAAGGCGTTGTGGCTGGGTTGCGTGTGGCGCGCCACGTGCTCTCCGCTTGGTCTGAACCGCCGAAACTTGTTTTGAAGAAAAGAGACGGCGAGCGTGTTTCGCGAGGCGACATCATCGGCGAACTTTCAGGCAAAACGGCGCACCTGCTTATGCTTGAACGCACCTTGCTCAACTTGCTTCAACGCATGTCGGGCATTGCCACAAAGACGGCGCAATTTGTTCAAGCCGTTCAAGGCACACATGCCAAAATTTTAGATACGCGCAAAACCGCACCTGCACTTCGTTACTTTGACAAAGAAGCCGTTAAAATTGGCGGCGGTCTTAACCACCGCTTTGGACTTTATGATATGATTCTAATCAAGGATAATCACATTGATGCGGCGGGCGGAGTGGGCATCGCAATCGAGCGCGCCAGAGACTATCTCAAACGAAAATCACTCAAAGCCAAAATTGAGGTTGAAGTGCGCACGCTTGATGAATTGCGAGAAGCGATTGCACATAAGCCACACATCGTTTTGCTCGACAACTTCTCCCTTGCTCAACTGCACACCGCCGTTGAACTGGCGCGACAATTAAACCCACATATCAAACTTGAAGCATCAGGTGGCGTAACACTCAAAACCGTCAGAAAAATTGCAGAAACAGGCGTTGATTTTATCTCCGTCGGCGAACTAACGCACAGTGTCACTGCACTGGATATTTCAATGAAGATTCAAACGGCAAAGTCAGATTAACGCCATTACTTTGAGTGCATTTGGCACACATTCAACGCAAACTTCGCCCGATATGTTCTCGAAGACTTCACCGTCTAAGTGTAAGTGAAGCGGCTTAGAAAGCGAAATTGTCGCTGATGAAATTTTGTAGTAATGAACTTTTTTGTGCCGTGTGTGACTGCCACGCAAGTAACGCAACACCCACAGGGGCAAGTGCCATTTCGGAAACGCCGTGAGCGCACAGAGATTCAAAAAGCCATCGTTCAGTGCGGCATCAGGCGCAATGTTGAATTTTCCGCCTTCTACTTTTCCATTGCCGATAGTCAGCGCGAAGATAGATGCGGAAATTCGTTTTGTGCCGTGTTCTGTGTTGAGCGAAAGCGTTATCGGCGTTGCTGAATAAGTTTTTCCAACCTTACTTAATGCGTCAAGATAGATAAGGTCTCCCTTGCGTGTAGAAGTGCGCGCTTCTTTGGCGATTGCACCTGTAAAGCCTATCCCAAGTGAATTGAGAAAATATCGCGTGTAAGTTTGATTGTTATACTGAAAGGTAACTTTTCCGACATCGATTTTATGCGCCTTACCTTGTGTTGCAAGCCGAAACGCATCGCTTAATCTTTTCTTCGGCGATAAGTTTTTGAAGAAGTCATTGCCCGACCCCATCGGAAGAACAGCCAACTGTGTCTCTGTGCCGACAAGCGACTGCGCCACTTCATTGACCGTGCCATCACCACCACAAGCCACAATCGTTTCCGATTTCACTTTTGCTGATTCTGAAAATTGTATAGCATCGCATGGCTTCGTCGTTAGTTGAATGATACTCTCTTCGAGTTCAGCAATCAGTGCATTTTCTAACCATTTCAGATGTGTTTTTGCCTTTCCTTTATTGGCGGCAGGGTTGAAAATAAACCAATGACTGTGCGGTTTCTTTTGCGCGCGTGCATCAAGGGCTTCGAGTGCCATCATTTCAGGTGTAATCGGCGCAGACGAAGTGCGTTTCAACTCGATTGGCGGTATTTTCATCGGTAGATTGTTCAAGAATGAGTTGTCGTTGAGTAAAGTAAGAAAATCGTAAGGAAAATACGCACCCATGCTTCTGCCGATTGTGATTTGGCTAACACTCTTCGTTGAATGGTCGCTTCGGCTGTTTTTTGGGTTATGACGTTTTGGTTTAGTGATTCAACACAGCACGCACTTGTGGAGATTTCTTTGTAGAAACTTGAAGCGGAAATGAACTTTCTACTAAATTGCAGTGGTTTCAGTAGCGTTTGTAGTCTGGTAGTGCTTTTGAAACTCTACTGTTTTCAAGCCATCGCTGTAAGCAGTTTTGTAGTTTTAGAAGTTCAGTCTCAACAAACCTTAAACTCTATAACGCTATGAATAACTCATCATTGAAGCTTGCAGGTGCCGTCGTTCTTGGGGTGCTTGTGCTTTTTCTGTTGTATGCTTTGTCAGGCGCGACATTAGGCGTGCCAATTTCAAAAGTAGGTTACACGTTTATTCGGTATGTCGCCCTTTTCTTAACGGCGAGCCTGATTTTGTGGGTTGCGGGCAAATTTGTGGCGCAATACAATTCAGGGTGGTTTTTGCAAATCATTTTGGTTGGAATGGCATCGGTCTTTTTTGCGTGGATTGGTCTTGTTGCTTCATCGGGGAATCGCACGCAGACTGTTGCAGGACAGCCACCTGCGCCGCGCACGGTCAATCAATTAGAAAACTTTGGCGCAGAAACATCTGAACCACCAGCCAAAGTCGAACCCACTGCCGCAAGCGTTGTAAGCGGCGAAGGCGCAAAAACCGAGTTCGATATGATTATGGAAAAATATAACCTACCAGAAGAACTCGCTAAGTTTGATGAAGGGCTTTACACTTCTCAAACCAAGATTTATGAAGTCGTGCCGCCAAAGTTCATGAACGCCAAGAACAAAAACGGCGAAGCAGTAAAAATTGATGATACCGATATGTTCAAAATCATCAATCATTTCATCAATGAACTGCGCAAGCGCGAAGAAGCCAAATCTTCTAATTCTAAGGAATCATCAGTTGTGCCTGCACCTGCTCCGCCAGTTGCCAAAGTTGAAGCACCTGCTACCGTAGAAGCACCTGCTGCGTCAGAACCTGTCGAAACTCCGGCTGCCGCTATTGTAACTGTGAGCGGTGATGCTAAACAGTACGAAGGTCTATACAGAAAAAGATGCTCCAGCTGCCACTCGCTTACAGCAAACGCCGGAAAGATGAAGCAAAAGTGGTTGAAATCGGAAGATAAGACCAAAGAATTAGTTGCGTGGATGCAACGCCTTGCAAAACAAGACCGCTCAAAAGCATTTAACGATACAGAAGCGGCTCAAATTGTTGCATACATTCGTTCAGGCAATAAACTATACTAATCGCTTGCACCGAAACAGAGAAAGCCCGATAACAACTATCGGGCTTTTTTATTGGCGAGAAACTCACTCTTGCACTGCAAAACCCACGCGCGTCTTTTGCGACTTGCCTTTATACTCTGCGGTTACGGTTTCCGTGATTCCGCCTCTGGCTTTCCACTCGGTTTTTACCATAATCTCGCGCGGTTTGAGTTTATCAATCAAATGGTCGAGAATGGTGTTCGTTACATTTTCATAGAAAATCCCTGCGTTGCGAAATTCCAAGAAATAGTATTTGAGCGATTTAAGCTCAACACATACCTTGTCAGGCACATACCTTATCGTGACTGTGCCAAAATCTGGCAAGCCTGTTCTCGGACAAACCGATGTAAATTCAGGATTGACGATTTCAATCGTGTAATCGCGTTCAGGAAATTTGTTTTCAAAAGTTTCAAGTAGTTCAGGTTTCATCGTTTGATAAGTTGATTAAAAGCGTGCAAAGATATACCAACAAAAACAAAACTCTTTGCGATATTTAGCGCAAACCTTTGACCTTAATTTTTCTGCAATTCAATCCATGCGACATTTCGGGTTTATCGCCACATTTTTGCTTTTTGCATCGCATCTTTTTTCCGCAACCTACACCACACCCAACACTGGCGTTGATTGGACAATGAACGACCTTGTTTCAAACTCCAACGGCACAGTTACAGGCACATTTCCGAATTACAACATTTTAGATTCTGTAATCATTGCGCCAAACGATAGGCTCTCGATTCAAGCCGGAAGCGTTCTCACCTTCACGCAAAATGGCGTTGTGGTGCGCGGAAAACTTTTAGCGATTGGCACGCCGACATCACGCATTGTTTTCACAGGCGCAACACCTATGCCTGGCTCTTGGCGCAACATTCGCATTGAGGATTCCGCCGTCGACTCGGCGTGTATTTTCCGACATTGCATCATTGAGTATTCAACAGGCGGAATTGCATGCATCAGTTCGAGTCCTACGATTGAATTTTCAACTTTTCGCTTCAATGGGAGTCTGACCGTTGTTGGCGGTAGCATGGCAATTCAATGCTTCAACTCTAACGCGATTATTCGACACGATAGCCTTTACAACAACTCGCAAAGCACCATCACGATTAGCAACAATTCTAACCCCATCATTGAACATAATTACATTGCCAACAATAATGTGCGCAATCAAAGTCCTGTCAATCCTATCACGATTTCGTTTCAAGGCAATAACAATCCCATCATTCGCTTTAATGAGATTCACAGTGCCGATATTCCGCAACCTGTTCGTGCAGGCGGCATCAGCGTTGGCTTGGGAAGCAATACAACGGTTCAAAATCCACTCATTGAGTTCAACTATATTCACGATTGCGCCTTCGGCATTGTGATTGCAGGTGCGACACAGTGCATTGTGCGCAATAATCGCATTGAGAATAATACACGCAATCCAAACCCGCTTCAAGCAGGAAGCGGCATCAATGTGAATTCATCAGGAAGCGCAATCGCCGCGCCCATCATCACGGGCAATTTTATCAAAGGCAACTTGTGGGGCGTTACGATTCAAGGCACGGCACAGCCGAACTTGGGCGACCTTTCAAACAGCAATCCTGACGATGACGGGCGCAACACCTTCATTGACAACCTTCAAGGCACAACCAATTACGCACTCTACAACAACACCTCGAACACCATTCGCGCACAAAACAACTTTTGGGGCACCACCGATTTAGCCTTGATTCAACAGCGCATTTGGGGCGCAGGCGATATTCAAAATCCGCCTACGGTTGTTTTCACGCCGTTTGCTCTTGGCGATATTTCCTTGCCTGTCGAACTGGTAGAATTTGTCGGACGCAACACAAACAACGGCATCTTGCTCTCGTGGAAAACCGCATCAGAACACAACAATCTCGGCTTTGAAGTGCAAAGAAGGAGCGAGAATCAAGGAGCAAGTGCAGAATGGCAAGTCTTGGGCTTCGTCAGAGGCGCAGGCACAACAACCGACGCGCAATCCTATTCGTTCTTGGATAGAACGGCATCAGGCATCGTTCAGTATCGCTTGAAGCAACTTGATTTTGATGGTCGCTTCGAGCTCTCCGCCGTGATTGAAGTTAATGCAGCTACGCCGACACAATTTGTGCTTGAACAGAACTATCCGAATCCCTTTAATCCAACAACAATTTTAACGTATCAACTGCCGATAGCGATTGATGTGAAGTTAGAAGTGTTTGATGTGCTTGGAAAGAAAGTGGCAACGCTTGTCAATGAACGGCAATCGGCAGGAACACACAACATCACGTTTAATGCAAGCGGACTTTCAAGCGGCGTGTATTTTTACCGATTGCAAGCAGGGAATTTTTCATCAACTCAAAAAATGATACTTATCAAATGAAGAAACTCGGAGTATTACTTTTGGTTTCGTTCATCTCCCTTGACTTATTTGCGCAGGAAAGTCTGCATCGTCGCGTCAGGATTGATGTTTCGGGCTACGATGCGCTTGTGAAATTGGCACTGTCGGGCGTAGCGATTGACCATGCCTACCGGGAAAAATCATCGCTTATTGCAGAACTTTCGGACGATGAACTTGCCGAACTTTCTCGCCTCAACATTCCCTACGAGATTTTAATTGGCGATGTCTCGCAGTTCTATGAATCAAGAGCGATGACGGAAAGAGACTTGCCACACTTGCGCTTATCGAGCACGCCGCAGAATTTTCGGCTGGGCTCAATGGGCGGATTTCTGACGCTTTCCGAAGTCTATCAAGCACTCGACTCTATGCGGCTTTTGTATCCGAACTTGATAACTGAAAAAGATAGCATTGGTGCAAGCATTCAAGGGCGACCGATTTATGCGGTCAAAATTGGCTCACCCTCCTCAATCGGAAAGCCACAAGTCTTATACACTGCGCTTCATCACAGCCGAGAGCCAAACAGCATGATGGCACTGATTTACTATATGTGGTGGCTCTTGGAAAACTACGGCACGAATGCCGAAGCGACTTACCTTGTCAATCATCGTGAACAGTGGTTTATTCCTGTCGTCAATCCTGATGGCTACGAACACAATCGCACCACAAATCCAAACGGCGGCGGTATGTGGCGCAAAAATCGCCGACTGAATAGCGACCAGAGTTTTGGCGTTGACCTCAATCGCAATTACGGTCCGTTTGAATTTTGGAATGCGCCCAACGGCGGTTCAAGCACAACGCCATCGAGCCAAACTTATCGCGGCACGGCACCGTTCAGCGAGCCTGAAACGCAAGCCATTCGCGCCTTCTGCAACAGCAAGCAATTCAAAGCATGCTTGAACTATCACACCTTTGGCAACTTGCTCATTTATCCATATGGCTATCTCTCGCAGGAAACGCCCGATTCGCTCATCTACCGACGCTTTGCACGCGATATGACCGCCTTCAACGGCTATGTGTTCGGAACTGATATGCAAACAGTCGGATACAGCACGCGCGGCAACTCTGATGACTGGATGTATGGCGAACAAGATGAGAAGCCCAAAATTTTTGCCATGACACCCGAAGTTGGCTCTTCCAGCGATGGCTTTTGGCCCCAGCCGTCGCGCATCATTCCGCTTTGCGATGAAAATCTTTTTCCAAACAAATACCTCGCTTGGATTGCAGGCGCATACATCACAGGCGAACAAGCTAATGAACAATTTTTCTTGCCGATTGGCACGACAACATCACTTCCATTTAAGTTTTTCAACAAAGGTTTGCAGATGGCAAGCGGCGCAATGGCTCAACTCACCTCATCGAATCCGAATGTTCAAATTTTAAGCGGCTCGGTTTCGCTTGGCTCATTGCCTTCTCAACGCGATACCACTGTTGCTTTTTCGCTACGACTTTCGGACTCCATAGAAATTGGCTCAACGATTGAACTTTCTCTCTTGATTGAGCAAGAAAATGTTGCGCGCTCACAGTCGTTTCAAGTTGTGGCAGGCACGCCGCAAACCGTGTTTATTGATTCCGCCGAAACGCAACTTCTGTGGTCGGGCGGAACTTGGGGCAGAACTAACGCTTCAGCCTTTTCAGGCAGTTTCTCTTGGACGGATAGCCCCAATGGCAATTACCTTGCCAACGCAAGCAATTACAACATCTTGCAAACCGCTGTTAATCTTTCAGATAGCACCATTCGCAAAGTTTATCTCTCTTATCACGCGCGTTGGGTAGCGATTGAACCGAACTGGGATTGGTGCCAGGTCTATCTTTCCACGAACAACGGGACTTCTTGGCAGTGGCTTCGTGCGCCAAAAATGAAACAAGGCAGTGGACAAGGCAGGCAAACACTTGGGCAATACGGCTACGACGGCACGCAACAATCTTGGGTTAAAGAAATGATTGATATTTCAGCCTTCAAAGGCTTTTCGCAAGTGCGGATTCGCTTCGGCTTGCTTTCTGATGGCTCTGTGCAAGGTGATGGATTTTACTACGACGATGTGAAACTCGACGTGTTAAGCACAGCAACCAGTTCTACATCGCTTCTTTCTCAAAAGCCGCTTCACTACTCGCTTGCGCAGAACTATCCGAATCCTTTTAATCCAACAACAATTTTAACGTATCAACTCCCGACCGCAAGCGATGTGAAGTTAGAAGTGTTTGATGTGCTTGGAAAGAAAGTGGCAACGCTTGTCAATGAACGGCAATCGGCAGGGACGCACAACATCACGTTTAATGCAAGCGCACTTTCAAGCGGCGTGTATTTCTATCGCCTACAAGCAGGGACTTTTTCACAGACACGAAAAATGTTGCTTGTGAAATAAGTTGTTGGAAAATTGAATCGGGTTTTAAATCAATTTTACAGCGTTGATAAAGCCTTAATCGCACAAACTAAAACAGAACTCTTCACGAAAAGCATTAACTTTATTACCTTAAAACTTCAAAACGCTTCTTCACCCTTGACGTGAAAAAAACCAGCATTGTTTTCATACTTCTCTTCTCTTTCACACCGATTTCTCTTTTTGCTCAACCTATTTTTTACGAAAACCGCTCGATTGATGCCGCCGATGCTGTCAATTTCACGCGCTCACTTTCGCGCAAGGTGCAATCGCTGACGGGCAAGTGGACAGCGATTTTTCCGGAAGAAAAAAAAGTCGAAGTCTATGTTCCATCGGCGATTGAGTATCAAGGCGTAATACGGTTTGAACGGACGTTTCGCTTGGAGAAGTCAGAAGAAGCGAATGTGTTTGAATTTCACAGCGATGGCGTGGGCGGAGCGTGTAATGTTTTAATCAATGACCAATTTGTTGCATTACATCTCGGCAGTTTCGTGCCATTCAGCGTCGATATTCCTTCTGAATACTTGCGATTTGGCGCAGAAAATAAACTCACGATTGAAGTTGATAATCGGCTCGATGTCAAGAACACTGTGCCACTAAAAGCACAAGCGTTTGAGCCGCAATTTTTCGGCGGATTAGTCCGTAACCTCGCGCTCATCTCAAAGGCTCCAATTCGGATTGATGATGTGGATTTCAAGTATCAACTGTTGAGTAACAACACGCTTGAACTCAACCTGCGGACGCGGTGCAAAACTTCAACCCTTCGAAACTATACGATTCCATCGGATTCTACGGGCAAGCGCACAGTGGCGTTGAAATTCTCGCTTGCGAAAGATTCGCTGATTGTGGCATCGGGCGTTATTAGCGAGTTCGTGCCTGAAAGTGATAAGTTCATCACGGGCGAAAAAAAAATCTCCGTTACGAACATCTTGCGCTGGTCGCCAAAGTCGCCTGAACGTTACACGCTCTCGCTCTCGCTCTATGCGGCAAACGGCGATGTGTTAGATGACCTTTCATTTCAAACAGGGTTTAGAACGCTTGAAGCCAAAGAGGGTTCAATTTTCATCAACGGTGAGCCGATTGAACTCAAAGGCGTGCATATCGTTGAGGATAATCCTGAAACCGCGTGCGCCATTTCCAACAAAGAAATTGAACACGACCTTGCGTTGCTAAAAAGTCTTGGCGCAAATGCGATGTATTTCAGTCAAATTCCGAATCCGCTGTGGCAACAGTATGCGGATAGTTTGGGCCTGCTTGTGCTTATCAACTTGCCGTTTCGTTACGCGCCGACTTCGCTACTCCTGAAACCGAAAATTTTAGAAAATACTGACGCACTGTTACGCAAGACCATCACTGCAACGAAGTTCTCGCCAAGCGTGATTGGATATGGATTCGGCAGTGGCTTGAATGTTTCGGACTCGAATTTGGACACGTATTTGGAGCGGCTCTATACGCTTGCTAAACATCACGCACAATCGCTTACCTTTTTTTCGCCGAAGTCTTTTGCACCGAGTGACTGTTATCGCTACGCCGATTTTCTCGCCGCAAATGCGCTGAACCTTCGCATCGACGAATTTGAATCGTATCTCAAAGAGGCACGCACGCTCAAAAAGCCTGTCGTGATTACAAGTTACGGCGTGTATGCCGAGCCTAATAATCACAATGGATACAGCGATGTGCATTCGCTCGAACATCAAGCCAAATTTTTGATGGATTCTTTTAAGATGTTTGAACGGCTCAATGAATCGGGGCGGTGGATTGCAGGCTCTTGCGTTGAGTCGCTCTGTGATTATCGCTTATCGTTTGCGCCTATACTGAACGCTGAAAATCCAGAGCCGCGCCTTGCTACAACAGGATTAGTAACCTTTGCGCGTGAAAAGAAGTTGGCATTTGAAATGGTCAAATCGCTGTATGCAGGAGAACGCGTCTATAATCCGCCGATTGGCAAAGCAGAGACAGAGTTTTCGCCGTTTTTGATTTTGTGTAGCGTGCTGTTAGTTGTAGCATTTGTCTATGTGCTGAACAACAACAAGCGATTGCGTGAGAACTTTCCGCGTGCGCTGTTGCGACCGTTCAATCTCTTTGTTGATATTCGCGATTCGCGCATCTACATTCCATTTGATACGGCGTTACTGCTTGTGCTTCTTTCGCTTACGTGGGGCGCAACGCTCTCGGCGATTTTATATGTTGCTCGCGAGACGTTTCTTTTGGATTTTTGGCTCACCCATTTGATTGCTTCAAGAGAACTCAAACAGCATCTCAATGTGCTTGTGCTGAACCCATCATTTGCCGTTCCGATTTTCGCTGTTGTTTTTTTGGTTTTGTCATTGCTGACGGCGGCGTTTGCACAACTTTGGCTGTTCATCATACGCAATCATCGCGCCCGCTACGCACAACTGTTGAATGTTTGGACATGGTCGTGCGCACATTGGTTTGTTATGCTTGTGCTTGCCGTGTTTATTGAGCGATTGGAAAGCGAAGCCTTTATTTACGCGGTCATCCTGACTTCGCTTGTTTTTCTTGCCTTTACAACCTTGCGATTCTTGATGGGCATTGCAACGGTTGCCGAGCTGAATCGCTCTTCAACCTACTTCTTCGGCGTTTTCATTTTGGCAGTGTTTTGGGGCGGATTGTTTTTGCTTTACAACAATGTCTCACAGACCTTCGCTTATTTTCAGTATTGGCACATTTTGAAATGACTGCTGATTCTTTCGTTTGATAATCGGCGGAAAATGCATCTCAAAACTTCAACTAATTACACTACACCATGTATCTCTCTAAACTCGAACTGTTTGGATTTAAGAGTTTCGCACAGCGCATCAACATGAAGTTCGACAGCGGTATGACGGCGATTGTCGGACCAAACGGGTGCGGCAAAACCAATATCGTTGACGCAATTCGATGGGTGTTGGGTGAGCAAAAAACCAGCGTGCTTCGCTCCGACAAAATGGAGAACGTCATCTTCAACGGCACACGCGCCCGAAAGCCTCTCGGCATGAGCGAAGTCAGCATCACGATAGAAAACACGAAGAACATTCTGCCAACCGAATACACCGAAGTAACGCTCACACGCCGACTTTACCGCAACGGCGATAGCGAGTATCTGCTCAACAAAGTGCCATGCCGATTGAAAGACATCACCGACCTCTTCGCCGATACAGGAATGGGAAGTGATGCTTACTCCGTCATTGAACTCAAAATGATTGAGCAGATTCTTTCGGAAAATGCCGAAGAGCGTCGCAAACTCTTTGAAGAAGCGGCAGGCATTACCAAATACAAACAACGCCGCAAGCAAACTTTCAAAAAGTTAGAAACAACGGCGCAAGACCTTTCGCGCGTGAATGATATTGTGCTTGAAGTTGAAAAGAAAGTCGCCTCGCTTGAACGACAAGCCAAGAAAGCCGAACAAGCCAAACAACTTCGCCATGAGTTGAAGCAATTAGAAATTGCCCTCGCCGAAAGGATTATCGCTGACCTTCAAAAACACATTGCGCCGCTTCAAGAAAAATTGCTCCAACACGAAAACGAAAAAGTTGAACTGACCGCCAAAATTGATGCGCTTGATGCTGATGTAGAGAAAAAGCAAGTTGAAATCATTGAGATTGAAAAAAACCTTGCCGCCCTTCAACGCCAATACAACGAAAAAATCGAACTGATTACGGCAACTGAAAAGCAAATTCTCTCGCACGAAGCGCGGCGAAAAGCATTGATGGATAGCGTAACTCGCGCACAAAGCGAAATTGAACTCGTCCAAAAGCGTAGCCAAGAACTGCACGCCCTTCGGCAAACGCTCTCCGCTGAACTTGAACAGGCACATCACGCTGTTGAAGCGGCACGAGTAGCCTTTGCTTCTGAATCACAAACACTTTCGGAGCGTGAAGCCTCGCTCAAAGCCGAGCGTGAATCGCTCGAAGCCAAGCGGCGCGAAAGCACCAAACTGTCGCAAGAGATTGCTTCTTTGCGATTGCAATCGGAATCGCTCAAAACACGCATTGAAAATTTCAACGCCCAAATCACGCGCAACGAAGAGCGAAAAGCCATGCTTGCGCGTCAAATCGAAGAGCGCAAACAAAGCATAGAACGCGGCACTGCGCAACTTGCCGAGTTACAACACGCACTCGAAACCTTACGCGCTGAACTCGCTGACGCACAAGCCAAACGCGCCGCACTCTTGGAGAGCATTGGAAAAGCCAAAGAATCGCTCTTGAACTTACGCGCCGAAGAGCGTGCGAAACAAAGTCGCGCCTCGTTCCTGAACGCACTGCTGGAAAGCTACGAGGGCTTGCCCGAAGGCGTGAAGTTTTTAGATGCTGAAAAAAATAAAGCCTTTGGATTAGGCGCGCTCTCGGATTTAATCGCGACTGATGAACAATACAAACTCGCGATTGATGTTGCACTCGGCGCATCGCTCTCGTTCTACATTTCACGCACCGAAGCCGAAGCACGCGAAGCCATTGCAACACTGAAATCCGCCGATAAAGGAAAATTGACTTTCATCGTTCTTGAAAAACTTTCAAACCTACCACCAACCGAAACGCCCAATGTTGATGGGCTTCGGCGGGCGATAGATGTTGTCAGATGTTCCGATGTCGTGCGCCCTGTGGTTCATCAACTTCTTGCGAATGTCTTTCTTGCAGAGTCGCTCGAAGAAGCAAAATCACTTTCAGAGCAATATCCTCATGCAACCTTTGCAACGCTTTCAGGCGAATTGCAGGCGCAGGCAACCTTGCGCGGCGGCTCAAACAAAGGCTCCGAGACACTTCGAATCGGCAAGCGTGAAGAATTAGAACGCATTGAGTTGGAGCGTGCTGAACTGCTCTCGCAAATTCAAGCGTTGGAAGAAAGCCTCGCCATCAACACAAACGCACTCAATCAAATTAACCTTGCTACGCTTGAACGACAGGTGCGTGAAACCGAACAGCGCATCACGTCAGAAGAAAAACGGCTCTCGCAACACTCCTTCGAGCAAACCTCGTTTGAAAACGAACTGCTCTCGCTTGATGAACGCATTGCGTTTGACCAAGCCGAATCTCAAAAATTTCAGAACGATTTAATTGCAATTACGCCAACGCTTTCATCGCTTGAAAACAGGCTTTCCGAACTCAATCATCAAATTGAACTTGAACGCGAGAAAGTGTCCGCATCGGAAATTGATGTGCAGAAGTTTGTTTCGGCGGTTCGTCAAAAAGAATTAGAACTCAAAGCGGCGGAGTTTGAGGTAGAAAAAATTGAAACAAAGCGCAATACCGTTGAGATTGATTTGCGCAATGCACAGCGTCAGATGGAGCGTTTGAGCGATGAAATGGCACGAGCGCAAGATGAGCATTTCCGACTGGGTTCGGAACTTGAAACGATGAACAACAACCTTCAAACCCTTTATGCTGAACGCGCCGAAATGCAAACCGCAATTTCAAAAGTAGAAGGCGATTACAGCATCATTAAAAGCGATGTCAATCAACGCGAGTCGGAACTGCGCGACCTGACACGACAGCGCGAGGTTGTCTCACAAATGATTTTGGAATTTCAACAAGCCATAGCACAAGCAAGGCTCAAAGAAGAACACACGCGCACGATGATTCAAACCGAATACGGCGTTGAGTTGGAAGTGAAAGCGTTTGATGAGAGCCTGCCCTTCAATCGTGAAGAAGCCGAATCGCAAATCACAATGCTGAAAACCAAATTGCGCAATCTTGGTGCGGTCAATGAACTTGCGCTCGAGGAGTATGAAGAAGAAAAAAAGCGGCTCGAATTTCTCACCTCACAGCGTCAAGATTTAATCGATGCCGAAAAACAGTTGCGCAATACGATTGAAGAAATCAACACCACTGCACAGGAACAATTCCAAAAAACCTTCGAGCAGATTCGCCAAAATTTCATCAACATTTTCCGAGAACTTTTCAATGAAGGCGATGAAGCGGATTTGATTTTAGAAGATGCCGAAGATAAACTCGAAGCTAATATCGAGATTATCGCCAAACCCAAAGGCAAACGTCCTCAATCGATTAGCCTTCTTTCAGGGGGCGAGAAAACGCTCACGGCAACTGCACTGCTCTTTGCAATCTATCTCGTAAAGCCCAGTCCGTTTTGCATTTTAGATGAAGTCGACGCTCCACTCGATGATGCCAACATTGACCGTTTTGTAAGATTGATTAAAAAGTTTTCAAATGACACGCAGTTCATTATTGTAACGCACAACAAACGCACGATGGAAGCGTGCCGAACACTTTACGGCGTTACAATGGAAGAGGAAGGCGTTTCAAAACTCGTTGCCGTAAAGCTCGATGACTTTCAGAAAAACTGATTCTAATGCTGACCGATAAACTTGCATACTTTTGGCTCAAAGAAATTCCGCAAGGCTTTTTGCTCTGATTGGAAAAGATACACTTAACCACAAGAATATACCTTCCAATCGGTTGAGTTGAAAGAAACGGCATTTCGTCTTGATGGCGTTTTCGTGCCAAATGAAAATGAAGAGTTCACCTTTTTTGTAGAAGTTCAATTTCAGCGTGATGAAACGTTCTATGCTCGATTTTTTGCTGAAGTTTTTCTATACATCAGGCAGTATCCTGTGCGGCGTTGGCAAGCCGTTGTGATATACCCAAGTCGGAAAATTGAGGGCGAAAAGTTGTTACCTTTTGAAGAGCTATTGAAAACAACTCTGGTCAAGCGCATTTACCTTGACGAACTGCCAAACATGGATAGGTTAGAGTCATCAGTTGCAATTTTTAAGTTAGTGATTGAACCGCCTGATGCTGTTGTCGCAACGGCGAAACATCTCATTGAACAGTCACCTGAATATCTTGACTTTATTGAACTTTTGCTGTTTTACAAATTCCCGACTTTAACCAGAGAGGAGATTCTCAAAATGTTGAACATTGACGAAGAACTTAAAGAAGAGTTGAAGAAAACTCGTGCGTTCCAAGAAATTCTGCAAGAAGGTTTAGTAAAAGGAAAAATGAGCGCAGTTCACGTACTAAGGAAATACGGACTAAGTGATGAGGAAATTGCAAAAGAGCTTGGTCTCTCTCTTGAGCAAGTCAAAAATGCTTGATGCCAAAAAATTAATTCTCTTTGATATTGATGGAACGCTTTTACGCGTAAGAGGCATTAGCCGCCAATCGCTTATTGACGCATTGCGCGAAGTCTTCGGAACAGAAGGCTCTGCCGAGACGCACGACTTTGCAGGCAAACTCGATAGTGTCATTATCAAAGAAGTGATGCGTTCAGCAGGGCTTAGCGACAAGGAAATTGAACAGGGATTTGAAGACGCAAAACGCCTCTACATTCGCAACTTCAAACAGCACGCACAACGCGAACACATTGAAGTCATGACAGGCATTTACGAACTCGTTGAAAAACTTGCTAACGAGCCAAATGCAATTCTCGGACTTCTAACAGGCAACTTTGAAGAATCAGGACGGCATAAACTTGCTCTGCCTCACCTCAATCACTACTTTGCTTTCGGAGCATTTGCCGATGATGCTGACACACGCAACGACCTTCCCGCCATCGCCGTTCAACGCGCCTTTGAACACACAGGCATTCATTTCACAGGAAAAGATGTTGTGATTATTGGCGACACTGAACACGATGTAAATTGTGCGAAAGTTCTAAATTCCAAGTGCATTGCCGTTGCAACAGGGCATTATACCGTCTCGCAGTTACAAGCCTTCAATCCAGATTACGTGTTTGAAAACTTTGCAAATGTCGAGGCGGCAGTTGAAGCCATCATGAGTTAAGCCCTATCGTGCTTCACTGACATTCGTTTTGTTCAAAAAAACCTTTTGACTATGCGTTACTGCTTGTATGCTTTCGCACTGCTGATTGTAATCTTGCCTTGCCTTCCTGCGCACGCTCAATCCAACACTTCCCGACCGTTTTTCCAACTTGGCGTTGACCTTGAAAAGCAATCTCCCTCCACAGTTCAACTTTCGCTTCGCCACAAGTGCAGTATGTTTTCAGTTCAAGAACTTGATTTCGTGAAATCCGAACTTCAAAAAGTCGGCGGCTCACTTGGCACCGAACTTGGCAGTGTGATTACTGTTTCAATTCCCAACAAAGCGATAGATGTGTTGCAACGCTTTGCTGACTTCGCCGCAGTAGTTGCTGAATCGCCCGATGAGCCGCTTTCAATGTCTATCAGTCGTGGCAATTCACAAGTGAGTGGTGCGTGGCAAGGCATCAATGTTGATTCGGCGCATGCGCTTGGATTCACAGGCAAAGGCGTGCTGATTGGCGTTGTTGATGATGGCTTCAATTTCAATCACGGCGATTTCAACGATGCAAATGGCAAGACGCGGATTCTTTTTATGTGGAATCAAATGACCAATACGCCTGCACAATTTCCAACTGCGCCCGCCTACGCTTACGGAACGGAATGGGATAGTGCCGCTATCAACGCTGGGTTGGCAACCATTCCGAACAACGCGCACGGCACAAATTGTCTTGGCATTGCCACAGGCGACGGCTCACACAGTGGCGAAAAAGGTATCGCACCTGACGCAAACATCATCTTAGTGGTGCGAAAAACAGGTTCAGGCGCAACGAGCGCAAATATCATTGACGCTTTCAACTACATTCAAAAGAAAGCCACACTGCTCGGAATGCCCGTTTCCATCAGTTACAGCATTGGCGGACACAACGGTGCGCACGACGGCACACGCGACCAAGAACTTGCGATTGACTCACTTTCAGGCAACGGCGTTCTGTTTGCAACTGCCGCAGGCAACGACCGCGCCACAGGCGTTTATACCAATGTGTTCGTTTCGCAAAGTTCAACAACGGATTTAGTCTTTACTGCAATCAACACGGCGGGCTTCTTTGTCGGTAATGCGTGGATAAGCGGCGCGGATTCCGTTGGCGTTTCGCTCATCACGCCAAGCAATATCACGCTCTCGACTATTCCAACCGATTCTACAACGCCTGTGCTGACTGTTCCACAAGGGCAGTTTCAACTTTCCAACGAACTTTATGCGCCCAACGGCGATTGGAACATTCAATTTGGGATTAGACCGACCGCAGGCAATACAGGCACATGGCGATTGCGCTTGCACGGCGGAAAAATTAACAGCACGGGCAAAGTTGACGCATGGCGCGTAAGCAGTAGTGCAAACGGCGTTTGGCAAAACCCCATTCACGAGAAAACGATTGTAACGCCAAGCACCGCCGATTCAACGATTTCTGTTGCCGCATTTCAGATTTCGGACGGCGCAATCTCACCAGTTTCAAGCATTGGTAAGACACGCGACGAGCGCAACAAACCTGAACTCACTGCACCAACGAATGTGAACACAACCGCAGGCACGCTTGGCGGCACATCAGCCAGCGCACCACACGTGGCAGGCGTTGCCGCATTGCTCTTGCAAGCCGAACCGAACCTTTCCGTAAGCCGCTACAAACAACTCTTGTTGGATAGCACAAGAACGGACGCACAAACAGGCGCAATTCCACCGTTCAACACGAGTTGGGGCTACGGCAAACTCAACGCGCTGGGCGCATTACAACGGCAAAATCCGTTTGCACCACTTTCGCTTAGCATCAGCAATATCACGCCTACATCACTTGTGCTGTCGTGGTCTGGTGCTTCAACGCACTTTCAAGTGAGACAAAACAGCGCAGTGATTTACGACGGCACAAACAGTTCTCAACTCATTACGGGGCTTGCACCAAACACGACCTACACCTTTTCCGTGCGTGGCAAACAGTCATCAACGGGTGCGCTTTCGCCAAGCCACATCTCGCTTTCTTTCAAAACGCCTGTTGTGGATACGAACATTGCGGCATTGGCGCAAACGCGCCTTTTCAGAACAGGCGAAGGCACAACGCCTTTTCAACTTGGCAACACGGGCATCACGCTTCAATTTCCGTCAGGCGTTACAACTGCCACAACCTTCACGGCAATTCGCCGAACAGGCACAGCCACGATTGTTGGCTCATTACCCACAGGCATCACGAACATTTCCACTGATGGATTTTGGACAATTACATCATCAAGCAGTCCGAGCGTTGGCACATATACGCTCACGCTTGATCTGACGGGCTTCGGCGGGATTTCAAACTTCAACTCACTAAAAATTTTGAAGCGTGCAAATCCTTCAAGCGTTTGGCAAAATGTAGAAGACTTGGGCGCAAGTTTGAGTCACAATGCGCCGTTCATCACGATTTCAGGCTTAACCGATTTCAGCGATTTTGTCGTGGCTTCTATTGGCGATAATCCGTTGCCCGTTTCGCTCTCTTCCTTCACCGCACGTCAGAATCAGGAACGTGCGATTGTAGAATGGAAAACACTTAGCGAACAAAACAATCTCGGCTTTGAACTTTTGCGACAAGAATCACAAGATTGGACAACTTGCGCCAGTTATCGCACGCATCAATCTCTGCGCGGACACGGCACAACTAACCGCGAACACACTTACTCATTCATTGACCAAACTGTTGAAATCGGCAAAACCTACCGCTACAAACTTCGCTCGATTGATTTTGATGGCACAATTCACGACTACGCCCCGATTGCAAGCGTGCAAATCAAATCGGAATGGCTTGAAAAGCCGCGCCAATACGCGCTCTATCAAAACTATCCGAATCCGTTTAATCCAATAACCGTGATTCGCTACGAGTTGCCAATCGCAAGCAATGTAAGGTTGGAACTTGTTGATGTGTTGGGGCGAAGTGTTGCAACGCTTGTCGACGCAACGCAAGACGCAGGGGCGTATGCCGTTCATCTTAACGCTTCATCGCTAAACCTTTCAAGTGGTGTGTATTTTTACTCGCTCAAAGCCAATGGGTTTTCAAGGATGAAGAAAATGATTCTGATGAAGTGAAGTCAAGCAACAATCATTTCTACGCCGCTGTGCAAGGCAATGCCGACTGGTTGCGCTTGAATGATGAGGGCTTCTTTTTCGAGCAATTCTTCCCAGCGTGTTTCAACGATGGTTTCGCGGGCGGTTGTCTCTGCTAATTTGAGAAAGGTTTTGTAATGCCCTGCTTCGGAAGCAAAAAGGCTTTTGTAAAGATGCTTTAAGTCGGATTCAGTTGCCGTTTCAGCGAGAATTAAAAACCGTTCACACGAGCGAAGTTCAATCAAAGCGGAAACGAGCAATCTATCCAACACCTCCAAGTTTCCGTTGCCAACTCTCACAAGGGTGCGTAGGTCGTTAGCGTATTGGCATTTATGTTTGCGTGGAAGTTTACCGCCGCGTTCAGCAATCAATTTCGTTACAGTGTGAAGATGTGCCGTTTCATCTTTGGCGATATTCGCCAGTGTCATCACCCATTGTTCTGACGAGCGGGCATCAACCCATCGGTTCATCAAGTCGAGTGCATTGGTTGCGGCTTTGCGTTCCAAGTAGGCATGGTCGGAAAGAAGTGCAATCGGCTGTTCAAGCACTTGGCTTGCCCATTCTTTTGGCGTGTGATATTTCAGCGGAAGTGAAATCATGTTAGCGAACAATGGTTTTAATCCCTTTCTTGTTTGATGTTGGGAACGAGACATCACGATAAACTTCTTTCATTGGCAGTTCAATTCCGATAGAACGCAATGCAATTTTCTCTTTGAGCGATTGATAATCTGCAATCTGCCACGCTTCGCCCTCTCGGCTCACTTGCACAACACTCACCTTTTCGTAATTGATAAAGAGCATTTCTTGCACGCTTGCTTGCGCCGCATAGTAAAGCCGCTTCTCGTTGAAATCGTATTGATAAGTAGAATCCGACAGCACTTCAATCACAACCGTTGGGTTGAGAAGCGTTCTCGGCGTGTCGTCAGCAAATTCAGGCTTGCCGCACACCACCGTAACATCAGGATAAAAGTAGCCGAGTTTTCCGCTGGCATTGATCTCGCTCTTGACACGCTGGTCGCTCGGATACACACGGCACGGCTTTTTACGCTTGATAATTTGATTTCCTATTTCTCGAATGAGATTTGCGCAAATGGAATTGTGTTCGGGTTGCGCGCCTGCCATTGCGACCACATCGCCGTCTAAATACTCATACTTCACCTCACGATTTGCCGTTTCTAATGCAAAGTATTCCGAGAGCGAATACACTTTCTCGGAAGTCGTTTTCAAAAGCGGTTTCATCGGTTCAGAATTAAATCAAAATTTTATGCAAGCATAATTAGCGCATGAGTGTCTTCACGCTTTTTTTATTTGATTTTTGGAACGAGACATCACGATAAACTTCTTTCATTGGGAGTTCAATTCCGATTGAACGCAACACGATTTTGTCTTTGAGCGATTGATAATCTGCAATCCGCCACGCCTCGCCATCTCGGCTCACCAACACAACGCCCAACTTCTCATAATTGATGAAGAGCATCTCTTGCACGCTTGCTTGCGCCGCATAGTAAAGCCGCTTCTCGTTGAAGTCGTATTGATAGGTTGAATCCGACAGCACTTCAATCACAACCGTTGGATTGAGAAGCGTTCTCGGCGTGTCATCAGCAAATTCAGGCTTGCCACACACCACCGTAACATCAGGATAAAAGTAGCCGAGTTTTCCACTTGCTTTCAGTTCGCTCTTGACGCGCTGGTCGCTCGGATACACACGACAAGGCTTTTTCTTTCGGCGAATGCTATTGGTGAGTGTTGTGATTAAGTTTGTGCAAATGGAATTGTGTTCGGGTTGTGCGCCTGCCATTGCGACAACATCGCCGTTCAAATACTCATACTTCACCTCACGATTTGCCTCTTCAAGCGCAAAGTATTCCGATAGCGAATAGCACCTGTCGGCAGATGTTTTCAAAAGCGATTTCATTGGTTCATATTTTCCAACAATTAAACTAACTGTGCACCGCCGATAATAGCAAGCGGAATGATGAAGTTATCCAGTTCTTTCGGGCTAGTGCCTTCGGCAACGGTTGCAATCGCCGAGAGAATCAAGATACGATTGAAATTGTATTCTTGTGGAACAATAAATTGAATGAGCAAGAGCGAGGCAACAAAGGCAGAAACAAACATCGTCAATGAGCCTTCAAGACTTTTTTGGGAAAGGATTTTGTATTTGATTTTGCCGTAGCGTGAGCCGATAATCGGAGCCATGCCATCGCCCCAGCCCAGCACTGCCATTGCCAAGACACCCTCAAAGGTTTTGTAGAAGAGCGTGCCGCAAATCGTGGCAATAATCGTGAAGTAGAGCGGACCTTTGAGCAGTTCGCGGCGGTCGCCTGTGCGCGTCATGGTTTTCACGGCTTCATCATCAACATCAGCAAACAATCCTTTTTGAATCAGTAGGAAAATCCATATCACGAAAATCGACACGTTCAAATACTTGCTCCAATGCGTGTCGTCAAAGAGCGGCAGAAAGGCGATAATCATGCCTGCGCCGATGTGCGTAATTTTTCGGCTTAAATCACGCGCCAATCCAAAGCGTGTAACGAATACTTCCATCAGTGCCACAAGGCTGAACACATAAACAATAGTTAAAAGTGCGGCGAGAAGATTGTTGTAGAGCGGCGACAATCCAAACATAGCGAGTATGGTTTTTTAGTTTTGTTGTTAGAGTGGTTTTTGAGCAATAAGCAATGCCGCAAAAAACACATTCAAGACATACAAGCCGTTATTGACAACAAGGTATCGCAAGTAGGTCTTGTGGGTCTTCACATTGCTTTTCCCAACCACATTTCTTAGCCCTGTGTTTTGAATAGCATGTTCTAAGGCATGTGCGCCATCTTCGGGGTCAAGATAGAGCATGACTTGTGTGGTGAGAATAATGAGGAATGAAGCCAGTGAGAAATAGAACATTACGGTAAATTCCCACGCCCACATCAGATAGACGAATGTGCCGAAGGCAAGGTCAATGAGCAAGAACGCCACAAGGTAAGTGCCTCTGACGCCAATCATGACAGGAAGCGATTTGAGTCCTTTGACTCGGTCGCCTTCGATTGCTTTGAAATCGTTGAGAAAAATTAGCCCAATCGCAATAAGCGCATTGATGACCGCCATCCAAATGACCTCGATGCGCAAATCGGTGTAGAGCAAGTTTCCAGCAATCCAAGTGATAAAACTGTAACTAATGCCAACAGCAGGCGCAGACAGAAGCACATTGTTTTTGAGTTTGAACGGCGGCGCAGAGTAAATGTAGCCCATAATCAAGCCAAAAATTGACAGAAGAAATATCATACCACCACGTATGCCACTCAAATAGTAAGCAAAGAAACTGCTAACGACGATGACAATCATACCAACAATTATCCAATTCCACATGGCTTCTTTTTCTGACAATCTGCCTGATGGAATTGGGCGCGTTGGCTCGTTGATGCGGTCAAGGTCACGGTCGTAATAGTCATTAACGGATTGAGAGAAGCCTGTGCCAAGCGGTCCGAACAAAAGCGTGAGCAAAGCAAATTCTCCAATGTGTTGAACGGTCAGCGACATCTGTCCTGATGCAATCGCACCACACACAATGCCTTGCAACACGCCAACCCATGTAATCGGGTCTAAAAGTTCAAGGTGCGCTTTGAGTTTTTCAAGTGGCGAAAATGTTGCGTTCGATGCGTTAGTCATTGATGGAAAATGTCATAGAACTTCATCGGTTGAATGAAGCAAATGTTGATTTTATCGAAAGTTACAACGGAAGTGTGAGAAAAGAAGGCGGCTTTTCGCTTCTTATTGTCCTATACCAACAATGGTTAGCGGCTCAACACGAATAAAGCGAATTGGATTTTTACCTTTGAAGTCGGGATTAACACTGCCAAGTGCACCAAAGCACGACGGGTCTGCGCTCAAATAAAGTTTGCCGTTGTGGGTATAGACTTCATCATATTCATTCGGCACAAAATCGGGGAAATGAACGGCAAGCGAGATATGATTCGGAAATTCAAGCGCAATAACCTCAAATCCTAACACGCCACGAATGAGCGCGGCAAGCAAAATCGAACGGTCTTCGCAATCCGAATACTCGCTCACAAGCGTTTCGTGTATGCTACTGATGTGCTGACCTCGTTTGGTTTCTGCATCATCTTTGTAAACAAATCCATGAAGCACAAAGGCGTGCAAAAACGCAACGGCTTGACGCGAAGAAAATCTCTTTTCTTGGACAACTTTTTTGAGCGGCTCAATGACGGCTTGAACAATCTCGCGCGGCACGCTTTCGTTGAAGTAAGTTGCCACATCAGTTTGCGGACGCTCTTCCAAATACTTCACCAAATTTTGATTGAGCGTGTAAGTGAGTGTGTATGAATTGTTCTCAAATTTCCATGTAACAGTTTTCGTAATCGGCTTAAATGGAAGCAAGGGAAAGCCATCTTGAAAGAGCGCAATCGGTTCTAAATTTCTGCCTAAGTTTTCATTGGCATCATAAAATCCATCGGATTCGCCTGTTGTTTTAAGCAGTTCGCCGCGCGTTACATCATACACCGCATATCGTTTTTTTTGCTCCTCAAATAGAGTAACAAAGAAGATTTTTTGGTCAATCTCAACCGCCAGTTGCCATTGTTTTGACAGCACGATGATACCTGCGTTGTAGCCCATCGCACGAAGTAAGACCATTGCGGTGAAGACTTTTTGATGATGCTTTTTAGATGCACGCTTGGCGATTTCTCCAACAAGTTTCAAGCGTAACCAGTCAGGAAAGTTCAGCGAATCGCAAAGGTCAATCAATCGACTGGCAAACGGCGTTGAATGGTGAATGGCGGCGTTAGCAAGGTCGGTGAAGCGTGGGTCGGTGAGTGCAATACGTTCCGATTCTTCAAGGTTACTCAGTTGAAAAACGAAATTGAACGTTGCACCGTAAAGCTCAATCGGCATTGATGAGCTCTTTTTTTGCGCAAAGAGCAGACTCGGTAAAAAAACGAATACCAAAAAAACGATGCGTTTCATCAGTCTCGAAATTCAAGGTTTTGTGTGCATCTTTGCGTTTCCAAAGAAACACCATTAGGATTATGGAAGGTAAAATTGTGCTGATCACAGGCGCAACCGACGGCATTGGCAAGCAAACCGCATTTGAACTGGCTCATCTCGGCGCAACCGTGCTTCTACACGGACGAAACCCTAAGCGACTCATTGACACGATGAACGAATGCCGCAAAAAAGTACCTCACCCGAAGTTAGATTTTTTCAACGCCGACTTCTCATCACTGAACGCCGTTCGCAGGATGGCTGTTGACTTGGGACAAAAATACAAAAGGATAGATGTCTTGATTAACAATGCGGGTGTGTATATGAAAACTCGTGAACTGTCGCAAGATGGCTACGAAATGACTTTCGCGGTCAATCACCTTGCACATTTTTTCTTGACGTATCTTTGCTTGCCGCTTCTGAAAGCCTCGCCGTCGGCGCGTGTCATTACCGTGAGTTCCGTTGCGCATCTTCGTGCCACGCTCGATTTTGAGAACTTACAAGGCGAAAAAAAGTTTGATGGATACGGCGCATATTCGCTCTCAAAGTTAGCCAATGTGCTTTTCGCAGTGGAATTGGCAGAGCGCACGAAAGGAAGCAAGTTGACTTCAAATGCCTTGCATCCGGGCGTGATTACAACGAAACTTTTGGAAGCTGGCTTTGGAATGAAAGGCAGCTCGCCCGAAGAAGGCGCAGAGACTTCGGTCTACTTAGCCGCTTCGCCCGAAGTGGAAGGTGTTACAGGAAAATACTTCTTCAAAAAGCGACCACAACCGTATAATCCGATTGCTGATAACGCTGAACTTCGCAAAAAATTTTGGGAACATTCATGCCGTTTAGTTGGCATTACTGACTTGTAACATTTAATTGGTTTGAAGTATGGGCATCGCATTAGAAGCCAAGCAACACCTTGCAACGCTCGACCTGTTTGAAGAAATCACACGGCTGAAAAAAGAACTCAACGCTGTGATTCTGGCTCACTACTACCAAGAGCCTGACATTCAAGATATTGCTGATTTTTTGGGCGATAGTTTGCAACTGGCACAAGCGGCAAAATCTACAAACGCCGATGTGATTGTCTTTTGTGGCGTGCATTTCATGGCAGAGACAGCGAAAATTCTCAATCCGACAAAGCAAGTGCTGTTGCCTGATTTAGCCGCGGGCTGTTCGCTTGCAGATTCTTGTCCGCCACCTCTTTTTGCGCAGTTCAAAGCGCAGTATCCTGACGCAGTGGTTGTCAGTTATATCAACTGCACGGCGGAAATCAAGGCGATGTCGGATATTATTTGCACGTCGTCTAACGCTGAAAAAATTGTGCGCTCTATCCCTGAATCACAGAGAATCATTTTCGCTCCCGATAAAAATCTTGGTGCATACTTGCAACAGAAAACAGGACGCGAGATGATTTTGTGGCAAGGCTCGTGCATTGTGCATGAAACATTTAGCGAGCGAAAACTCATCGCGCTCAAAACACGCCACCCCAACGCCGTTGTGATTGCGCACCCTGAATGTGAAGCACAAGTTTTAGCGCACGCGACGTTTATCGGCTCGACAAAAGCCTTGCTGGAATTCACGATTCAAAGTCCGCATATGGAATTTATTGTGGCAACCGAAGCAGGCATCATTCATGAAATGCAGAAACGCTCACCACATAAAACCTTCATCGCCGCGCCACCCAACGAAGAAAAACACTGCGCGTGCAACGAATGCCCCTACATGAAACTCAACACACTTGAAAAGGTGTATCTTGCGATGAAACAGCGCACGCCTGAAATCACGATGAGTGAAGATTTGCGCATGCGTGCCTTGAAGCCAATAGAGCGAATGTTGGAACTTTCAACCTAAATCACATCATCAAATGAGCGGTTTAATTGAACAGGATTCATCAATTATGATGGGAAAGCCCGTCATCAAAGGCACACGCATCACGGTTGAGCATATTTTGCGTGAGATTGCCGCTGGAACTTCTATTGAGGAACTCTTAATTGCGCACCCTAAACTGACCAAAGAATCTATATCCGAAGCACTCAATTATGCCGCCGATGTTTTGAGAGAAACGGCACTAAAAACCTATCGTGAAATTTCTGATTGATGAAACATTGATCGCAGAATATTAGAACGGCTCATAGCCGCAGGCCATACAGTTCGTCAAGTTGCAAATGTCGCATCTGGTGCAAGTGATGACTTCATTCTTCAAATGAGTACACTGGAAGGTGAAATCATTGTTACTGATGACAAAGATTTCGGCGAACTCGTGTTCCGAAAATCCTTGTCCAATTGCGGTGTAATGCTTTTGAGACTACATGGTCTTTCAGGAGATGCCCGCGCCCAAATTGTGCTGAATGTTATTGTAGAGTATGGAACACTTCTTGAAAAAAACTTTTGCGTGTTACGCCTGACCGTGTTCGACTACGGAATTAAACGCTAAACCTGAATGCCCGAAACAGTTACCTTTGGCTCGCTTGACGAGTTAATTCAATGGGGCGGCTACGCGCTACTGTTCTTTATCATCTTTGCTGATACAGGACTTTTCTTCGGCTTTCTTCTTCCGGGCGACGCACTGATTTTGACAGCAGGACTTGTGGCGGCAACGGGCAAACTCGACATCGTAACGGTTATCTCGGTCATGATTTCAGCGGCGATTTTGGGCGACTCCACAGGTTATTTCATCGGTAAGCACCTCGGGCGAAGACTTTTTGAGAGAGAAGATTCGCTCTTTTTCAAGCGTGAGTATTTGCTCAAAGCACAAGCCTTCTACGATAAGCACGGCGGAAAAGCCATTTTTTTTGCGCGATACTTTCCTGTTGTGCGCAACTTCGCCACTACGGTTGCAGGCATCGCCGATATGCCTTACCCTCGATTCATCTTGTTTAGCATTAGTGGCGCAACAGTTTGGATTCTCTCGTTTTCGCTCTTGGGGTATTTTGTTGTCAGACAGTTCCCTGAATTAGAAGATTATATCAACAAAGGGATTGCGATGTTGCTTGTCGTCATTATCGGCACAATTCTTTTTAACTTACTCAAATCTCGTTCACCAAAATCACTTTCATAATGGAACTTCTCAAACAGTTTATTGATGTTCTGCTGCATCTTGACAGGTACCTCGCCGCGCTTTCCGCAGAATACGGCGTGTGGATTTACGCCATTCTGTTTCTCATTATCTTTTGCGAAACAGGGCTTGTGGTTACGCCATTTTTGCCTGGCGATTCACTGCTTTTTGCGGTTGGCGCATTAGCATCAACAGGCGCAGTTGATGTGTGGCTGATTGTGTTGCTTCTTTCCATCGCCGCAATTTTGGGTGATAGCGTGAATTATCTTGTTGGATACAAGTTCGGCGATTACCTCACAACGCATCAATCCAACATTGTGAAAAAGGAATATCTCGATAAGACACACGATTTTTATGAACGCTACGGCGGACGAACGATTGTCTTGGCTCGTTTTGTGCCGATTGTGCGCACCTTTGCGCCGTTTGTGGCAGGCATGGGAAGCATGACCTACTCGCACTTTCTTACCTACAACATCGTCGGCGGTTTGGTTTGGATTTTTTCGCTTTCGTTTCTTGGCTTTTTCTTCGGCGAGTTGCCATTGGTGAAGAAGAATTTTTCGCTTGTCATTTTCGGCATCATCTTCATTTCAATTCTGCCGATAATTTGGGAATTTGTGAAAGCGAGATTTTCGACCGAGTCATGACCGAGACCATCAAAACCGATGTGCTTGTGATTGGAAGCGGCATTGCAGGACTTTTCTTTGCACTCAAAGCCTCTGAACTTGGACAAGTTATCATCATCACCAAAAAAGAACGCTCTGACTCCAACACGAATTGGGCACAAGGTGGAATTGCCGCTGTGCTTACGCCCGAAGATTCGTTTGACGCACACATCGCCGATACGCTCGACGCAGGCGCAGGACTGTGCAATCGCGAAGCCGTTGAAACGCTGGTCAAAGAAGGACCTGACCACGTGAAGTGCCTCATCGAACTTGGCGTGAATTTCACGAAGAAAGATGGCAAACTTCATTTTGAGCGCGAAGGCGGACACTCTGCTCATCGCATTGTTCACGCCGCCGACCTCACGGGCAAAGAAGTTGAGCGTGCCTTGCTTCAAAAAGCCTCCGAAAATCCGAACATCATCATACTTGAACATCATGTTGCAATCGAACTCATCACTGAACATCACCTTCGCAAGAAAACTAACGACATCACTTGCTACGGTGCATATGCGCTCGATACGCAAACTGGACACTTCAAAAAATTTTTGGCAAAGTTCACTATGCTTGCCACAGGCGGTTGCGGACATGTGTATCTGCACACCACGAATCCACCGATTGCCACAGGCGATGGCATTGCGATGGCGTATCGTGCAGGCGCAGAAATTCACAATATGGAGTTTATTCAGTTTCACCCCACAACGCTTTACCACCCTGACGCAAAATCGTTTCTCATTACCGAAGCCGTGCGCGGGTTTGGCGGCGTGTTGCGCACCAAAGATGGTTGCGAGTTCATGCACAAATACGACCCACGCAAATCGCTCGCCCCACGCGATATTGTCGCAAGAGCCATCGATAGCGAAATGAAAAAACGCGGCGATGAATTTGTCTATCTCGACATCACCCACAAACCTGAAAGCGACATCAAAGAACACTTTCCCAACATCTATGAACGCTGTTTGATGTATGGTATCGACATTACGCGCGAGATGATTCCTGTTGTGCCTGCGATGCATTACTCGTGCGGCGGCGTAGCGACCGATTTATTTGCGCGAACAACTATCAATCGCCTTTATGCGTGCGGCGAAGTGGCTTGCACAGGCGTGCATGGCGCAAATCGCTTAGCCAGTAATTCTCTGCTCGAAGCCCTTGTCTTTTCGCATCGCGCCTTTCTGGATATAAAAGAGAACTTGAAACACATCGAAAACAATGTCGCCTTTCCTGATTGGGACGAAAGCGGCACGGAAAACCCCGAAGAGTGGATTCTCATTTCACACAACCGCAAGGAAGTTGAGCAAGTGATGAACGACTATGTGGGCATCGTGCGGAGCGACTTACGCTTAAAGCGTGCAGAACGCCGTATTGAGTTTCTCAAAGAAGAAACCGAAGCCTATTACAAGAAAACTAAAGTTTCCGCCGAACTTTTAGAACTGCGCAACATTATCAAAGTCGCCAGTTTGATTATTGAAAGTGCCATGAAACGCCGCGAATCGCGGGGGCTTCACTACACAACTGACTATCCTGAAAAAGACGATAAACATTTTCTCAAAAACACAGTGCTTCGCTCGTTCTAATTCATCGAACATCATACTTCTAATTCGCTCAATTCTGCCGTATCTTTGAAAAAGTGATTTAAGGAGAATAACCTTGTAGTTTCATGCAGTTTCGTTCTACGCTCATCGCCTCATGGGTTGTGCTTTGTTTAGCGAGTGCGTGTCAATCGCCGCCGCCACAAGTTT
>Ga0308411_10000035_pt1 | contig 66473 bp, 68 predicted proteins | sample HotsprottomLayer_2_FD_203530 | JGI IMG/M metagenome (GOLD analysis project Ga0308411, IMG submission 203530) | Hot spring phototrophic mat microbial communities from Octopus Spring, Yellowstone National Park, Wyoming, United States -... | ecosystem: Environmental > Aquatic > Thermal springs >... | reverse complement strand
ATCAATCTCTTTGACCGCATCTTTCTGAAGTGCGGCAATGGCCTGAAGCGCGGCCTCTCTTGTGGCCTGGCACTCGGAGCTGGCGAGTTCGATGATCCGGTCGGGCAGGGTTCTGATTGCTCTGGTTGCTTCATGCAGCAGGAGGGCGAGCTGGAGCAGAACGACGGTCATCGCCGCATAGAGCATGGGAAGCAGAACCATTCTGGGACTCTGGATCATGAGTTTGCCCCTTCGCTTTGTCCAACGCTCAACGCCCGGATCAACTGCGCCGTCTGGTTGTTGCGCTTTGGGCTTACTCCGAGGCGCGAGCTTTCTTCGGCGGCCTGCTCCCAATCTCCGATCATCATGCAGGCGATCATCCTGCGGTACTGGAGAAGGCCCCCGACGCCAAGATTGAAGGCCATTTCCGCCAGAACGTTCTGCGCCTGCTCTGGCAGGGTGGACAGTTCTGGCCTCCGGGCCAACAGCGAAACCCAATGCTTCTCAATGTCGTAGTCCAGGAGCCAGTCAATATGCTCCTTGCTCAAGATCGTATTTGTAAGGCGAGAGTACTTTTCGGCCAAGAGGCCGGGCTGGGCGGCCTTGACCGCCCGCCAATCGGCTCGGATGACGCTCTCGTGCGCTGGTTCTCCGGTGTCTTTAAGCCTGAACGGAAGCGATGCCGCATCCTCTTCTGTTTCTAGGGCATGGCCGACGCCGACGGTAACGACTCCGGCGGTGTCGAGATACATCCAGGGGACTACGCCCTCATGCTGTTTCAGCCACGCCGAGACGGTCGCCTTGTTCATTGCAGCCGCGCCCTCCGCCTGCGGGACTGTTGCTCGCCCGCGGAGTCCACCTGGGCGACAACGGGAGTCTGGACCGTAGGCCCAGGGACGGGTTCGATCTTAGACACAGGTTCAGCCTCACGTTCAGTCTCACGTTCGGCCTCACGTTCGGCGTCAGCCGGGCTCTCGTACCATCCAGGGCCGAGGGCCGCTTCTTGCTCTGGGTCATGGACAATGACCGGTTCTTTTGTTCGGTGATACTTCCACTTGGGGTATTGCATGTTCGTTTCTCAATTCATTGAGGTAAATACGATCAGGGGCGTGTGCCCTGCCGGAAACACAGGAACGACCCACACAAATCCGAAAACTGGGTATTTCTTGAATACGTAACCGCCGAGGGTCCAGAGGTGCTCTTTCATGGTGTTCGGTCCGCCGAGCGGGGGTACGCCCCGCCCGGCGGAAAGGTTATGGTTCAAGCGAGGGAGCGGAGCTAGCTTCCGATGCGGCAAGCCAGTTCGGGCCGTAGGGCGGCCCAGCCGTACAGCACGTCCAAGCGGCAGGGGAACTTGTCGGTGCTGATGTCGTAGGCCCGGACCATGCGGATAGACAGGCCCAGTTCCTTGTCGCTCACGCGAGCCGCCATGTCAACGCCTTGCGGCAGGGGCAGGTCAGCGCAGGCCAGAGTGAAGGCGTCCCGATGGAAAGCCAAGCCTTCACGGAAGGTCTTGCCGGCCACATCGCTGAAGTTTGTACTGGGCTTGCCGAAGACTTGGATGGCGGCATTGTGCGCCGGGGACGCCGTGACGGTCTTGAATGCGCCGCTCGGGGTGATTGCCGGGTAAATGTTGATGGTCATGTTTCCGCTGGCGTCTGCGGTCGCGTCTGCGGTGACCACAAACTGCTGTTGGTAGCCGACATCCTGCCGGTTCTGCGGATTGACCTTGTTGACGCCGGCGATCGTAATGATGTCGCCGGCCTTGAGGGTAGAGCCAGAGGTCCATCCATTCGTGATCAGGGTATTCCCGGTTTGGTTGGCGCCGTTGACCTGCGGCGTGCCGCCGACGTTTCCGACGGTATGGGAGGGGCAGTTTTGGTCCATTGCCCACTCGAAGCCCGCAGCGGTTCCCATGCGCCCCTTGAGGTACTGCTTGCGGATTTCCTCGGAGCTCTGGAACAAGCCCTTGAGGGCATCGACGATGGTGGCCTGCATCAAGGGGTTGATGGTGATGTAGCGATTGCCGTCCATCGGAGCAGCGTTGTCGTCCAACTTTACTCCTGCCTGAAGATAGGTCATGAGCGAGTTAGGGACGGCGCCGGGAGTGCCAACGTAGTCGGCCACCTGCTTGTAGAGTTGCAGGCCGTCGGCGTCGATCTTGTTGGCGATAGCGGCCACAGCGGGCTGAATGAAGCGCTCGCTGAAATCGTCGATGCTCAACGCCAGGTCCTTGGAGGTGAAGCTGATGTCCACTCCGACCTGCTGGTTGAGAACGACGGGCACGCTGGTTTCGGTCGCGTCCTCGATGGAGAGGTTGGGACCGGTGCGGCCCAGGTAACGGGGGGGCTTGCGGACATTCAGGGTGTCGCCGATTTTGGCGCCCTCGATTCCGAAGCTGTCGTCATAGTCGCGCCGGACCCGGCGGGCAAAAGACAACTGGTTCCGCAAGACATACAGCGCCTCGCGGGTAATCATCGAGATGGTGAGAAGGGTGTTCGCCATGCGTCAAAACTCCTTCTGCCGCATAGAGCGGCGGTTGTGGCCGTCAGCCGCCACGCTGCTGATCTCGCCACCGCATGTATTCGGCTGGAGTCATGGATTCGGGATCGACGACTCCGCCGGCGGTTTTTGTGCTTACGGGGCGGATTGGCGGCGGTGCGCTGCTCAGCCGGGTTGACGGTTTACCGGGGGTTCTCGTCAAGCCAGAGGCGAGAAGGGCTTCGATTCTCCCCACTTCTCTGGCCGCCGCTCTCTGGGCGGCCATGATCTGTTGCGGCGTGGGGTTTTCGGGAACGGCTGTCTGTTCCGCGATTCGAGCCGCTTCATCTGGGTGCTTGGCCAACCAATAGGCGATCTCGGGTCCGTATTCCGAGTTGTGGATTTCCTGCTGGAACGCGCCGGTGACGGTCACGCCGGACTTGTCTGCGGCTTCAATAGCCTCATCGAAGTCGGGGTACTTGGCCTTGGCTTGCGCGATTCGCTTTTCCCAGGCCTCAATCTCGGCCCGTCGCTTTTCTTCCAGCTCCGCTTGCTGTTGTTTGCTCCGTTCCCGTTCGAGTTCCTTCTGGAGAATCTCGACTTGGGAGCGGAGCGGCGCCGTCTCCTTGCGGACCAGCCATGCCTGATGCTCTTTGACCCATTCTTCATAGGTGTCAAAGTCCTCAAGCTGGGGCTCTTTGTCCTGTTCGGCGACAGGTTGCGCCGCCTTGGTTTCCGGCGGCGGCTGGCTGGGCTGGGTTGCTTCGGCAGGCTTGCTCCCTTGCTTCAGCTCGCGGAGTTCGTTGCGCAGTTCCTCAAGGTACGCCTTCAGTTCGTCTCTTTGGCGCTCTGCTTCGCGCCGCGCCTTGGTTAGCTCGCTGAATCTCTGTTCGATGCCCTTCTTGGGCTTTCTGGGCTTGCGCTGAACGCCCTGGTCGTGGTCTTCCGGCGTGTCCGGCTCGCCGGCGGTTATGCCCGCCTCTGGAGGTTCCGGTTCGGCAGGCGCGGACGGTTCGGCGCCCGGTTGCGGCTCGGGCGTCGCTTTGGTTTGAATGATTTCCACCTCGGAGGTTTTTTCTCCGTAGTGGGCCAGAGCGTCTTGGATCTGCTCTGGACTGTCCGTTGTGCTGCTTACGGTTACCGACATGTATTCTCCCTTGGGGTTTGCGCGGTCTACTCTACTGGCCGGCCGCTAGGCCATACTTTTCAAAAGCGTTGAGCTTCTGGTCGATGGAAGCGACCTGTTGGCGGAGCCGTTCGATAGACTCCGAACTTTGCGCCTTAAGCTCGGCGATCATGAGCTTGGTTTGCTCTTGCAGCGCCGCGATCCGCTCCCGGCTTTCGATCTCCATGCGGCGGTTGCTGATGATTTCCTTGGCCGCATTGAGCTGTTCGGTGAGGGCCTGGTGTTGCTGCATGAGCTGAGCGAACTTTTCCTTCCACTCGGGCGGCAACTCTGCGCCGCCAGAACCATCCTCATCCGGCTTTTGGCTTCTCAGGTGGGCAGGCAGCAACCTTTCGAGTTGCTCTGCGATCTGTTCTGCGCCGGGCCAATCCATGTTGCGAACGACCAAGTGCAGGATGTACTGGGCGACCTGCGGAGCGGTTTGAATCAACTGCATCACGCTCTCGACGAACTCCTGCCGTCTGGTCTCGTAGCCGGGGCCGACGCTGATCGTCACGTCGTAGGTGCCGGAAGAGAGGTCATAAAACTTGATGACGCCTTCGCGCTCTTGGACCTGCTGCTTAAGCGGTATGACCACGCTGGTTGAATCCGGCCTTATGATGCGGATGAGACGGCCTGGGCGGTCGTAGATTTTCGGGGCCAGGTCAACGATAATCCTGCCCACGTGCTGGATCGAGCGGGCCAAGTTGTCCATGTAGGCGAAGTTCGCCAGACTTCCTTGGGCTTGACGCAGGCGGATTGCTCTTCCGGACTGTTCGCCGGAGCTGAGGCCGATGAGCGGTTCCCGGATGCGGGTGGTGGCCTTCAAGTCTTGGTCAGACAACTGGATGGCGGCGGCGATTTGCCCAATGGCGGCCTCCCCGAATTGCCGCTGGGGTGGGGGGACCAACTGTCCGCCGGAGGTTACGGCCCGGTATGGAAGTACGGCCACGTTGTTGCGGTTGGCGGATTTCCAGATTTCCTCAAAGCCTTCGATCTGGCTCCATTCGGCGACGAACGGCGCCTTGGGAGCCAAGGCAATTGCTTCGGCCAAGGCGGAGCGGAAGTAGTTGTACTGCCGCTGGGCGTCCTTGGCGAAGCGGACCATGCCGGACAGGATGCGTTTGCCATCCAGGTAGAGTTCTTCGCCGATGACCGGAACGATTGGAATGTAGCGTCCGGGCCAGAGGTGCCGCTCCAAGACCTCGGCGGCGCTGATGATGTCGCAGTAGACCTGGGGAACCTGAACGGTGCGGCGGATAGGTCCATCGGGTCCGACGGCGATGGATGCATCCGGGGTGAGGTCTTCCTCGAAGACGGCGGAGCCGTCGGACAGGGCGACGAGGGTGCGCTCGACGGTCTCGATGTGCCAGTACTCGGCGATGCGGATGGACTCCCGGGTGAACCAGTTTGGTTCTCTGTCTCCCAGGCTGGACATGGAGCGGAGGCCCGCCAATTCGGAGTTCGGGTATCGCCGTTTGAACTCGTCGTGACTGATGTCCTCTACGACGAGGCACCACTTAGCATCGGAGGCGTCCATCTCTTGGGCGCCGGGGTCCATGTAGATTGAGAACGGGTTCAGGACGCGCTTGATGCGGATTTGCTGGTCGAAGGTGTCGGCGTCCACGTATTCGGTGATCACCCTGATGTAGCCGGGGAAGCCTGAGATGACGGCATACTGGAAGGCCCAGTCGTAGGCTCTCTCGGCGTCGGAGCTGACCTCGATGTGGCGGACCAAGCCCTGCATGATCTGTGCCATTTCAAGGGTTGCTCCGCCGCCGCGAGGGTTGATTTGGATCTGGGGTTTGGCCTGCCGCTGCTGGTTGACGATGACGGAAACCAGCTCTGGCAGGCGATTCAATTCCAGGCAAGGGCGCCCGGCGATGGCCCGCTGTTCGCGGATCTCGGCTGGCCACTGGTCTCCGGCAAAGAAGCGCAGATCCTCCATCGCCTTGAGCCGGATCTCCCGTTCGGCCTCATCTGCGAGACGCCAACGGTCCAAGGCGGTGCGGATGAGGCTTTCATCGGAGGCCCGCGAGTCAGGCTCAGGGTTCTCTGGCGATGTCCTGACGATGACCAGGTCCTCGGCGCCCTGCTGGAAGACGCTCATGGGCTATTCCTCTTCTTCGAGTTCCTCTTCTTCGAGTTCCTCGGGCTCTTCCTCCTGGGGAGGGGCAGCCTTTGCCTTGCCCTGCTTAGTCCCGTCCAGGATCTCCGACAAGCGGCTGAGCAATTCTTCTTTGCCCTGGAAGACCTCGTTGTTCCCCGGGCCGGAGCCTGCACGATAAACGCGCAAGACGTAGCCGTTTGCGGCTGCGTCGATGTGGATGGCCTCAATCCGGCCACTGTCCAGCGGGGCGGATGCTTTAGCGATTACGATTTGGGGCATAACTTTTTCTCCTTTCGGTCAGTTCATCCAAGAGGCTTCGTGGGGATAGGCCATGACCATAACCGGAGTCTTGGCCTGCGGCTTGGCGCTCATGCGGTCCAGCGACATGCACAAATACCTTGTGCAATCCATCAGGTGGTCGTTTTGTTTGACGATGCGCCCCTTGTCGTCCCTGTGATACTGGCGGAGTTCCTCAAGCCAATGATTGAGGTTCTTGAAGACCTTCAGGCGCCCGGAGCACATGCGCATCCAGACCTCGTAGATGCCGGCCTCGACCGCATTCTCGGCGGGTTCGAGCTTCAAGCCAAGTTGCTGGTACATTTCCATGAGGCTGCGACCGTCCACCTGGCTGCGGCCACGGGCGGCGGGGTCGATGACGCCGGGTATCCATTCCCCTCTGGCGCGGATTGCGGCGGCATGGACGGATGGTTCGGCGTCGCCGCGCAAGTACTCGCTGTAGATGTACAGGGTGTCGTTGTCGCGGTCCAGGGCGCCCCAGACTGCGGCTGTGCGGTTCCAGCCGACATCCATCGCAAAGCCGCGCGGCCACGTCTCTGGGATATCGAACGGTTCGACGATCAGATTGGACTCTTCCACCGGATAAATGGCGCCCGACCCCAGACTCGGAATGCCTTTGCTTCTGGCGTCCCGCTGGTGCGGCGGGAGCTTGGAGGCCATGTCAGCCTTTTCGCTTTCGGACAGGTGTGGAGCGTCGTCCCATCCGGCTTGCACGACAAACCTGTGTCCGGCCTTGCGTTCGGCGTCATCCAGGTAGCGGCGGACGACGTTGGTCCATCCCATCAGGGGGGTAAAGGTGACCATAACCAGGCCGCCGCCGAAGCGGGACGTCTGCATGGTTCGGACGAGTCCCTCGAAATACACGTCCTCTGGTGGTTCTTCGTCAAACCAGACGCAATCAATCTCGGTTCCCATGAAAGCCTCGACGCCCTGCTCGTAGCTCTTGAACACGAGCGTTGAGGCTCCGCCGGAGACGTGGCGCACCCAGACGGTCTCAATGGCGTTGGGGATTCCAGCCTTGGGCCGCATGGTGATGATGGTGTCGGCGGGGATCATTCCGGTCCCAAGGCCAATCGCCTCATTGGGCGAATCGCCGGGCTGCCGGACCATCCGTCCAAGCAGCTTGGACTGGAGAATGTCCCTGGTGGTGCTGTTTGTCTGGCCGGCGGCCCAAGCGGTGATGGGGCGGTCGAAGCGTCTGCCGGGCCACCACTTCGGATAATCCCCGGTCAGGTGAAGGGTCAGTTCATAGGCGCCGACTCCCTCGGTCTTGCCAACGCGGTTGGCCGCCAGAAACAGCCTCTCCCGGTGCGGTTCCCCGGAGCATCCTTCGGGGCAGGCGCCCTCGACGGGTTCATGTTTTCCGCCAGCGGCGAAGTACGCCATGTGCTTCACGTACTTCTCCCTCGCCAGCGAGCCCCTGTCCGGGTAGTAATCGAGTATCCTGTGCTGGCGTCTCCACTGAATCGCCGCGTCGATATCAGCTATCGACAGCCTCAAGTCGAGAACGGAGTTCGTTGAGCTCATCTACCGTCAATACCTTAGCCAGCGCCACCACCTTCTGGTCGATCCGAATCGGGCCGCCCTCGGGTCCGCTGATCTCGGTCCGATCCCTGTAGCGCGCCGGCTGCCAGCCCCTCAGCAAGAACATAAGCAAGGGGTCCGAGTACCGATGCGTATAACCGCAAATCTTCCCCCGATAAAAAACCGGTTCCTTCCAGCCTTCTCGCGCCCGGCGGACGGCTTCGTCTTCGAGGCTTTGTGCGGCCTCGGCACGCGCCTTCTCGAACTCGGCGGCGTACTCCGGATCTTTCATCCATTTGACATGCGCATTCTTGGAAACCCGCGCGGCGCGAGCCGCCACCGTAACCGAGCCGGTCTCACGAAACGCCGCCAAGAACGCCCTCTGGCGCAACTTCCCGCGGGCCATCTGCCGCGTTTCCAGTTCGCGGATTTCATCGTCGCTGTCCTCTAACAGCGCAGTCTTGGCGTATGTCTCACGTTTGCGCGGCATTGCTTCACCTGCGCTTGCCCCGCCCCTTGAGCTGCGCCATGAATTCGCGCCTCTTGGCCGGCGGGGTCTCCTTCACGAATTCCTTGGCCACCTCCCGGCTTGGCCCCCTGCCACCCTTCGGTTTCGCCCCATGCGCGATGGCCGCCATGAGCCGGTACTGCTTCGCTGTCTTTGCAGGCATATCATCAACTCTCTGAAATCAAAGAACTTGCCATGATTCCGTGACCCCCTTCTCCGCTAAAAGCGCCCTCATCTGCTCCAGCGCCTCGCTGCGGTTCCGGTAATAGGCGCTCTTCGACATCCCCAGAAACCGCTGAATCTTCTCCGGCGGCCAATCCTCCAGTTCAAATAACACCATCAGCCGCTGCGGTCGTGGCAGCCTCTTGGCCGCCCCAATCAGCAACTCGGCGCGCTCAGCCGCCGCCGCCCTCACCTCCCCCTGATAGTCGTACACGTATCTGGGCTGTACCGTCGTTCTCTCAAAGTCCATAACCAGAGTTAATCAAGTCCTCAACGCCAGTCGCCACCACTACGTCCCAACCTTCATCCCGCGCCCGAGAAATCCAAATCTCCTGCGAGCGACGCAACTTCGCGCCAGGACGCTTGACCTCGATGTAGACCACATCGTAACCGCGCACAAAAGACGCAACCCCCGTCGCGGTCCGCACCGCAATGTAGTCCGGAGTCCCGGGTTCCTCCCTCTTGACCCGCGCCTTCGGACCACGTAAGTCCGCCTCCAGACGATGCACCCGCCAGCCGCGCAGCCGCAGATAATCCACTATCTGCTGCGCAATCTGGTTTTCTGTAAGACGCGGCCTTCTCTGCATCTAAACCTGGTTGCGGGGGTGGGAATCGAACCCACGGCCTGCGGATTATGAGTCCGCCGCGCTACCGCTGCGCTACCCCGCGCCTTCAACAAAGATCCTCAGCCCAAGGTATCCGAATCACTACGTTCCGCCCAGGACCGTCTTTCACCATCTCGGCCTTGCCCCGCGATGCCAGCCACCGCATCGCGTCCGCCATCGCAGTCAAATACCCAGAATGGTATCTCCCACCCCCCTCCGGCACCCCATACTGAATCACCAGCCACGCCACTATCTCCTCCGCTTCCTCCATGTCCTTCGCACTAAAAGCGCGGGGGGCAGCCTCAGACTGCCCCCCTAGACGAGGAGGTTGAGAGGAGGGAGAAGGAGGAATCGCAGAGGCCGGAGCCGCCTCTGTGTTGCGCTGCGGAGAGAACGGAAACTCTATAATACCCATGACTCCCCCTCACTCACAAACTTCATCGCCCAAGCGTGCCCAATTACCTCGTCCCCGCGCCTAAGCTCCTGCCAAATCGCCGTCGAATACGGCGCCAACAAACCAGAACCGCCGCTCCCCACAGTCAGTGCCACCGCCCGGATCACTCCACCATCTACCCACTCGGGCTTCGCATATCCAGCCTTAACCAGACGCTCAGCCTCGTCCGCATGTACAACCCTCACCGTCCGCTGAACCGCCCGGCTCGCCAGTATTCGAACACGCCTAGCGTACATATTTCTGCGCCCGAACTTTAGCCGGTTCGGTCGGCCTATCCCACCCGGCGCCAGGCGGAGCGGAGTCTACCGCTATGTATAAGCCAATTTTATAGCACCGTGAAGGTGAATTGTCAAGATTTTTATTTGCAGTGGAATCAATGACTTGGCGACGAAAGTTCAGGTGGATTCTGTGGTTTGGTACTGGGGGTCATGGATCTAAGGTAACGCTTGTGTTTTACGTGCTATGGCTGGCTTTGTCCGTGAATCGGTTTCTGAAAAAGTGGCCGAGAAAAAAGATCGGTAAACCTTAGGGGGCGGGGGGGCTTCCTTTTTTAAATGGGGGGTGTGGGGGGGCGGCGGCATCGGGCTTGGCGCGCGGGACGCGTGTGGGGTGTGGGTTGGGCGGCGTCGCGCGGGGCGCGCGCCGCGAGCGCGGCGGGCAGCCGGCAGGGATTGGGGCTTGACATGCGCTAGCTATCAGTGTACGATTAGGGCATGAGATACCTTACAAACGCCTTTTCGCTCAACATGCTCCCGCAAGGGGGCTTCGTGCACAACTTCAGTGTTTTCCCGGTTCATCCGCAGAACGCCAAGGCCCTTCTATCCGAGGGCTTTGTGTCCGCGGTCGGCCACGCGGACACTGCCCGGTTGATCGCCTCGCAGTTAGGTCTGGAGGTCGAGGTGAACCGGACCTCGATCTCGCTCGAGCCGGGGGACTCGCTGGTTGTGGCGCAGTACACTGGCCCGCGGCTCCCTGAGGGGGCAACCGCCCTGCCTCCCGGGGCCGAGATCCGGTACTTTCTCGTAAGGCTGTATGCACCCTACCCGGAGGACTGGGACGGGTAGGCCCGCCCCCCCCTAAAAGGGGGGGCTTCCGAGAGACCATAGCCCCCTGCCCCTTCTCGGGGCAGGGGGCTTTTGCTTTTTTGGGGCTCACGCTGCGGGATGCCGGCAGGGATTGGGCTTGGCGCGGCGGCGGATTGCCGCCAAGAAAGTCGAAGCCCCCGGAGCCCCATCGACGGGGCCCGGGGGCCGGGAATTAGGTCTTCCGGAAGCCCCCATTGCAGGGGGCTGGGATCAGAAAGTTGTGACGGGCCAGTTGGCCAACGCTCCGGGCGCGAGCTGGACCTTCAAGGCCCATTCCGCGAGCCCGGCGGCGTGCCGGCAGGCAGCCCGGGGGCCGCACCAAGAGCAGACATCGATGAGGTTCCCATCGGGGCCACGCAGAAATGAGACCTCCACCTCGCGCCCGCGGGTCCTCAGCGAACCGACAAGATGGCCGGGGTATAGGGCCATCTTTGTGGGCCCGTCATTGGACCACTCGTTGAAGCGCACCGCTGTTATCAGCGACTCCTCGGGCGCGGACTCCTGCCACCGGCGGAGGCCTTCGAGAAATAGCTCACGGGTCATCATTTTCTCACCTCCTCTCCGCGCCAGGTGCGCCATGCCTAAGTTATAGCATGGCAGGCATGGCATGTCAAGCCCCCCCCGCGCGAAAAAAATGGGCAAAAAAATCGGAGCCCCGGCCCCGGGAAGGGGCCGGGGGCCGCCCCCCGGCCTCATCAGGCGGGTGGGCTCACTGAGCTGCTGGCCAGCTCGGCGGCGGCGGGCAGAGCGGCGGGAGTACGAGGCCAGGCTCCGGCTGGTCTGCTGGCGCATACCTGTACCGCGGGCGGCCATCGGACTCCCATCCCTCGAGCACCCGCACCGCTACCCAGACGTGCACCAGTCCGCAGCCGGGGCTCCACGGTGCCCGGCCGAAATAGAGAATGAACTCATCCCGGAGCGGTGTGAGCAGGGACTCCGGGACGACCAGGGCGCGCCACTCATGCTCGTAGCCCTCGAGGGGCTCCGGCCGGGCCGTGGGCCCCGAAAACGCCAGTTGATACCTGAGGTTTTTCGCGCCGTCGACCTCGACGGCGCATTGGTACTCCACGCGGCGGCCCGAGACGTAGGGACTACGCCGGCCGTCGAGGTGGGCGGCCACGCCGCCAAGGACGAGCGTGGCCCTAGTCGACTCGGTCAGGCTCTGGATGGCCCTGCGCAGGGCCAATAGGTCTCGTAAAATCATCACTTTACCTCCTGTGATGGAGCCTTTCGGTTCCTCCGCTTCCTCAGCTTGTCCGTATAGCGCCCGGGCTGATACTCCACGCTCTCAAGTCCCTGCGTCCCATCCTGCGGGTCTTGTGCCCATGTATCCGTGATTTTCCCGCACCCGCAGCGGACGCAGACCTCGACGATCATGACTCCGCCGCCGCTCGCCCAAACGCCCGGATTGGACTCGCAGCCGCCTACGATCTCGTGTGGCGCGCGCCAATCATGGTCGTCGTCGTCCACGCAGGGGGGCTCGTCCGGGTGGATGCTGACTTTCACGATCTGGTCGTCCACCCGGCAGAGGAACCCATCGGCGTCTATCGCCGGGCGGAATACAGTGACGTTCGCCCACTGGGTGCGCGAGCTGGGCTCGATCCAGTCTGCCCCGTAGAGGTACTCCCGAGCGGTCTCTTCCGGCGTCCGGGCATCCGGGCACGGCCAGACACCGCCTTCATCGGCGACACACCACAGCGGGGGCTCCGGCAGCACGCAGCGGCCCTCCCTCCAGTCCTCGATGATCCGCCAGCCGCGCTCAGCGGCAAGCGCGTCAATCGTGGTCTGCCCAGCAGCCACCCGGCTGGCCAGCTCTTTCATCATGTCCATAGGCTCCATCGTCTCTTCCTCCTCTCTCTGCGGCTTGCGCCGCATCCTCATAATACTATATCCGGCATGGCTTGTCAAGATTCGGCTGCACCAGAAAAAACAAAGCCCCCGGGACCGCTCGCCGGCGGTCCGGGGGCGTGGGATGGTGATCAGCGGGCTAGCGTCGCGTGGTTGGCCTTGGTCTCTTCCTCGCACTCCTGCATGTATTTGGCAATTGCGGCCGGCAGTCGCACAGCCAGAGCGCGCGTTTCACGGCTTGAGAGCCACTGGAGTTCATCGCCGATCTCGCCGCGCTCGTAGCTACACGTAGCCTCGGTCTTCCGGCGGTGTAAGTTATTGCCGTCCCAATACGCGTCTTTGAGCCACTCGCAGATCAGCTTTCCCTGTGGGCTCAGCGCGCCCTTTCCGCGTATGGTGACATCCCACGTGCGATTGGCCCACTGGGAGGCCCCCGTGCAGACTGGGACGATCCGGCAGACCTCGCCGTCGGCGTCTGAAAGGGTCACCCCCACGGGGATTGGATCAAGCAGGTCGGCAATGCGCTCGCGGAGTGCAGCCAGCGAGTCCTGATGCGCCTTTATCACGGCGCGAAGTTGATCAATGATCGTGTTTTCCATGTCTCTTCCTCCTCTGCGGCCTATTGCCGCATCCTCAATATACTATATCTGGCAACGCGTGTCAAGGACCTCTGGTTACACGGGCTCAGATCTGCCCAGACTAACACTTGTCCAGCAGCCTCTGCACCCGGCGGAGCCTCCTCTTGGGCACCAACCAATACGTCACCGCGCCGTCTCGACCACAAGACAAATCCATGTCCCACAACCGCTTTTCCACGGCCCACGGTGTTTCTGGGCTGACGGTCTCGACAACCTGCCAGCCCTCGCCGAACGCTTCATCGGCCTCTTTTTTTGCCTGCATCAGCCGCTGGCAGGCCTCTTGTATGTCCGTGTTGGCCAGCTCGATGATGTCCTCGATCTCGCCGCGGTCGTAGTACCAGAGCGCGGCCGCGATTTCCTGCATGGGGATATCGGGGCCGAATGCAGTGATCAACTCGTCAGTCATTTCTCCTCCTCCTTGCGGCCTAAAACGCCTCGAACTGTGCAGTCGTAGTAGTGCGCAGCGAACCCATCTCTGGCAATGACCGGTTCCGCCTCTGGCCAGCGGCCGCCAATCACGTGCCGAGCGTAGCAGTACGCCCAATGCGGATGCTTGGCGATGGCTGCCTCCACTTGAGTCCACCGCCCGCGGATCACGTCGCGGGCGTAGCAGTAAGCCCACTGCGCATGTTGGGCCATGACAGGCTCCGCCTCCGGCCAGGGGGCGCGGATAATTTTTCGTGCGTAGTAGTAAGCGTAGTATGGGTTGCGCGCAATCGCCGGTTCCCCTTGGGGCCAGCGAGCGCGGATCACATCAACGGCGTAGCAGCACGCCCACTCAGGATGTTGGGAGATTGCTGGTTCCGCCTGAGGCCACGGTCCGCCGATCACGTGCTTGGCGTATCGCCACGCCCACTGCGCGTCCTTGGCGATTGCCGCCTCCCCCTGAGGCCAGCGGGCGCGGATCACTTCACTGGCATAGCGGTAGGCGTACTCAGGATGGCGCGCGATGATCGGTTCCAGCCGCCGGACACGGTCCTGCATCACGTTGGACGCATACCACATGGCCCATTCTGCGGCCCTTGGATGGAGTGCGAATTCATTCCAGCCGCTCATAGACTCCACAGCCTCAAGCGCCTCCCGGCAGGCTCCGGCTTGGCGGGCGCGCGCGATTGCGTCGTGAAATTCCATGTTCTTTCCTCCTCTCTCTGCGGTTTGCCGCTGACCGTTAAGGTTCAGCTCTCTCTAAAACCTCGTGCTCATAACGCCAGGCGTAGTCGTCATCCGACAGGATGACCGGTTCGGCTTCCGGCCAGCGGCCGCCGATCACATCCCGAGCGTAGTGGAAGGCCGACTCCGGCTCCCGAGAAACCAGGGGCTCTGCCTCGGGCCATCTAGACCGCAGAACCTCTCGGGCGTACATCATAGCAGCCCAAGGCTCGCTGGCGATGACCGGCTCCGCTTCCGGCCAGCGGCCCCGAATGGCCTGCCGAGCATACAAACATGCTGATCCGGGATCTTTCATGATGGTGGTCTCGGCTTGGGGCCACCTTCCTCCGATCAGGTCAATAGCATACAATGATGCCGTCACCGCGCTCCGGGCAATTGCCGGCTCCCCTTGCGGCCAGCGGGCGCGGATCACGTCGCGGGCGTAGTAATAGGCGTAGGTTGATCTGGTTGCAATGGCGGGCTCTCCAGGCTCGAATCTGCGGCGGAGAATGCCCTCGGCATACATATAAGCGTCTCTGGCGTTTCGCGCGATGATCGGCTCCAGGTCGGGCACGGGCTGCCTGACGACACGGATGGCATACCAGCAGGCCCAATCGGGGGCCATCGGATGCCGGGCGAATTCGTCCCAGCCGGTCATGGCTTCCAGCTTTCGGACCACCTCCCGGCAGGCTCCGGCGTCCCTTGCGCGCTTAACTGCATCGTGAAAGCTTAAGTTCATCTTTCCTCCTCTTTGCGGCTTCCCGCTGCTTGCATCATACACTATCTGGCATAGTGTGTCAAGCAGGATCTTATCAGCGCCGCGCCCCTTGACGCGGCTTCGGAAGGAAGCCCCTTCGCGCCTCCCGCGGACTGCATTTCAGGACCTCACGAGCATAGAAGTACGCCTGAAGTGGATCTTTAACAATCACGGGTTCTGCCTCCGGCCAGCGGTCTTTGATCACATCCCGGGCGTATTGAAGCGCGTAAATGCAGTCCTGAGCAATGGTATGCTCAGCCTCCGGCCAGCGGCCACGGATAATGTCTCTGGCGTAGCAGTACGAGTAGCGCGGGCTCCGGGAAACCGCTGGTTCACCGTTTGGCCAGCGTCCCCGGATGAGGTTGCGGGCATAGTAGTATGCAGATCCCGGTTGGCTGGCGATGGCTTCCTCCGCCTCCGGCCACAGCCCGCCAATAATTTCTCGGGCGTAGTTGCACGCCCAATCCGGGTGCGCGGCGATGGTCGGCTCCGCTTCGGGAAACCTTGCGCGCAGGATGTCTCTGGCGTACTCGCACGCAGCGGCGGCATCCCGCGCGATGATCGGTTCCAGGTCTGGCACAGGCCCCGTGGCGATACGTCTGGCATACCAGCAGGCCAAATCATGAGCCTTCGGGTGGCGGACAAAATCATCCCATCCGCTCATGGATTCGAGATCCTCCATGACTTCCCTGTAGGCTGCGGCTTGTTTGGCGCGCTTAACCACTTCCTGAAAGTCTAGGTTCATGCTCATCCTCGTCCGATCTTGCTCTTGGCGCGCCGGCGGCGAGTGGCCACCAGCGCTCTGATGCAGGCCCGACAGTAGCCCGCGGTGTCCCCGCGGGCTGAATCTCGCGCAAAATCGCGGAGCGTCTGCTGGTGGTCCCCGCTCCACCACGTGACAACGCGACCGCAGCGCGCGAGTCCGACCAGACCGCGAGTCACTCCGGGTATGGGGAGGTGAATCACCGGATCTCGCTTCACGGACGCACCTCCATGAACTTTTCGATCTTGCATGTCCTGTATAGCATCGTTTCCTCCATGCGCTCATTATGCCCTATCCGACAGGGCATGTCAAGCGCTTTTTTGCCAGATCCCGAACCCAAGGGAGTTCCCCCTCGAGTTCCGCCTCTCTTTGTGTTCGGCCCGAGTATCGGATGGTCCAACCAGATAGGTCCAGCGCAATCTCCCCGCTGCGCCGTGTCATCACCGAATCCTCAGGCAGGCCACCAAGAGCCGCCAGAAGATCGCGTCCGACAGCTTGGCAGGCCCGCACAAGCGTTCTCAGGCTCCGGCGGCTGGTGTATGCGACCAGAAGCGCGACGCCGTCCTTTTGTGCCACGATCTCGTAACGGGTTGGAGTGTAGGCTCTCATTTTTTCCTCCCCCCACAATATACAATGACCGCCATTGTGTGTCAAGAGACAAAAATGCCGCAGCATCAGCGTATTACAAGAAGACTACGCCGTTCTCTTCAGTAGTCCGATCTCGATCTGCTGCTGACGCAGCACCTCCCGCAGCCGGCCCTTGTCGCGTGGGTTCAGCCTCGGGCTGCCCGGCGGCAGATTAATCCGCACCACCAGCGCTTCGTCGCCGGGCTCCATCCGGATCATCACCCGGTTCATGGGCACGGGCACTCCGAGGATCTCCTGCGCCAGCTCCGCCGTCTCTTGATACCCCATCGTGGACAAATACGGCCCATCGCACACCCACGATCTGGCCTCATCGACGGTCAGAAGCGTATAGCGGTAGTCGCCGGGCGAAGTAACAACAGCGCTGTTGAGGATGTATCTCATGATCCCTCCAACTCAGACATCGTAGCACGCCAATGGCCAGAGGCAAGGCCACGTGGCCCGCAAAATTCTGCAACGCCTAACTCCATTGCAATCAGTAAATTACAAGCCAAACTTAAAGTAACACACACAAATCCAACCGCAAGCCGATGATAATACAGGCAAGCCAGAACCAGCACAATTCTGCAACACGTAAACCCTTTAAAATCAGTAGATTGCAAGCCAAACCTAAAGTAGCACATCGCAATTCCACGGCAAGCTGCTGATAATGCTGGCACACCAGAACCAGCCGGAAACAACCCCATGCGGTACTTGAAGTTGTGGCTGCATCTTGCTGAAAATACAGGACTTGTTAACTCGCGCTCGCTGGCGTCACCTGCCCCGAAGTCCTGTGTCCGGCAGAGAAAAGGCGATGGGCCGCAAGCCACTTCAAGTATTACTTTAACTTTGGCTTGCAAGTTGTTGATTTTAGGACACTTATTCATTCTCACTCTGAGGTGCTGGTCCATTCAGAACCCCCGGCCTTCCGCCGGCCACCGTGCCCGTTCAGCCGGCAAGACCAACCGCCCGCCTCCGCAGCCATGTCCACCCCCACCCCCGCACCCCTGCGTCCAGACCGCCGCGAGAAATGCCCATTGCTGCGCATTAGAGCCCCGCCATTGAAACGAAAGCGGCGGGCAAGGGGTTTATACCGCCCCCGGCCCGCCGATTGATCCTAGCGCCTCTAATGCGCAAATTCGACTATCCGCCCACGGACGCCCCCTTTCGATCTGCCCAATCGCAGGCATACTCGGCCAGTTGCTCCAGCTCGGCCAGCACGGACCGCAGCCGGTCCATGCGCGCCTGGTGTTCGCCGATGGCGGTATTCCAGCACGCGGGTTCGAGCGGGTAGTAGTCCCGCAGGTTGGGCGCCGCCAGTTGGACGGCCTCGATAGCGGCGCGAACAGCATTGGCGGCCCGGCAGTAGTCGTCGAGCAACCGCTCGGGGCTTGTTCCGTTCAGGTGAATCAGCGGGTACTGCATGTTTTCCTCCTGAACCCTTTATGCCATGACCGTCAATGCTTGTCAAGCCTCAGAACGGAACATCATCATCGGTAGCCTCAAACGGTTTATTTTCATTGGCTTGCGCTCCTTCGGCCTCGACCGCCGCGGCCCCTGCCGGCGGCTTAGCCTGCTTGTCACCGGAGCCCGCCGGTCCGCCGCAGAACGACAGGCTTTCCGCAATGATTTCAGTGATATAGCGCGTAATTCCGTTCTTGTCATCCCAGCTACGGGTTTGCAGTCTGCCCTCGACAGCCACAAGTGCACCCTTGCGCAGAAATGGCTTTACGTTCTCCGGCTGCCACAGCACGACCCGATGCCAATCGGTTTCTTCCCGCAGCAGGCCCGTGTTTCTGTCTTTCCATCGCCGGTTTGTGGCGATGCTGAACTGGGCCACTGGCGTGCCGCTCGCGGTGTGCTTGATCTCGGGTTCGCTGCCGATGTACCCGAGCAGGATCACCCTGTTGATGCTTCTTGCCATGTTATCTCCTTTCACTTCAATGCCTTAAGAACTACCACGCTGTCTGATCCGCGCTTGAATCCAGCCTGACTCCGGTCGGGGCTCCGGGCCGCGGGCTTGATAGAGCAAGCGCATGGGACCACCAGATCGCGGAACTCGTGCACGAGCTCGCCGCACTTGGCGCAGGGTGCGCTATCGACGGGCTCGAAGGCTGGATCTGGCGAGCGGATTTCCTTCCGCAGCCAAGCCGTGATGTCCCCGACGGCGCGGAGGAACAGGCCGTCCGAGCGGGGCTTGTTTTTGCCGCGGCTTCGGACCCACATGGCGACATACCGCGGGTGGACGCCGATAGCGGCGGCGGCGCGGATGAGCTCGAGCGCGGTCCCGGCTCTGGGGGTTCTGCCGGTGGCATGGGTGATTTCACCCTCCACGGCTGAGATCCATGCGTCGAGTCCGGGCTCCTGATCCGGGGGTGGGTTTGATTCCGGCAGGTTTTCATCCGGGCCGGCAGGCCGGCCGGCCGTTATAGCCGTGACCTCCGCTCCGCGAGACCCGGCCAAGTTTTCCACAGACTGTACGGTTTCAAGAACTGCCGGCTCTGGCTCTGGCTCTGGCTCTGGCTCTGGCTCTGGTAACGGCTCTGGCATTCCGTGGCATCGCCGTGGCATCGCCGTGGCATCGCCATGGTGTCGCCATGGTGTCGCCATGGTGTCGCCATGGCGTTGCCGTGGTGTCGCCATGGTGTCGCCGTGGCATCGCCGTGGTGTCCCATTTTTGCCCTGAACATCACTATTCCCTATCGACTTTGTGGTGTCCGCCTTCTTGTCATGCGTTTGACCGTCATCCGTCAGTCCGAACGCCTCCAGAGCCTTACGGCGCTCCGATGAGTACAGTCCGTCCAACGACGGAACCTCACCCGTCGCAAACCGAACCCGCGCCTTCGCCAGACGATAGTGCACCGCCGAGTCCGCGTGCTCCGCCCAGTCATGCACCAATAAACGATACTCTTCATCCAGATCTAGTAATCGGCATTCCACCAGAGCCCCAATCAGTTCCCCAGCCGGACGCTCAGACGGCCATGAACACCCCTCCGCAATCTCCTCATCCGAATACCGCCCAATGTCCCCGCGTGGGGCATATTGCGCAGCAAAATGCCACAGCAGTTCCAGAATGCCTACCGCCCACCCATGATTGATCCCCAGCCGCCGCGCCAGCGTCCGAACCTTCGGATGATCAGGAGCCCCCCGCTTCATTTTCCACCCCCAACCGGCCGCCTGCCGCCGCCCTTGCCCCACCGATCCACAACCACCACAATCCCCGGTATGATCACCAGCCCAACGACCAGCACGCCGGCCAGTCCACCAATCGCTACCGACGCAACCGCCAGCAGCCATATCGCCAGGCTCTCAAGCCCGAACAGCATCAGCATCGTAAACAGGTATTTCAAGTCCTTGTCCATCATCGACGCGACCTCCATGCAGCACGCAGCCGCAAGCATTCAGCCCGAAGGCCCTTTACCGAAAATTTCGATAGACCAATCTCCTTAAGTTGTTCATTTGTAGCCTTTTCTACGGACCCCACCGTCGTAAGGCCCGCGCCCACCAGCAGCTTTACGTTCTGCGGTGGTATGTGGAGTTCCGTCACCGGAATCCTCTCGAAATTCCGGCCACGAATCCGCCTCGCCAAAAGCAGCAGCTTCTCCAGCCGCTCGACCCTGTACGTCAAACGCTCGATCTCGTAGGACGCCCACCTTATCAATAGGGATGTTGAGTCCACGATCTGCTTAACCCTCGCCCGGCTGATCCCGTGCTTCTCAGCCAGGTCCCCCATCGAGACCCCCTCCAGCCGCTCGCGCAGAATCGCCAGGTTCCGGTCGTTCGGATGCCGCCAGCGTTGCCTCGCCGCAACGTCCTTACTCATCGCCCCGCCCCGCTAGACCAGACGCTTCTGCTCCCCCGCCACTCGCCTCATCCTGCTTCAGTTCACACAACAGCCTCCGCTCCCGGTCGCGCAGTTCCACCATCCGCATCGCCAACTGCGTCAACTCCCGCCGCGTCTCCCTCAACCACTCCTGCCGCAGCCGCCTCAGCTTAACCGATTGATCCATCCCTTACGCCTCCAGCGCCCCTCTCGCCTCCGCCAGCCCGATGATCCTGGCGTAGCGCTTCAGTCGAACGCGCCACGCCGCACACCGCATACAACGGCACCCGCGCCCGTGACGCGTCCGCCGCGCGACGTGCCGCTCAATGGCCATCATTAGCTTGGCGGACCGGGGCTCGAGGCCGGCCTCCAGCCGTGGGCCGGCCAATTCCCACAGTGGCGCGTCTGCCTTAGAATCCATCACCGCACATGCCCCTGATCTCCTCCAACGCCTCGGCCAAAAGGCGCGCCTCATGGGATTCCCGCAGCGCCTGACATGCGGCTTCCCAGCCGCGCTGATAGTCCTCGGACGGGAACGGAGCGGACGGAATGAATCCGTGTTGCATCCGGCTGAGCAAGAGGCCAGCATTCAAGACGATGTGCTCAGTATCGTCTATCGGAACGCCGGACGCGATTATGCGCACGACGTACTCCGGCGCCGGTCCGTCCGCCACCTTCGCGTAGCGCGCCTCCCGCATGAGACCCATCCAGCCCTGTTCGAACTGCCAAGTGCCGGAGGGCGCCTTGATGCCATGCCGACACAATTCCCGCGCAGCAGCCACAGCCGCCATGAGCCGGATGAGGCACAAGTGGCGGCGCAGCTTTCGCGCATCGTCTGCAATGATCGCGGAGGCCTCCGCCTCTCCGCGTTGTCTGATCAGATCATCGTAATAATCCATGTCGTTCACCTCATTCAATCGGAGACTCGTCCCAAGTGCGACCATCCAGCAGCCGCCCGGCGTTGCGCCGCCCAACCCGGTAGCACACCACTCCGTCGCCCCCCTCCAGGAGCCCCACCAGCGCCCGCTGGCAACCCGTATTGGCCGGCGTCGGCGTGTCGCCATCCGCACCAAACTGGCCCTCCGGCAGCCACTCCCCCCATTGCTTGAAAAAGAATGGCACGCCCGCCGCCGTACACTGATCCCTCAGTGATCGCGCCCAATCCGGATGCATCGGCCTGGCCCCCGGTCCGGTCTCTCCGCCAACAATCACCCAGTCCAGCCGCCGCCTCTCACCCAACCAGGGCTTCAAATCCACCGGCCCAAGCAATGGCTCGCAGCTCACAAACCGCATCGCCGCCGGCGTCGCAAGCAGTTCAGGGATGCGCTCGTCCGCCGCCCGCTGGTCCTCCACGCTAACCCCCAGCCAAACATTGCGAGTCGGCCACGTTTCCAGTCCCAAGGAGCGCCCAATCATTCGAGCCGCCCTATGGACACCCTTCCTCATGGCAACATCGTCCGCCAAAAGCATCCGCATCCGCAGCGCACGCTTCGTCAGCACCATAAAGACATGCTGCCGCGCCAGCGCCATCACCCCAAACGCCTGCTCAATCCACTCCCGCCGCACCCCCTCGTGAAACAAATCGCCCATCGAGTTCACAAACACTCGCCGCGGTTTGCGCCATCCGAGCGGCTCCAGCAGCTTGTTCACGTCCACCTTCTCTATCCGCCCAGTCCAGCGCGCCCTTCCATCCGCGCCAAACTCCGCCAGTCCCCAGTCGCCATGCCAGAAGCGCGCCGCCATCCGCGCCGCGTAGCAGTTCCGGCAGCCCTCGCTCACCGCGCTGCAACCACGAATGGGGTTCCAAACCGCGTCCGCCCATTCAATCTTTGTTCGCGCCATGCTTCACCCCCTCCTGCCCCCGCCTAGCACCCAATCCTTAGCAGAGAGACAAGGAACGTAAAGCCACATCCACCCCTACCTTCTATCCCCGCTCCCGCGCAGAGTCCCGCGCTCCAGCCGTCCCGACAGCTTCGACAGATTCGACTCCGCCACGTCTCCCATCCGAACCCCCAGCTCGCCGCACACCGCCGCCACATACCACAGAACGTCGCCAAGTTCGGAAATCAGCGCCGACCGGATCTCATCCGTCAGTGCCCCGCCGTCGCGCTGGATCTTCTTCACCTTGTTCGCCAGCTCTCCAGCCTCCCCAACCAAGCCCAGAACCGGATAGATCAGGTTCTCCCCAACGGCGGGGTAAACCGCAAACTCTCTTGCTCCCAATTGGTACTCGTTAAACGTCACGTCCCTTCACTCCTTTCACGCTGCTTGACGGCGGTCATCATCTATGGCCGCCTGAAATCCGTCCATGATCCGAGAGGCCCGATCCATCACCAGCCGACACTGCTGAATCAACAGTCCCAGCTCCGCCACCAGAGCCTTGGCCTCGGCGTCCCCGCGCCCCACCGGCCTAGACCAGCTTGGGCGCGTAGCAGCCTTCAGCGCCTCAACCGCAATCTCCAAGGCCCGCTGACACTCGCCAGACTCCATCCGCCGCAGCGCATACCTGACGCTGGTGTGATGCATCCCACCCAGCGCCCTGCCCAGCGCCGCCGCGCTCGCCCACGGAACTAGCTGCTTGGCCACCCAAATCACCGCGTGCCGCACCTCTACGCTCTCCCGGTCCCTCGCCCTCGTCGTCGCCCTCGGGTATCCCTCGCCGGCCACCTCAGCAACCGCCCCAATCGCCCGATCAACCGCGGCCCGGATGCTCTGCCGCTTCCGCAGCGTCAACACGCCCCACCCCCTCCTTCGCTGACCAGCGTCCACCCAATCTCCGGGCAGGCCGAAAAAGCTCGTACCAGCACCGCCCGAACCTCCCTCCATTTCAGGCCGCCCAGTCCACACCCAAGACGCGGAATGCCCACCGAGGTCATCCCGCACTCGGCGCACTTCCGAACTAGATCGTCCACGCCAGCCTCAATCCACTCCAACCGCGACTTCTGCCAAGGATGCTGCTTGGTCGGGAACATCACCAGCCACAGCGGAACATCACACGGCTCTTGCCGCCGAATCGCCGCCACCGTTCCAATCCTCAAGCCATGCCTCTCGCACAGCTCCCGGTAGACCGCATACGAATCTGGAAACCGCCGCCGAAACTGAAGAGCAAGGCCAGCTCCGGCAATCCCAGAGCAGTTCACAGGAACCACGGCGGCCTCGTAGTCGAAAACATCGCCAGTTGCCTCGAAGATCATTTGGTTCTCACTACCCCCTTCAGACGCTCGGAGTTTGCCTGCATCCAGAGAGCAAACGACACCCAATCGCGCCAGAGATAGACGTGAGCCTCTTCCAAAAGCGCCCGGCTGCCAATGTGGACAATGGGGAGCTTGATTTGAGGACCGCGGTGCTTTTCCGAAACCCCGCCCTTGATCACCCCGGCGTCACACAGCGCATCTTGAATCGTGCGCAGGATCTCGTCCGGGTCCCGGCGCAAGTCCCTCAGGTGCAGTTCATACGCCACCGCCGGGTTTTCCATCGGTCGCGCGCCCGCCCATTGCGCTCGGGCCTGCCACGTAATGGACTCAATGGACGCCTTCACGTCGCCGGGGACCTTTGGACCGCTGGGTTTGACCGGAAGCCTGACCGTGCTCAGGTGAATAACTGCTTCAGGTTCATGCGTTTCCGTCTTTTCCATCGCTCTTACACCTCAAGCGTCTTGGACGCCGCTCCGATGGCGCCCTGTCCCCGCCAGCGCTTAGATTTGCCCCCTCAATGAAAGGACCGCTACCGTCAGAGACGCAGCGGTTGCGGCCAGCGACAACGCGAGATAGATCCGCAGACGTTTTACGGCAATCGCCAGCCGCTCTTCCTCCTGCCACGCCGCTTGCAGCATCCTGCCCTGCCGGTCGTAAACAGAGCGGTCCACCCATCTTTGCTTGGGCGAACCCTTGTCTGGATGGATTTCATCTTCCACGCGGATGTCGCTTTGGACCGTTCCGCTTGCGCCCAAATCGGGCACGATGCCAATCGCCTTCAGCCAGGCCACGTCTTGGCGCGTCAGGATTTTCTCCCCCATAGCTCAGTTCAGTACAACAATGTCCAGGCTCTGCCGAACACCGTCTTCGATCCTAAACTCCAGTTTTCTCCCCGTTTGCTTGACGGCGTTCACCAGCGAAACCGCAAGCCGAATCGCCATTTCCGCCGTCGGAATCGCGCTAAAAACCCGCTTGCCGCTTTCGTCAAGGAACAGCAGCTTGATCTGTCCGCCCTCAACCACCACCCGCGCCGTTCCGCTTTGTACTCGCTTCATTTTTTTCTCGGCCCCGTTTGTGCTTGCTTTGTACTCGCTTTGTACTTGGTTCATTTTTCGCTCGGTTGTCTTTGTACTTGGTTCATTTTTCGCTAAGCTCCAGAAACCTTCCCAAAAACCGCATTTCAGCCACGCCGGGGTCCCAACACTCAATCTTCGGCTCGCTAAACCTACCCGTGAACCGGCTCCACTTCTCGAACCCCTCGTGCCTCTGCATCAGAGTCCTGTACTCAAACCAGAGCATCGCCTTGTCCGCCTTGCCCACAACCTCCGGAATCTCCCCGTCCAGTCCGAACGCCGACCGGATTGCGGACTGAAGCCGATGCTCCGCTTTTCTGTATTCTTGGCCAACCGCCCACTGCATCTTGAGCGGCCCCGGCAAATCCACCAGGTAAGCCTCCGATGCATCATGCAGAAGCGCATCCAGCGCCGCCACAGAGCTGTTTGTCGCCTCATGAACCATGCGGCTCACGTGAACGCAGTGTTCCGCAACCGAATAGAAAAACAAGGTGTGACCGCTGTACCGACACTGGTTCGCCAGCGCGTGCGCAATGTCCGTCACCCGGATGTCATCCGGCCTCGGGTCCAGCGGATAAAACTCGATCCCAGTGAACGTCAGAATCCAAGGCCCAGGGGCCTGCGAGCCTTCCGTGTCGGGGACGGCCCTAACCCCGGAGTCGTAAGGCAACCCCATCACGCCCGCCATCGCTCTGCCTCCGTGGTCACCAGGTCGGGGATTAAACCTCGGCTCCATTTCTTCCATGCCGCCTTCCTCGCCCGCCGTCCGCTCTCCAGAGCCTCCGCGTGGCACAACAACATGGTGGCCAAGGCGCGGGCCGCACTCGACGACACGATGCAGGCAAGCGCTCCGGCCCCTAAACACAATCCAATCGCGTAAATGAAGATCACCCTCTTGCCTCCTTTTGCTTTCTCCCTCCCACAGCCGCCGCCATCCTGTACACGGAATCGTATGTGATGGTGTAAGAGGTCCGGCTCGCCTTCTGTCGGACCTCAATGAACCCCGGGTGCAGGGTGACAATCAAGGGTCGTGTCCTACCGGCGTCCCAAACACCAGCCGCCGTTTCGTACTCAATTGTCCTCTTTTTGGTCACCGCCGTCTCTCCCTACAACGATTGCCACCGGAACAACCCCAAGCCGTCCAGACAGTCCCACTTGGTGCCGCTTCTTCCAGCGCCGCGCCTCTTCCTGCGTCGGAAAGACCGGGTACTGCAACTCGTGACCGTTGCCCCACTTCGGGATGAACCCGAACGCCGTGCCGTGTTCCTCATAGGTGACAGCCCACGCCAACATTGCCGGCTGCTTGCTCTTGCGCTTCATGAACCCCTTCCTCCTTCCTGAGGAACAAGTCCCGGATGTTCTCGATGGCCCTTTTCTCGCCAACGGCGTGGTTGTGGCCGCCGCAAATGCACTTGCAGCGGCTTGTTGGCTTTCCGTTGTAGCAGCGAGCATCGCACCTCCGCCGCCGCCCGCCGCTGATTTCCGACATTACGACCATCGCACCCTCCTTCTGAACGCCGGGCTCACCACGTCCTCTCTGGACAGGCTTTCCCGAATCGCCCGGATGTCTTTCTCGGTCAGGGGCCGAACCCTAGGCCCCTGCCATTTCCTGATAAAGCGCCTGATTCTCTCAATTACCGACATTCCGCCTCCATTTCCCTGCGCTCTCGCGCCTCTTGCTTGGCGATCTCAATGTCTTCCTCTCGCCGCAGAATGTCCTCCGCCGAGAGTCCAACGCCAGATTCGTCCAGCTTCGTGATCAGCTTCTCCAACCGCTCTACGTCCACCGGACGCCCCATCATCAGAGACACCCGGATGAGCCGCAGCTCCGTCAAGCACGAACCAAGCATCTTGTAGAGTTCCCGGAGTTCCGGCATCATGCAAGCCGCGCAGACGCCCATTGCAAACTCCAGTTCGCTTCGGTCCAAACACATGTCCCGGCCGCATTCAGAACAGACGGGGTGGCTGTCGTACCCCGACTGCCACCCGCACCTGCAACCGACAACGCCCTCGTCCGCGTACAGGTCTCGCGCCTCTTGGGTGGTCATGACGCCGACACCTCCTCGCAGATCTTCTCGTAAACGTCCGTGGTGATTTCGGCGGTGCTGGAGAAACCGTGGCTCTTGATGATTGCCACAACCTCATCCTTCGGCTTTCCAGCTTGGTGAGCCAGCGCCCACAGCCGCTTGGCCTGCTTTTCGGAGATCGTCCCCGTGCTCTCCTTGGGTTGCGGTTGAGGAATCGGACCAGACATGTCGGCGGTTCCGTCCATCTCTTCGGCGGCGGTCGGCTCATAACCGGCCATCACCACAACCCATGAGAGAACGTTCCGCAGCGCCTTGGCCGCAGCCCTGGTTTGGGCCATCGACCGAAGCTGAAACAACGGAACCCGCTCGTCGCCCACCTTGACCTTCTTGCCGTCGCGCCACTCGTACTTCGGTCGCGTGCCCCAGTTCGCCTCGTCATTCAGGCACATCCCCTCACCGGAGGAAACCACCTGCCCGGTGGGGATATGCACCACCTCGGCGAACGCCTCATATCCCACAACTCCGTTCACGTCGATCAGCCGGGTCTCTCGGATTCTCGGCGATAGCCTGAAAAACGTGGCAAGCGTCTGCCACGCCGTGAAATGCAGGTGCTCTCGCCCGCCGAAGACGCTCACCGCCTTGGTTGCCGACACGACCCGCTTCAACGCCTTGGCGCAAGCCTGCGCCTCAGCCAACACCGCCTCCGGCGGACGGGGAACCTGATAGATGTCGCCGCCGCCGTCGAAAGGAACCAATTGATTCTCCGTAACGTTCTCCATGTTGTCCTCCTACTACCTTGTCCTAACTGCTACTGTCCCTTGTGCCACCAGGCGCACGCCTGGAATCTTCGCCGTCGGTCCCAAACTGCGGACCAGTTGATTCAACGCCGACTGATTGACCGACAGAAGGTTGATGTACCGGTTGTTGCTCGCCACCCAGCGCACCAACGCCAGCATGTCCGTCACCTCAGCCTTGTAGGTGGTCCGGACCGAAATCCCCTCCGGCTTCCGCGGCCTCGGTTCCGAAACAACGGGAACGACGGTTGGCGCAGAGTCGATCATCGCCTCGATATCCTCTGGGCTTGCACCTGCGGATTCCGCGTCTTCAATCTGCCGCTCCAGCGCCTCCGCCGCCCTGCGCTCGGCTTCCTCCCGCGCCCGGCGCTCGGCTTCCTGCCGGAGCCTTTCCTGTTCCGCCAGGTACGCCGCAACCGAACCCTTGATGATGCGCTCGGCCTCTTCCAGCGGCGCCTCCACCTTCTTCCGCTGCGCAACAGCCTCGCGGTGCGCCTCGTAAGCCCGCTTGATGATCGGGCCAAAGGTCTCTTCAATTTTGGCTCGCAACGACTTGATGCCGGCCAGCGCGTCTGATGCCAAGCTCAAGGTTTGCTCGTCCGTGACCACCAGAGCCTTGGCTCTCTCGGGCCAGCTAACCGCAGCCCGTTCCAGCTCCATCGCCTCCGGCTCCAACCCCACAACAACTACCGCCTCACTCATCTCTCCTGCTCTCCTTTCCATGCGGCGATCTCCAGCGCCGCCAGAAACACCCGAAAATCCCGGCCCCAATCCCTGTGCTCAATGAGACGGTAAGTTCCGTCCCCGCGCAGCTCAAGCGCAAAGCGCCGGTATTTTGCGCCCTTGGGAAGACATGCCGCGTAAGCGGCGGTTTGCAGGGCGGCCCACGGCTGAGCGTGTCCTGTTTTGATGTCGATCAGGCACATCGCACCGCCAAACGGACCGCCAAGCGAACCCGTTCTGTCCAGAGTTCCGGCGTAGCGGTAGACTTCATGCGCCACCCGCTTCTCAATCAGGGCCGGAACAAAATCCGTATCCGCCAGGAACCTTTTGTAGGCATCCACGAACCCCTGCTCGTAGGGAGAAACCGTTTCATCGCGCAGGCGGTCCTCATCCAGATAGCGCAGGGCCAGGTGCACCCGGCTGCCGCGCTCAGCCGAATAGCGCGTGAACCAGGTGTCGTCGATCAGCCCGGCGCGGTGGAGAATCTGCGTCACCGATGGAACAGGAACCCCGTCCAGACGGTAGGCGTGGGTGTCCTCGTGGAAGGTCAGGTTCATGGCCTCCCCCCAACAGGAACAGGAGAACCCGACAGTTCCCGCTCCAGCTTGTCCAGATCCCATGAGGTGTATAGGCGGCTCAGCGGGACCGTCCGCACCAGGCTGCCCTCTTTGTAATGGCCAGACACCCGCCCGCTGCCAAGGGCGGTATAGAAGAAGACCACGGCGCGTCCACGCGCATCGTCACAGCGCCGGGTGATCTCGACAACCGGGCTCATGTTGCCAAAGCAGTCCAGCGCCAGGTCGCCGACCTTCAGGTTCTCCACCATCTCGCGCGTTGGGATCAGCATGATGGGGTGGTTGAAAGACATAGCTCCTCCGCAGGACGAAGTGGATTGAGTACGGCAATAGGACGGCAAAAACGGCGCATCTGCCGAAAACATGGCAGATGCGCCGTGAGAGGAGGAAGCCGCAAGTGATTGAAAACTGGTAGGCCCGGCAGGACTCGAACCTGCGACCATCTGCTTAGAAGGCAGATCGTCTTGTACGTAAGCCGCCTGTTTCCAGGAGCTTGCATGGAGCGGTACGGCAACGGTACGGCAAAATCCGTTGCTTTTTTTCGCCCCAATCGGCCTGTCCTCGCCGTTCCTCATCGCCGTTCTCAAGCCCAATGTACCATGACTGTATTGGCTTGTCAAGCCCCCGGTGCGATTTTTTTTTACTGCGTCCGATTTCCCGCGCCACCCACCAGTTCCTCCAGAATCCGGCGCGGCAGTTCCCGCCGCCGCTCCGTGTCGGAGATCGAATAGTAAAGGGTCATGGACGCATCCGAGTGCCCCATCATCGCCACCCGGTCTTCCACCGGGATGCCCTCGAGCTGTCCGGCCAGCGTGGAGTGAGCACGCCGGAATGCGTGCCACGTGACCGGAAAGCCTAGGCGCTCGGCAAGGGGCTTGAAAATTCGATTCGAAACGTTGTGGGAATCAATGGGGGTTCCGCTGCGGCTCTGGAACACCGGGGCCTCGGGCGACTGGTCCCGGCTGCGGAGCATCACGCCCCGCAGCATCTCCACCAGCTCCGGCGTGAGAGGCACGATGCGCCGTCGCCGGCCAGTCTTCAGACTTCCGTAGCGCCCATTGTAGTAGTGCTCGCGCACGGCCAGACTCATGGGCGCCAAAACCTCCCCGTCTACGACAGCGGCAGCCTCGCCAACATTCACCCACTTCCGGCGAAGACCGCACATCTCTGACACATTCAAGCTGCACGCCAGGCTCAGTGTCGCCATTTCCCGTACCGGCGAAGGAAGCGAAGCCAAAACCCGGCGGGCTTGCTCAACCGTGTAGCCCGGCCTGCGCGCTGCCTCCACCGGAGGAGCTTCGGTAAGCGAAACCGGGTTCTCCCGGCAATACAAGCCGAGCCTCCTGGCGCACCGGAACAGGGCCGAGAGCGCATTTCGAAAGTGCCTTACGGTCTGGCTGGAAAAGCCGTTGCGATGAAACTGAGCCAGAACTTCTTCAATGTCCTCCGGCGTGACATCAGCCAGCCTCCGCTGCCCAATCACCGGCTCCAGCTTCCTCCACACATAGGAATAGTGCTTTTGCCCAGCCGGTTTTAGCTTCCAAATGTGGTAGGCCGCGAATTTCGTCCGCCAGAAATCCGCGAGCGTCATGAGGGTCTCCGGGCGAATCGCCCTCTGGTCGATCTCCCGAAGCATCGGGTCCACGATCTCCCGGCGGACCTGACGTTCGGACGTGATTGCGCCCGGACCAATGTACCGCGCAATCGCCGCGGACCGCCTCACCGCAACCGTGTTCCCATTTTCGTCCCGGCGGTACTCTCTCCACTCCAGAATCCAGCTACCGCCCTTTTTTCTGAGGTGTCCCAACCTCTGCAATCGTTTCCTCGCCATGCTCTCCTCCTCACATGGGAGCATAGCAAACCGAACCGCAGATGACACAGAAAATTCTCCTCGTCGCGTGGTAATGGGACCTCGGTCCCAATCCGCTCAGTACCATAACGGTACCGGTACTAGATAGTACCACTGAACCTAAAAATTTGCAATGGTTTTTCTGCGACTAGAGATAAGTCCCTTGCAGACAATGACTTGCGGTTGACTTGGCTAAAGCGGCGGCTAGGACTTGGGCCTGGACTGCTTGCGCTCTGCCGAGATCTTGACCCCGGCGCGAACCTTCTTCATGTGCTCAGAACGCTCCTCCGGGCTCATCTTCGCCCATCGAGCCTTGGACGCACGCCTGGCGTGCTCCCTTTTCTGCTCAGGGGTGAGCTTTGCCTGCCACGCCCTGAATCCGCCCCTTTGGGCGCCAATTTTCCCGATGTGACTCAAAAACGCACGAACACGTTGGTCAATCTTCATGACCAGATTATACCATGACAGCTATTCCCTGTCACTGGTTTTTTCGCCCACTTCTCGCCCCCTCAGCACCGCAACCGCATCGAGCACCTGGCGCGGCAGCCAAAGGCCGCTCTTTCCCGCGTTTTCAATGATGCTGATGAACTCGTGCGCACAGAAGGCGCCCGCCGAAACCGACAACAGCTTCACCGGCATTGCGTCCATCATGTCCAGAACGGCCACCGCAGACAGAATACAGAGCGTCACCAGCTTCCGAACCACGCCCACCCAATAGCTCGAGCTGCGCACGTTTTTGCTCACTGTCGCGGCCAGTACGCCCGTGAGGATGTCAATTCCCATCAAAACCAGCAGAGCTACGATGACGTCCGGCACCCCCCCAAGCACCGCGCCGATCAAGCCGAGCAGTCCGCCGGCAAGGTATAGACAGACCCGTTCCATTGTCACCTCCAAGCAGAGAAATCCTCTGGGATCTAGAACCCAGATGCCTTGCTGAAGTCCGGCACGCGGCCAGACCGAAGGCCCCAAAACCGTTGCTGTTGCCTCCTCAGCGTCTCCGCCCGAACCTCCCACTTTGAGGCTTCACCAACCAAACCTGGCGCCGTTAGGTCTAGGATCATCCGCAAGTATGCGTTGCCCCGGTTCTCACGATCTGCCCCCACCAGCCCGGTCGCCTCAGCCAGGGACTGATAGAACGGGTTTACCTCGGACGTTCCGGCCAGCAGCATCCGACCAAACGTTTCGCGTCCAGGCTTCGTGTCACGCGGGATCACCCTGTAAAATTGAGGCGAAATGCTGCCGGTGATGTCCCGGTAGCCAGTGAGATACGGACGGGTCCCCGAAAGAGCCGTCCACGTGGCCCTCGGGATCGGCCCTAAGGCCGGATGAGCAAAGGTGTTGATCGCGCCTCGGACCGCGCCCTCCAGCGCCTGGTCAAAATTTCCGCCCAGCGCTTGAGTGTTGAATGCCTCCTGGAGCCCAAGCGCCCTGGCGCCGCGCGTGACGATGGGATTGAAGAACCCGAAGTTCAGGTATCCGACCTCGTTTCCTGCTCCCCACATCAGGCGGCCCAAGGTCGAGTGCCGGTATTTGTCAATCGGACCACCGCCTCCGCCAACCGGAATCTGAAGCAAGCGCGCCCGGCGGTCCTCCCACGGCCATTTCCCCGTGAGCGCGTTGTAAACCAGCACCCACAGGGCAATCGTCCCAATCGCACCGGAGACAAGAAGCTGGTAGAGACGAAGCGCCGGTCCCTTCTTTGGAATCGGACCGGTTCCAAGCCATGCGTTAATCCCGTTGCGGATCATGGAACTTCCGGCGGTGAAGAACGGAGCGATGAAGGTGGATTTCAGCGCCCTTTCGATCACACCCTGGAGCGAGAAAACATAGTTTCCAAGTTGATTGACGAACTCCCGGATCTCCCGCTTTCCGGCATCCGGATTGATCTCTTTTGCCAACCGGTACATCAATAGCCTGGCGCGGATGTCCAGTCCCCTCGGTCCGTACAGGATGGGACCGAGGGTGAACCTTTGCTTCGCACCCAGCTCTTCAGCCAACCGCTTGCTGAAGGTTACGGACGCATATCGGTCTGGGACGAGTCCGATTTTTGCCATTTCAATGATGTCCCGTGCGGCCTCTTCTGTCGTCGGGTCCGTCGAGACGGATTTCACGATGGCATAGAAGCGCTTCAATACCGGAAGCGACAGAACCCCTCCCCGGATGGATTTTTCCAGAAACGGGGTATTGGCGACCAGGGTGCCCATCAGGTTGGCCGTGTGGAACACGAAGTCGAACGGTCCAACCAGGGCCAACTCATTGACTGCTTTCAAGATCCGCGCTATGACATCAGCCTTAGACCAGTTGTCGGACTCCAAAATCGGCTTTAGTTCTCCATAAAGCTGGGCGGGCATGACGCCCATTCTCGGAGGAATGTTTACCACCTCCCCGGTCTCCCGAATGATGGTCCTTGCGGGCTGGATCTCCACGCGAACCCCAAGGTATTCCTGACCGTTCTCGCCGATAAACGTCCTCTGACCGGGGACAGCCGGAGTCACGAGCCCTTCCTGTTCAAGGACCCTCAATAGGTGCGCCCGATCATTGGCCAAAATGTTGGCCGTCAGCCGGTCACGCAGCGATTCCATCCCGACATCATAAGCCTCAGACAATCCTGTGGCGAAGTAATTCGCAAGGTTCTTCGGCTTGTGATAAGGAACCCGGCGCAGCGGCGCCGATGGCCGTTCTTTTCCGATTGGCACCAACGGGTAATACGTTTGAAGCGGCCCGAGCGCATCAGAGAAGATGCCCTCGTTAAGGGCATGGCTTTCCGCCATTGCCGCCTCCACCGTGCTCTTGTAGATTTGCAGCGCGCGCCGCACATTCGGGTCGTTCCTGACCTCATCGAACCAGCCCTCTTCCATGACTGTGGCGACCCGGCTGGCCGCGTCTCGGAACAGATCGGCCAGGAACAACCTCAGTCCCTCCCACTCTTGAGCCTCAGCTAGAGCCGCGGCGGTCTGAATGGCTTCCTTCGGCAACCCCGCCCGGCCGCTGATCTCCGACACCAGGTCGGCCAATGCATCATCGAAGGCTTGCTTGGTCTGTTCGTCGGTCATCTCCTCAGCTTGGTCCGCAAGATTCAGCCACCTCTGCCGGATGCCGCGCAGACGAGATTCAATCAGGGCCAGCCGCAACTCTTCCCATGTGTGACCAGAGCCCTTCAGGGCATCCAGTATGGGCGGGATGGCGGCGCGCAAGGTCGCAACGGCCTGACCTTTTGCGCTGGCGGCCCGGACCGCCGCCTCGTGCGCCTCGGGGCTTACCTTTTCAAGCACGGATAGATTGCGCACAAGCCAGTTTTTGGCCACTGCCTTGCCGTAAGAAAAGGCGCCCAGTCCGGTATAGTTCGCCTTCGGAGCGTCCGACCCAAACCGGTTCGCCAGCCATTGAGCCAGGTCCACAAGCATCGGCGCAGAGCCGGCCTCCGGTCCGAGACGATTCTCTTGCGGCGGCGCATTGAGCCCCCTCTGCTCGCGCCACTTGGCCCGGAGATCTTCAAGGGTTCTTTGGAAGATGGACATTGGGTCCAGGTGCGTGGGCTTGTATTCCCTAAGTTCCCTGTAGATTTTCTCTTCAGCCTCATGGCTTAACTCTGGCTGTGAGAGCTCACTGGGAATCTTCTCTTCGAGCGTCTTCACGAACAAGGAAGCATCGGCGGGGTATTCAAACGACGCTATTTCTTTTCCGCTCCCGGCGTGAACAACTTTCCACCTATTTCTGCGCGTGCTTCTGTCGCTTAGATAGGCCGCCAGCCACCTGCCGACCATGTAAACCTGCTTTGACTCCTTGTGATTATAGGCGGTTTCCACCATCATCATCCTGGACCGGCACCACTCGGGAAGCACAGGCACGCCAGGCGTTTTCTGCATGACGCGAATCGCGTCGGCTTCGTCCGGCTCGCGGTCGCCCGCCGCGTCCACTTCTTCCGAGACCTCGTCCTCGGAGGCTTGCTCCACAGCAGCCGCAGCCTGCGCGTCCGTTCGATTCATCCCCAACAGATCCTCTAGTTCCTGCTTCCGCTGGAGTTTCCTTTGCAGCTCTTCCGCCCGATCAAAGGGCTTGTTCCTCATGCTCTCCAGCTTGACAATGTCTTTTTCGGTGTTGTCGGCTTCTTCCTCAAGTTCCTTGACGCGTGAGGCGACCCTCTCCAATGCCGCATCAATGGATTTGTGGGTCCGGCCTGGATTATTGTAGTCAATCTCCACAGACTCGCTAATGGTTCCGCGTTTCAATTCAATCTTCGGGTAATCCAGAGGCCAATGCGACTCCAGGGTCATTCCCCCGCCGCTTTTCATGAGCTTATCTTTCGCTTCAGGGTCTTCGACTTGCTCGTAAATTATGTCATTGACTGTTATGAATTTCCTGTCTGGCCGCCTAGATTTTACCTTGTATACTTTTCCGCTTGACTTGTCGTGATGATATACTCCAGCCTTGAGTCCATTGCTGTCACTATGCAGCGTAATCGTGAAGAATACCCTGCTGTTTGGCTCCGCAGACAGGTCAAAGCCGCGATATCTCCCCCGGAGCGTCATTTTCGTTTCGATTGGGCCAAGGCTCTTTAGGTACCCAATCATGGCCGGGATTCCCTTGTCCCGGATGTCTTCTCCGCTGTAAACGTGGTCGCCCCATTCAAAGGTCTGGTTGTTTTTGATCTCCTCGCTCGCCTCTCGGTACAGCGGGATTTGCTCTCGCACCCGTTTTAAGTGCGCGGTCCTTTGGGCAAGCTGGCCTTCGGCCATGCGTATTTCTTCCATCCATTGGGAATGGAGAAGTTGCAGTTTGCGGATCTCCTGGCCCAAGATGATGTTTTCCCGGATCAACGGGCTTCCGCTCGCCAGCGCCTTCGCCTGCTCGTAACTGAGAACCACCTCCGAAACGTCCTCAATCCGTCGAACGGACGTATCTCCTTTCATGAACATTTCAATGGGCTTGGCCTTGCTGGTGACCGCCTCCCACATGAAGGCATCAAAGGTTCCCTCGGTAACGTAGCGGTAGATCCGAACCGGAATCTTGTGCTCATCCCACAGCTTGTTCCCCGGGCGCTCAATGCGACCGTCGGCTTGCTCAAGATCTCGCGGACGCCACGGAACATCCAGATGGTGGACTGCAATCAGCCGCTCTTGGACGTTCATGCCCGGCCCCATCTTAGACCGGCTTCCAATCAAAACCCGGATCTCCCCGGAGTTCATTTTTTTGTAAAGGTCATTCAGGGCCTCTTTGGTTTTGAAGTCGTGGATGAAGACAACCTCGCTTGGCTTCATCCCGCCCTTAATTAGTCCGTTTCGGATGTCGTGATAGACGCTGTTGAACCGCTCGGCTTCCGGTCCTGCTTCAACCTCGGCGCCCGCGCCGGTCTCGTCTCCCCCGTCCGCCCTTGGGATCGACAGATCCAAGAACACAAGCTGCGTCGCCCTGTATTGTTCGAACTCCTTGGCAATCTGCAAGATGTTCTCTATGGCCCGCTGCACCTTGCCGTTTGGGTTCCTTGGAAGCTTGGGATCAATCAGCCGCATGTCCAGGGCGGCCTTGCGTCCGTCGCTGGAGAGCTTGAGCATGTTGTCTTCTTCGGGCTCAACCAATCCAGATCGAATCTGGTCGGCTCGATCTCCAAGACTTCGGATGTACTCCTTCTGTTCCTCGGTCGCTGGAACGGAGATCGTGATCGGACCCCCCTGATAGATCGGCGGGGAAGGCAGTCCAAGCTGCTCCTTGGTGCGCACGTCGGCAATCAGCCGGAACATCTGCATGAGCTCTGGGGCATTGTTGAAGCTGCGGAACCTCAAGCGCGACATCAGCCGGTTTGACTCCGGCGCAATCTCAAACTGCGCGGTGAGCTGGGCAAACGTGCCCGCCCATGCGTCGAATTGATCGAACCCGACCTGATGCAAATAGTCCGGCATCAGATACCGCATCATGGTCCACACTTCGGCCAGCGTATTGGAAATGGGCGTCCCGGTTGCGAATACCAGTCCCCTGCGTCCGCCATGCAAGCCCATGACATGCCTGGCCTTCATGAGCAAATCGTTGGACCGGTTCGCATCCGCGTTCGGCAGGCCGGCTACGTTTCGTATCGAACTGATGTAGCCGAGGTTCTTGTACATGTCGGCCTCGTCCACAAACAGCCAGTCCACGCCCAGTTCTTCAAACGTTACCCCGTCATCCTTTTCCCATTGCCTTAGGCGCTTTTCCAGTCTCGCCATAATCTGCGCCCGGCGCTTCTCCAGCCGCCTGACAGTAGGATTGCCGTTTTTGCGCTTTTTTCTGCTTGAACTCGCTCTGGTGCCCAGCTCGGCATCATCCTGAGACCCCCGGGAGAGCTCCTCAATCGCAGCATCAATTTCCGCAAGCTGCTCCCGCATGAACCTCTCGTAGGTTTCACGCTTCACGGGCAGCTTTTCAAAACTCGACATCGGAACAATGATCGCGTCAAAGTTCCCCACCGCAATGCGGGCCATGAGCTTCTTCCGGTTCTTGGGGGAATAGTCCTCCTTGTCTGGAACCAGAAGTTGAGCGGACGGATAAGCCCGAAGGAATTCCCTCGCCCAGTGAGCAACCAAATGGTTGGGGACAATGATCATGGCCTTCCTCGCCATTCCCAGACGGCGCAGCTCCATGACTGCCATGATGATGGTCAGGGTCTTGCCGCTTCCAACCGAGTGGGCCAAAAGGGTGTTGCCAACCTGAATGATCCTCCAAACCCCGTCCACTTGGTGCTTGTCCGGCTTTCCGTTCCTAAGCCAGTCCCGATTCAACCCAGGAAACGTAAGGTGGCTTCCGTCAAACTCCGGGAACCGCAAGTTGTTGCGCAGTTCATTGTATAGCTCGGACATCACCTTGGCCCGCTCCGGGTCTTCCCAGAACCACCGCTCGAAGCGCTCAATGAGCTTCATTTGCTTTTCCACGGCGGCGATGGTGGCGTCGTTGTTTCGCACCCTTATATCCCGGTAGCCTCCTGAACCCGTTGGGACTCGGATGTAGTCGTAGGCCACGGGAACCCTCTTGTGCAAGGCTAGGGTGAAAAGATCGACTCCAGTGAAATAGGGCGTGCCATACTCAAGCTCGTTGGCGGCTCTGCTCCTAACAACTATGTCCCTCGCCACAACGAAAGTGCCCAAAATTGGAACCTGCTGTACAGGTTTTTCGCTTTCCCTCGTGCTGGCCCCAAACGTTTCTTGCAGGAATCTGCTGTAGATCTCATCCGGAATCCACGTTGCGCCAACGACGGCATCAATTTCAGACGGATTGAGTTCTTTGGGCTGAACCTTTCTGAGCGCATCCACGTTGACTTGGTAGTATGGGTCCCTCTGAGCCGCAAACTCGGCATCCCGGAGTTTTTGCCTGACGTTTCCACTGAGGTAAAGGTCCGCCGTGACCCAGTTGTTCGTTAATGGGTCCTTGAATACCAGCCCTGTAAGTTCTGCTTGCAGCTCTGATTCGGACTTTCCGGTAAGCTGCTTCATCCTCTCCCAGTTCACCGAAGCGGTTTCCGCCAGACTCACCGCCAGCGCCTCCCGCGCGGTGTCAACCTTTTCAACGGGCTTCGGCTTGTGGATGGTCCTGCGAGAGAAAAGGTCGCTCTTTGTGGCGGTCTTATTCACCGGGTCCCAGTTTTCGAGAGCAGACAGAAGGGGCCAGTCCGGGTCTTCGGACATGGCTTTGGCGTTCCTGGGGTCATTGATGTAGCCGTGCTGCTTAACGAAGCGGTCGTAGACCTCATTCAGTTCCTTCTGCGCCTTTGCAAGCTCGGCGTCGTCGTCGCTGTAAAGCTGGGTTCGGATCACTTCTCGGGCGGCTCCGCGGATTTCAATCATGCCCTTGATCCTCTCCAGCTTTTGCTTGCTCTCGACCACCGGCCTCAAATGCAGTCCGTCTTTCTGGACCACCTGTCCATTGACGATGGCAAACTGGCCCTCCTTGATGAACCTGGCGTCCGGGTAAGCCTGTTCGGAAACCGCCTCGGCGCGGCTGGTCTCACTCCAGCTTGGAATCACGTTTTCTGGGAACTTCTCAAACAGATCCGTCAGGTGTTTAATGCTGAATACTCCGAACAATTCGGGGTATCCCCTGCGGTACTGCTGTCCCGGCCTCATCACCCCCATCATCATTTCCGGGTGGCGGTAGAAGTACTCGTTGATGCTGAAGGTTTCCTGGCCGTCCTCAGTAGTGATCTCCGGCGCCTCGATCCATGTTTCACTGGAGATCGGGGCTTCTCCCGGAACCCTCTTGCGAAGGACCAAAATGTCGGTCGTAACCGATGTCCCGGCATTGCGCTGGAAGGTTTCACGCGGCAGACGAATTGCGCCCAACAGCTCTGCCCTTTCCGACATCCAGGCCCGGAACCACTTGCCCGTCTTGGCGTCCATCGTGTGCCGCGATGTAATGGCAATCAACACTCCGCCCGGACGCAGCTTAAGCAGAGACTTGGCCAGGAAGTAGTTGTGGATGTTTCTGGTGATGAACGGTTCGCGCCTGAACGCCGGATCAACAACCTCGATTTTCCCAAACGGAACGTTTCCGATTACCAGGTCGAAGTAGTTGTCCGGCAGGGAGGTCTTCTGGAAGGGCTCGATGAGGACGGTCGAGTTCGGGAATAGAGCCTTGGCAATCGCGCCCGTTAGCTCGTCCATCTCCACGCCGACCCTGCGCGTTCCCGGCATTAAGTCCTTCGGCATCACCATGAAGAAGTTGCCGACGCCCATGCCCGGCTCCAGCACAGTCCCTCCGGCCCGGAAACCAAGCCTCTTGGCAAGCTGCCACATTTCGAAGGCCAAGTCCCGCCTGGTGTAATGCGCGTTAAGGGTTGATAGCCGCGCCGCCTCATATTCCTCCAGGGTCAACAGGCTGTCCATTTGCCCGCGCAGCTCGTCCCAACTACTATCCCGGGCGGTGAACATGCCGGTCACCAGTTCGGCGTCGCCCCAGCCGACAAACCTGGCCAGCTTTTCCTGTTCTTCTGGGGTTGCCGGACGCTTCTCTTCGATCAGTTGCTTGGCGATACGAATCGCTTCGAGGTTGTTGCGAGCCTTGGTTTTGGCCCCGCCGGTTTCGATCCGGACGGCTTCCTCAACGCTCAGATGGAAGTCGCCCTCAATGTTTCCGGTTGGGGTGGCGTCTACGGAAACAGCTCTTTGTCCGTGAGAAGCCAGTACTCCCGGTCGGCTATCTCCCGCGCCCGAACCGCGTCCAGTCCGTCCTTCCACAGACTGCACGCCAGCTCTATCGTCATGATCGCCCGCTCCAGCACCGTGCTGTGAAGGCGCCCTGCCCGCTTGAGACTCCGATAGGTTTTCGGACAGAACTCCCGCCAATGCTTTAGAATCGTCAGGCTCAGCGGGACGTGCTTGAGATTGGCCTTGGCTTCCTCGTCGGACATTTTGCGGACGACTTCCAGAGTCAGATCCGGGTCTTCGTCCTGGTTGATCTGTTTCGGTTTGGGTTTCGCCATGAGACTGATCCCCCTTAGTGATTGTACTTCCAGCAGATTCCGCAAGAGCGCGGGCCGCCGACTCCACGGCCTGCTCGAACGTCATCGGTTCCGCTTCCAGCATCTGCCGGTTTCCGCCGGCGGTAAGCTCGACCGCCCAGTGTGCTTCCCCGGCTTCCGGCGCGCCTACGATGGACGGATGCACCACGATCTTGGCCGAAACATCGCCCCGCTGCGCCGTTCCTTTGCGCTTCAGTTCGGCGACGACCTCTTGGTCGATTGGCGCACCCTGGTTGAGCTCAATGATCCGGTAGTCCTCCGACTCCCGCAGCCGCGACAGCTCAGACGTGGCGGCTATTTCAGCGTCTTCCTTGGACTCAAAGACCGCACCAGACGGCTGCCAAGAGCCGTTCACCAGGATTTCGTATGTGAACCCTCCGCTTGGGCTTGGAAGTTCGCCTTCCGTGGTCTCTGACCCACTGGAAATCATCAATCGTCCAGTGTCAGTCAGGACGTATGTTTCGTCCTCAACTTCCTTGACAAGCCCGTGGAACTCCATCCGATAGAGGTGATCAAGCACGCGAGTGTGCTTGATGCCAGACACTTCAGGCAGACCCAACAGCTCCGACACCTCAATCGGCCCCCGCTTGTCAATCGCAAAAAGGATTGTCAGCCTTTCATTTTCTTCCTCTTCGGCCTCTAGCGCGCTGCGTTTCCTCTTGGATGCCAGCTCCATCAAAGTCTTCGTAAGGGCCGGCATGTCATACCCTTGCGCCCTGGCCTCATCCATGACCTCTGCCGGGAACATGCCGTGGCGGATGCCAGTCCACTGAGAATCCGTCAACTTTGAGAGGATCTCTTTGGCCTTCGCCAGCACACGCTCGGGCCGATGGTTTGGATTCTCCGCCTCTTCCTTCGGCGCCTGCGGCGGGAGCGGTTCCGGCGTTGCTGCCTTTGCCCCTTCCGTGGCCTGTTCCTTGCCCCAGTACGGCTTGATCTCAATCTTGCGGGACAGCCTTTGTGCCTTGGATACATTTTCGGCTGGGATCACCCAGACTTTTTCCTCTGGAATCCACCTGCCCCCAAGCTTCTTGATCTGTTGCCGGTGCCGGTATGTGTCGCCGCTCAAGGCATAGCGCGACGGACTCTCACTTTTGGCCGGCGTCGGCTGCGGAGACTGGCTCGGGATCGAGTCCGCCCCGGAAACACCCGATCCAGGATACAGGTAGGACTTCAGATCGGAACTTGAGAAGAACTTTGCGCCATCCTCGCCCGGCACGTGGGCCGCAATCTTCGTCACTCTCCTGGAGGGCAACCCGAACGAACCGACGCCGGGGACAACCGCCTGAAGCGATAGCGATTCCACGTCGGTGACCCGGATAACCCCATTCGGGACGGCAATCCTGTCGTTCACCCGAAGCCCGTTCCAGAAGTCATCAAATGCTTCTGGGTCTCCAGGGGGCATCAGCGGACTCTTTCTCATAACCTGGTCATGAAGCAACTCGCGCGCCTCACGGCCAAGGTTCTTCTCCGCATCAGCCAACACGCTGACGTATTGCTGCTTGGCGGCGTCTATGCGCCTCTGATTCTCTTGGCGCAGCTTATCGGCGCCGGGTGTCCAGCGGGCTTCTGTCTCATGCTGCGGGAACGCCTCAATGAAAGCCAAGAGCCCCCTGGCTTGATGCCGGAGTCTCTCAAAGTAGCGCCACGCGCTTCCGCCAAAGTTCTTCTTGAGTTCTTCCGGGACCGTTTCCGTCCAACGCGGAGACCATCCAGCCTGGACCGTCTTCGTGCCCATTGCCCTGTCTAGGGCGAGTCTTGGGTTGATCCTTGGCGCATCCTGAACAGCCGAAGCTACAGCAACCGGCTTGCCCGAGCGGAAGAACACCACGCGGGGGGTCATGGCCCACTCGAACAAACTGATCTCGTCGGCCCCCATCACGTTTTCAGCTAGCGTGGCGATTCGTGCGGGTATGGCGTAAGCAGCGCTCCCACCTGGTTCTGCGTAATAAGCAAGCGCCCCATCCACAATTCCCAGTGAAGCCAACGGGGTCTTGGGTTCGGATAAGGCCCTCTCGAACAAAACCTCAATCTCGCTTTGGTCGATCTGCGGAGTCTCCCCCTCCTGCGCCTCCGAAAGCTCGGCCCTGATTTCCTCTGGCAACGCCCTTGAGTCTATGCCGCGGTCCCTGTCTCCAATGAATCGTCCAGGCTTAACAAGGTTTCCAGGCCACCCTGACACGTACGACTCGTGAGCCGGAACCGGCTTGAGCCTCAGGGTGTAGGCATCCCGCTGATTGTCAAGCGTCTTGATGGTGTCGTCGAAGTAACTGCGAGCCTTTTCCAGGGCCTTGATCGGATCAATGGTCAGTATGCGGAGCTGCTCCGCAATGTCTTTTAGTTCTTGGCTGTCAAATCCATAGTCCCTGCGGAGGCGCCCCAGCATCTCCCTGATTTCCAGGGTCGCCTTCCGCAGCAGCTTGTCTCTATTGCTTAGGGTAAACCACTTGTTGGCCCTTGCGACCGGATTTGCAGCTATATCGGGAGACGCTTTCATGATCTCGGAAGCAAGCTCCCGCGCCGCATTCTCCCTGCTCCGCTCCAATTCCTCCGGCGTCAGGTGTGGCGCATACTGATCGTCCGTTGCAGCGCGAACCAGACGGAACGCCTGGCGCTCTACCCATTCTCTGAGCTCGCTTGCGTCGTCAGGCAACATCAGTTCTCCGAGCAGCCACAGGTGGCTTCCGACCTTTATGAGTGGGTTGTCGTCTTGCAGGGCCCAGTCTTCCAGCTCGGCTTGACGCAAGAGATCCCGAAGCTCCCTCAGTTTTCGGAAGGATTCGTCCTGCTTCTCTTCGGCCCTTTCAAGCCTCTTCTGCACAAGGGCATACCGCTTGCTGCCCCTGGGGTATTTCCCCAGATCGCGCTTGGCATGGGCCACCGCATTCACCAGTCCGGCATAGGTGTCATCGGCCTTCTGATATTGGCTCTGGAGCCGCTCCCTTTCCGGGGTTCCCGGCGCAGGGGTTGTTCTGACGACCGGATACTTCAAGAGTATGGACCGGATCTCGTTTGGAATGGCGACGGGCTGGCCTTGAGCCTCGGTTTCGGCGCCGGACGGCGGGGAACTCGGTTTTGGTTCTGGTTCCGGTTCCGGTTCTGGCTGCCTTGTCTCTGCGGGTTGCTGGAACAGCGAGGTCCCCGGAGCCTCATACAGTTCTGCTATCTTCTGGGAGGCCCTTTGCTTGATCTTCTCGAATTCTTCCAGCGGGTTTACGTCGGGGTTGAGTTGGAACTCTTCGATTTCAGGAAGAACAATGCCGTGCTCTTCCCATAGGGATTCCTTGATTTGCTGAACCTGCTCTTTGACCCACCGTTCAATGTAAGAGCGCTGGTTCCGATCTAGCCGCCCTTTCAGCGCGGACCGCGGGTCGGCTGCGGCCTCCTGATCATGCCCGACGGCGCGAACAAGCGTGCGGGCCGCTTCTTGCCTTGATTGCTTTCGCTGTTCGTCTGTCAGGTGTGGGTCAAGGTCGGTGGCGATAGACCAGAGGTATTGTAGGGCCTCTTTCTCCAGCTCGGAGTTAATGGCCTTCCATTGATGCTCTTTCGATTCGATGAGTTCGCCGAACAGGTTCAGGAAGGCGCTAAGCCTTGCGAGTCGATCTTGATGTTGTTCCGCCGCGTCTTCTATGGCCGCAACCAAAGACTCGACATTCAGTTGATCAAACTTGATTTTGGTTTCAGTGGTATCATTTTCAGCCTTTTCGAGACGCCCCTCGATGAGCTTTCTTTTCTCTATCGACCCTTCTTTCCTTAGTTCCTTGGTGAGAGCCTGCTCCACCCTGAGCGCCTCTTCGTACTTCTGGCGGGCCTCCTTGAGTTTCTGCTCAAGCTGTTCGCGCCTTTCGGCGCCCGCTCTAGGGGTCGAGCGCACCACGCTGTACTGGGACAGAATCTCATCCACCGCATTGGGGCCGCTGGCCTGTTGGGGAGCCACTGGAATGCCGAGACGCTCCATCGCCAGCTTGGGGTCGAAATAGATGTCGGTTCGCGCCGTCAAGCACAGGGCAAGCGGAACGTCTCCTTTGTAGAAAACTATGGCATCTGCGGTCCGACCCTGACCCCTATATCTATGAAGAGCGGAGCGCGCAGACGTGGCGCCGATCTTGTCAAAAGCAAGTTTGACAAGCTTGAGCGGGGCAGGATATAGCTTGGTTCCATCAGGGGTTGCAAAGAACGCAAAGTCGGAATACGAGCGCTCCGGGTCCGCGACGGCCCCTAGCGGAACCAGTTCTTGTCCGGCAGACCCAACGATTTGAGTCCAGAGTTTTCGCGCATCCTCCTGTGATACCTCGCGCTTGCCCTCTTGTCGCTTGAGAACAGAGTCCGGGATCTTTGTCTTTACTGCCTCTCGATCAAAGATAAAAACTCCATCTGTAACCAAACGCCCGGGAGCAGAGGCCGTTCCGCCCCAATCCTTCCACGTCCCTTTCGGGGCCTCGGACAGGGGTTTCAGAGACTCGATCAAAGATTTCTGTCGCTCTGCTTTTTCCCGTTCCCGTTGCTCGTGTTTCTCCCTCAATTCCTTGGCTCTAGCCCGAGCACTCTCCAGGCTCCCGCGATGATCTTCTCCCGGTAGAACAAAGTCAACGAGCCGGCTGATCTCGTCCGCGCCGTCTATGCCCGCCTCACGAAGCTCCCGAGCGATTTCACGGATCTGGTCCTTGACTTTTTCTGCAAAGATCTCGTCCTGTTGCCGGTCAATTTCAGTTGCTAGGTCCTCTGGAGTCAGCGGTTTGGCCGCAACCTCTGGATTCTCATGGGCGCGGGCGACGACACCGTGCGCGGCGGCGCGGATGGACCGCTCTCGCTGTTCCGGAGTAAGTTCGGCATCGTACCTTAAGCCGCCAGTGTTGACCTGCGCCATGAGCCTGCGGACTTCCTCTTCCGCTGCCCGAAGGAGAACATTCCTTTGGTCTTGAGTTAGGTCAGTCCCGAATCGGTGCAAGTGTCCGAGGATTTTGTGAAATGGACTGCCGCTGGCTTCAGCCGCATCTTCGAGCAAGGCGAGGCCGACAGACCTTCTCTTGGCCTCCAGTTCTTCTTTGGCGGCATCAACGACCATCGCCTGCCTGGAGATCTTGTCCTCAATCTCCGAGTAGAGCGGGCTCCTGGGACTTGTTTTGTTCAGATCCCGATAGAGATCATTGAGAGCCCAGACTTTCTGCTCGTAGTCTTTCCTGGCATTCTCCACCCCCTCGACCATCGCCTGCCTCTCTGGAGTTCCCACTGGCGGGGTGGCTCTGGAGAACGGGCCTTGCGCCATGACGGACTCGGCGGCGCCGGCAAAGGGGCGCAGGCTGGCCTCTGTGGGCTGAGCGGCGGCTGGCGTCATCTGTGCCAGCGGAGACGGCTGCGCCGCTGTCTCGGCGGGAGACCTGGATTCCGGTTCAGAAGTCTCGGCGGCTTGGGGTTCAGGCTCCTGTAGACCGGCCCCCTCCGGCTGGGCCGGGAGCTGTTCAGCGGGGGTTGGCTGTGGCTTGGATGCCGCCTCTTCGGGGAACAATTCAGGAGGAAGTTCTGAAATGTCCCCCTCTCGATATAGGCCTTGCAAGAAATTCCGGGCGTCTTCCAGGAACCGGTTGTCGAACCGGCGGGCGGCGGCCTTGCGCCACTTCTCCGGGTACTCAGCAAACTCCCTCTGCACAACCTCAGTCCCGGAAGGGATCTTTGGCGGAGAGCCGCTCTTGCCGCCCTTAAGCCATTTTTCGTATTCGTAGCCATAGGACTCTGAGGCCGCATGTGCCAAGTCTGGGACCTCAGCCATCATGCTGTCGTAGAAGCTGTCCTTCCCCCGTGGAATTTCTGGCAGTCCAAGGTGTGGGTGCGCACCCTCTTGTTCCACCAGAAGCGGATTAAACCGGGACGCCTCTTGACGAAGCGCGTCTAGCTTTGTGGAGATCTCGTACATGTCGCGGAGAGCTTCTTCCCTGGCTACCGTGTATTCGTCGGCCTGCTCATACCTGGCAGAGGCATCCCTCAGGTCGCTTTCCAGCTCGACGATCTGGCGTTCCAGCTCTGGCAGCGGTGATTCGGTCCGCGTCGGTTCCTGTGGAGCGGCTCCTTCTGACTGGAGACGCTCCAGTTCTTTTCTGGCCCCTGAAATGCTCTGGTTGTTCTCGACAATGGCGGGGTGATCCTTGTCTGCGAAGGCCGCGAGAAGTCTCGCGTTGGCGCCCTCCAGTATGTTGATCTTGGCCTTGAGGTCTTCAATCCTTCGATTCGTGGATGCGCCCCTCGCAGGTGACGGAGACTCCGCTCCCGATGCTATCCGCTGGTCCGGGACAAACGTTGCTGGGGTCGAGATCCCCTCGGTCTGAATTGGAGTCTCGGTAGTCTTAGATTCAGGCTGAGACGGCAGAGCGGGGGGTTGAACCAGCGTGGCCCCGGCCTGCTGTTCTGTAGTCTCGGCGGCCTGGGGTTCGGCTGCCTGCTGTGGTTCGTCAGGGATGAAAGACGCAGGGGTTTTGGTGGTCTCGGTGGGCTGGCCAGTTTGAGCTGGCTCAGTTGTCGCCGTTGGCCGAACGGTCGGAGCTGGCGTTACTGGAGCCGTGTGGGCCGCAGAAGACGACGCCCGTGGCCCGGAGGGGGCGGGCAAAATCGGACCACGGAAGGTTTTGAGGAACGCCTCCAGTCCTCTGGTCCAGCGGTCCCCGCTGCCCCTGGCGTCTTCATAGACAACCCGGCCATCACGAACCTCAACGATCTTCACTAACCCGGAATCGTCCTCGTAGACCTGACCGGGCTGCGGTTCCGGTAGAGCGCTTTGAACAGTGGGGGACTCCGCTTGTGACGGCGCACCTGTCTGTTCGGTGGTCTGGGACTGGACGGCTGTGGCTGGTTCGGTGGATTGGGCAGCCGGACCTTCCTGAGGAGCGGGCTGGGTCTGCGTGGCCCCCACTGGAGTTTGAGCGGTCGGCCTCAGGAATTGGCCGGAGATATCATCAGGAATCAATAACTTGCCCGACTCTGAGCCCTTGGCCAACCCCTTAATCGCGTCTCGAACTCGTCTGCCGTATGCCCGAACCTCATCTTCGCTCATCCCAGTCGCTTCGGATACAAAGCGCACGTAGTCTTCGTCGCGCTTGGACGGCTTGGGTTGAGCGGCGATGTAGGCGGCTCGGTCAAGATCAGACTCAAACTGGAGTTCAAATGACTTCGAACCGTAGTTGTAGCGAGGGGTGGCTCCGGCCAGATCACGAGGCAAACGCGCCCTGACCGCCCCCTCATGGGACTGGGCGGCGCCAGCAGTTGTGGCTTGCGTGGGCTCGAACAGAACTGGCCTGATGCTCTTGTAGCCGGCAAACACAGAGCGTTCTAATGAAAGGCCCCTGTTGACCTTGTTGTTCTTGTTGTGCGGGTAGAAATCATAGTAGACCCGTTCCGAATCAACGTTCGTGACGTGGAACTTTCCGGCTCCCGGAATCTCAAACACGTCGCCCGGTTGAGGATTTTTGTGATCGGCAATTCTTCCCTCTGGGGTGGTTGGCGGTTCTGTAGACTCGGGTTCGGATGGGGCTGTGGATGATTGCGCCTGCGGCGTCTCGCTGGTCGGAGTTCCGGTCTCTGGCCGTTGCTGCTGAGTCTGCGTCGCGCTGGCTGGCGCCTGACCAGTTTCAGGCAGCCTCGTGAAACTACGCTGGAAGGAATCCAGCGGCATGGTGCCAATGACGGTGGTTTTGCCAATCGTGCGCTCAAAGCGTACGTGGCCATCCTTGACCTCAACGACCTTAACCTCTCCAGCCCTTCCCAGATAAACCTTTCCCGGCTCTGGCATCGGCTCTGCGCCCGGCGCTTGCGCCGGTTCTGTGCCGGGGGTCTGGGGAGTGGCGCTGCCGCCCTGCGCGGCATCCGGCTTTGATCGCAGTCTGTTGATTTCAGCTTCGAGTTCCTTGACCTCCAGCTCCGAAAACGTGTCTGGCGGAACGTCTTTCCCGGCAAGGCGACGGGAAATCAGTTCAAGATCTTGCTGAACAGAAAAGACCGTAGCCTCATCTTTCGGGGTTTGGCCCGAAGACTTGACTTCCCTGACCTTTGCAAGGAAGCGCTCCAGCCGATCCTTTTCTTTCAGAAGCTCTTGCTCTGAGGCAGTCCTGATCCAATTTCGACTTTCAACCGCAGCTCGGGCATCCGCAAGTTCATCCTCAAGTTCTGCGATTTTGCTTGCAACGTCTTCCTCTTTGGGCGCAGCGATCCGTTTGGCCCCTCTATGTTCAAGGTAATGCGCGACGCTTGATGGTTCGCCACTGGTCAATATGGCTCCGGTTGACTCGTCCACAACCTGGAATATGGGCCTACCACGCATATCATGGGTCTTCGGCTGAGTGGAGCCGGCAAACTCTACCCGGACCACCTTTTGACCAAGCTGTAGTCGAATCGGCTCGGAAAACACCTTGGCCCAATCTTCTTCTGCAATCCGCCTTGCCTGTTCCAGCCAAGCCTTCGCAGCCATTGTTCGGCCAGACCGCATAAGGGCCGAACCCTCTTGAACTCCGGTCTTCAGCCTTCTGTATCTGGCGGCGTCGGACTCCGGTATCGGCCCAGCCGGGTATGCCTCAGTTGTTCTGAGGTATGCCTTCGCTGTTCCAGCGGCGCCCAGCGCGGCCAAAATTGCATTGGCGATGGTCTCTACCGTGTACTGGGTTGCAGCAGGGGTCTCGCCTTTCTCGAAGGCCGATTTTGTGGCAAGGGCTCCTTCTACTGCGCCTTTTCCGGCCAGAGCGGTAAAGGCCGCCGGGACCGCAGTCTCAGCGGCAACCTCTGTGGCCTTCATGATCCCAGTAAAATTGGGGAGGCGGCTCAAGGCATTGGCTACTTTCGGAGAATTCACGGCTGCACGAAGGGCGCCCGCGAGTCCCCCGGCGGCCAACATCGTGGCCAATGCCTGAGGACTGACAAGGCCAAGGCCGACCTTAACGACACCCTTTGCGATGGACTCGGCGGTGGTGTCGGTTGGCTTGGGGGCGAGGGCTTCATCAACAACTTGGCCCGTGAAAACCTTGGTCATGTAGTCCCGAAACTCGCCCTTTGGGACATCTTCCGGCGGAACGTAGCCATATTCGGCGCCGCCCCTGCCGACCTTCACCTGGGCTGGAACGCCTCTCGATGGTTCACGAACCTGCATCGGGACGCCGGGGAGCCCGGTTTTCTCCGCGCCCGGCGGGACAGTCAGGCTCTCATACCGCTTGAGGTTTTCCTGGAAGGCTGAAACCCCGGCGTTGTAATCCTTCACCTGTTCCTCAAGGGACCTCAAGCCATGCTCCAGTTGCATTCGGTCCGCATCGTGAAGCATGACTCGGCGCTGGAAGTCCTGTAGCTGCTCAGGCGTGGCCCCCACGGAGTTAAGGCGCTCCGCTTCTTTTGCGAGTTCTTGTTGTCGCTTCCGAAGTTCCTCCGCTTGGCTTTGCAGAACGGTCTTCAGCGTGCTGATACGTATGGACGCAGCCTCAATCTCATCCGCGCTCGGAATTCGGCCAGCGAATGGTTCTGGGGGCTTGGACTCGGACTCGACGCCTTCCGGGAATCCATCCGCCGCTGGCGCCTGGAAGGTCTCGTCCAGAGAGAAACTCTTCGGCTCCCGATATCCGGGCGCCGGGTCTTTGGTCTCGGTTGGTTTGCTTCCTTCATCTGGAATAAAGGTGGCCGGGGTTCCGGTAATTGCCCTCACATACTTGCGCGTTTCCTCGAACGGTGGAACCCCGCCGTATCGGTCCACGTTCTTCATGCCGGCATTGTAGGCGGCAAGAGCCTTTTGAAGATCGCCTTGATAGCGGTTCAGCATTTGCCTGAGGTACCGAACGCCGCCGTCAATGTTTTGCCGCCAGTCTGCGGGATCAACCCCAAGGTCTCTGGCCGTGCCGGGCAAAAGTTGCATAATGCCCAGGGCGTTTTTGGGACTGGCAAGGTCCGCTCGGAAGCCGCTCTCTTGACGGGCAACCCTTATCACGAGGTTCGGGTCAACCCCATAGCGCTGAGCGGCCCGTTGCAGTTCGGCTTTGACCTCGTCTGGGGTTGGATCTGGGATAAAGGAAGCAGGAACGTTCGACATCTAACCTCCTAGCGAACCTGTGTCCAGGGGAGTCTCGTCATTGTGTTCGGATCGAATTCACTGGCCTCGATGGTGCCGGTCCGCCCGTCTGCCAGCCGAACCCGTATCCGCTGTCTGCCTTCAGGGGTCCCGCGTGCTGGAATCTTCGTGTCCTGAGTAACGCTTGGGACGGGCCCCTGGGCGTTTGACTGCTGTTCAGAATCCACAACCTTGGCAGGATAGGCCATCCACCGAAACTTGCTGGGAAGCTCCGGGCCAGAATTCTCCGCCAGGTCCGAGGGCGGGGCTCCGAACTGCGGTGATCTTCCGAACTCGCCCCAGCCAAATTGAGCCCGGATGTCTCGCTGGCGGCGTTGCAGAACGTCAATGAGCCGGGTCGCGCCCTCCAGCTCCGCCCCCAATGCGTTTGCCTGCTCTTCGGTGGCTGGGTATTCCTTCCCGTCCGGGGCGACATAGCGGTCTTTCCCTTCGGACTGAGCCTTTCTGAGAGCGGTTATGGCTTGGCCAATCCTGATGCGCTTCGAGTGAAGCTCTTGCTCCTTCATTTGGAGCTCGTCGTGTTCCCTTTTGGCGTCATCGGCCCTCCGAATGGCCTGCCCGATGGTCATCCCCTCAGGGGTTCTCGGGACAGATCCAGGCTTCACAATGGGCTCGCCGGCGGGGGTTTTGACCTCCTTGGCTTCGCCGGTGTTCGGGTCCACGAGATAGGTTCCCGTCGCCCCCTCCTGAAGGAACGGACGGGATGCCTTGAGCGCTTCGGCTTGATCCTTGGGCGCCATGCCCATGAGCCGAACCCGATTGGGGGTCTCTTTGTTCCATTGGTCTGGCCTCGGAAATCTCAACGCAATCCCAGCCGGGAGTTGCTCCCAGATCGCTTGATACTCTTGCGCGTTGGTGGCTGAGGCAAGTTGCGACGCGGCGTTCTCCAGTTGCTTGCGCTCAACGTCTGCCTGAATCCCGGTCAGTTCGGCTGATTGCCGCTGGGCGGCCCTTTGCTGCTCCCAATACTTGATCGAATTTTCAAGCTGCTGTTGGGCGCTGAGAGAGGACTGCCGAAACTGCTCCACCAGAGACTTGGTTTCGTCGTTCCAGGGCTGGCCAATGAGACGTTCAGCCTGATCTTTATCCAGCAGTCCCATCTGATATGCCCGCTGGACTCCAGCCTTGTAGGTATTCTCATCCTGAATGCTTCCGGCGATGGACCCGAGCGCCTGCATCTTCTTCAGATCAAGCTCGAGCTGTTCCTTGCTGGAGTCCAAGACGCGCTTGCGGTGAGCCTCGATGTCGGCGAGCAACTTCGAGTAGGTTTGCGGAGAAACCTTGCCCGCAACCGCCTCTGGGAGCTTGGTCCAGTCTCCATTCACGTCCGCAAGGGCCTGCCGGATAACATCTTCGTCCTTTTTCTGTTGCTGAATCTCGTTCTCTTGACGCTGAAGATCGCGGAGCTGGATGTCCGCGATTTTGTCTCTTGTGATGGCAGACTTTAATCCCAGGTAGCGCCCGTAGACATCGAGCGGAGAAGGAATGTCCGCGGTTTGAACCCGCAGCGGGATGGATGCATCGACAGGCATGATTTCTCCTTTCTTTTCTCTGAACTTAGGTTTACTTCAAGAGCGCTTGAAGAATGAGCACGTCCTGGATTGATTTTGTAGCCCCGCCAATGCCAGCCGCCCAAGCATTGCCAGATCCGACCGTTCCGGCTGCTCTTGCGTTTGCTCCGGCGATGCCGTATTCGGCGCCACGGAGCCGCATGTTTGCCGCCTCGCTCGTTCCGCCCATAGCGAACTGTCCGGCCTTTACCGCCGTGTCCATTTTGGAGGTGGCGGACGTTGTTCCGTACCATCGAGCAAGGTCCGCCGCCTCTGACGCCGCCGACCGTCCAAAGCCGGTAATGGTTGACAGCAGGCCATACTTTCGGTTGAATGCGTTCTGGTATTCTTGAGAGGCGAGTCCCTGTGAGTATCGGGCCAGCGCCTTCGTCGCTGCGCCGCCAAGCGCTCCACCCTTGGCTGCCGCTGAGCGCTGAAGCGCCTTCTCGCCCTCCTGCAACCGGAACTGATAGCCTGGGTCGGCGTACACGTCTTGCGCAGAGAGGCCCTTTTGGGCAAGATTCAGAAGTCCGCCGAGGGACTCTTCCCCGGCCTGAATGTAGGGAGACAGGGCCTTGCGTCCCTCTCCGTAGGACCCCGAGAGCTTCTCTTGCGCCTCCTTCCCTGCATCCAGGATGTTGTCCTTGATGCTCATGGCGGTGTCGTAGATATAGCCCGCCTGCGTGTTGGCAACATCTTCGGCGTGCTGCGCGGCTCTGGCTTGAGTTTCCGCTGCTTGCTGGGCTGCCCTTGATGTAATGAGAGAGGATAAGGCCTTGCCTCCGAGTCCAAGCCCTCCGGCCAGCAGTAGGGCGGTGGTTGTTCCAATCATGACGACACCTCCTTTGCGTAGTGGGTTTCTATCGGGCGGTAGCCCAATTTCCGGTAGACCCGAGACAGCTTGTCCGACATCACGTCTGACAAGTGAACCATGCGAACCTCAGATGCGCCTTGGCAGGCCGCCCATTGCTCAAACATTCGCAGCAGGGGCAACCCAAAGCCACGATGTTCTTTCAGGGCGAACCAGAAAAACTCGGTGGCAATCATTTTTTGACTGTAGGCGTCCGGGTAGATAACCCCGCCAATCGCGGCAATGATCTGCCCATCCCTCTCGGCGACCGCGATAAAACCAACCTGGTTGCCCAGAAGAACTTCCCACAATTGCCGGAACCGATCCCAATCAAGGTCCTTGAGGTTGACCGATTCTTCGTAGAATTGTCGAGCCAGCGGTTCAAGGGACGGGATGTCCTCCGGCGTCGCCGGCCGCCAGCTAACGCTTGGGCTTTTTGGCATTGGCTTTCTTCTCCGTTTCCAATTCAGCGGGCCAGAACAGCCTGGTCGTGCGACGTACTCCAGAGGCGCTCGGCAAGAGCACCATTCTGGTTCTCAGCAACCCAGACTCAACTAGCCCCTCCAGTTGACGCCTGGCTGTTTCTCTCGGAATCCCGTAGCGTTTGGCGTAGTCGTTGACCGAAAAGGCGCCCTCTGGGGCCACCGTCTGCGACCTCTGGTACTGATCAAGTTCAGCCCAGAACTTCTCCCAAGAAAAACCCTGTGAGCTCATAGCTTTACGGTCCCAATTGGCGGCAATGGCCACAGTATCTTCTCAATGAACACTCCGTCTCCGCCGTTCCGTTTGGCGGCGCCGTCAATCCACAGAATCAAGGCGCCTATGTCCGGCAACATTCGGTAGACGGAGTGCCTGCGCATGTAGCGCGTCTGCAATTGCCAGCACGGAGTGATGGCAATGTGCTTGCTTTGGTGTTCAACGTGGACGAAATGGTGCGCATGACTGCGGATAACCGCATCCGCGCGAGGCAGCTTGCCCTCTTTGCCGGCCAGGGCTGACCACACTCCCTCGCGGTCTGGCGCCGTGGCCCGGTAAAGTCCGCCGGCGACGGAGATCCCGTGCGCAAAATTGATCACCACCCCGTCAACCTCCAAGTCCAAAACCTCGCGGCAGTAGCGCCCAGTTCCAGCGCCAGAGTACGGGATGGCGCCCATCGCCCGAGCCACAACCTCGACTTCTCGGCCTGCCCGCTGGTCGTGAAATTCCGTTCCCTGAGTGAAGTACAGCTTCGGCTTCTTGGGCAGTCCAGAGATTAGGTTCAACAGAACAATCTCGGCTGCCGCGGATTGATCTTCCACCAGCGGCAGGGCCAGTTCCGTGCCGCGCTGCGCCTGCTGGCGTCCGTCCACGATGTCACCGTTGATCACTACGGCTGCAATGGGCAGCCTGGCCACTTTCGCGGAAAGTTCCTGCCAGCATTTCCACAAATACTTTTGGCCGCTGTTCTGTCCAAGGATCTTCCCGTCCGAGGTCTTGAACCCGGGCGGCAGCATCCCATAGATGCTTCCGCAGTGGAGATCCGAGACGACTAAAATCGCTTTACTCTGAGTCAAACCGGTCCTCCGAAAATTGGAATTTGACCTGCAATGGCCTTTCGGTCTTGCGATTCGGCGTCATGGCGATGTCCATCTGTAAACAACCCTCGACTGAAGTCGAAGGCTTTATTGTGAGACGCAACAGACATGGTTGGCATCCCCAACATTAGGCGTGTTTACAGCCGCCCTTGGCAGCGGGGCACCACTGCCAATCCGGGCAAGGTTTCGACTGGCATTGCAGTCGGCGTGCGCCCGGAAACCACACTATGGTGCGCTTCGCGCAAGCGCCATTCCTCCCGCGACTAAAGTCGCAGGTTTCCTGGCGGAGGGTCTATGATTCCTTGCTCTTGCGCCCACATGAGAGCGAAGCACCCCCATGCCGCTGCCGCCAGATGATCGTCGGTGCGGTCTCCAGAGGCCCACCGGAACAGGTGTTCGACCAGATGATTGAAGGCATCGGCAAAAAATTCAGCGTTGCCCTGCTGCCAGTTCTGCACAGCCGGAATCTTCATCGACCCGTCGGGGCCGTCATACCTGGACCCTTCGGTGTAGCGCTCCGCCAGTCGCCTCAAGGCACAAGCGGGTATCTTGTGGTACATCGGTTTTCGTTCGCTGCGTTCGGCGTTTCCAATTTGCATTACACTTCTCTCCAGTGTTGTGCGAAAAGAAACCCTGGCTCTTCCTACATCACCCGGGCCGTGCGTTCCTCTTCTGGAAAGGCAAGAGGCCAACCCATTAGACAAGCGTGGTCGAAGGCCCAGAAGTTGATGAGGGGAAGGCCGTGTCTAATGCACTCCAGGTACTCTTTAGCCCAGAAGCATCCGCCATTGAACCACGGGATGAGGTAGGCGCAGGAGTCCTTGGGCCACTGTAACTGGTTGAATGGGAACGAGATAGACTCGGCTGCTCGGCTCCAGTTCCGATAAAAGGAACCCCAAGACAAAGCCTCCATTTTGATTCTGTACAGTCCGCTTCCTGTCTTCTGGGTGAGGGCTTGCGGCAGATTCACGCGAGCGTTCATCCTTCCGCCCTGAGGGTAGGGAAGGGCATTGGTGTAGTAGCAGGACGGATGGTTAACGTCGTAAGGGAACAGCCACTCAAACTTCGCGTTTGGGTACGACGCCAACACGTGTTCCCGGATCGCGTCCATGTGGGACCTCAGCCGCTCGGCCAAAAAGTTGGCATCCTGTCCGTCATTTACCTCTGGATCATCATCCTGGCAGGTGAAGCGGGCAAGCGGTCGCCCAAGCTGGGACACGGCTGCGGCTTGCGTGTCGGCATCATAATAGGCCATTGAGCCGCCGCGAACCTGCCCCGTGCCGGTCCAGGGTCCGGGATTCACCTCCCCGCCGACGGTGAACTTTTTCGGGTCCGTTGCATGGGGGGTGACCGTCCTAGTCCCGTCCAACACGCGAGTGCCAGCAATCACCACCCGGTCGCCAGAGGAGAATCCGTGATCAGCGTTCACGGTGATTTCGTTGCCGTCAACGGCAGTAACCACAAGCGCCTTAGACGAGAAAAACCACCAGAGGAACTCGCCGAACTGGAGCCAAGGCGTAAGGCCAGCATCGGACATGAGCTTGGCCATTTCCTTGTAGGCGGCCTTCTGGTATTCGAGCATGGTTGCGGAGAACGCGCAGTGTGTGCTCTTGAGATTGGCAAAGCCTACGTCTGTCTCGACCGGGTTCCCCTCGTAGAACCGCGCTGCGTACACCTTGCCGCCGTCCGGGTCATCAGGCGGGTTGACCAGTTCCATAGAAAACGCGGCAACCGCACCCCAGCCCTTTGCCGCCACCTGCGCAAAGAGGTCAGAGTGCCACTTCCTCGCCGGCCAGTTGATCGGGTTCTGGGCTTCGTCGTCAATGACCCACGTCCCCTCGATTCCAGCCGACAGGTCGCCGACCTGGGCAATCGTTCCGTTTGCCGAGGACTTGCTCACGCTCTTAGTGTCTGACCAGATCGGCGTGCGCACGTGGATCTTCAGTTCCCCTGGCACCTCTGTGGTCTCTGCCCACACGCTCACCAGCGAGTGGTTTATGAAATACTTGAAATGCGCTGCGATGGTGGAAACCGTATCCTGCGGGAAGACGCTCTTGCCCATCGTGAACGAGCCTATGGATAGAAACACCTCATCTCCGTCCCGCCATGTTCCTCCGAACCTCAACACCCAGGTCTTCCACCAGCCTCCGACGCGCTTCCTCTGATTCCACCAGAAGACGCCGACGTACTCGTTGACGGCGCCGCGCATTCCGAGACGGTCAAGGTTCCAAACGAGACGCGCGGGTGGGATCTTGTAGGTGTGGTCCGTGTCGTAGTCTATTGCCAGCGAGACGTTTTGGTAGACCCGTTGCGGATCGGGAACGTCAGACGGAACGACGGCCTCCAAATAATCAAACAGGAAATTAGTTCCGGTCGAGTTTTGGTTTTTCGTTGTTGACAAATATATGGTAACGGAGTGCGTTCCAGGCAAGAGGTCCGACCAAATTCTCCTTCTAGTCAAAATCGGTTCATTGGAATCAAGGTAGCAATCCAGTTGCCTTGGGTCTCCCCCGTCCACGCTAACATAAACGATTCCACAGTCTCGATAAAGACGCGTCCCCAGCCAGAGGTCGTGGAAAGCGTTGCAGGCGTATTGGATGGTCAGCTCGCTCAATGGCTCGCTGGTCTGCATGGCGGTTCCGCCATACAGGTTGTTTGACCACTGACGCTCCCAACTTAAGCCTCTGTATCTTACACGTGCATCGCGGCTTCCGACGCGGACGCTTCCCGGCCCGGCAACCTTCAGCGCGCGCAATTCAGGCAATCCGCTGACGGTCCAGTTCGTAAAAGTTGCGGTCCACTCAGTGTCTTGATAGGCGGCGCCGTCTGCCAGCTTCGGGGCGAGCGTGAGCCACATCTGTCGCACCTCATCAATGCCCAGGGCCGAGAAGTCTAGGGAAACGCGCCACGTCACATCTGAAGACCCTCCAGACAACTTCAGGACCGACTTGTCGAATTTCAGATAGTTGTTCTTCCACGTGGCATAGAGCGTGACCATGTTCCCGTCGTCGCCGCCGCGCTCGGCTAGGTATCGGACCCCTGACTGCGTGCCCGCCGAGGTTGTCAGCGTCAGAGATGTTGCGCTGGATACGGAGTCCACCGTGTACTGATTGCCGTTTATGAATATGGGCGAGCCGGGCGCTATGGCCGTGAACTTGTCGCCGCTGACCCAAGAGACGGAAGTCCCGTCCGTGTTGACCGTTCCGTAACGCGCCGCCTTGATGGTGAGCGTTGCGCCTGACGTGCTGGCCATCACCGCAATCGTCGGTCCGAGCGCCGGCCAGTTTGCCTCATTGATCTGGTCTCTAAGGATTGCGGCCATTGATTCTGGACTTGGGCGGTAGATGGAAGAGGGGGCCGAGCCGTCGGAACTCGTGACGTTCACCGGACCGTACTGGCCTGGGCGCAACCTGATGGTGATCTCGTTTCCATAGGTTCCACCCGTGCTCGCGGTGCAGTAGGGGTCGTTGGCGTTGATCTGCGCCGCTATGTTCTGGGCAATCTGGGCGCTGCTGTAGCCATCCTCGATGCATGAATAGGTTGTGTCGCCGATCTTCACCCAGTGGACGTAATTTGGGTCTCCCTGCCACCAAACGGCGTGCAGGCAGTTTTCGGGAAACCAAGGAACAATGTGGTCGAAGGCCACGTTGTTGAGCCACAGCGTAATGCGGTCATACGGCGCCACGTAGTTCGCCTGAACTGTAATCTCCCCCGAGGCAACCGAGAACGTTCCGCTTTGAAGCGTCGCATGGTCCCAGAGCCGAACCTGCATCGTCTCGCCGGTTGGCTTAAGCACGTCCAGAGTGGCCCAGTCAATCCAGTTGTACTTCGGACTGTCAATCGGCTGGAGTCCCTGGTAGTGAAGGTCAAAGGTGAGGACCAGTCCCATGAAGTTGAAGTCCGGCAAGTACTTCATCGAGTAATGCTCGAAGAAGTTGTCCGCATCCCACAGGACCACCACCGCGAAATCGGCCATGTCCCGAAACACGCCGTAGACCTTAAAGGACGTATCGGTGGCTTCGCAGAGTGCGGCGCAAGCCCCCCTGCGGTCGAACCCGCGCAAGTACATGGTCCGATTGGGCTGGAGCTTAAATATCGTTTCCGCTGCCATTGACAATGCCGATTCGCTTGCTGAGACGCATTACGTGTACAGGAGCACGACAAGGTCTGCTCCCGGAAATGTGGTTCCGACTTGAACGACGTCTAAGCGGATGTTGTTTCCAGCAGGGATGGGTCGGGCGTCCTCGACTTCTTGCGGGGCTGCCGAAACCGAGGTCTGCCCATCCGGAATGGAAAGCTGCATCCACAGTGTCTCATTAGATAAGATTTTCAAGACGATGGAGTCCCCAACCGGGGCCTGCTTGACCTCAGCTAGAACTCCGGTCGGCTTGATGTCCAATGGAAAGCGAAGCCGGGGGGTCAGATCAGAGCCAATCCCGAGTGTTCCGTTGACGGACAGAACAATCACTGGTCGGTATCTGTTTTCATCGGCTGAAGTCGCTTTCGACGCAAGTGCCGTAAAGAACTGAATCCAGTTTCGGTTTAAGGGCGCAAATCTTTCCCTCGATCCCTCGCTTGCGCCTTCAACTTCGTCGAAGAGAGGGCTGCGAACCGGAACCTGAATCTGTTGCGAGCGCCTGATGTTGAATGGCATCAGCTATTCCCAGGCAGTACGTCCACGTATGCGTCAATCCAAACATGCGGAATGGGCGCTTCCGAGGAGATCCTGAAAACCCGGTCCCTGCTCTTTCCAAGCCGGCGCCAGACTACGCGTTTGGCGTACTCATTAAGGTCGCCGCCGGTGGCCGTGATTGGAGGTCTAAAGGTATAGCCGCCATCATCGGACCACGATAGATTGAACTCCGGCGAACTGACCTGAACCCCGGTCTCGACATCGAGTTGCAGGCGGCTGTAGAAATGATTCTTCATCTCGTCCAGCATGTGGGGCGCCTGGCGCATTCTGAGGATGGGGGTCCCATTGTCTGTATAAGCAGATCCGGTCATCTGATAGATGTTTCCGTCGTACCAATCGCCAACAAAGATTTTCCCCCACACCGAAGCGCAACACCTGGCGCGGTGCCTTTTCTGGCTGTTGTCCTCGGCCCTGGAAGAACGCTCGTGCCATAATTTAGTGTTTGCATCGAAAACCCAAGTCTTCTCGTCGTACGGAAATGTGATTTGCCAAAACTCATGTCCCTCGTATCGGTAGGTGAAGGCTTCGGCGATTTCGGGCACCTGATATGAGGCCCATTGTTCCTCTATGGCATGAGTGGAGATTCTGACCGGCTGGTATCCTCGCGCGAGCCACGCGCTCAACCTGCCGCGAGTATCTCCGCCCAACCATGCCACTCCATCAGCGAAACGGACTACGCTGAATGGCGCGACAACGCCTTGTTGGATGAAGCCCGGAAGAAACCTCTCGAACGGAAAGTCCGGGTTCCCGGTGTTCCTCCAGACTTCAATGGTTTCCCTCCCCATCAACCAGAGATCCCCGTGATCGGTCAGAACGCACGCGATATTGTCGGGCCAGCCCTCCTTCACCGCAAAATCCAACGGGTCCCAGGTCAGTCCGTTGTACAGGTCACTGATGTAAAAATACTTGTGGCTTTCCGGGGCCGCCACAAAGTACCCGTCTATGAAGGCGCCCGTCTTTGCCTTGACGGGGATGTCGGCCTCATACGGTGCGTCAACCAGACTTCCCAGATCGGTTTCTTGCACAACAAGAAACTCACGGTTGTCGCTAACCCACAGCACATGCTTTGTCTGCCCGTTGATTTTGATTGTGCCGCCAACCATTGTCGGATCAAACAGGTCGCCGCCGGTCCATTGAACTGTCGTGCCGGATGAGACGCCTTCCATTGGGCGATAAACGTCTTCTCTGTCGCGGCGGGTGTGCGCGGTATACGATACGGTTTTAATTGTTCCTCTTATCTGCGCAAGGACACATTGTATTAGATTTACGCCAGTGTGGATATAGCAGTTGCCTGCCGAAACGATAAAAAGCTGAGTCCCGTTTGCGAACATTTGCACCGGAGAATTCGAGGCGTCGTTCCCGATGTTTCCAAGGTAGGCATAACTTGCATTGGGAAATATCTCATATAGATACGACCCGGACGCGGCAAACAGGCGGTACTCGTTCGCCCAAAAACCACGAACCGGACCGTAGGGAAGTTGACAGAACCACGACAGTCCCGGGGTCCCACGCAGGCGCATTTTGGATCTGGTCGCGCCGCTCTCGCCCACCTCCGAGAACAGATTCAGCGTTCGGTCCGCCGACCATCTTGGACTCGACGAAAGGTAGCTGCCGCCCTGGAACAGTGGAACCTGCATTTAATCCACTCCAAGCACGAACCGGGAACACTCCCTAGACTGCCCGTCCGTAAGCCAGATCACCGCAGTGAGCTTGTGCAACGAGCCCTTTGAGGCGCCCGAAATTCTGGCGAAAGCCTTGGTGCTGGTGTTTGAGAGAGGCTGAATGACAAGACTTTGTGTGCCGGGCGGGGACTGTGGGAACATTACGAGACTGAACCAGGTTACAGACTGAATGGTCCCGTCCGAGATTTCCCAGTACACGTCTTTGGCGTCGTATTGGCGGAGTTCTATGGGACGTTGGTTCATTTGCATGTCCTTCACAAAACGGCTGATTCGGATGAAGCCGCATCGCATGGGCCGCACTGAAACAACCCCGAATCGCACAGGCAGTACAGAAACAACCCCGAGCAGCGAGGCCGCCTGAGACGCCCCGGGCTGAGGGATTGGTTCTCCGAAAAGATGTTGTCCAAACAGCGCTTCGTTGAATTGAGGCATGGCAAGGGCGCTACGATGCAGGTCACCTCTGAATCAGAACATCAAAGCGGTCTGCAAACAATTTGTGATAGCCGGCGCCGCAACTAACGGACTGAATATATGGCGACAGGTTAGCTGTTGGAATATTGGTTGTGATAACCGTTTCGCTGCCCAACGTACATGTTGGCCCGCCGGAACACATGGAAAATCCCACGCCGCTGCCGGACTTGCGGATTCGGATGCGGTATACCGTAGCCGTGGACACGCTCATGCCGGACGCCTGAGTGGTGCTGGCGCCGCTGGAACGCGTTTCGTACACCCAGCCGGAGTCTGATCCTGTTACGGTACATCCGGTGTTATTACGGTACCGCACCCAGATTCCGTTTGACGGCTGCTGACTTACAGCGTCAGCAAGTCCGACGATGTATGACACTTGCGTGTTCTCGTAGTTATCGGTGCGGACGACAAACTGGTACTCCCAAGAGTTAATGGCAGCGGCAAACCAACGATAGCCCATGCCATATGCGCCTAAATGCAGGGTGACGCGGGCGTTGACGCCAGCGGGGGCCATCTCCGCAACACCAATGAGGTTATAAGAAGAATAAGACTCGTATCCGGCCGTAGCTGCACCGCTGCCGTTGTCCATGTTGACGGTCCAACCCAAACGGCCCACGGGTGCAGTAGCGTTATTTCCGTGTGAAAGCCATTCCTCAAAGTCTTGGATGATAGATGTATTGATAGAAGGCTCGCTGCTGCCGCCGCCTCCGTCGCCCAACAGGGTCCACGTGTTTGTGGCCGTACAGCCATACATGTTCTGGCCTGCTGTGGCGTCTGTTTTGAAGAACAGGTCGCCAATAGCACAGGTTGCCGGCAAAGACGTTGCGGCTTTCACCGGGGCGGTTGCTGTTTTGCCTGTGATGCGGAATGTGTCGGCGATGCTCAAAGTGGGGGTCGCCCCGCCGCTCGACGTGATCTCATTGCTTGTGCCAGAAACAGACGTGACGCCCTGCTCGTCTGTGCCGCAGGCCCACGCTCCGCTGGACAGCTTGATCACCTGCCCGTTAGAACAGCTCAAGCCAGCAATCGCGGTTAAGTCGCTGTCTTTGGGCTGGTACGTCTCGCTTAAATCAGGCAAATCGGAAGCCTGGATTGAACTCTCCACAAATTCAGAGCCATTACTGCGCAGGTATGTGCCTGCCGCTGGCGACGAGCTGATGCGGAAACCATTTCTGGCGCGGACGATGCCGTTAACATCCAGAGAAGTCGTCGGGGCGTTTGTTGCAATACCCAGGCGCTTGTTGGTGTTGTCCCAGAACAGGTTGGCATTGTCCTGTTCAAAGACATTCGAGGAGTTGATGAATAGCATGGAGCCGGGCGTCCAGGTCACCCCTCGTCCGGTTCCGCCGTAGGCTGTCGAAAGCTGCCCGCTGGTGATCTTGGAGGCTGGAAGGCCGGGGATTTGAGAAACAGCCAGCAGGCCGGAGGCATCCAGTCCGGCGTAGCCATAGGCTTGGTTCTTTTGGCTGAGCGCCTGATAGGTGCTGTCGTGATTGTGGGTTGCGTTGGCCTTGCCGTCCAGAGCAGCCTGCAAGTCCGTCTGGTTCGACAGCGTTCCGGTGATAGATCCCCACGTTGGGCTTCCTCCGGTGGCGTCATTCGCGCATTCCCAAAGTCCGCTGGCGTTGCGCTTGATGATTTGCCCAGAACTGCACGACAGCCCGGCGATGACCGTCAGGTCGCTGTCGAGAGGCTGATAAACGCTGCTCAAATCTGGAACCTGCGAAGCAGACAGCTTTCCAGAACCGTCCAGTCCGGCGTAGCCGTTGGGCTGATTCTTTTGATTGAGGGCCTGATAGGTGCTGTCGTGGTTGTGGGTGGCGTTGGCCTTTCCGTCCAAGGCCGCCTGCAAGTCCGTCTGGTTCGATAGCGTTCCGGTGATGCTCCCCCATTCGATGGAGCTGGACCCAAGCAACGTCCACGTGTTCGCAGCCGTGCATCCGAACCAATTTTTCCCTGGGGTTGCGTCGGAGTCAAACCACAGGTCGCCGACGGAACAGCTCGCGGGTGGATTGGCCTGCACCCTGACGTAGCCTGTAGAGAGGGCCTGTCGAGCTCCCTCAGGGGTGGAGGCTCCGGTACCGCCGCGGCTGACCGGGAGCGTTCCAGACGTGATGTTCTGGGCATCGTGATTATGCTGGGCAGGGGCCACAGAAGACAGGTTCACCCCCAACGCTTGCTGGATTGCCTTAATTTCAGCCGCCAATTGGTTATGGTGCCAAGCGTATATCAGCCCCTTGACCTCCGCTCCCGCTCCGTGTATTGCTGGGGTTGACCCGCCAAATCCCCTTCCATCATTGCAGACATTGAGGATGTTTCCGTTCACCGAGCAGATCAGAATGCTCTCGTTGTCGATTCTCACCACCTGATAGGCCCGGAATTTTGTCCCGTCCGCAACCGGAATCGAAAGAGTTGTTTGGTTGATGTTTGCAGCGAGCACCGACATGGAAGAATCCACGGCGACGAGCAGGTGCTTGTCTTGCGCAATGCTGTTCGGGAACACCGGCAGATTCGGATTCTGCGCAAGAAGGCCAGCAGTGAGAAGAGAAACAGAGAGAATCAGTAATGCGGTTTTTCTCATCTTCCGGTTCTCCAATCGAATCCGCCGCGCCGCGCAACCAGCGCTTCGTCACACCGAAGCGGAAGCGGGACGACGTTCATTGACTTGATTTGCGCTTTTGATTTCACCGCCGTGTCGATCACGAGCGGACTCAGAACTGAGTTTTCATACCTTGGGGCAAGCTCGACGGCCAGGCTGTACTGCAACGCCTTGAGATATCCCTGAGGCAGCACAAACTGGTCCGAAAGTGACTCAAACTGCTTGAGCTGATTCCAAAGATGAAGCACGATGTCGTTGGCCTCAGTCGGAACGGGATAGACGTAAACCGTTCCATTTCCTAGATTTAGTGACGGATCGTAATAGAGAGACTGAGGGGCTGGCGATTGAATGGCCTTAACCGGGATGGCCTGCCACTCATCCAAAATGAGGATCTTCAGCGGAATCTCTATGGGTGACCCACCGCTCTGGTTGCGGATCAGACTCGCGCCCTCAATGCGCTGCGGCCTCTCTTCCAGAAGCCACTGTCCGGTCGGACCAATCGTGTAGGACTGCTGGCCGGAGACGACCTGAAAGGTGCGCCCGAGGACGCATGGGATGGTAAGCCGCTCTGTATTCCATGCATCGAGCAGCGCATTCAGGCAAGCCAGCGCCTCGGTTAGGATTTCGCTTTGGGGTCCGTGGCCCGGGCGGATGACTCGGATCAATCGAAGGGCAGGGTAGATGATGTCTGATCCGACCGTGGAGCCAGGACCGCCAAAGACACCTGCGTTCCAAGGGGCTGTTCCGGGAAAGGCAGGGACAACGGGGGAACTCATTGCGCTCGTTCCTCGACTTTAGCTGGAACCGGCAAGACTCCGGGAAGGGCTTTATTGCTGGCGATCAACATTGCCTTTGAGTCTTCCACGAGGGCCGCCAGGTCTTGACCTATGACTCGACCGAAAGACGGCGCCAGGTTAGCAGCCAACTGGTAAATCAGCGCACGGTCGTAGCCGGGCGGGAAAGAGACGTTCGAGTCAAGGGCGCTGAATTTCTCAAGTTGTGCCCATACATGCAGTTCCAGCGTTGAGGCCGCTGATGGCGTGGGCCAGACGCGGATTGTGGAAATCGGATAGGCATAGTCGTTGTACAGCGCCAGAATGACGCTGCCGGTCATGTCGTCCACCAAAATCAGACTGTTCCATCTTTCTGAATCCGCGACCTCTACAGGAAATCTCGCCCCGCCCGAGATGCACGCGGCAGCCTGGATCTTTACTGGACGCTGGATGTTGATTTGTCCGCCCTGCCCAATGGTGTAGGATCTTTGGCCGACGGTCAGGATATACTGGTGAACCAGAACAGAATAGACGTAGAGTCCAGATGCATTCCACGAGTCCAAGATCCTGTTGAGGGCGCCGAGGGCGCTGTTGTTCGGGTCAACAAGCGCAGGAACCCCAATGCATTGGAGCGCTGCGGTAATGATCTCTCTTGCTGTCATGGGTCCTCCTTACCCATTGCCCGGAGGGGCTTGGGGTTGAAGTGGAACCTTGCCGGCTGACACCATGCTGATATTCAACTGAGCAAGGCTCGATTTTGCGTTTCCGGCAAGCGCCGCCAGTTCCGCGGGAACCGGCCTGCCATATTCGGGCGCCAAGGCTACCGCCAGATTGAATTCGATTGCCTGCTGATAGCCCAGAGGCAAGTCAACAGTGTCGTTTAGAGTAAAAGAAGGAAGCGGAGTCCAGACGATAAGCTGTAGACTGCCGCTGGCGGCGGGTCTCGGCCACAAGTAGATGGTTCCAGTAGGATATTTCCTGTCGTAGAAGAGCTTTAGGGCAAAGGTTGCAGTCGCGGACCGATCTGGGATGTTCATCCACCCATTTTCATCAACGATCTCAATCTGAACCTGTGACCCAGCGACGCTAGAAATGCTGGCCGCTTCGATGCACGGAGGCCGGACGGGGGTGTTTATGTCCGCTCCCGGTCCAATTGTGTAGCTTTGAGCCCCAGAGAGGGAGACGGTCAAAACCTCTTTCGAATAGACGGCAATTCGCTCAGCCGACCATCCGGCCAACATGAGATTGAGCCGGCTTAGAGCGTCATCGGCTTCGGACTGTGATGGGGTCTCGCCTTGCGCGAGGACCCCGATCAGCCTCATGGACGCCTTGATGATGTCCAGGCCAGTAGGCATTTTCTCCCCCCTACGGCTTCACCTTGGCGTAGGCAAGTTCGATGGCCCTGTTCAGCCACCGGGTGGACGCATCCGGGAATGCTTTCTGGAGGGCATAACGAACGAGATCCCGGATGATGTCACCCTGCCTTCGTCCGGCCACAATGATCCCGGCCTCGTTGAGTTCGAGGTTGACTTTCTTGGCGAAGGCGACGATGGCGTCGTCGACAGTGACGCCCGGCGTAAACACCTTGGCAGCAAGCTCGGAAAGCTCCAGCGCATACGGGAAGTAGGGCTTTGCCGTGATCAAAGCAGTCTCCACGGCGGCCACCAGCGCGTCGGGCGCTCCGGTGAAAATCGAAGTGATTGCCCTTCCGATTCGGGCTACAGCATTCAGCACCCTGTTCATGCATTTCTCCTTTCTTTTCAATTACTTCGCAGCCAACACCGCAGGAATTGCGACCTGCGATGCGGGGACGGCGACAGCGGCGCCGATCCCCAAATACCGCAGCCACCGTGGACCGGGCTTGGTGATAATGGCAAGGTTCTGAGAGGTCTGCGCCGCAGACATGGCCGCCTGCTGAGAGGCGGTTGCGGAGGATTGAATCGAAGCAACGATGTCCGGCGTGGCCCGCTGGATCTCACGCATGGTCTGCGCAGCTTGTCCGGCGGTAACCTTGGAGGCGGCCACGAGTCCCAGGGTGTTTGCCGCCAGCTCTGGAGAGATCTTCGCCCAAGCCTGAACCGCTGGACGAGCATCTTCCAGGAGGGACGTAGCGGTGGTCGCGGTTTCTGTAGCCCGGCTCGACGCAGCGGCTACGTCCCTCTGGATCTCTCTGGTGCGCTCATCCAATATGGAAACGATTCGATCCATCTTTTGGTCGGCGCGTCCAATCAGCATAGATCTGGTCGTATCAATCTCTTTGACCGCATCTTTCTGAAGTGCGGCAATGGCCTGAAGCGCGGCCTCTCTTGTGGCCTGGCACTCGGAGCTGGCGAGTTCGATGATCCGGTCGGGCAGGGTTCTGATTGCTCTGGTTACTTCATGCAGCAGGAGGGCGAGCTGGAGCAGAACGACGGTCATCGCCGCATAGAGCATGGGAAGCAGAACC